>Ga0247814_10000154_pt1 | contig 64946 bp, 67 predicted proteins | sample UWRJL179409R1_FD_179947 | JGI IMG/M metagenome (GOLD analysis project Ga0247814, IMG submission 179947) | Plant litter microbial communities from Arlington Agricultural Research Station in Wisconsin, United States - UWRJ-L179-409R-1 | ecosystem: Environmental > Terrestrial > Plant litter >... | reverse complement strand
GCACGGCGCCCGCAGCTACATGCTGCAAGACGAAGACGGCCAGACCATCGAGTCGCACTCGATCAGCGCGGGCCTGGACTACCCGGGCGTCGGGCCCGAGCACGCCTGGCTCAACGACATCGGCCGTGCCAGCTACCTGCCGATCACGGATGACGAGGCCATGGAGGCCCTGCGCCTGCTCAGCCGCACCGAAGGCATCATTCCCGCCATCGAGAGCGCCCACGCCCTCGCCGGAACCATGAAGCTCGGCCGCGAGCTCGGCCCGGAGGCGACGATCCTCGTTAACCTCAGCGGCCGCGGCGACAAAGACATGGAAACCGCTGGCAAGTACTTCGACATTTTGGATGCACAGTGAGCGCAGTAGCCGACGTCATCAAAACCCGCAAAGACGCCGGCTCCGGCGCGCTCATCGGCTACCTGCCGGTCGGATTTCCGAACCTGCAGACCAGCATCGACGCGGCTGTTGCCCTTGTCGAGAACGGCGTGGACATCATCGAGCTTGGCCTTCCGTACTCCGACCCGGTGATGGATGGCAACGTCATCCAGAAGGCGACAGAAGCTGCCCTGGCCGGCGGCTTCAAGCTCCGCCACGGCTTCGAGGCCGTTGCGGCGATCACCGAGCGGGTCAGTGCACCTGTGCTGGTGATGACCTACTGGAACCCCGTCGTGCAGTTCGGCGTCGAGAAGTTCGCCGTCGAACTCAAGGGCGTCGGGGGAGCGGGGCTCATCACCCCCGATCTCATTCCCGATGAAGCGAGCGACTGGCTCGACATCAGCGACCGATTCGAGCTCGACCGCGTCTTTCTTGCGGCACCGTCGTCGACCGAGGCACGCCTGAAGCAGGCGGTGGATTCCAGTCGAGGCTTCACCTACGCCGTCTCGACCATGGGAATCACCGGCGCCCGCGCCGAGATGGATGCTGCCGCCCGCTCGCTCGTCGGCCGTCTTCGCGATGTCGGGGCAACGAGCACCTGCGTCGGGGTTGGCATCTCTACCGCCGAGCAGGTGCGCGAGGTCATTAGCTACGCGGATGGCGCGATCGTCGGTTCCGCTCTCGTTCACGCCCTCGCAGAGGGTGGCGTCGAGGCCGTCGCAAGCACAGCGGCCGCCCTCTCTGCTGGCACTAGGCTTGCCTAGACCTCTCCCCGAAAGGTGATCACGGACGTGTTCGCACCCCTCAGCATCCCCAGCCCGTCGTACGACTTCCAGCAGTTCGACATTCCTTTCGGCCAGTGGCTGCACGGCATCCTGCCCTTCATCCCCGAGAACCAGGTGCTGTCCATTCGCGCCTACGCCCTCGCGATTCTCGTTGGCATCGTCTTCGCCGTCTGGCTGACGCAGCGCCGCCTCACCGCGCGCGGCGCGCAGAAGGGCGTCGTGCTCGACATTGCGATCTGGGCGGTGCCGCTCGGCATCATCGGCGCCCGCGTCTTCCACGTGCTCACCCACCCGGATGACTACTTCGGCCCCGGTAAGGACCTGTGGGAGATCATCCGCATCGACCACGGCGGAATCGCTATTTTCGGCGCTCTCATCGGCGGCGCCATCGGCGTCTGGATCGGCTGCCGCTTCACCGGACTACGCTTTAGCGCCTTCGCCGACGCGCTCGCCCCCGGTCTGCTCATCGCCCAGGCCTTTGGCCGCCTCGGCAACTGGTTCAACCACGAGCTCTACGGCCTGCCGACCAACCTGCCGTGGGGTCTCGAGATCGAGGCAAGCAACCCGGCATACCCCGCCGGCCTGCCCGAGGGCGTGCTGTTCCACCCGACGTTCCTCTACGAGATCATCTGGAACCTGCTCGGCGCTGCCGTCATCCTCTACCTCAGCTACCACCGCAGCGTGCAGAAGAAGACAATCTTCGGTCTCTCGCTGCCAGTGGCAGTGGCCGGCGTTCCCCGCCTGCAGTGGGGCAAGGGCATTGCCCTGTACTTCATCTGGTACGGCGTTGGCCGCATCGTCTGGGAGTCGATTCGCATCGATCCGAGCGAAATCTTCTGGGGAATCCGCACCAACGTGTGGGCTGCGATCTTCGCGGTCGTTCTCGGACTTGCGATCCTCTTCGTGCAGTCACGCCGTCACTACGGCCTCGAGCCCAGCCCGTACGCGCCCGGGCGTGCTCCCGCGGACGTAGTAGACTCGGCAGAGACCTATTCGGACATTGATGAGCCCGGTGATGACGCCGAGGCAGCACCGGAAACGGCACTGTCCGACACCGCCACAAGCGGAAAAGGCACAAAGTCCTAACGCAAGGGCCTTTTCTTCACTTCCCGATGGGCCACTGACGTCCCACACAGCTACATCATCGTGAGGACGGAAACACATGGCTCTCACGCCAGCCGCGGAGCAGTCCGCAATCCAGCGCTTCAGCAGCGTGCCCGCAGCGACGGGTCTCTACGACCCGCGCCGTGAGCGCGATGCCTGCGGTCTTGCCATGGTCGCCACTCTGCGCGGCACCGCCGGCCACGACATCATCGCCACGGCCCTCGGCGCCCTGCGCAACCTCGAGCACCGCGGTGCCATTGGATCGGATGCGGGCACGGGCGACGGCGCCGGCATCATCACGCAGATTCCCGACGCTTTCCTTCGCGCGGTCGTGGACTTCACGCTGCCCCCCGTCGGACGCTACGCCGTCGGCATGGCCTTCCTCCCCACTGACGAGGCAGAGCGCACCACGCTGCAGAGCGGAATCGCCGCGATCGCCGCAGAGGAAGACCTCGACGTGCTCGGCTGGCGCGAGGTTCCCGTGCGCCCCGACGAGGTTGGAGACCTCGCGCGCGGTGCGATGCCGGTCTTCGAACAGCTGTTCGTGTCATCCACCCGCACTGGATCTGACGGTGAGCAGATCGGCGGCATCGAGCTCGACCGACTGGTGTTCCGCCTTCGCAAGCGCGCTGAGCGCGAGCTCGGCGCGTACTTCCCGTCGCTCTCGAGCCGCACTCTCGTCTACAAGGGCATGGTGACGACCCTCCAGCTGGAGCCGTTCTACCCCGACCTCAGCGATGAGCGCTTCGCATCGAAGCTCGCCCTCGTTCACTCGCGCTACTCGACGAACACCTTCCCGTCGTGGCCGCTCGCGCAGCCCTTCCGCATGATCGCGCACAACGGCGAGATCAACACGGTCGAGGGCAACCGCAACTGGATGCGCGCTCGCCAGTCTCAGCTCGAGTCCGAGCTGCTCGGCGACCTCACCCCCATCCTGCCGATCAACACGCCCGGTGCGAGCGACTCGGCGAGCTTCGACGAGGTCGTTGAGCTGCTGACGCTGAGCGGCCGCTCACTGCCGCACTCGATCATGATGATGGTGCCGGAGGCCTGGGAGAACCAGGTCGACATCGACTCCAAGCGCCGCGACTTCTACGAGTACCACTCGATGCTCATGGAGCCGTGGGATGGCCCTGCCGCCCTCGTCTTCACCGACGGATCGCTCGTCGGCGCCACCCTGGACCGCAACGGACTGCGCCCCGGCCGCTTTCTCGTCACCGACGACGGGCTCGTCGTGCTGGCCAGCGAGATCGGTGTCATCGACGTCGAACCGAGCAAGGTCGTGCGCAAGGGCCGTCTGCGCCCCGGCAAGATGTTCCTCGTCGACACGGTCGCGGGCGAGATCATCGAGGACGACACCATCAAGGCAGAGCTTGCCGCGGCGGAGCCGTACGGCGAGTGGCTCGAAGCTGGCCGCATCCATCTCAAAGACCTTCCGGAGCGCGAGCACATCGTGCACACCCCGGCGAGCGTCACACGCCGCCAGCGCACTTTCGGCTACACCGAAGAAGAAGTGCGCATTCTGCTCATGCCGATGGCCAAGCTCGGCGCAGAGCCGCTTGGCGCCATGGGCTCCGACACACCAGTGGCGGTGCTCTCCGAGCGCCCGCGCCTGCTGTTCGACTACTTCGCGCAGGAGTTCGCGCAGGTCACGAACCCGCCGCTCGACTCGATCCGCGAAGAGGTTGTCACCTCGATGAAGCTCGGGCTCGGCCCGGAGCGCAACCTGCTCGCGGCGACGCCGGAGCACGCGCGCCAGATCATTCTCGACTTTCCGGTGATCGACAACGACGAGCTCGCGAAGATCCAGCACTTCGAGACCCGCAGCGGACGCCGCCCCACGGTCACGATCAAGGGCCTGTACCGCGTCGATGAGGGCCCACAGGCCATGGAGCGCCGCATCGAGGAGATGTGCGCCGAGGTCGACAGCGCCATCGAGAACGGCGCGCAGTTCATCGTGCTCAGCGATCGCGACTCCAACCGCGATCTCGCACCGATGCCCTCGCTGCTGATGCTGGCCGGTGTGCACCACCACCTGATTCGCAACGAGAACCGCATGAAGGTCGGCCTGATCGTCGAGGCCGGTGACGTGCGCGAGGTGCACCACGTCGCGCTGCTCGTCGGCTATGGCGCGAGTGCCATCAACCCGTACCTCGCCATGGAGACCGTTGAGGATCTCGTGCGCAGCGGCATGATCGAAGGCGTGACGCCTGAGAAGGCCGTCAAGAACCTCATCAAGGGTCTTGGCAAGGGTGTGCTCAAGATCATGTCGAAGATGGGCATCTCGGTCGTGGGCTCCTACGCCGGCGCCCAGGCCTTCGAGGCTCTCGGTCTCAGCCCCGAGCTGGTTGAGAAGTACTTCACCGGCACATCCACCCTGCTCGGAGGCGTCGGCATCGACGTCATCGCCGCGGAAAGCGCCGCCCGTCACGCTGCCGCCTACCCGGAGGATGGCGCCATCAGCGCCCACGAGCGCCTCACCACCGGTGGCGAGTACCAGTGGCGTCGCGAGGGGCCACCCCACCTCTTCAACCCGGACACCGTCTTCCGTCTGCAGCACGCGACCCGTGCGCGCCGCTACGACATCTTCCGCGAGTACACCAAGCTCGTCGACGACCAGGCCGAGGGCCTGATGACGATGCGCGGCCTCTTCGGGTTCAAGAAGGGCCTGCGCCCGGCGGTGCCGATCGACGAGGTCGAATCGGTGTCGTCCATCGTCAAGCGCTTCTCGACTGGAGCCATGAGCTACGGCTCGATCAGCGAGGAGGCACACACCACCCTCGCGATCGCCATGAACTCCATTGGCGCAAAGAGCAACACGGGAGAGGGCGGCGAGGATGTTGACCGCCTTCTCGACCCGACCCGGCGGTCGGCGATCAAGCAGGTCGCATCCGGTCGCTTCGGTGTCACGAGCCTCTACCTCACGCACGCCACAGACATCCAGATCAAGATGGCGCAGGGCGCAAAGCCCGGCGAGGGCGGCCAGCTCATGGCCACCAAGGTGTACCCGTGGATCGCGCGCACGCGCCACTCCACCGCGGGCGTCGGTCTCATCTCGCCGCCGCCGCACCACGACATCTACTCGATCGAAGACCTCAAGCAGCTGATCTTCGACGTCAAGCGCGCCAACCCGGTTGCCCGCGTGCACGTCAAGCTGGTCAGCCAGTCGGGCATCGGCGCGGTCGCAGCCGGCGTGACGAAGGCTCTCGCCGACGTCGTGCTCGTCAGTGGCCACGACGGCGGTACGGGCGCGAGCCCGCTCAACTCGCTCAAGCACGCGGGCACCCCGTGGGAGCTCGGCCTCGCCGAGACCCAGCAGACGCTCATGCTCAACGGCATGCGCGACCGCGTTGTCGTGCAGGTCGACGGGCAGCTGAAGACCGGTCGCGATGTCGTGGTCGGCGCGCTGCTCGGTGCGGAGGAGTTCGGCTTCGCCACGGCGCCGCTCGTTGTCAGCGGTTGCATCATGATGCGCGTCTGCCACCTCGACACCTGCCCGGTCGGCGTTGCGACCCAGAACCCCGAGCTGCGCAAGCGCTTCACCGGCAAGCCGGAGTTCGTCGTCAACTTCTTCGAGTTCCTTGCCCAGGAGGTGCGCGAGTACCTCGCAGAGCTCGGCTTCCGTTCCATCGAGGAGGCCGTCGGACACCACGAGGTGCTCGACGTCAACCGTGCGATCGAGCACTGGAAGGCCGACGGACTCGACCTCAGCCCGATTCTCGTTGGACCGGACTTCGCTGACGACGAGCCTCGCTCGAACCGCACCACACAGAAGCACGAGCTCGAGAAGCACTTCGACGTCGAGCTGATCAAGCAGGCGCGCGGCGCCCTCGAGAACGGCGAGACCGTGGTGATCGAGCGCAGCATCCGCAACACGGAGCGCGCCGTCGGCACCATGCTCGGCCACGAGGTCACGGTGCGCCACGGCGAGCACGGGCTGCCGACCGGCACGATCACCGTGAGACTGACCGGCACCGCCGGGCAGTCGCTCGGCGCGTTCCTGCCGAGTGGCATCACGCTGCGCCTCGAGGGTGACAGCAATGACTACGTCGGCAAGGGGCTCTGTGGTGGTGAGATCGTCATCCGCCCGGATCGCGCCAGCGTGTTCCCTGCGGAGCAGAACGTCATCGCCGGCAACGTCATCGGCTACGGCGCAACGCAGGGCAGCATGTTCCTCCGCGGCATCGTGGGCGAGCGGTTCCTGGTGCGCAACTCCGGTGCAATCGCTGTTGTCGAAGGCGTCGGCGACCACGCCCTCGAGTACATGACCGGCGGACTCGCCGTGATCCTCGGCGGCACCGGTCGCAACCTCGGCGCGGGCATGTCGGGCGGAACCGCCTACATCTTCGACCTCAAGCCAGAGCGCGTGAACGCCCAGTCGCTCGAGAGCGGTGAGCTGACCCTGCTCGAGCTCGGCAGCGCCGACATCGAGATCATCACCGACCTGCTGCAGCGCCACTACGACGAGACGGACTCCGCACTCGCCAAGAGCATGCTCGACGACCTCGACGGCACGCTCGCCCGATTCACCAAGGTGCTGCCGCGCGACTACGCGGCCGTGCTCGCCACCCGCCAGACGGCCGCCGACGAGGGTCTCGACCCCGACGGCGACGTGGTCTGGGGCCGAATCCTGGAGGCCACCAATGGCTGATCCCAAAGGCTTTCTGAAGACACAGGAGCGCGAGCTTCCGGCTCGACGCCCCGTGAGCCTTCGTCTCATGGACTGGAAAGAGGTCTACGAGCAGGGTGACTCTGCGACGGTCCGCCGTCAGGCGGGCCGCTGTATGGACTGCGGCATCCCGTTCTGTCATCAGGGCTGCCCGCTCGGCAACCTCATTCCAGAGTGGAACGACCTCACCTGGCGCGGTGAGGGCCGTCAGGCCATCGAGCGCCTGCACGCGACCAACAACTTCCCGGAGTTCACCGGTCGCCTCTGCCCTGCACCCTGCGAGTCGTCGTGCGTGCTCGGCATCAACCAGCCGGCCGTGACGATCAAGAACATCGAGGTCTCGATCATCGACGAGGCCTTCGCCAACGACTGGGTGCAGCCGCACCCGCCAGAGCGTCTCACCGGCAAGACCGTGGCGGTCGTGGGCTCTGGCCCTGCTGGCCTCGCCGCCGCCCAGCAGCTCACCCGCGCGGGTCACACCGTCGCCGTCTTCGAGCGCGATGACCGCATCGGCGGCCTGCTGCGCTACGGAATTCCCGACTTCAAGATGGAGAAGAAGCACCTCGAGAAGCGCCTCGCCCAGATGCAGGCAGAGGGCACCCGTTTTCGTGCCGGCGTGAACATCGGCGTGGACATCACCTGGGCCGACCTGCGCGCTCGCTACGACGCGGTCGTGGTTGCAACCGGTGCGACCGTGCCGCGCGACCTTCCGGTTCCCGGACGCGACCTGCTCGGCGTGCACTTCGCGATGGACTACCTCGTGCAGCAGAACAAGCTCGGCGCCGGTGACACGGTGCCCAACCAGATCAGTGCTGAAGGCAAGCACGTTGTAGTTCTTGGCGGTGGAGACACCGGAGCGGACTGCATCGGCACAGCCCACCGCCAGGGAGCCCTGTCGGTGACCAACCTCGCTATCGGCAAGCAGCCGCCGAGCGAGCGCCCTGACGAGCAGCCGTGGCCGATGGCCCCGACGCTGTTCGAGGTCTCCAGCGCTCACGAGGAGGGCGGAGAGCGCGTCTTCCTCGCGTCGACCGTCGAGTTCCTCAAGAACGAGGTCGGCGAGGTCCGCGCCATTCGCGTCGCAGAGACCGAGTACCTCGACGGCCGTCGCGTGCCGAAGGCCGGCACCGAGCGCGAGATTCCCGCTGACCTCGTGCTGCTCGCCCTCGGCTTCACCGGCGCAGAGTTCGACACGATCGACGAGCAGCTGCCGCTGCCCGCTGACAACCGCGGCAACGTCGAGCGCGGCGGCAACTACGAGACCAGCGAGTCGGGCGTCTTCGTCGCCGGCGACGCTGGCCGCGGCCAGTCCCTCATCGTCTGGGCAATTGCGGAGGGCCGTGCTGCGGCTGCCGCCGTTGACAAGTACCTTGAGGGGGAGACCTCGCTGCCGTTCCCGGTCAAGCCCACCGACCACGCGATCGCGCTGTAGCGCCTCACCGATTTTCCCTTACCCCCTACCACCACCAGAAGGACACAATGAGACGCGCGAAAATCATCGCAACCCTCGGCCCGGCAACCAGCAGCTATGAGAACCTCCGGGCGATCATCGATGCCGGTGTCGACGTTGCACGCATGAACCTCAGCCACGGCAGCTATGCCGTGCACGAGGAGATCTACGCCAACGTGCGTAAGGCCGCAGAGGACTCCGGGCGCGCTGTCGCCGTGCTCGTCGACCTGCAGGGGCCGAAGATCCGCCTCGGCAAGTTCGAGAGCGGTCCCCACTTTCTCGAGGTCGGTGACATCTTCAAGATCACCATCGAAGAGATCCTCGGCACCAAGGAGATCGTCGGCACCACCTACAAGGGCCTGCCCGGCGATGTCGCTCCCGGTGACTTTCTGCTCATCGACGACGGCAAGGTCAAGGTCAAGGTCGTTGAAGCCGATGACACCGTCGTAACGACCGAGGTCGTCGTCGCAGGCAATGTCAGCAACAACAAGGGAATCAACCTCCCCGGTGTTGCCGTCAACGTTCCCGCTCTGTCGGAGAAAGACGAGGAAGACCTGCGCTGGGGCCTCAAGCTCGGCGCCGACCTCATCGCCCTCAGCTTCGTTCGCAACGCTGACGACATCGTTCGCGTGCACGAGATCATGGCGGAGGAGGGCATCAAGCTGCCCGTCATCGCCAAGATCGAGAAGCCGCAGGCCGTCGACAACCTCGAGGCCATCATTGACGCCTTCGACTCGATCATGGTTGCCCGTGGCGACCTCGGCGTCGAGCTGCCCCTCGAGGCCGTGCCGATCGTGCAGAAGCGCGCCATTGAGCTCAGCCGCCGCATGGCCAAGCCGGTCATCGTCGCAACGCAGATGCTCGAGTCGATGATCTCGAGCCCGGTGCCGACCCGCGCCGAGACCTCCGACGTCGCCAACGCCGTGCTCGACGGTGCGGATGCCGTCATGCTCTCCGGCGAGACCAGCGTCGGCGAGTACCCGGTCATCACCGTTCAGACCATGGCCCGCATCGTGGAGTCCACCGAGGAGCACGGTCTGGAGCGCATCCCCGCTCTCGGCACGAAGCCGCGCACCCAGGGCGGCGCGATCACCCTCGCCGCCGCCGAGGTCGCCGACTTCGTCGACGCCAAGTACGTCTGCGTCTTCACCGAGACCGGTGACGCCGCTCGTCGCATGTCGCGCCTGCGCTTCAAGATTCCGATGAAGGCGTTCACGCCCGACCCGGCAATCCGTCGCCGCATGTCGCTGTTCTGGGGCATCGAGTCCTTCGTCGTCGAGCGGGTCACTCACACCGACGCGATGTACAAGCAGGTGGATGAGGTGCTCATGAGCAACGGACTCGCCGAGGTCGGCGACAAGGTCGTCGTCATCAGCGGATCCCCTCCCGGACTCCCCGGATCGACCAACGACCTGCGCGTGCACATCGTCGGAGACGCGGCCAACGCCGCCGCCCCCGCGTACCAGGACTAGCAGATCGCTCGAAGTGGCCCGTTCCCGTCAGGGGAGCGGGCTACTTCAGTTTTAGCGCCCAGTACCGCAGGAACGCGGCGCCCGCCTCGTCATGCACGAGGTCGCCCTCGGTGATCACTCGATAGGGCTTCTCGAGAATGCCGTCAGCGGGGCGCACATCGACGTGAGCCACCTCGAGGCCGACAGAGTGCACGTAATCCGCCATCTTGTAGTCGCTGCGCGAGTCGCCGACCGAGCGCCAGAGTGTCGGCAGCGGGCCGGTTGCGCGAAAGTGCTCGAGGGCACGCTCTGCACCCTTGTCCTTATCGAGGGTGACCGACTCTATGTCGGTCGAGATGATGGTGGGGTCGAGGCGCCAGGGGATGCCGCCATCCGCGTCAGGCACCGCACGGTCGCCGAGCCGCACACCGAGTCCGAGCTCGACGGCGGCCGCGAATGCGGCGTCGTTGAGGCGGTGCTGGGCTTCGTGGAATGCTGCGGGAGCGACATCCGTGCGCTGTTCGATCGAGATCATGGCGTACTTGGTGTCGTCCCAGAACATGGTGTCGGAGAAGTCGGCGGTGTGCAGGGCGCGCACCCTCTCGACGAGGGCGGGCGGCACGGCCACACTGCGGTCGATCTCGGTCTCGCCCATACCATCGGGGCCGACCGTCGCCCACGCGGCGCCCTTCTCGAAGACCGCGAACATGCGGGCGCCGGGCAGCGCGAGCGCATCAGCAAGGCCCGCGGCGAACAGGGGAGCCATGACCTGCTCGCGCACAAAGGCGTCAGAACGGCCGGTGATGAAGGCGATAGGCGCACCCGCCGCCGTCAGCGCGATGAGGTCGTCGATGATCGACGGAATCGCAATGCTGCGGGTCACCGGGCTGGCGATCGGCCCGTCGATGTCGAGCAGAAGGCCAAGGTCGAGGGGAGCGTCAGTCACGCTCCATGGTAGCTAGTGAAAGTCGGTCGTCTTGTGGGGGGCGCCGGTGCGGTCGTAGGTTGTCCACTCGCCGCGCTGCTCGCCGAGCACGAACTGGCCGCTGCGCATGAGCGAGCCGTCTTCACGGTGCCATACCCACGGGCCGTCCATGATGCCGTTGGTGAAGCCGCCCTCGCCCTTGATGGCGCCGCTGCGGTAGAAGAAGGTCCATGGTCCGCTCTTCTTGCCCTCCACGGTCTCGCCCTGTCCGGAGATAGTGCCATCGCTGAAGGTTTCCATGTGCATGAAACTATTGTGGGGCACGCGCAATTCGATGCACAGGGCGATCTATGCCACAGAATGATGCACAGGGAAGGAGGGCGGATGCCGTCCAGAGTCATCTATCCGATCATTCGCCCGCTGATGCGCCTTCTCAACTACCGCATCGATCGCCGACTTGAAGACCTTCCCAAGCCCATCGACGCCCCGCACGTGCACGCCGCGGGCATAGACCCCGACCGGGTGCTGATCTTCGGCTCCGGCCCAGCCGTCGGCTATGGCGTGCTGAGCAACGACCTTGCCCTGCCCGGCCAGCTTGCCCGCCAGCTTTCCGCGATCACCGGCAGGGGAGCGGATGTCGACGTCGTCGCCGACCCCGAGGTCACGATCCAAGGCTCCTTGGCCCTGCTGCAGCAGCTCAACCTCTGGCGGTACGACGCAATCTTGCTCACCATCGGCGTCAATAACGCGCTGCTGCTTACCTCGGTCAAGGTCTGGCGACGGGCGATTGGCGAGCTGTTGCGATACGTGACGGAACACGTGCCTTCGAGCACCCGCATCCTCGTGGTGGCCGTTCCACCGCTCAAGTCGCTCAACGCGCTGCTCACGACGGTCTCTGGCTGGCTTGCCGACCACCACTCTGTCGTGCTCAACCGCGAGACGCGGCGCATTGTGGCGAACTACCCCAACATCACCTTCGTGCCCTTCTCGCCGCTCGCCGGCACCGACGACATCCGTTTTCGCAGCGCAGAGACCTACCAGCAGTGGGCCGCGCTCATCGTGACACCGCTGAGCCAGCAGCTGGCTGAGGAGCCCCGCCATGAGCACACCGACTACCTTCCCGATGAAGAGGTGCGCCAAGCCGCGCTCGACGCGCTGGCGATCGTCGACACCGCCCCTGAGGAGCGCTTCGACCGCATAGTGCGCATCGCCAGCCAGTTGTTCGGCACGGCAGCGGCCCTCACGTTCGTCGATCACGACCGGCACTGGACGAAGGCGCAAGTCGGGTGGGATCTCGAGGAGATCCCACGACAGGGCTCGTGCGCGACGAAAGCGCTGCAGTCCGCGGGTATCTACGCCGTCGAAGACCTCGATCTCGAGCCAGACGACTTCGACCACTTCGGCCTGCGGTTCTACGCGGGATACCCGATCGAGTCCGGTTTCGGCGAGCGCGTCGGTGTGCTCAGCCTGTTCTCGGCCCAGCCGCGCCTCTGGAGCCAGTCCGAGAGCGAGCTGCTGCGCGAACTTGCCCTGCAGGTGCAACGGGAGCTGCAGGAGCCGTAGGAGCAGAATGGGGCCATGCTAAAGAACTGGACCCCGCTCGCCATCATCTGGTTTGTGCTCGCGATCGCGGGGCTCGTGCTCAGCACGGTGTTCAACGCCCTCAGTGTCGTACAGGCGCGCAACTACTTCGGCGACTGGGTTGGCAGCGGGCCGGCCGTCACGTCGCTGATGCTCGACCTGCTGATTGTGGCGGTGGCTGGCGGCATCCTCGTGATCGTCGAGGCGCGTCGTCTGGGAATGCGCTTCGGGTGGCTGTACCTCGCGATCTCTGCGGTCACCGCTTTCGCCTTCGGATTTCCGCTGTTCCTCGCGATGCGCGAGCGCCACCTCGCTGCTGCACGCGCGACCGCGCAGTCCCGCGAGCTCGACGTCTAGAGCAGAATCAGCGCCACAATCGCGGCCGCCTGCAGCACGACGAGGGCAAGGGCGATGATCGCGACGATGCGGCCTGCCCGCGTGTCACGCCACAGCGCGGCGAGCCCGAAGACGATGGCAGCCGCTCCAAGGATCGGCAGTGCGTACGGCTCCGCCGCGAGCAGGAATGCGGTGAAGTCCCGCGTTCCGGGTATGCCGAGTGAGATCAGGTAGGTGCCGATCCAGGCCGCGGGCAGGAGGGCAACCACCAGAGCAAACACCCCGGTGCCCATGCCCGGAACACGCGGGTCGTCTATCTCGCTCATGCGGCGAAGAACTGCCCAAGGGCATCCCACAGGCCCAGCACGCTGAGGAAGACGGCGATGACGGCAAAGGGCAGCACGATGGCGAGCGCGGCGAGAATTTTGCCTGGCACCGGGTTGAACAGCAGCGCGATGATTGCAAATACGAGAACACCGATGGCGAGCACGGGGATGACGACCCACGAGGCAAAGAACATCACGTACGCAACGGCTCCCGCAGCATCGCTGCCGCTAGCGTTCAGCCCCAACCAGATCAACAGCACAACCCACACCACGAGGGCGGCCGACGCGATGAGCGCGATGCCGCCCGAGCGGTGAATACGCCTGCGGGCGGGGGTGGGCGGCACCTCGGCTGTCATGCACACAAACTACACTGGGCACAATGAGCTCCCTCCCATACGACGCCACCGTAATCACCGTCAGCGGCGAGTCGACCAGCCTCGAAAGCCTGCGCGACAAGGCGCTGCTCGTGGTCAACGTCGCCTCGAAGTGCGGCCTCACCCCGCAGTACGAGCAGCTCGAGCAGCTGCAGAAGCAGTACGGACCGCGCGGCTTTCAGGTCGTCGGATTCCCCTGCAACCAGTTCGCCGGTCAGGAGCCAGGCACGAACGAGCAGATCGCCGAGTTCTGCAGCGCGACGTACGGGGTGACCTTTCCGGTGTTCGGCAAGATCAAGGTCAACGGCAAGAAGAAGCACCCCATCTATGCCGCACTGCACGAGAAGAAAGACGCCGACGGCAAGGCCGGCCGCGTGAAGTGGAACTTCGAGAAGTTCCTTGTCGCCCCCGGTGGCGAGGTCGTCGGGCGCTTCCGTCCGTCGACGACTCCCGACGACCCGAGCGTCGTCAGCGCGATCGAGGCAGTGCTTCCCGCCTAGTCACTCGTCGCGCTGCCTGCCGCTCCAGCGCGAGTAGCGCACGGCGAGAAAGGCGAGGCCGACGATGAAGGCGGCGATGCCAACAATGTAGGTGGCGACGTTCGGCCAGCCGCCCGATCCGGTGGGATTGATAAAGGGGTAGGGGTACCAGCCCCCGATGGCACCGTGAATGAGCGTGTAGGCGCACCAGGCGAGCGGGAAGGCGATAGCTGCCCAGACCCACCGCCAGGCGAGTCGCGCGCGACCAGTCGCGAATAGCCAGTCGAGCAGGATGTACAGCGGAATCCAGACGTGCTCTACCTCGTTGGGCCACTGCACGCCGACGTAGCCGCTCGGCGGCAGGCCGCGCAGCAGCAGGTTATATACGACGCCGGTGACGACCGCGTAGGTGACCGTCGCCATCCGCACACCGGTATAGAGCACGGTGTCGTGCTTGAACCGCAGCGCGAGATACGCCCCGGCGGCGAGCACAACGACGTTCATCATGCTGGACTGCACGGTGAAGTACGAGAAGTACTCGCTGGGCACGAACTCGCCTGCGCCCACGCTGTCGGCGATCTGTGTGACGATCGCGACAAGCACGAGCAGCGAGGCTGCTGCGCGCAGCACGCCAACGGTGCGTCTGGCTGGGGTTGACGACTCTGTCACGATGGTCACGCTAGCCCTCCCGGCTCACCGTCGACGGGTTTTCGTCGGGCGGGTCTGCGCTTTCTTCGGAGCAGGCTTGGTAACCGGTGGGGCGGCGGGCGGGGCGACAGCACCGCGCGAACTGTTGGCCGTGCGACCGCGCACGATGCCGATGAACTCTTCGACCAGCTCTGTCGTGCCGTCCTCGAGCCAAACGAGGCTGATTCGAGTGGTCGGCTCGTCGGTGAGGGGGCGCGCGACGACGTCTTTGCGGCTGTGCAGGCGCGCAATGGACTGCGGCATGATCGCGACGCCGACGTTGGCGGCGACAAGCTCGACCGTGTCACGGGGCGGGCCGGTGAGCACGTTCTCGTCGGCAAGGTCGGCGCGCGTTAGCTCGGCGAAGCCCTCAAACACGTGATCCTTCGGCGCAACGACAACGGCTCGCTCTTCGTACAGGGGGATCGCGCTCAGCCCCGCCTTTGCAAAGGGCTCGCGCAGCAGGGCGACGGTCGCCTCACCGCTGAGCAGCGATTGCAGCGCGTCGTTCTCTGACAGGGGGCGCACCTCTATTGGCACCCGCGGCATCCGCTCTTTCCAGACGCCGACCCACTTCGCCGGGGTCACACCGGGCACGAAGGCGAGCACGAGGGAATCCGACACGCGCTCAGGCTACCCTTGGAGGGTGCCAGACCAGACCATGAAGCCCGTGACCGCGGCCAAGAAGCTCGGGATCTTCCTTCCCGCAACGCCCGAGTCGTTCCAGCAGGGCGACATTTCGCGCTCCGAGTTTCTCGAGCTGCAGGCGAATCCACCGGAGTGGCTGGCCGAACTGCGCCGCACCGGACCCCACCCCCGCGCCGTCGTCGCGCAGAAGCTGGGCATCTCGGCGAGTGGCCTCGCGCGCAGCGGCGCGAGCGACTCGATGACGACCGCAGAGATCAAGGCGTTGCTCGAGAAGAAGCCGCAGTGGCTGGTTGAAGAGCGCTCCCGCCAGGCCGCCGTGCGCGACGACGCCCTGCGCGTCAAGTTCGACAAGGCCGCCAAAGAAGAGCTCAAGAAGCGCTAGTCCGCTGTCGGCGGCCGCTGTCATGCTTGATACATGACGGCTCTCAGCACTGACGCCCTGCGCGCGGCGTTCTCCGGTTCCATCCTGATCGACGGCGACGAGGGCTTCGCGGCCTTCCCGTACCCCGTCGGCGCCCCTAGCCTCGTTGTTCGACCGCACAACACGGATGACGTGGCCACCGCCCTGCGCTTCGCCGCCGACAACACAGTGGCGGTCTCCGTTCGCAGCGGCGGCCACAGCGCGGGTGCTTACACTTCCGTTGCCGGCGGCCTCGTGCTCGACCTCAGCGCCCTCAACAAGATTGCCGTCGACGGCACCATCGTCACGGTTGGCTCTGGCGCGGTGTGGGGGCAGGTCGCTGCGACCCTTGGCGAGCACGGCCTCGCCCTCAGCTCTGGCGACACGACATCCGTTGGCGTCGGCGGGCTCACGCTCGGCGGGGGAGTGGGCTGGCTCGTGCGGCAGTACGGCCTCGCGCTCGACAGCCTGCTGTCAGCCCGTGTCGTGACGGCCGCGGGGCAGCTCGTGACCGCGTCGGCAGACGAGAACCCCGAACTCTTCTGGGCGATTCGCGGCGGCGGCGGCAACTTCGGTGTCGTGACCGACTTCACTTTCGAGGCGCATCCGCTCGACGCCGTCGTGCACGGATTCATCACCTTCCAGGCCGATGATCTTGCCGCGCTGCTGCGTGGGTACCGCGATGTGCTGCGCGACGCTCCAGAGCAGCTCAACGTGACCTTTGTCGACTTTCCACCGATGGGCCCGGCGATGCCCGGTGGGCCTGCCCTGCACGTGGTCTGGGGTGGCAGCGACCTAGACGAGGCGATGGTGCACATTGCGCCGCTACTCGCCCTGAACGGTGTCACAGGGCATGACATCGCGGTCAAGCCGTATGCCGACGTTCTCGATACCCCGCACCCGCCTGAGGGTGATGCGCCCATGCCCGTGTTCGTCGGCAACAACGGCTGGGTCAACGACTTCTCTGATGCCGCGATTGACGGCATCGCCGCGATGAAGGAATCGCTCGGCGGCTCGGTGCTGATGATCCGCTACCTTCGTGGTGCCTTCAACCGCGTGCCGGCGGACTCGACCGCCTTCGCGTGGCGCGACGCCGAGACCCTGGTGATCTCGATCGCCTTCCTTCCGCCGGATGCCCCCGCGGAGGCAATCGACGGTGTCAATGCGGCATGGGCAACGGCGCAGCAGTTCACCGAAGGCACTTACGGCAATTTTCTCACCGTGGCGGGGGAGCGTGTAGTCAGCCGCATGTACCCGCCAGCAACGCTCGCTCGGCTTGCCGCGGCCAAGAAGGTCTGGGATCCGACGAACGTGTTCAGCCAGAACCAGAACGTGCTGCCTGCCAGTTAGGCCGGTGCCTCGGCAAGAGCACGACGGGCGAGCAGGGTCGCACCGGCAACAGCCGCCGGCATGACCACGATCGCCGCGAAGGGCACGAGAAACAGCAGGTAGCACGCGACCCCGAATCCTAGGGTTCTGGCACGGTTGGCACCGAGAGCGCGCCGGCGGTCGCGCAGCCGAAGCCCGCGGGCGTCGAAGGCATAGCCAACGAGCTCGAGTGCGAGAAACCAACCGCCGAAGAACGCGCCAAGCACCGGAACGACGGTCTGGCCCACCACAGGGATGAACCCGCACGCGAACAGCACGAGGCTGACCGTCACGGTAAGCAGAAGCAGACGGATGCCGTTGCCGACCCCGCGCCTCGCACTCGCCCAGAACGACTCCTTGAGCTCTGCGGGGGCGTCGCCCAGCGACATTTCGACGGAGTGCCAGATGCGCTCGTAGAACAGGTCACCGACGGCAAGAGTGATCGCCGCGTAGGTGTACACCAGCAGGATGACCACGAGGGCCACCAGCGCGACTCCCGCCGCGATGCGCACCAGCGCCTCCAGCTCCCACCCGCGGGCGAACGGGGTGACAAGTGTCACGATGGCGTCGAGGTTGATGGCGAGCAGCACGATGCCGACGGCGTAGACGACCCCGACGATGAGCGCGGGAAGAACCCCGAGACCCATGAGGCGGGGCGAGGTCGAGTAGGTGCGAAAGCCCTGGAGCAGCAGGCCGACGCCGCTGAAGAAGCTGCGGATCATGCGATCAGGCTAGTGCGCGGGTGAGCAGGTCGCGCCGCTCGGCGTGCGCTTCGAACCAGTCGGCGACGTACCAGCACATCGGCACGACGCGGTAGGTCGTGTTCTGCTCTACGTCGTCGAGGGCGAACTCGACGACCTCGGCCGCGTAGCCGCGATTGCGGAATGCGGGGTTCGTGAAGGTGTGATTGAACGAGATCTGGTTGCCGTTGATCCGGTAGTCGGCGACCGCCACGATTGCCCCGTCGATGCGCAGCACGTAGCGCTGGGCGTCGGGTTCGTGGGTGAGCTGCTTCATGATTCCAGCGTACGCGGCTCGCTGGGAGGGTGCTGACTAGGCGAGCGCCTCGTCGATGCTCTCGCCGGTCGGGTCCTCCGCGGAGTCGTCGACGAGCACCTCGCCACCCAGTGGTTCACCGCGCCACTCAACGAGCTGCCAGCCATCGACGGGGGAGCCCTCGAGGGTGATCATCGAGGTGTTGTCGAGCTCCTGGTGGGCGCTGAACATTGGCTCGATGTTGGTGGCAGTGCCGGCGACCCAGACACGCATGGCTGCGGAGTGCGAGACGACAGCGGCCACGTCAGCTCCCGAGGCCGCAACCTGCGCGATGGAGGCGTCGAAGCGGTCGAAGAAGGCGGCTCCCGTGGTGGCTCCTGGCATCATCCGATCGCGTTCACCGAGCCCCCAAGCCAGGCAGGTCTCGAGGTACACGCGGTAGGAGTCGTGGTCGGTTGCCATCTCGAGGTCACCCGCCTCGATCTCGTGGATGCCGTCAAGGGCGGTGATGCGTAGGTCGCGAGCGCGGGCGAGGGGCGTCGCCGTCTGCTCAGTGCGCACAAGCACGGATGCGAAGATCGCGTCGATCTGCACGCCCTGCAGCGCCGCGGGAATCGCGGCCGCCTGCGCGTGACCGAGAGCTGTCAGTCCAGGGCCAGGACGACCGGTGTCGAGTTCACCGCGAACGTTGGCGGGAGTCTGGCCGTGGCGGATGAGCAGCAGTCGCATGATGCTCTCAGCCTAGGTCGCACCGCTGTCACGCAGCCGAGAACCACGAGCCCGACCTCTAGGGAAGGTCGAGCTCGTGGAAATTGACGTCGGTGATCTCCTGCGCCTGAGGGGCGCGTTCGGCGACCAGCTCGTCGTGCTCTGTGACGGATGCTGACGGCGGCGGCGACGTCGGCTCGAGCTCTGGCTCGAAGTTGTCGTCGTCATCGCCGTTCATGAGACAAGTCAAGAACGTTGAGTCGCTGTGGGTCAACCCTCTGGCGAATATTTCGCTTCTGTGCGCGGCATAGACTCGTTGGCGAAGTATCAACGACAGAGTGTCAGCGAAGTTCCGCCACGTAGGGTGTCACCATCAAAATCGTCAGCTACAACCTCCGCAAGAACGCGGCGAGTCATGAACTCGCCGACCTGGTCACGAAGTGGGAGCCGGATGTGCTCTGCCTCCAGGAGGCGCACACAGAGTTTCTTCCCGCAGAGCTCGGCCCGCTCTCCCTCGCCGACTCGACCAAGACCAACCGTCTCGGCCTCGCGCTGTACTACCGCCGCGAGCGCTTTGAGAATCCCGAGTCGAAGACCTTCGCCCTCAAGAAGGGCATGCACGACATCCTCTTCTCGCCAACTAATGAGCGACTGCTGGCCACCAAGCTGTTCGACAAGGAGGCTGGTCGCGAGATCATCGCCGCCTCCTTCCACGCGTCTCCGCTGACCGCCCGCAACTCACTGCGCCGCAATCAGATCAAGGCGGCGCACGAGGCACTGACCGCCATCGGCGAGGGTCTGCCTGCGGTTATGGTCGGCGACTACAACTACCCACTGTTTACCGGTCGTCTGGTCAAGCACGTCGCCAAGTCGGGCTACGACCTCACGCTCAGCGACCGTCGCACTTACCTTCGCTACAAGATCTTCCGCGGGCACTTTGACTTCGTCACGTCGAGCGGCGTCACGATCGAGAAGGTGGAGACTCTGCCGCAGGGCGTCTCCGACCACCTGCCGATCCTGGTGACCGGTCACGTGGAGCGCATCGGCGAGTAGGCGAGGCATCAGCCACAGGCACAAACGACGAACGGCCCCGGAAAATACCGGGGCCGTTCTGTTCGTGCGCGAAGGGGGACTTGAACCCCCACGCCCTATACGGGCACTAGCACCTCAAGCTAGCGCGTCTGCCATTTCCGCCATCCGCGCGCATTGTGCTGCTCCTGTGGACTGGAGCACCGAGAAACGACAATAGCACCTCTGAGGGGGGCCTCGTGACGGCGGGTAGCGTAGACCTATGGAACTCGAGACGACTGCAGCGATCGCGCGCGACCTCATTCGCTTCGACACCACCAACTACGGCGAGGGCCGCTCCAACGGCGAGACCGAGGCGGCAGAGTACCTCGGGGCGCACCTCGAGCGGCTCGGGCTGAGCCCCACCTACGTCGACGCGGCTCCGGGGCGCACGAGCGTCGTGGCGCGCGTGCCGGGGGCAGACTCGAGCAAGCCCGCACTCGTCGTGCACGGACACACGGATGTCGTGCCCGCCGACCCTGCGAACTGGACTGTCGATCCCTTCGAGGGCGTCATCCGCGATGGAATGCTCTGGGGCCGCGGCGCCGTCGACATGAAGGACATGGATGCGATGATCATCGCCGCCCTCGGCGACATTCTCGAGGGCGGCCGGCAGCCATCGCGCGACCTGGTGATCGCGTTCTTCTCCGATGAGGAGAACGGAGGAGTCTTCGGCGCCCACCACCTCGTCGAGCACCACCCGCAGCTGTTCGCCGGCGCCACAGAGGCGATCAGCGAGGTCGGCGGATACTCCGTCACCTTCGGCGGAAAGCGCGCCTACCTGCTGCAGACGGGGGAGAAGGCGCTGGTCTGGATCAAGCTGATCTCGCGCGGCACCGCGGCGCACGGCAGTCGGGTGATTCACGACAACGCCATCACCAAGCTCGCGGAGGCCGTTGCGATCCTCGGCAGACAGCAGTGGCCCGTACAGCTGCTCGAGACCACCGAGCTGCTCGTTAGCGAGATCGCTCGCATCATGGGCGTCGATCCGACGCAGAGCGATCCCGACACCGTTGTGTTGAGCACGGGCACGGCGGCCGGTTTCATTCAGGCGAGCCTGCGCACGACCACGAACCCGACTCTGCTGACGGCCGGCTACAAGCACAACGTGATTCCTGACACGGCCGAGGCGCTCATCGACATCCGTACGCTGCCCGGGCAGGAGGAGGCCGTGCTTGCGCAGGTGCGCGAGCTGATCGGTGACGAGATTGAGATTGTGGTCATGCACACCGATATCGGTCTCGAGAACCCGTTCAGCGGTCCACTCGTCGATGCGATGGTCGCAACACTCGGCAGGCACGATCCGGCGGCGGCCGTGCTGCCGTACATGCTCAGCGGCGGCACCGACAACAAGGCGCTGTCGAAGCTCGGCATTGCCGGCTACGGCTTCGCGCCACTGCAGCTGCCTGCCGAACTCGACTTTCCGGCGATGTTCCATGGCGTTGACGAGCGGGTGCCGCTCGACGCATTAGTCTTCGGAAGGCAGGTTCTCGGCGACCTGCTGCTGAACTACTAGGAGAGTTTTCATGAGCTTCATCGAGGCAATCATTCTCGGCCTCGTGCAGGGGCTCACCGAGTTCCTCCCGATCTCGTCAAGCGCGCATTTGCGCATCGTCGGCGAATTTTTGCCCTCGGCCACCGACCCGGGGGCGACGTTCACGGCCATCACCCAGCTCGGCACCGAGACGGCAGTGATCATCTACTTCTGGAAAGACATCACCCGCATCATCGGGCGATGGTTTCGGCACTTCCGCGCGGCTAGCGGCATCGCGAGAGACGACTCCGACGTGCGCCTCGGCTGGCTGATCATCATCGGCACGATTCCGATCGTGCTGGTCGGCTACTTTGCGCAGGAGTACATCCGCGATGCACTGCGCAGTCTGTGGATCACGGCGATCGTGCTCATCGTATTTGGCATCCTGCTCGGCCTCGCCGACTGGCTTGGTCGCCGCAGCAAGCCGCTCGAGGCGCTGACCTACCGCGACGGCATTCTCATCGGCTTCGCGCAGATGCTCGCGCTGATTCCTGGTGTCTCGCGCTCTGGCGCGAGCACGAGCGCGGGCCTCGCCCTCGGCTACACCCGCCCGGCAGCGGCCCGGTTCTCGTTCTTGCTCGCTATTCCCGCCGTCTTCGGCAGCGGCCTCTACGAGTTCGTGCACAGCTTCGGCGAGAAGCCGGGTGCCTATGGCTACGCAGAGACCGCGGTAGCGACTGTCGTGGCTTTCGCCGTCGGCCTCGGCGTCATCGCGTTTCTGATGAAATACATCTCGACGCACAGCTTCTTGCCGTTCGTCATCTACCGCCTGCTGCTCGGCGGCGCGCTGATCGTTCTGCTAACGGTCGGCGTTCTGCAGCCGCTTTAGGGCTTCCACGGCTCATCGCCGGCGGTACCGTCGGTCTTGCCCTCGTCGCCGCGGCGAAGGTAACGCTCGAACTCCTCGGCAATCGCGTCACCGCTGGCCTCGGGGGAGTCGACGGTGTCGCGGGCCTGCTCGAGCTGCTCGATATACGACGACATGTCGTCGTCATCTGATGCAAGGGCGTCGATGCCGGTCTCCCACGCCTGCGCCTCATCGAGCAGGTCACCGCGGGGAATCACCAGGTCGGTGATCTCTTCGAGCTTTTCGATAAGGGCGAGCGTCGCCTTGGGTGAGGGCGCGTTGTGCACGTAGTGCGGCACGGATGCCCAGATCGAGACGGTCGGGATTCCGACCTTCTCTGCGGCATCCGCCAGCACCGAGAGGATGCCGACGGGCCCCTCATAGCTGCTGCGCTCGATTCCGAGGCGGGCACGCAGCTCGTCGTTCTCGGTGCTCACGAAGGTCGAGATCGGGCGGGTGTGCGGAACATCGGCGAGCATGGCGCCGAGAAAGACGATGCCCCCGATGCCGTTGGCCTCGATCACGTCGAGCACCTCACCGGTGAAGGTCTTCCAGCCGCGCGACGGCTCAGAACCCGTCAGCAGGTAGACGGATGCCGCCTCGGCCACCACGGGCCCATAGAACGTGACTGCGGGCCAGGACAGCACTCGCCGCCCGTTCTCATCGAGGGCCACCGTCGGACGGTTGAACTGGTAGTCGAAGTAGTCCTCTGGCTCCACCTCGAGAATGGGCAGCACCTCGAGCTGCTCCTTGAGGGTGTTAACCGCGCCACTCGCGGCCTCGCCGGCGTCGTTCCAGCCTTCGAAGGCGACAACCAGCAGTCGCCCATCCGAGAATCCGGGATTCGATGACACGCGGTACCTCACCTCTCGGCGCCGTCGACGCCTCACTTCCAAGGATAGAACTACCCGTACGATTGTCCGTTGTGACTACCCCGCGCCCTGCCGCCGTTCTCTGGGACATGGACGGCACCCTCGTCGACACCGAGCCCTACTGGATGACTGCCGAGACCGAGCTCGTCGCCTCGTTCGGCCACGAGTGGACGCACGAGGATGCCCTGCAGCTCGTCGGCTCCGGCTTGTGGCACTCGGCGCGCATCCTGCAGGCCAAGGGCGTAGAGCTCGACGAAAACGAGATCATCGAGCGCCTCACGACGCGCGTGCTCGAGCAGGTCTCCGAGAGCGTGCCGTGGCGGCCCGGTGCCCGCGAACTGCTGCTCGAGCTGCACGAGCTCGGGGTTCCCACAGCCCTTGTCACGATGTCGCTGCGGCGCATGGCTGAGCACCTCGCAGCGGCGATCGGCTTCGATGGCTTCGCGGCCATTGTCGGCGGTGACGATGTCGAGCACAGTAAGCCGCATCCCCAGCCCTATCTTGTCGGGGCAGCTGCTCTCGGGGTCTCGGCCGCTGACTGTGTTGCGCTCGAAGACTCCGCGCCCGGCGTTGCCTCCGCGGTCGCTGCGGGCGCGGTCGTGGTCGCTGTGCCGATGCACGTGCCGCTGCTCGACGACCCGGCCTACGACCTGCACGACATGAGCGGCCTCACCGCCGCCACCCTTTTCGACATCTACGCAGCGAGGCGCGCATGAGCCAAGTATTCCGACGACAGAGCGGCCCCTTTAGAGCCGGTGACCGCGTGCAGATGACCGGCCCGAAGGGCCGCCTCAACACCATCACCCTCGAGGTCGGCGCCGAATTTCACACCCACCAAGGCTTCGTCAAGCACGACGACGTCATCGGACTGCCCGACGGCTCGGTCGTGCTCAGCAACAACGAGGTCGAGTTTCTCGCCCTTCGCCCCCTGCTCACCGACTTCGTCATGTCGATGCCCCGTGGTGCCGCCATTATCTACCCGAAGGATGCCGCCCAGATTCTCGCCGTCGGCGACATCTTTCCGGGTGCGACCGTCGTCGAGGCTGGCGTCGGCAGCGGTGCACTGTCGCTCTGGCTGCTGCGCGCGATCGGGCCGGACGGCACTCTCAAGTCGTTCGAGCGCCGCGAGGAGTTCTCGACCGTCGCCCGCGGCAACGTGGAGGCCTTTCTTGGTGCCTCGCCCGACAACTGGTCGATCACCCTCGGCGACCTCACGGATGCCCTCCCCACCGTCACAGACCCCGGCAGCGTCGACCGCGTCATTCTCGACATGCTCGCCCCGTGGGAGTGCCTCGAGGCCGTCTCACTCGCCCTCAAGCCCGGGGGAGTGCTCGTCTGCTACATCGCGACCGTCACGCAGCTGTCGCGCGTCGCTGAGGCGATTCGCGCCACCGGAAACTTCACCAACCCCGACTCGACAGAGACGATGATTCGCGGCTGGCACGTCGAGGGCCTCGCCGTACGCCCCGACCACCGCATGATCGGGCACACCGGCTTTCTGCTCACCGCACGCCGCCTCGCCCCTGGCACCGTGCTGCCAGAGCTCAAGCGCCGCGCCTCAAAGAGCGACTTCAGCGATGAGGATGTCGAGCTGTGGACCCCAGGCGCCCTCGGCGACCGACAGGCGAGCGACAAGCGCCTGCGCAAGACTGCGCGCGAGGCAACCCGGGCCGCGGATGCCGCAAAGTCGGCCGCTGCCGACCAGTAGAGTTATACAGTCCCGGGCCGAAGAAGAAAGAGGATTCGTGCGCAAGATCATCGCGCTGACCGCTGCAGCTGGCCTGCTCGTCACACTCGCAGCCTGCTCGACGAGTGCCCCAACGGGCGCCTGCGAACCGGGCATCTCGTCCGGTGACGCCTCGAGCATTGTCACGGCCAAAGGCACCTTCAGTGCTGAGCCGAACGCAGAGTTCCCCACCCCTCTGGTGGCGACCACCGTCGAGGCCAGCGCTGTGACGACCGGCGATGGCGCGACCGTCTTCGGCGGCCAGTACGCCGAGGCCCAGGTCACGCTCTACGACGGTGAGACCGGCGAGTACCTCACCTCGACCACATACGACCCCACCGGCGCATTCACCGTGCGCGCGGGCAAGGGTGCCGGCAACCTTGGCCAGGCGCTCGAGTGCCGCACCGTCGGCTCTCGCGTTGCGGTCGCCGCGACCGGCAGCGACCTCTACGGCTTCGCCGGCATCGCCAAGGACTCCCTGCCGGCCAAGGCCACCTACGTTCTGGTCTTCGACATCGTCGACGTCATTCTCGGTAAGGCCCACGGCGTCGACCAGGTTCCCCAGCAGGGCCTTCCCTCTGTGGTGACCACGCCGCAGGGCGTTCCCGGGGTGACCGTGCCCAGCGAGGACCCGCCCGCGGGTCTGCGCGTTGCCGTGCTCAAGCAGGCCGACGGCGCGACCCTCGCCGAGGGCGACTCCATCTACGCGCACTACCTGCGCGTCGACTGGAGCGACCCGAAGTCGACGATCTCGCAGAAGTCCACCTGGGACGACTTCGGCAATCCAGAGATCATGACCCTCACCACCCTCGACCCGAGCACGGGAGTGGGCCTCACCGCCGGCCTGCAGCAGGCGCTCGAGGGGCAGAAGGTCGGATCCCAGGTGCTCGTCGTTGTGCCACCGTCGTTCGGGTTCCCCGAGGGCGCTGCGCCCGACGGCGTCGACGCGACCGCGACCCTCGTCTACGTCATCGATATCCTCGGAGTCGTCGACTAGTTTCTGTTTCGCTCGTGATCTGACATCGGCCGGGTGTCCCCAACCTAGGATTTATCTCGTGCCCCCTGAAAGCTCTGCTGCGAAGGTTCCCGTTGAGGAACGGCTGTTCAGCCTCGTGCTCGCGCTGCTCGCCACCGAGAACGGACTCACAAAGAACGAGATCCTGTCGACAGTGCAGGGTTATCGTCAGAGTTTCGACCGCTCGGGCGACAACGCGAACCTCGAGCGCAAGTTCGAGCGTGACAAAGACGACATTCGCGAGCTCGGTGTTCCGCTCGAGACCGTGCAGGCACCGGGCGACCCCGGCAACAACCAGAACCTGCGCTACCGGATTCCGCGGGGAGCCTACGAGCTGCCGCTCGACGTGAGCTTCTCTGCTGAAGAGACGACGCTGCTCAACCTCGCCGCGATGGTCTGGCGCGAGGGCTCGCTGAGCGCAGAGTCGCGCCGCGCACTGCTCAAGCTGCGCTCGCTCGGCGTGACCGCTGATGAGCCGGTGCTCGGCTACGCACCGCGGGTGCGGGTGCGCGATGCCGCCTTCGAGCCGCTGAGCGCTGCGCTCGAGAAGCACGCCTGGGTGCGCTTTGGCTACCTCAAGCCCGGCGAGAGCGAGGCTCGCGTGCGCACCGTCAAGCCACTTGCCCTCGTGCAGCACCAGGGTCGCTGGCACCTCTACGCGCACGATGAGGAGGGAGTGTCGAAGACCTTCTTGTTGCGCCGCATCGTCACGGCGGCAGTCACCACGGGCAAGACCTTTGAGCCGCTCGAGGGCAACCAGGCCGCGCATGCCCTCGCCGAGCTCGAGCAGGTATGGAACACTCACGTTGCCTTCGTTGAGGTTGAGCCCGGGTCAGATGCCCACACCCGCCTGAGCAAGCGCCGCGGTACGGCCGTCGCCCTCACCGGCGAACTCGAGCTGCACTACAGCGACGTCAACATCTTCGCCGACGAACTGGCCGGGTTCGGTCCAGAGGTGCTCGTCGTCTCGCCGCCCGAGCTGCGCGCCGCGGTCATCGCCCGACTCGAGAGGACGGCCGCTGATCATGGCTAACAAGAAGAAGACCGTCGCGCCCCTGCAGGCGCAAGACAAACTGACCTTCCTGCTCTCACTCGTGCCATACCTCGTCGAGCGCGACCGGGTGAGCGTTGCCGAGGTCGCCGCGCACTTCGGCGTCAAGCCGGAGCAGATTCGCGAGGCAGTGCGCCTCATTGCGGTCTCGGGCGTACCGGGAGAGACCCACACGTACCAGTACGAGGATCTCTTCGACATCGCCTGGGATGACTTCGAAGAGAACGACCAGATCGTCATCACCAACCACGTCGCGATCGACGACTCGCCGCGCTTCAGCGCGCGCGAGGCGGCGGCCCTCATTGCGGGATTGCAGTACCTGTCGTCGCTGCCAGAGAACGCCGACCGGGCCGCGGTCGCATCCCTCATGTCGAAGCTGTCTCGCGGCGCTTCGGGCCTGCCCAGCGAGGTTGCCGTGGAGGGCAGTGAGTCAGACGACTCGCTGGCTCTCATCCGCGAGTCCGTCGCGAAGAAGGTGCAGCTCGAATTCGACTACCTCAGCTCGACGGGGGAGCGCGAGCGCCGTCGCGTCGACGCGCTGCTGGTCGAATCGGTGGATGCCGACTGGTACCTGCGCGGCTGGTGCCACCTTCGGGAGGCGATCCGCACCTTCCGCCTCGACCGCATCTCTGAGCTGGTAGTCACCGATGAGCCGATCAGCCACAACGCCGACGACGTGACCCTGCCAGAGACGCTGTTCGAGGGCTCGAAAGACGACCTCGTCGTGACGATCGACGTCGCCCCCTCGGCCGAGGCACTGCTCGCCGACTACATTCCGGATGGCGCGGTGCGCACCGAGGTCGCCGGCCGCGTTCGCACCACCGTGCGTGTCAGCCACTACCACGGCCTCAAACGGCTGATCGCGAGCATGCCGGGGGTCGCCACCGTCGTCGAGCCCGCCGAGGCGCGGCAGATCGTCGCCGACTGGGCCAGCGCGGGCGCCTCGAGGTACCACGGCTGATGGTCTGGGTCTGGATCGCCCTCGTCGTCGCACTGCTCGTCACGCTCGCCCTGTGCGGCATCTCGCTCGTGCGCAAGGGCATCGCCCTTCTGCAGTCGTTGGCCGATTTCGTCAGCCTTCCCGCGATCCTCGACGGTGTGCACCGCGCCGACCCCGAGCCGCGACCCACCCCCGCTGTGCTGCGCCCACGCGCCGAGGTCGCTGAGGAGCACGCGGCTCGCCGGCAGCGCAGCCACGAGCGTCGCCTCGATCGCCGAGCGGCACGGCTCGCCCGTGCACGAGGGCTCGTCGCCGCCGACGTGACGGCACGCTCATGGTTCTCGTCGTAAACTGAAGACCCCGCAGGTTCGAGTTAGGGAAGCAAACATGTTTAGTGGCCTCACCGGTTGGCACGCCCTCATTCTGCTTGCCATCATCCTGCTGTTGTTCGGTGCTCCGAAGCTTCCGGCCCTCGCACGCAGCCTCGGCCAGTCGATGAAGATCTTCCGCTCTGAGGTCAAAGACGCGAAGACCGACGACGTCGCCGCTGAGGACGCGGGCGAGACGCCTCCCAGCGCCAAGAAATAGCCGCCGTGGCAGCGCGCGACGAGCGCGGTCGCAATGGCGAGGGGCGCATGTCGCTCGCCCAGCACCTCATCGAGCTTCGCAAGAGGCTGACGATCTCGGCCGTGGTCATCCTGGCCGGCGCGATCGGCGGCTTCTTTCTTGCGCCGTTTGTGATCGACGGCATCCGCACTCCGATCAACGAGATCGCGGAGCAGCGCAACGCTCAGATCGTCTACACGGGCGTCACCGAGTCATTTGACCTGCGCTTTCTCATCGCCATGACGATCGGCATCATCATCACCAGCCCGGTGTGGCTGTACCAGATCTTTGCCTTCCTCGTTCCCGGGCTCACCCGACGAGAGAAGAAGTACACCTTCGGGTTCTTCTTCTCGGCGATCCCGCTGTTTCTCGCGGGTGGCGTGTTCGGCTGGTTTCTCTTTCCGCATATCTCACTGCTGCTCACCAGCTTCTCTGACACCCGGGACGCGACCCTCCTGAGCGCGCGCCCGCTCTACGACTTCGTGGCCAAGCTCGTTCTCGCGGTTGGAGTGGCCTTCGTTCTGCCGGTCTTCCTTGTGCTGCTCAACTTTCTCGGCATCCTCAGCGCGGTGACGATCCTCAAGGGATGGCGCATTGCCCTCCTGGTGATCTTCGTCTTCTGCGCGCTGGTCACGCCATCCGCCGATATTGTCTCGATGTTCCTGCTGGCTATTCCTATGACGCTGCTCTACCTCGCCGCCGGGGGAGTGGCCTGGATCCACGACCGCGGGGTTGCGCGACGTGAAGCGGCCCTCGCTGCGGAGCTCGCATGACGCTCACGCCGGCAGAGCGCTACGCGGCGGCGAAAGCGCGCACGCAGCATCCGCTTGTCGAGCAGTTCGTCGCGCACCAGCAGTTCGACCTCGACCCCTTTCAGCGCGAGGCCTGCGCGGTCATCGAGCGTGGCAACAGCGTGCTCGTCGCCGCACCCACCGGCGCTGGCAAGACGATCATCGCCGAGTTCGCGATCTTCAAGGCCATGCGCGAGCCGCGCTCCAAGGTGTTCTACACGGCGCCGATGAAGGCGCTAAGCAATCAGAAGTTCAATGAGCTAGTTGCTGAGTACGGGGCAAGCGAGGTCGGACTGCTCACCGGCGACACGAACATCAACTCCGGCGCGCGCATCGTGGTCATGACGACCGAGGTGCTGCGCAACATGCTCTATGCGAACTCAGCCCTGCTCGCCGACCTCGCGTACGTCGTCATGGACGAGGTGCACTTTCTCGCCGACCGTTTTCGCGGGGCGGTGTGGGAGGAGGTCATCATTCACCTTCCGCAGCACGTGCGTATGGTCTCCCTGAGTGCGACCGTCAGCAACGCGGAGGAGTTCGGCGACTGGCTGCAGGCCGTTCGCGGTAGCACAGAGGTCATCGTCTCTGAGGACCGCCCGGTGCCCCTCGAGCAGCACGCTCTCGTCAAGGCCCGCCTGCTCGACCTCTTCGACACGACCACCGGTCTCGACCCGAACGACAACACGCCGACCAACCGGGTGAACCCAGAGCTGGCCCAGATGATCGCGGGGGCGAGCCGCAACCAGTACGACCGGTCGCACGGCCGCAATCACCGCGCGGGCGCCGACCGCAAGCCGCCGCCGCGCCGTGGCGGTTGGGAGCCGGGCAAGCTCGTTCGCGGCGAGGTGATCGCGCTGCTCGACTCGCGCAACCTGCTGCCCGCCATCTTCTTCATCTTCAGCCGGGTCGGCTGCGACTCCGCGGTACAACAGGTGCTCAAGGCGGGCGTGCGCCTCACGCAGAAGCACGAGCGGGATGAGATTCGCCGCATCGTCGAGGAGCGAACCGCGACCCTCATGGACGACGACCTCGGCGTGCTCGGCTACTTCGAGTGGCTCGATGGCCTCGAGCGCGGGGTTGCCGCCCACCACGCGGGCATGCTGCCGGCCTTCAAGGAGGTCGTCGAGGAGCTCTTCCAGAAGAAGCTGGTCAAGGCCGTTTTCGCCACAGAGACGCTCGCCCTCGGCATCAACATGCCTGCCCGCACCGTGGTGCTCGAGAAGCTCGAGAAGTTCAACGGCGAGGCGCGCGTGCCGATCACTCCGGGGGAGTACACGCAGCTGACCGGGCGGGCAGGACGACGCGGGATCGACACGGAGGGCCACTCCGTCATCCAGTGGGCAGACGGGCTCGACCCGCAGGCGGTCGCATCCCTCGCGTCGCGGCGCACGTACCCGCTCAACTCGAGTTTCAAGCCGACCTACAACATGGCGGTCAACCTCATCGATCAGTTCGGCCGGGAGCGCACCCGCGAGATTCTCGAGTCGAGTTTCGCGCAGTTCCAGGCCGACCGCGCCGTCGTCGACCTCGCGCGCAAGGTTCGGCAGCACCAGGAAAGCCTCGACGGCTACGCGAAATCAATGGAGTGCCACCTCGGTGACTTCCGCGAGTACTCGGGCATTCGCCGCGAGCTCAGCGACCTCGAGCGCAAAGGAGCAGGGCGAGCGGATGTCGAGAGCCGCGGCCAGCGCGAGAAGCGCCAGCACCAGCTCACCGCCCTTCGACGCCGCCTCAGGCAGCACCCCTGCCACGACTGCCCCGACCGCGAGCAGCACGCCCGCTGGGGGGAGCGCTGGTACAAGCTCAAGCGGCAGACCGACCAGCTCACGGCCGACATCCGCGGGCGCACCGGCGCCGTCGCCCGCGTCTTCGACCGGGTCACCGACGTGCTCACCTCGCTCGGCTACCTAGAGACGACCGATGGCGCTGTGGCGCTCGCGCCCTCCGGTCGCATGCTCAAGCGCATCTACGGCGATCGCGACCTGCTGGTCGCCGAGTCGCTGCGCCTCGGGTTGTGGAATGACCTCGACGCGCCCGCGCTGGCCGCGATGGCCGCCTCGCTCGTCTACGAGCCGCGACGCGACGAGGGGCAGGGCAATGACCGCAACCTGCCGCACGGGCGTTTTCGCGAGGCCTTCGACGCGACCGGCGACCTCTGGGCACGCCTCGACGACCTCGAGCACGACAATCGTCTACCGGGCACCCAGCCTCTCTCGACCGGGCTGTGCCTCGCCATGTACCAGTGGGCGCGCGGCGGTCGACTCGACCGCGTGCTCAACGAGGCCGACCTGGCCGCGGGTGACTTCGTGCGCTGGACGAAGCAGACAATCGACCTACTCGACCAGCTCTCGGTCGTCGCTGACGCCCCCGTTGGGGTGACCGCCCGACAGGCGCTCGAGGCGATCCGCCGCGGCATCGTTGCCTACAGTTCGGTCGCCTAGGCTTCTGACGTGACCCGACCTCTGCTGCCGCTATGGGCAGCCACCCTCGTCGCGGCTGCGAGTGGCCCTGTGCTCGACGCGGGTTTTCCCGACCGCGACATCTGGCCGCTGGCCTTCGTCGGCATCGCCCTCGTGCTCGTCACTCTCGTCGGCCGTCGCGCGGGTGGCGGGTTCCTCGTCGGTCTCGTAGCCGGACTCTCGTTCTACCTCGTACACATCAGCTGGGCCACCGAGTTTCTCGGCGATGTCGTGCCCATGCTCGCGCTCGTCACTCTCGAGTCGCTGTTCTTCGCGGTCGGCTCCATGGCGATCACCCTCGCCTACCGCTGGCTGCCCCGTGTCTGGCCGGGCCGCCTCGGTGCTCTCGGGCTGCTCCCCGTCGTCGTCGCTGGCCTCTGGACCGCCCGCGAGGCGATCGCCAGCGTCTGGCCCTACGGCGGCTTCGCCTGGGGGCGCGTGGCGCTCTCGCAGTCGCAGAGCCCCGTTGCCGACCTGTTCGGCTGGCTAGGCGTCAGCGGCGTGAGCTTCGTCATGGTGCTGCTTGTTGCTGCCTCCATCGAGGCGGCACGGCACACGGCACTGCCCGTCGTCGCACGCGCGGGGCTTGCGGTCGCGGTTGCGGCGGTTGTTCTCGTGATTCCGGCGGTTCCTACGGTGATTGATGGCAGCATCCGCGTTGCCGCCGTTCAGGGCAACGGCAAGGCCGCATACCTCGATCAGCGGGAGTACGGCGACCTGCTGCGCGCCCAGCTCGATGCCACCCAGGCGATCGATGACAAGAAGGCCGACGTCGTGCTCTGGCCCGAGGGCGGAACCGACATCAACCCCATCGCCAATGAATCGGCGGCCAACGTCTTCGACTACGTCGCGAACGAGTTCGATGCGCCCTTCATCAGCGGTGCGATCACCCAGAACGGCGACGATATCTACAACTCGTCGATCCTCTGGATTCCGGGCAAGGGCGCCGTCGACATCTACAACAAGCGCCACCCGGTGCCCTTCGGCGAATACATTCCCGATCGTGCCTTCTGGCGACCTTTCGCACCCGACCTCATCGACCTCGTGCAGCGCGAGTACACGATCGGAACCACGGATGCCGTCTTCGACCTCGGCAAATGGACCGTCGGCGTCAACATCTGCTTCGACATCGTCGACGACCAGCTCATGACCGAGAGCGTGCGCGATGGGGCCCAAGTCATCTTCGCCCAGTCGAACAACGCCGACTTCGGGCGCAGCGATGAGGGACGGCAGCAGCTGGCGATCGCCCGCATTCGCGCGATGGAGCTTGGCCGCAGTGTCGTCAACATCTCGACGGTCGGTACGAGCGCGATCATCCGTCCCGATGGCAGCACCCTAGAGCAGCTGCCCTGGTACACCGCTGCCGCCATGGTCGAGAACGTTCCGACGAGCTCCTTCACGACCCCCGCCGTGCTGTTGGGGCGTCAGATCGAGTGGCTCGTCAGCTTCTTCGCCCTTGCCGTGCTGCTGCTCGGCGGCCTAATGAGCCGGAGGATCCGTGGCTGAGCTTTTGGTGGTCGTTCCGACGTACAACGAGCGAGAAAGTCTGCCCGGGGTGGTGGCTCGCATTCGCGCTGCGGTGCCAGAGGCGCACATCCTTATCGTCGACGACAACAGCCCAGATGGCACTGGCGCCCTCGCCGACTCACTCAGCAACGATGCGGTGTCAGTGCTACACCGTCCGGGCAAGCAGGGACTCGGCCGCGCCTACCTCGCCGGCTTCGAACGTGCCATCAGTGGCGGCTATCGCTTCGTAGCCGAGATCGACGCGGATGGCTCCCACGACCCCGCAGAACTGCCTGCCATGCTTGCTCTAGCCATCGACGGCGCTGACCTTGTCATCGGCTCGCGCTGGGTGCCTGGGGGAGCGGTGCGCAACTGGCCGTGGCTGCGGCGGGCGATCTCTCGAGCGGGTAATGGCTACTCGCGCTTCATGCTGCGCTCGGGTATTCGCGACATCACCGCTGGGTACCGCATCTTTCGCACAGAGGCGCTCTCTGGCCTCGCGCTAGATGGTGTCGCCTCGCAGGGCTACTGCTTTCAGGTTGAGCTGGCCTGGAGGCTTGAGCGGTCGGGCGCCGTCGTCGTCGAGCATCCGATCACCTTCGTCGAGCGCGCGCAGGGGCGCTCGAAGATGCACCTGGGCATCGTGACAGAAGCCCTGCTGCGAGTCACCGGTTGGGGACTCACCGCAGGGCTTCCAAAGCGAAACTAGGCGCCGATCTTCTGCTGACCTCGACGGGCGCGCAGGTAGTCGAGACGCTCCTGAAGTAGCTCCTCTAGCTCGGCGCGGGTGCGGCGCTCGAGCAGCATGTCCCAGTGGCTGCGGGGAATCTTCGCCTCGACAGCCTCGGAGACAACGGGCACGCCCTCGAAGTCGAGAAGCACACCCTCCTGACCGCTCTTCGGTGACTCCCAGGTGCCCGGCACCTCGGCGTCAGCGGCGAAGACAACCTCGAAGGTCGTGCCATCCGCCGTGCGGTAAATACTCTTCTTTCGCGGAGAAAACTCCACACCCTCTTCGCTCTGTAAGCTCTGGGTGCCCAGCCTCATGCCGCGCAAACTCCGGTCTGCCATTGTGTGGCCCCCTCCTCGTGCGATTCATTCAAAGTTATAAACCCACAGGCTGGGCAAAACCTTTCAATCCCCGCCGCGGGGGCCGTCATTCACAGACAACGGTCAGTTAACTATTCGACACGGTGGCTAAAAGAGATTGGTCAATCGCGCTCTGCGAGCACTGCCATGGCGAGGTCAGCACGGTCGGTAACGAGGCCGTCGACACCGAGGTCGAGCAGGGCATGCATGGTCGGCTCGTCGTTGATTGTCCAGACGTGCACCTCGACACCCGCAGCGTGTAGGCGACGGATCATTGGGGGAGTGGTGATAGAGAGCGGGCCGTACCTAACGGGTACCTGCACGCAGTCCACGTCGCGCAGCGTGCGCCGCAGCACCGGGGCGAGGGCAAGCTTGCCTGCTCCGAGGGCGCGCGCGAAGCGCGTTGCGCCCGTGGAGGTCGCCACGCCGGGCAGCTGCCGCACGGCGGCTAGGCGGCGACGCTCGCTGAAGCTGGTCACGAGAACGCGGCCGACCGCGTTGGCGGCGAGGATCGCGTCGACAGCCGGCTGCACCGCATCCGCTGATTTAAGGTCGATGTTGAATCGCGTCTCAGGGAACGCGTCGAGCGATTCGGCCAGTGAGCAGAAGCCCTGCCCAAACCCGAGATCGATCTTTCGCAGTTCGGGCATCGTGAAGTCGATGACGGCGCTCTGGATGCCGGCTACCCGGGTCAACTGAGGGTCGTGGCTGATTACCGCCACCCCATCGCGGCTGCCGTGAACGTCGGTCTCGATGTAGCTCACCCCGACGCCCAACGCCGCTGCGAAGGCGAGCAAAGTGTTCTCTGGAGCGCCCTCGCTGAGCTCCGTGGTCGCCGCCAGACCCCGGTGGGCGAAGACGCGGGGCAGCCCCGGCTCGAAGAAGCTGACGGCCACTACGAGGCGGGCGGGGTGGCCTTGCCGCGCAGCGCAGCCTCGCCGATGGTGCCGGCGAAGCCAGCCGAAATGCCCTTGAGTGCCTCGGTCAGCTCGGTGGGGATGATCCAGAGCTTGTTCGATTCACCCTCGGCAATCTTCGGCAGCATCTGCAGGTACTGGTAGGCCAGCAGCTTGGAGTCGGGGTTACCGGCGTGGATCGCGTTGAAGACGGTCTGAATAGCCTCGGCCTCACCGGTCGCGCGCAGCACCTGCGCTTTAGCATCACCCTCGGCGTTGAGGATCGCAGCTTGCCGCGCACCCTCCGCCTCGAGAATCGCAGCCTGCTTGGTGCCCTCTGCGGTGAGGATCTGCGCGCGCTTGTCACGCTCTGCACGCATCTGCTTCTCCATCGAGTCCTGAATGGAAAGGGGCGGCTCGATCGCCTTGAGCTCGACGCGGCCGACGCGGATGCCCCACTTGCCCGTCGCCTCATCGAGCACGATGCGCAGCTGGCTGTTGATGTTGTCGCGGCTGGTCAGTGCCTCTTCGAGGTTGAGGCCACCGACGACGTTGCGCAAGGTGGTGGTGGTTAGCTGCTCGACGGCCCCGAGATAGTTGCCGATCTCGTAGGTCGCGGCGCGAGCGTCGGTGACCTGAAAGAAGACGACGGTGTCGATCGAGACGACCAGGTTGTCCTCAGTGATGACTGGCTGCGGCGGGAACGAGACAACCTGCTCGCGCATGTCGAGCAGCGGGCGCACCCGGTCGATGAACGGCACGAGCACGTTGAGACCGGGGGAGAGGGTCTTGTGGTAGCGGCCGAGACGCTCTACGACGCCGGCGGTCGCCTGCGGGATGATGCGAATCGAGCGAATGAGGATCGACAGCACGAAGATGCCAACGACCACCGCCAACAGGAGCAGAAGGATGGTGCCGAAGCCGTCGTTCACAGTGCGTTCCTTTCCAGAGGGGCGACCACAGCGGTCGCTCCTTCGATGGCCACGACGACCACCTGGTCGCCAAGAGGCAGGTTCTCGATGGTTCCAGCGCTCCGGGCAGTCCAGGTATCGCCGTTCGAAAGCTTGACGTGACCCGCGCCGTTGGCGAAGGCGGTTGAGATCGTGCCCTTGAGGCCGATGAGCGCCTCAACGTTGCTGGGTGTCTCGTCTCCGCCCTTGCGCAGAGCGCGCAGAAGCGGCGGACGCACCGCGAAGATCAGTAGAACCGCGAGCACGCCGACGATGAGCAGCTGGAAGAACCAGGGCACCCCGAGCACGGCCGCGACCACTCCGCCGATGCTGGCGACGCCGAGCATGAGGAAGGTGAAGTCGAGGGTGAAGATCTCGATGACAAGGAAGATGAGGATGAGAGCGGCCCAGACCACCCACGCAATCGTGCTGATCTCTTCGACTGACACAGGCCACCTTCCATCGTTGGTCTTCTTTGAAACTAGCATCTCCCGGTGAACGGGAGGTGGCCTAGTTGGTAGGGTCGGGTGCTGTGAACAACCCTCTTCAGCCCGGCCAGCTCGCCGGCAAGCGCATCCTCGTCACCGGCTCTTCTCGCGGCATCGGCGCCGACACCGTCAGCTACTTCGCCGAGGCGGGTGCCAAGGTCGTCGTCAACTTTCGCAACAAGGAGGCGCGGGCGCTCAAACTCGTTGCTGCCATCGAATCGAAGGGCGGAACAGCGATCGCCGTCGGCGCGGATCTCACCGTGGCTAACGAGGTCGAGGCCCTGTTCGACGAGATCCAGCAGCAGTACGGCGGCCTCGATGTGCTCGTCATGAATGCCTCCGGCGGTATGGAGAGCGGCATGGCAGAGGACTACGCGATGCAGCTCAACCGCGACGCCCAGACCAACCTGCTCACCGCCGCCAAGAAGGTGCTTGACCCGGGTGCCCGCGTGGTCTTCGTCACGAGCCACCAGGCCCACTTCATCAAGACCGTAGAGACGATGCCGGAATACCTGCCCGTCGCGCTGAGCAAGCGGGCCGGTGAGGACGCGCTTCGCGACCGGATTCCCGAGCTGGCCGAGTCGGGAATCGACTTCGTCGTCGTCTCCGGCGACATGATCGAGGGCACCATCACTGCGACCCTGCTGGAGCGCGCCAACCCCGGTGCGATCGGCGCCCGCAAAGAGGCCGCTGGCCGCCTGTACAACGTCGGCGAGTTCGCGGCAGAGGTTGCCCTCGCCGCCGTCGAGCCGATCCCGGAGAACAACACTCGCTACGTCGGCGACGTAAGCGACTTCGTTAGCTAGATGCGCGTTGCCTAACCTCCACCACCACCGCCTCACCTCTCGCGTTCTGCTCTTCGACCGCGAGAGTCGAATTCTGCTGTTTCTCACCACCGCTCCGGACTCGAGCGGCGTGGCCCGCTGGCTCACTCCCGGTGGGGGAGTGGACGAGGGCGAGACCCACGCAGAGGCAGCGGTGCGCGAGCTCTTCGAAGAGACGGGCCTGACTGGCGTCGATCTCGGCGAGCCCGTCTGGAGCCACGACTTCGATGTGCAGTGGGACAGCGCCGACCACGACACCGGCCACGCCGAGTTCTACACCGCCACGGTCGACCAGTTCGTTCCCTCGCAAGACGATTGGACGGACGACGAGAAGGTCGACGTTCTTGCCCACCGCTGGTGGAGCCTGAGCGAGCTGCTCGCCACCGACGAGCCCTACGAGCCCGCCGAGCTCGTCAATCTGGTGCGGCGCCAGCTGCCCTCGTGCTGATCGGACGCGCATGACTGACAAGATCGACGCCCTCGAGGCGCTAGAGAACGAACTGGTCTTCGAGAACTTCGACCAAGGGGACGCCTGGCGCCTCGGCAGCGCCGCCGTCAACATCATCCAGGAGAACGGCTACGTTCTCGCGGTGCAGATCGTCGTCGGTGGTCGCGTTCTCTTCAAAACGGCGCAGAACGGGGTGAGTCAGGACACCGATCCTTGGCTGGCCGGAAAGGCCGCGGCCGCGCTGCTCTTCGAGTCGAGCACCTACCGAGTTCGGCTGCGTAAAGATGCTGACCCGAGTGTCGTCGAGGGGCTGGATGAGGACACCTACCGCACCCACGGTGGGTCGGTGCCGATCCGTGTTCGCGGGCGGGGCATCATCGGCACAATCACCGTCTCGGGGGAGCCGGACACGATTGACCATGCGGTCGCTATCGAAGCGCTCAGTAGAACACTCGGGCGATAAGGTGTGCGGGTGACGAAAACTCGCCGTTCCGCCGCCGCATTGGCGCTGCTCGCTGGGCTTGGCCTCAGCATTGGTACAGCTCAGTCGGCCTCCGCCGCCGAGGTTCCGGTGCTTATCGAGTTCACCACCTCGACGGTCACCGTCGAGTATGGGCAGTACTGGACCTTCCCGATGCAAGCGGACAACCAGTTTCTGTACCAGATCTACGAGCCCGGAACCTTCGAGGTCACTGCCACTGCGGTCCCCGGATCGTATGAAGCGATGCTGAGCCTCTTTCCCTCCTCAGCCGGTGTCACTGGGTACCTCGCCGCGCCCTACGAGGTCGCACCGCTGGGAGCGGGCACCTATACCTTTGCGGTCGCGGGCACCGGAACCGATGGCAGCGACGACTTTGTCGGTGAGACACCAACGCCGGCGACCCTCACGGTCAAGAAGGCCCCGCTCGGCGTTGAACTGCGAGTTGTCGCGGACCCGTCCAACGGTGACGCGGCCATCGTCACCGCAAAGTTCACCGGGCGATTCGTCGACGAGTATTCCTCATCCTTCTTCCCGGGATCCGCGCAGTCGCCTGCCGGCACATGGAACATCACCGTCACAGACACGGATGGCGAGGTCGCCACCGAGCGCAGCGTCGAGCGAGCCGCCGGAGACGACATTCTCGCCACCAGCTTCTACTGGGCCGATGCAGAGCCGGGGGAGCAGTACACCGCTAGCGCGAGCTTTATACCCACCGGAGTCTCAGCCAATAACTTCAGCATCAGCGCGGCACAAGACTTCAACTACACGGCCCCCACGGCACAGCGCCCCGTACCCACCTCGTCGGCGACCGAGAAACCGGATGCGAGCCTCCCCGAGGCCACCGGTTTCGGGCTGCCGCTCTGGGCTCTCATCGGCATCATCGTGCTCATCGTCGGACTTGGAGTGCTCGTGACAATCCTCAGCGTTCGCCTCAGCCGACGACCGTCGACGAGCGCCGGGGAGGTGTCCGCATGAGCCGCGGGGGAGTGGCGAGAGGCGTCGCCGCGATGGCCGCTGCCGTGCTGGGTGCTGCGGTGCTTCTGGTGCCGACCTCGGCATCCGCTGGTGTTGTTACGAGCATTAAGTTCGAGACGAGTGGTCCGGTTTCCGTTGCGTTCGGCGAGGAGTGGCAGCTCGCACTCAGCGTTAACTCGCAGTACGAGGAAGGCCCTGCGCTGCGTCTTCTTCCGTCAGACGGCACGGTCGACGTGTATCTCACCGGCATCGGCGGGGCCTTCGCCAGCGGCCTCGCGATTCAGCCCGACGGCCTCGTCTACGTCTCTCAGCCGCTCAGCCAGCCGCTGCTGCCGGCGGGGGAGTACGAGGTCAGCGCGATCTACAACCCTGCGCCCGGCGGCTATTACGACACCAGTCAGACGACCGCGACACTCAAGCTCACCGTGACCTCGCTCGCGGTCAACCCGAAGGTCGAGGTCGTCAACGACCCGGCCGTGTCTGAACGCCCGGTCATCACCGCGTCGCTCAGTGGCAGTTACCTCGAGGCAACGGGCGGCGCCCCGGCGGGCACCTGGCACTTTGTCGTGACGGACGCCGACGGCCAGCCGGTTTTTGACGAAAACATCGCTCAGGCCCAGGGTGCAACCGAGCCACTGCGTATCGAAGTCGACTCGAAGCTGGAGAAGGGCGGCTCGTACGCGGTTGCGTCGAGCTTCACGCCCGTCGACGAGCTCGCAGGCGGACTTACCGTCGGTGAGATCTCTGACTCCGTTTTTCAGACTCCGAGCGGAACGTTTGCCGAGGCGATCACCGCGCCCGTTGCCGTGCCGCTGTGGCTAACGATCGTTCTGCTTGCTCTGCTGCTCGCACTCGCGGCCGCTGCCATCGTCATTGGCGTGAAGCTTGCCGGGCGCAGCGCGGCGGCGCCGGTCATCGACAGCTCTCAGCGCGTTCCCGGCGACCCCTATGATGTTGAGCTTGTGTCACTAGATGCGCTGGGACTGCCGGAGCCAGAGACGATTCCTGAGTTGCTGCCAGAGGGCCAGACCCAGAAACTTCCGGTGTCGACAACGTGGCTGCTGTCTGACGTCGAGCCGGCCACGAGCCTTCCTAACGCATCCGAGGCTCCGACAGAGCGCCTGGATGCGATTACCGCGGCAGAACTGCCCACCGAACTGATCGAGACGGATGACCCAGACAAGGCCTGATTTCCGGGCTGACCTGTTCTCCGATAATGCACATTATGTCAACTCGATGGGGACAGCTGGAGGAGGCTGGTATCGAAGTCACCGCAGGCGCTCCCCCAGCTGCTCGATCTAGCCGAGGATTTGGTCGCCAAGTACGGGCGTGGAGTGGGTGCGTACGAGCTGGTTCAAGTGCTCGGTCGGCGCGGAATTCTCGCCTACCTGATGCCGCAGGTCGAGCCGGATGATCCAACCGACAGAGCGCGGCGCAGAGCCAGTGGATAGCGGCCTCTGCCCCGACTGTGACGAGGCCGTCGAGTGGCAGCGCGCCGATGAGCTGATTTGGGACTACGTGCCGTACCCCGAGATCAACATCCGGAAGGTGATTGAGGTCTTCGGCTCCGACACGCGAATGTGGGGCTGCTACGGCTGCGGCGCCTACGGACTCAGCGCCGGCCTTAAGCTCAGCTGGTGAGCGTTCTCGTCCGGGTCTCCAGTCGCCCTCGGTGGTACCAGCACTCCACCCTGTCCCTGTGGAGTGTCGAGCTGGCCAAGCACCTCGAGCTGCTCGGCTCGATGGAGCGCACCAGGCTGAACGGGAGCCGTGAGTTTCACGTCACCGCCACCCACGACGCCGGTGACGGATTCGTGCGCCTGGTACTCCCCCGCACCGGCCTCGCGTACTGGGACTCGTGGCTCGACGCCTCCGCATCCCCGCCCGATGACGACGGCGGAATCCGGTACGGCAGCACCGTAAATCCGGCCATACTGACCGCATTCCCGCGCCTTCGCACCGGCCTTCGCGATCGCCCCGCCACAGACTGAGGGCGTCCATCCGATAAGCAGAGCGGTGCACGCCTCCGGCGTGCGATAGTGGCGCGCTCGGATGGCCGCCCGGACGCAACGCGCGCGAGGTGCTTGGTGTATGTCACTGAGCTGCAATAGTCTCAGGGGGATTTCGGAAGTGGCAACGTGTTACACCCATCACCGCCCACTCGGGATCTGATCTTGTAGACGCCAACTGGAAGCATGGGAAACCCCCGGGTCAAGACCGTGGCAACGGCTCGCCGGGGGTTCCGATATCGCGATTAGGGCGACAGTGACCAGAGTACCCGAACAGGCCGACAGCCGTCAGGTTTTCCTGACGGAATCACCCGATTTTCCGCGTCAACCCGGCGGTGAGGGGCGCGCAGCGACCCGGCTTGAGAACTACGCGAACAGTTCTTCACCCCAGCGCTCCCGCCGCACCGAGCGACACCTGCGCAGGCAGGCTCTCTGGCACAGCTCCAGCCTGAGCCGCGTCCGCAAATGCGGCAGAACGACACTCGGCACCGGTGTTCAAATTCGGCACCGCGACGGCATCGGAGCCGGGTTCAGCGGCCTCGCCACTTGCGGCTCGGTCTGGGTCTGCCCGTGCTGCTCGGCGCGCATCCTCGCCCACCGTCAGGACGAGGTTCGCGCGGCGATCGCCGCGTACATGACCGACGCCCCCGGGGGTCGTCAGCTCGCGATGCTGACGCTCACGATGCGGCATCGGAAGGGGCAGCCGCTCCGCGAGCTGTGGGACTCCCTCGGCTATGCCTGGGCTAGCGTCACCAGCGGCAAGGGGTGGCAGACCTCGAAGGCGAAATACGGCCTCGAAGGCTGGCTCCGCGTCGTTGAACTCACGCACGGGGCGAATGGCTGGCACGTGCACGTGCACGCCCTGCTCTTCGTCGACGGAGGCGACCGTCCAGCGCTGACCGCAGCGGACACTCGCAGCTGGCGCAGCGAGCTCACTGGGCGCTGGAGCAGGGCGCTGGAGCGCCGTGGCCTATCCCCCGCGCTGGAGCGCGCTCAGGAGCTTCACCTCGTTACAGGCCGCGCAGAGCCGCTGGCGGACTACTTCACGAAGCAGGCGGACACCGGCACCGCTTCGCGCGGTGCCTCGTCGGGGATCGGCGGGAACGCCGACCCCGACGAGGCTCACGCGATCGCGCAGGAGTTCACCAGATCGGCGGGTAAGGCCTCCCGAGCCGCATCCGGTGGTCGCTCGACGTGGCGCATCCTGGACGGCGTGATCGCGGGTGACTCCCCCGACACGCGGCTCTGGCACGAGTATGAAAAAGCATCCCGCGGCCGTCGCCAGATGACCTGGTCGAAAGGCCTCCGCGACCAGCTGGGACTCAACGACGATCGCACCGACGAGAGCATCGCTGACGAAGAGATCGGAGACCGTTCTGAGGCATTATGTCAAGTAGTCGATTGTGAGCCCCGCCCTGTGACGATTTCCGACTCCCCTGAGATCGCCACGCCACCTGGCGTTGAGCGAAGGAAGCCGCAGACGGCTCTCATCACGATCATCGTTCTCGGCGTCGCAATGGCGCTGGCTCTCGGCGCGCTGATCTTCTACCACCTGCAGTTGCAGGCGGCCAACGATCTGATCGTCAATCAGAACAACCAGATTGACGACAAGAACACTGAGATCACCGAGCAGCAGGATCTCATCGACAAGAAAGAGACCTTCGGTGCGGCCATGACCGGCCTGCTCGAGAAGGCCTCAGAGTTCGACGGCGTGCTGATGGCATCCCTCGTCCCTTTCGACGATTACCAGTACATCGCAACTCAGGCTTGGGAACACCGCCGAGACCCGGAATCGCTCGCCAGCGACACCGAAACAGTTGTTGAGTACACGGATGACCTCACGGCCCTCCTCACCGCCGCAGCCACCGAGGCGGGCAGCAACACCACCGGCAGCACCTATGAGACGGTGACCGACCAGCTCGGCGGAGGGTTCGTGGCTTCCCTCGTCGACGACGCCGACAGCATTTGCAAAGCCGACGTGCTCGCCTGCGTTTTCTCCGATGACCCCTTCGTTGTGCACTTCGATGCGGCGGATGCGAGCGTGGCGCACATGACCGACTGGCTGAAGACCGGGGTCGCGTACCACGAGTTCGCCCACGTGCTGCAGATGACCAACCCCGAGCCCACCGAGATCGCCCTTGATGCCTTCGGCGGCGACGAAGAGACCATGGCCGACTGTTTCGCCCTCACCTACCTCGACGGGTGGGCGCTCGATCAGCGCGTCTACATCAACAGCTACACCTGGTGGGAGGTCAGCATTGGCTACGGCCACACCTGCGACGAGCCTCAGCGGCAGGCCGTGCGCGACTGGTACGGAGCGCTGGGCTTTCAGTCACGCTCCATCACGCAGTAACCGCAGCGAGGTTTCGCCTTAGCCGCGTGACGGTCGCCGCGAGCTCGGTCGGTTCGATCGAAACCACTGGTGCGGTCAGCGCCACCCGCGCAACGATGAGAGCCAGCCAGTCGAGGTCATCGCCCCGAATCTGAACGGTGCACGACGTGTCGCCTGTCACCAGCAACGTGTGATCTTCCCAGTGCAGCACTCCCCCGAGCTCGGCAAACGCGGCGTGCACAACGATGGTCGCGTCAAACCTGCGTGGCATCGTGACAAAGGATCTGGCGACGAACTGCGCCGCGTCTCCCCCGGGAATGTCGCGGGCAGCGAACCGGCCGCCCACCGCCCGGGCCTCCCCCAGTCGGTCGAGTCGAAAGGTGCGCCAGTCTTCGCGGTGCAGATCCCAGGCGACGAGGTACCAGCGTCGCCCCGATGTAACGAGTTGGTGTGGCTCAACGAGTCGCTGACTGCTCTCGTTGTCCCGTCGCCGGTAGTTGAAGCGCACTGTCTCGTGGTCGCGACAGGCAGCGGCCAAGACGCTCAGCGCGTCGGCGTCCACGACGGCTTCCGCGGCAATCCACCGCACCGGTGTAACGCTGTTGTGCACCGCAGACACCCGCTGCCGCAGGCGGTGCGGCAGCAGCTGCTCGATCTTCGCCAGGGCGCGCAGCGATGTCTCATCCATGCCGCCGATGGCAGCCTCCGCGGCGTGACGAAGTCCGAGAGCGACGGCGACGGCCTCCTCGTCGTCGAGCACGAGCGGTGGAAGGTGCGCGCCGGCGGCGAGGCGGTATCCCCCGTATTTTCCCGAGGTCGCATCCACTTGGTAGCCAAGAGCGCGCAACCGGTCGACGTCACGTCGCACGGTTCGCTCGGTGGTCTCTAGACGATCGGCGAGCTCGGCGCCGAGCCACAGCCGGTGGGTCTGCAGCAACGAGAGCAGCTGCAGTGCTCGACCGGTCGGATCGTTTCGCATTCGGCGAGTGTGTCACCGACTCCGGACAATATGTGTCCGCGATGTTCCCTACGGTGACGGCAACCCATCCCCCTACCTAAGGAGAAACGCCATGTCTGATTCCATCGAATTTGCCGAGCCCACCCTGATTTCGGTCAACGGAGTGCAGCTTGAGGTTTATGAAGCCGGAAAAGAAAATGCCGGTCAACCGATAGTTCTCTGCCACGGTTGGCCCGATCTCGCCTATACCTGGCGCCACCAGGTGCCCGCTCTCGTCGCGGCGGGCTACCACGTGATCGTGCCGAACCAGCGGGGTTTCGGTAACTCCTCTCGCCCGACCGAGGTCACGGAGTACGACATCGAGCACCTGACGGGCGACCTTGTCGCGCTGCTCGATCACTTCGGCTATGACAACGCCACCTTCGTCGGGCATGACTGGGGCGCATTCGTTGTCTGGGGCCTGTCGTTGCTGCACCCGACGCGCGTGAACAAGGTGATTGCCCTCAGCCTCCCCTACCCCGCGCGCGGCGAGACGCCATGGCTCGAGTTTCTCGAAGCGATGCTTGGCAGCGACTACTACTTCGTGCACTTCAACCGGCAGCCGGGCGTGGCCGACGCGGTGCTCGACGCGAACACCCAGCAATTCATCAATAACCTCTATCGACGAAACGAGCCCCTTGCCGTGCCCCAGCCCGGCATGGCGATGATCTCGCTCGCACTGGCCGAATCTGCCCCCGGAGAACCGCTGCTGAGCGACGACGAGCTTGCGGTCTACGTCGCGGCCTTCGAGTCGACCGGGTTCACCAGCGGCATCAACTGGTATCGCAACTTCAACCGCGACTGGCACCAGCTCGGCGGGGTCGAACCCCTCATCGAGCAGCCGACCCTGATGATCTATGGAGCGAGGGATGCCGTTCACCAGGCCGAGAACCTGACGCAGTTCGTTCCCAACGCCGAGGTGATCACCCTCGACTCCGGGCACTGGATCCAGCAGGAGCGCCCGCACGAGACCACCGAAGCAATTGTGAACTGGCTGGAGCAGCAGAGCACCCGGTAGCAGCAGAGCTGGTTCCGTCTTCGCAGGGGAAGGCGGAACCAGCGTGCAACCTTCATGACGAATCGTGACGAGGTATGACCTTCAAAAACACCGGCCCTGCGCGGGTGGGGCCGAGAGTTTTACGGTCGTTCTGCCGGTATCCCGTCCGGCTTCGAAAGGACTCCCATGTCATCCACTCCCCTGCGCGGTGGACGCCGCGCCATCATCCCGCTGACCATCGCGACCGCACTGGCACTCTCCGCCTGCGCCGGCACTGAGACGCCCGCCGCGGGCGACGGCGACTTCACCGGTGTCGACCTCACGGTGTGGAACATCATCCCCTACGACCCGTACGACACCCTGCAGAAGGGCTATTTCGCAGAGTGCGCGACCGAGCTCGGAATCACGCTCACCCAGGAGACGATCCCGACGGACTACCAGGCGAAGCTGCTGCAGGCCGCCAGCTCGAACACCTTCCCCGACATTGCGCTCGTCGACTCTGACGTGTCGTTCCCGCAGCTGGCCTCGAGCGGCGTGCTCGCCGACCTTGGCAAGCTCGGCATCACGACCGAAGGCCAGTCCGAGGCCGTTGCGGCCCTTGGCGATTACGACGGCACCCTCTACGGCCTGCCGACTCAGGTCGAGGACTACGCGCTCTGGTACGACAAGGCTGCCTTCGCCGAGGTCGGCATCGAGGAGTTCCCGACCACGTTCGACGGTCTCGTCGACGCTGCCGCGAAGCTCACCAAGGAGGGCCGCGACGGAATCTCGCTCGCCGGCAAGAACGACGGATCGACCCCGGTCTACTTTTTGCCGTTCCTGCTCAGCTCCGGCGCCGACCCGGCAGATCCGTCGACGGCCGAGGCCGCCATCGGGCTCTACAAGGACCTTTACGACGCAGGCAGCCTCAACAAGGAGTTCGTGAACCGCGGATGGGAGGCTCCCGATGTCTGGAAGGAAGGCAAGGCGGCCATCACCGTCACCGGTCCGTGGGAGCTCGTATCCGGTCTCGAGATCGACTACGGCGTAGCGCCCTTCCCGACCGTCACCGAGGGTGAGAGCCCCCGCGTCGGCCTGCTCGGCTACGAGTACGTGCTCAAGGCCCAGAAGGATAACAAGCGCGCCCAGGCCGCCGCAGCCCTGCTGCAGTGCCGAGCGGCCGAGGCCAACCAGATTGAGACCGCGATTCAGGGCGGATACATCCCCGCATTGACCAGCGCACAGGATGCGTTCGTTGCCGAGGTTCCCGCCGCCGCCGGCTTCGTCGACCAGGTCGCCGGCGCCTACAACAACGCCGAGCTCGGCACCGAGTGGAGCGCGCTGCAGCAGGTCTACGTCGCCGCGATCCAGTACGCGACTGTTGAGGGCCTCAGCCCGAAGGACGCGCTCGCAAAGGCCGCGCAGGACTGATCTGCTTGCCACTCGCACCACCCAGCACGACAACCGCCCGTCGGCCGGGGAGTTCGCTCCCCGGCCGACGCCGGCTTTCCCTCCGCAGCCGCCGACGCCGCGAGCTCTGGCTATTCGCGCTGCCCGGAATCCTTTTCTTCGGCCTGTGCTTCATCTACCCGCTCGCCTACGGGGTATACCTCAGCACCAGTGACTTCACGGCGGGCTCGTTCATCACCGGTGTCGCGCCGTTCGTCGGACTAGACAACTTCACGGCCGCCCTCGGCTCGAGCCTGTTCACCAGAGCGCTCGTCAATACCGTCGTGATCACCTTCGTCGCTGTCGGCGCAGAGCTCGTCATCGGGCTTGCCCTCGCCCTGCTCTTCACCCGACGGTTTCCCGGCAGTCGCTGGCTTCCGGCGCTCATTTTGCTGCCCTGGCTGCTGCCCTCCGTCGTCGTCGGCACCATCTGGAAGTGGTTGCTCTCCGGCGACGGCGCCATCAACCAGCTTCTGGAGTCCGTCGGCATCCCCACGGATGCCTGGCTTGCCAACCCTGGCACCGCCCTCGCCGCCCTCATCGTGGTCGCCATCTGGGGCGGGCTCCCCTACTGGGCGACCATCCTCGGCGCCGCTCTCAAGCAGGTTCCGCAGGATCAGCTCGAGGCGGCACAGCTGGATGGGGCGGGGCCCTGGGCTCGGCTCGTGCACATCATCATTCCCAACATCCTGCCCGTGATCTCTGTGCTCACCGTCATGAGCGTCGTCTACAACCTGATGATCGTTGACCTCGTGCTCGTGCTGACCGCGGGCGGTCCGGCCAACGGTACGGTCACGCTGAGCTATCTGTCGTACCGCTCGTCGTTCCAGCTGTTCGAGTTCGGGGAGGCAGCCGCCTACGGCGTTCTGCTGCTGATTCTGGCGCTGGGCTTTGCCATCATCCACACCTGGATCTCGGGCCGGCGAGAGCGGCGCGAGCTATGAGGCCGCATCCGCGTCGCGGTCTCTGGACCCTCGCTACCGTCGCCATCCTGCTGGTCTACCTGCTTCCTATCGGCTGGATGATCTCCGCCTCACTCCAGCCGGGTGTCACCTCCGCGAGCAGCAGCCTCCTCCCCCGCGATATCGCACTGGACGGCTACCTGCAGTTCTTCGCGGGTGAAGGCCTTCGGCACCTGCAGGTGAGTCTCATCGTGGCGCTCGGGTCGGTGGTGGCGACCCTGCTGATCGCGATCCCCACGGCCTATGCGCTTAGCCGGGTGCGATCGCGATTCGTCGGCGTCGCGCTCGTGCTCGTGCTGCTCGCCCAGATGATCCCGAGCGTCGTGCTCGCCAACGCGTTCTACACGATGTTCGCGACTTGGGGCCTGCTCAACTCGTACCTCGGGCTCATCATCGCCAACGCGACCTATGGCGTGCCTTTCGCCGTGATCCTGCTGCGGTCGTTCATGCTGCGGCTCGACAGTGAGGTGCTCGAGGCTGCGCAGCTCGACGGTCTCGGGCCGTTCTCAGTGCTGGTGCGCATCGTGCTCCCGCTGTCGCGCAACGCCATCGTCACCGCCGGGGTGTTCGCGTTCCTGTTCGCGTGGGGTGACCTGCTGTTCGGGCTCACGCTCACCACCCGCACCGAGATGTATCCGATGACGATCTTCATTTACGCCCTCTCGAACACCCCGACATCGGCCTGGGCGGCCGTGATGGCTGCCTCACTACTCACCAGCATCCCCGCACTCGTCGTCGTGCTTGGCGCCCAGCAGTACATCAAGGCCGGGCTCGTGCTCGGCTCTGGCCGCTAGCGCATCAGATTTCATGAAAGGACTCACCCCATGACCCGCACCCCCGACCCCGTGAAGCCGCTGATCGCCGGTCTTTACGAGCAGGCCTGCGTTGGCAACGGCTCCGGTGCCGTCACCCTCTGGCGCCACCCGGAGGATCGCCGGCTGGAGGCGACCAGTCTCAACTACTGGCTGAATCAGGCGCGCATCGCGGAGCAGTCCGGTTTCGACCTGTTTTTCTTCGGCGACGTTCTTGGCGTCTACGACGTGTACGGCGGCTCCGGGGATGCCGCTATCGAGGGCGGCACCGAGCTGCCGGCCCTCGACCCGCTCGAGATCATTCCCGCGCTCGCCGCCCACACCACCGACCTCTCGTTCGGGGCAACCGTGTCGACGACCTACACCCAGCCCTTTTCGCACGCGCGTCGCTTTTCGACCCTCGACCACATCACCAGCGGGCGGATCGCGTGGAACATCGTTACGAGCTACCTCCCCAACGCGGCGGCCAACTTCGGCCTCGGTGCGCAACGCCCGCACGACGACCGCTATGCCCGTGCCGACGAGTTTCTCGACGTCACCTACAAGCTCTGGGAGCAGAGCTGGGATGACGGCGCCGTGCTCGCCGACCGCGAGAACGGCCGCTTCGCCGACCCCGCGCTCGTGCGCGCGATCGACCACGAGGGCGAGCACTTTCGGGTGAAGGGCCCCCACCTCGTGACGCCGTCGCCGCAGCGCACCCCCGTGCTCATCCAGGCCGGCTGGTCGCCGCGCGGCAAGCAGTTCGCAGCGAAGCACGCCGAGGTGGTGTTTCTTGGCAGCTCAGACGTGAGCGAGATTCGCAGTGGACTCGCCGACATCCGTGCCCTCGCAGAGAAAGAGGGGCGGGATGGCTCGCAGATTCGTGCGCTCGCCGGGCTCCCCGTGATCACCGGCCGCACCAACGACGAGGTGCAGAGGCGCATCGACGAGTACCAGAGCTACTACCAGGCTGCGCCGCAACTGGCTGGCTACGCAGGCTGGAGCGGCATCGACTACGCCGCCCTCGGCGATGACGACCCGCTGCCCTCCGCGCCCGGAACCAACGTCGCGACCGACCATCGACAGCAGACCACCCGCGAGCTGCGCGAACGCTTCTCGAAGGTCACCGCCTTCGCTGACGAGCGCTTCATCGGCACGCCAGAGAAGGTCGCCGACGCGATTGCCGAGTTCGCCCACGAGAGCGGGATCGACGGGTTTCTGTTGCACCAGTTCGTCTCCCCCGGCTCCCTTGAGCAGTTCGCCGAGCTCATCGTGCCGCAGCTCGAGAAGCGCGGCCTGATCGACCCGACGGCGCGACGCACGCCCTTCCGCTCGCGCCTGCGCGACGACGGCTCTGCTCGACTGCCTGCCGACCACCCCGCCCGCCGACCCTTGGGAGCACGCTCATGACCCGCAGAATCATCGTCGACACCGACACGGGAATCGACGACGCCCACGCCCTGCTCTACCTCGCAGGCCATGACGACGTCGAACTGACCGCGGTCACCGCGGTCTACGGCAACACCCCCGTGGATTCCGCGATCAGCAACATCGCCCGCGTGCTCGAGCTCGCCGGCCGGCCGAACGTGCCCGTCGCCCGCGGCGCCGCAGGCCCGCTCGTCGGCGAAGCGCACATTGCCTTCTATGTGCACGGGCACGACGGGCTCGGTGACATCTGGGATGACCGCCCGGCTCCTGCGAATCTTGTCGAGCAGTCCGCCGCACAGCTAATCGTCGAGCTCGTGCGCGCCAACCCGGGTGAGCTCGACCTGCTGTTTCTTGGACCACTGACCAACGGTGCTCTTGCCCTGCAAATCGAGCCCGACCTGTTCACGCTGGTGCGCTCGGTTGTCGTCATGGGAGGCTCGGGTCCCTTCCCGAAGCTCGGCGACGTTCTCATGGTCGATGCCAACGTGCAGAACGACGCGGAGGCCGCACGAGCGGTCTTCTCCGCGCCGCGCACGCACCTGCTGCAGGTGGGTGTCAACGTCACCGCACAGGCGATCGTCGACGAGGCGGCGACCGATCGGCTGCGCTCCTCTGGTACCGCGTGGGGAGAGTTCTCTGCACGCATTCTTGACTCCTACAACGAGTTCTACCGCTTCGCGTGGGGCCGACGGCTCTCACCCGCCCACGACACGCTCGCGGCAGCGCTGCTGCTGCACCCAGAGTGGATCACACGCTCGGTGACCGGCCCCGTCACCATCACCGGTGACGGCTACGTCAGCAGGGCGCACATCGCCCAGACCTGGGAGGGCGCCCCACTCGCCTGGCAGACGGATGACGCCCCGCCGACGGTCGCGGTCGTCGAGGTTGACTTCGCGGCGTTTCTCGCCGACTTCGAGCGGGTTCTCACGTCTCGGTGAGGGTGCAGCCAGCGATAGCCGCGCCTACTCCTCGTAGACACGCAGCCAGCGCTGCAGTACCGCCTCAAGCACCTCGCGGTCCTGCGCGCTGAGCTCGTCGACGAGCCGCCGCTCATTCGCCATGTGCTCGGTGAATGCTGCGTCGATGAGGGCGAGGCCCGCGGGCGTCAGCGCGACGATTCGTCGGCGACCGTCATCCTCAGCTGTGCGCCGCTCGACTAGGCGCGCCTCGACGAGCCGGTCAAGACGCTTGGTCATCGCCCCGGTGGTCACCATGGTGTGCTGCGCCAACTCCCCCGGAGCCCGCTCGTACGGGGCGCCCGCGCGCCGCAGCGTCGCAAGCACGTCGAACTCCCCCTCGCCGAGGCCGTAGCCCTCGTAGACGGTGAGCAGCTCCCCCGTGAGATAGCCGGCCAGCCGGTGCAGCCGGCCGATGATGCCCTGGGGGCTGACGTCGACATCCGGTCTCTCGACTGCCCACTCCGCCTGAATCTCGGCAACGCGATCGCTCATTCCAGCACTATATCTTCCTTGGAAGCTATAATCGCTTCCATGGAAGATAAATGGCGGTGGATGCTGGTGACAGCCATCGCCCCCATCGCCTGGGGCTCGAACTACTTCGTCACGGCGCACTTCTTGCCCGAGGGCAGCCCGCTCTGGGGTGCCGCCCTCCGGGCGCTCCCCGCCGGCCTGCTGCTCGTGCTGATCGCGCGGCGCCTCCCCCGGGGATCGTGGTGGTGGCGTTCTGTGGTGCTCGGCGCCCTCAATGTCGGCGCGTTCTTCATCCTGATCTTTGTCGCGTCGCAGCTGCTGCCCTCGAGCGTCGCGGCCACGATCATGGCGACCTCTGCGGGTGTCTTGCTGCTGCTCGCCTGGCCGCTGCTCGGTGAGCGTCCGCGACCGCTCGGGGTGCTCGGTGCCGCGCTCGGCTTCGGCGGTGTATGCGTGCTGCTCGTGGGCAAGGACGTCACGATCGCGCCGTGGGGTGTTGCGGCATCCGTTCTGGCGATGCTGATGTCGTCGACCGGATTCGTGCTCACGAAACGCTGGGCGTCGAGCGAGTCGCCGCTGACCGTGACCTCGTGGCAACTGATTGCGGGTGGCCTGCTTGTGCTGCCCGTCGCCGCGCTGGTTGAGGGCGCTCCCCCGGCCATGGATGCCGCTGCCGTCGCCGGCTTCAGCTACGTCATCGTCGTCGCAACCGCAATCGCCTTCGTTGCCTGGTTCACCGGGCTGCGTCACCTTCCCGCCGGCACCGTCGGAGTCATCGGGCTGCTCAACCCGGTCACCGGAGTGCTGCTCGGCACGCTGCTCGCCGCCGAGCCCTTCGGACCTCGGCAGCTCATCGGCACCGTGCTGGTGCTGGCGGGGGTGGCCGTGGCCGCCTATCGTTACCGCATGCGCTGCCCCTGCCTGTCTGGCCTGCCCTACGACGAGTGCTGCGGTCGCTTTCACGAGGGCGCGGCCGCTCCGACGGCAGAGGCGCTCATGCGATCCCGCTACAGCGCCTACGCGACGGGCAACATCGACTACATCCTCTCGACCTGGCACCCCTCGACCCGACCAGCCGACCGGTCGTTGGATGACAGCATCCGCTGGTACCGCCTCGACATTCTCTCGACGAGCAAGGGCGGCCCGCTCGACAGCACCGGCACCGTGGAGTTCGAAGCCTTCTACCGCGGCGGTAGCCAGCGCGAGCTCAGCTCTTTCGTGCGCGAGGCCGGTCGCTGGTACTACCTTTCAGCCGTCTGAGGCATTGTTGAACCCATGGAGCACGCCGACGCCGACCCCCACGACACCCGTTCAGAGACCGAAGACGAGCGGCACGACCGCAACTGGAACGAGCTGCTGCAAGAACTGCGGGTCACCCAGACGGGCACGCAGATTCTCACCGGGTTTCTGCTCGCCCTCGCCTTTCAGCAGCGCTTTACGGAGCTGAGCGCGCTGCAGCTCGACCTCTACCTCGTGCTTGTCGGCCTCGCCGGGTTGAGCACTGCGCTCGGTCTCGCCCCGGTTGTGCTGCACCGCACCTTCTTCAACAAGCGCATGAAAGACCACGTCGTCAAAGTCGGCAACCGCCTTCTCCTTGCCGAGGTCGTCGTCGTTGGTCTACTCGCAATCGGGGTGACCAGCTTCGTTTTCGACTTCGTCTTCGGCACCACCGCTGGGATCATCACCGCCGTCGTCGGCACGGTAATCGTGCTGCTGCTCTGGGTGCTGCTGCCTCAGCTGCGCCGAAAGGATTGAACGTGCACACCATCGGCAACGGCCGCCTCGTCGCCCAAATCGACTCCCTCGGCGCCCAGCTGCGCTCACTGCAGCTGGACGGCACGGAGTATCTCTGGGGTGCCGGCGACCCGTGGAACTGGTCGGCGCCAGTGCTCTTTCCGCTCATCTCCGGACTGCCGGGCGACGAGCTGCAGCACAACGGGCAGCGCTACGCCATCCCTTCGCACGGCTTCGCACGCCGCACGCAGTGGGCGGTCACCGGGCCAGCGCGCTTCGAGCTGGCGGCGACAGATGCGACGCGGGCGCAGTATCCGTTCGAGTTTCGGCTTGAGGTCGAGTTCTCTGTCACCGACCGACTGACCGTCACGCACACCGTGCACAACGACGGCGACGAGCCGTTGCCATACCTGCTCGGCGGGCATCCGGCGTTTGTCTGGCCGCTGCCCGGTGCCACCGGCGACCACGAGGTGACGTGGCAGCAGGGTGGCGAGACGATGCGGCAGGCGGTCGGTGGGCTGCGCCCTGGGCGCATCCCCTCCCCCGCGATCGATGGCCGGCTGGTGCTGCAAAAGCACTACTTCGCCGAGGATGCCCTGCTGTTCGACGACCTGTCGCCCAAGGCGGTCACCTACACCGCTCCCGGCGCCGCTCGACTGACCATGAGCTACGACGACTTCGCCGTTCTCGGCATCTGGAGCAAGTCTCAGGGGGCCGACTTCGTCTGCCTCGAGCCGTGGACGGGCTACCCCGCCCCGCAGGGATTCGACGACGACATCACCAATCTGCCCGGAATCGAGCTGCTGCGGGTTGGCGAGAGCCGTACGGTTGGCTACAGCATCGCAATCGAAGGAGCCTGAGTTGCCGAAGTACGTTGTCGCGATCGACCAAGGAACCACCAGCACCCGTGCCATCGTCTTCGACCACGGCGGCAGCGTCGTCGCCACCGGGCAGGTGGAGCACGAGCAGATCTTTCCCAAAGCCGGATGGGTCGAGCACGATCCGAACGAGATCTGGACCAACACCCGCGAGGTCATCGGCCAGGCCCTCAGTCGTGCCGACATCACGCGCCACGACGTCGCCGCGGTCGGAATCACCAACCAGCGTGAGACCACGGTCATCTGGGACAAGGCGACCGGCGAGCCCGTCTACAACGCGATCGTCTGGCAAGACACCCGCACCCAGCCGATCGTCGACCGACTGGCGGATGGCGACGTCGACCGCTTCAAGCAACAGACCGGCCTGCCGCTGAGCACATACTTCGCCGGCACGAAGATCGTCTGGATTCTCGAGAACGTCGAGGGCGCCCGCGAACGAGCTGAGCGCGGTGAGCTGCTCTTCGGCACCACCGACACCTGGGTCACCTGGAACCTCAGCGGCGGCCCGGACGGCGGCGTGCACGTGACCGACGTCACCAACGCGTCGCGCACGCTGCTCATGGATCTTGAGACCCTCGATTGGGATGACGACCTGCTCGCCGCCTTCGACATCCCGCGGTCCCTCCTCCCCCGCATCGCCAGCTCGAGCGAGGTCTACGGCACGGTCGAAGCCTCGAGCGTGCTGCGAGAAGTGCCGATCGCCGGGATCCTCGGCGACCAGCAGGCTGCGACCTTCGGCCAGGCCGCCTTTCATGCGGGCGGCGCTAAGAACACCTACGGCACCGGCAACTTTCTCATCGTCAACACCGGTGAAGAGATCGTGCACTCGACGAACGGACTGCTCACCACCGTCGCGTACCGCATCGGCGACCAGCCGGCCAACTACGCCCTCGAGGGATCGATCGCCGTCACCGGGTCGCTCGTGCAGTGGTTGCGCGACAACCTCGGAATCATCCGCGACGCGAGTGAGATCGAGAAACTTGCCCTCAGCGTCGACGACAACGGCGGCGCCTACATCGTGCCCGCGTTCAGCGGACTCTTTGCCCCTTACTGGCGACAGGATGCCCGCGGCGCCATCGTCGGCCTCACCCGTTTCGTCACCAAAGCCCACCTCGCCCGCGCGGCGCTGGAGTCGACGGCCTTCCAGACCCGCGAGGTGCTCGACGCCGTCAACGCAGACACGGGCATCCCGCTCGAGGAGCTCAAGGTTGATGGCGGCATGATCGAGAACGGGCTGCTCATGCAGTTTCAGGCGGACATCCTCGGGGTTCCCGTCGTTCGCCCGGTGGTCGCCGAGACGACGGCCCTCGGCGCGGCCTACGCCGCCGGGCTCGCCGTCGGCTTCTGGAAAGACACCGACGAACTCGAGAAGAAGTGGCAGGAAGAGAAGCGATGGGAGCCGCAGATCGACGACGCCGAGCGCGAGGCACTGCTCACGGTCTGGAAGAAGGCGGTCTCTAAGACCTTCGCGTGGGTTGAATAGCGCGAAGCGCGTATCGAAACCCACGGAGTTCTACCTGGTTTCGATACGGCCTTCGGCCTACTCAACTAGCGGTTTGCAGCGGACTCCTGAAAACACGGATGTCTATAAGAAATTCCGTGTTTTCAGGAGTGTGCCGCGAGAGAGCCTGATTTCGGTACGGCCTTCGGCCTACTCGACCAGCGAGGCCCGTCGGTTGAGTAGCGCGCAGTGCGTATCGAAACCCCTGTTTTCGACAGACTCAATCAGTGCTGCGTAGCAGCCACCCACGCATCGAGCTTCGCGGCCGCAGCACCAGAGTCGATGGCCTCGGCGGCGATCACGAGGTTCTCGGCCAGACGCTCGGTGATCGGTCGGCGCAGCTGCTCCGGATCCTGCGCGAGCTGCCACGAGGTGATTCCCGCAGCGGTGTTGAGCAGCACGATGTCGCGCACGGGGCCGCGGTCGCCGGCAAGAACCGAGCGGATGACGCCCGCATTGTGCTCCGCATCCTTGCCCAGCAGATCCTCGATTCTCGATCGCGCGATGCCGAGCTCCGCGGGGTTGAGGTCGTGCTCGGTGACCGAGCCGCGCGACACCTCCCAGATGTGGCTGTGGCCGGTCGTGGTGAGCTTGTCGATGCCGTCGTCGCCGCGGTAGACGAGGGCCGTCGCGCCGCGGGTCTGGAACACACCGACGACGAGCGGCACGCGCTCGAGGCTCGCCACCCCGACGGCCGAGGCCTCGGGGCGGGCGGGGTTGCACAGAGGTCCGAGAATGTTAAACAGCGTGCTGACGCCGAGCTCCTTGCGGGTTGGACCGGCGTGCCGAAAGCCCGGGTGGAAGGCCGCCGCGAAGACGAAGGTGATGCCGACCTCGTCGAGAATCTGCGCGACCCGCTCCGGTGGCAGCGTCAGGTCAACGCCGAGCACCGAGAGCACATCGCTGGCTCCGGAGGCGGATGACGCCCCTCGGTTTCCATGCTTAACCACCGGAATCCCGGTCGAAGCCGCAATCACCGAGGCGGCGGACGAGATGTTCAGCACCGCGCCGTACGGGTCGCCGCCGGTGCCGACGATGTCGAGAACCATGGGGTCGACGGGCAGAGGTAGGGCGTTCTCGAGCACGGCGTCGCGAAATCCGACGATCTCATCGACGGTCTCGCCCTTGATGCGCAGGGCGACAAGCAGCCCCGCCAGCTGGGAGGGTGTCGCCTCGCCGGTGACCACCTGGCGCATGGCCCAGCTGGACTCACTGATCGAGAGGTCAGACCCGGCGATGAGGGTCTCGAGCAGGTGGGGCCAGGTGGGCTCTGTGGGCATGGTCGAAATCCTAGTGAAAGCGCTCGCGACACCGCCCCAAACGCGAAAGGAAGGCATCGCTTTGGGGGCATAATGGTCAGGTGACTACGACCTCGCTGACCCGCTCCGTTGGAGCTCCCGTGGTTAATCGTCCGAACGTTGTGGCCGTAGGCACGATCGTCTGGCTCGGAAGCGAAGTGATGTTCTTCGCCGGCCTGTTCGCGATCTACTTCACGCTGCGTTCGCTGGCGCCTGACCTCTGGGAGACCGAGACCGCACTGCTGAACGTTCCGTTCTCTGCGGTCAACACGATCATCCTCGTGCTGTCGTCGGTCACGTGCCAAATGGGTGTTTTCGCCGCTGAGAAGCTGCGCCCGCGCCGCAAGAGCTGGAAGATCACCGAGTGGGGCATGGTCGAGTGGTTCTTCGTGACCTACGTCATGGGCGCCATCTTCGTCATCGGCCAGATCTTCGAGTACGCAACCCTCGTCGGCGAGAATGTTGCCCTCGACTCGAATGCCTACGGCTCAGCGTTCTACCTCACGACGGGCTTCCACGGCCTGCACGTCACGGGCGGCCTCATCGCCTTCCTTCTCGTGATCGGCCGCGCCTACGTCGTCAAGAACTTCACTCACAATGACGCGGTGACGGCAATCGTCGTCTCGTACTACTGGCACTTCGTTGACGTTGTCTGGATTGCCCTGTTCGCGATCATCTACATCCTCCAATGAGAATCGGTAACACACGAATGGCGAAGAAGGCGGCTACGGCTCGCAACACCCGCGCGGCAGGACGCCGTCACCCCCTGGCGAGCGTCGCTCTCATCCTTATCGGCCTGCTGAGCACCGGCGGCGTGTACGCACTGTTCACGACCACGGCCGCTGCTGACACGCAGACCGCGCACGCCGAGCTTGTCGACGAGGGCCAGAAGCTGTTCGCAGCGAACTGCGCCACCTGTCACGGACTCAGCCTCGAGGGCACGAGCGAGGCCCCGACCCTCATTGGCGTCGGTGCGGCATCCGTTGACTTCCAGGTCGGAACGGGCCGCATGCCCGCCGCCGCCAGCGGCCCGCAGGCCGAGAAGAAGCCCGTGCAGTTCACTGACGAGCAGGTGAAGGCCCTCTCTGCCTACGTAGCCTCAGTGAGCCCCGGCCCCGCGATTCCGTCGGCCGAGTACACGGAGGGCGGCGGAGACGCGGCTCTCGGTGCAGAGCTCTTCCGCATCAACTGCGCCATGTGCCACAACGTTGCCGGCGCCGGTGGCGCGCTGACCGAGGGCAAGTTCGCGCCCTCGCTCAAGGGCGTCTCTGGCACGCACATCTACGAGGCCATGGTCACCGGCCCCCAGAACATGCCCGTCTTCTCTGACCTCAACCTCACCGCTGAGGACAAGAAAGACATCATCACGTACCTCCAGTTCGTCAACGACAACCCCTCACCCGGTGGGCTCGACCTTGGCAACCTCGGTCCGGTCTCTGAGGGCCTGTTCATCTGGATCTTCGGCCTTGGCGCCATCATCGGCGTGACGGTCTGGCTGACCGCCCGCTCGAACTAACCAATTTTTCGCAACTCGATTTACAGCAGTACAGCCGAAGGGAAGACAATGGCAGACGATCACGGTGGCACGACCGCCGGAACCGCTGTTGAGAAGGCGATGCCGACCTCAGCCGGCATCGCCGTCACCGACGACAGCGGTCTCGTCAACCCGGGCCTTCCGCCGCACCGCCAGCGGGTGACCGACAGCGACCCGAAGAAGGAGCGCCTCGCCGAGCGTCGCGTCTCCGGCTTCTTCTTCCTGTCTGTCATCGGCAGCGTGCTTGCCGTTGTGTTCTACTTTCTGTTCCCGATCGAGCCGGGCAACCTTGCATCCGTTCGTTTGAACACGCTCAGCCTCGGCCTTGCGATCGGCCTCGGCCTGCTCGGTGTGGGCATCGGCGCAGTGCACTGGGCCAAGGCGCTCATGTCTGACGCCGAGATCGTCGAGCTTCGCCACGGCACCCGCGGCACCGACGAGACCCGCGCCAAGGCCGCAGAGGTCTTCACCCTTGGCAACAAGGAGTCGGGCTTCACCCGTCGTGCCCTCGTGCGCAACAGCCTCATCGGTGCGATCGCGCTGACCCCGGTGCCCGCCGTCGTGCTGTTCCGCGACCTCGCGCCTGACGCTGAGCCGAATGGTCTGCTGCGCCACACCCTCTGGGACACCAACGTTCGCCTTACCCGCGACCCCAGCGGCACGCCGATTAAGGCCTCAGAGGTCACCTACGGCTCGGCCTTCCATGTGATCCCCGAGACGCTTCTCGACGCAGAGCACTACCTCGAGGAGAAGGCCAAGGCCTCCGTTCTGCTCATGCGCCTTCGCCCTGAGGATCTCAAGGAAGAAGACAGCAAGAAGGACTGGTCGTACGACGGCATCGTCGCGTACTCCAAGATCTGCACCCACGTTGGATGCCCGGTCGCCCTCTACGAGCAGCAGACGCACCACCTGCTCTGCCCCTGCCACCAGTCGCAGTTCGACGTATCTGAGGGTGCGAAGGTCATCTTCGGACCGGCCAGCCGTCCCCTGCCGCAGCTGCCCATCAGCATCGACGCCGAGGGCTACCTCGTGGCGCAGAGCGACTTCAAAGAACCCGTCGGCCCGAGCTTCTGGGAGCGTGAGAAGTAATGAGCACCGTTACCCCTGATAAGACCGAGACGGCAGCGCCGCTCGGCAAGGGCATGCGCTTCACCAACGCAGCAGCCAACTATGTCGACGAGCGCACCAGCATCTCCGGCCTGGTGCGCGAGGTTGGTCGCAAGATCTTCCCCGACCACTGGTCGTTCATGCTCGGCGAGGTCGCCCTCTACAGCTTCGTGGCGATCCTGCTCTCTGGCACCTTCCTCACCTTCTTCTTCGAGCCCTCGATGACCGAGGTGCACTACGACGGCTCCTATATTCCGCTCAAGGGCATTGAGATGTCGGCCGCGTACTCGTCGGCACTCGACATCAGCTTCGACGTGCGTGGCGGTCTGCTCATGCGCCAGGTGCACCACTGGGCGGCGCTGCTGTTTGTGGCATCCATCGGTCTGCACATGCTGCGCATCTTCTTCACCGGTGCTTTCCGCAAGCCGCGTGAGATCAACTGGCTGATCGGTTTCGTGCTGTTCGTGCTCGCCATGGCCGAGGGCTTCACCGGCTACTCGCTGCCCGACGACCTGCTCTCTGGCAACGGCCTTCGCATCATCGACGGCATGGTCAAGGCTGTTCCGGTTATCGGAACCTGGATCTCGTACTACGTCTTCGGCGGAGAGTTCCCGGGAACCGACGTCGTTCCGCGCTTCTTCACGCTGCACATCCTGCTGCTGCCGGCGATCCTTATCGCCGCGCTCGGCGTTCACCTTCTGCTGCTTGTCATCAACAAGCACACCCAGTTCGCCGGCCCCGGCAAGACCAACGACAACGTCGTCGGTGTGCCGGTCATGCCGGTGTTCGCCGCGAAGGCCGGTGGATTCTTCTTCATCGTCTTCGGCGTGATCATGGTCATCGCCGCAACGGTGACGATCAACCCGATCTGGAACTACGGCCCCTACGACCCCTCCCCGGTGTCTGCTGGAACGCAGCCTGACTGGTACATCGGCTTCGCCGACGGTGCCCTTCGTCTGCTGCCGCCGCACCTCGACCTCGTCATTGGTGGGTACACGATTCCCTTCGGCGTCATGATCCCGCTCATCGGTCTCGTGCTGTTCCTCGCGGTTGTTGCGCTCTACCCCTTCGTCGAGGCGTGGGTGACGGGCGACAAGCGCGAGCACCACATCCTCGACCGCCCGCGCAACGCCCCGACCCGCACCGCGATCGGCGCCGCCGGTGTCACGTTCTACGCGGTTCTCTGGGCCGCAGCGAGCTCCGACCTCATTGCGACGCACTTCAAGCTCACGATCGAGGGCGTCATCCACTCGCTGCAGCTGCTGCTGTTCCTCGGCCCGATCATCGCCTACCAGGTCACGAAGCGCGTCTGCCTCGCCCTGCAGAAGAAGGATCGCGAGATCGCCCTGCACGGTTTCGAGTCGGGCCGCATCGTGCGCCTTCCCGGTGGCGAGTACATCGAGGTGCACGAGCAGCTCAGCGAGTACGAGCGCTGGAAGCTGACGAGCTATGTCGACTACAAGCCGCTGATGATCCGCCCGGACGCCAACGGCAAGATCACCGTCAACCAACGCCTGCGCGCTGCGGTGTCGCGCTGGTTCTTCGAGGATCGCATCGCTCCCGTCACCCGCGCCGAGATTGAAGCGCAGTCACACGACCACCACTGATCTCGCGAGCTGGCTGCGGTGTCCGCACTGCAGCCAGCCTCTCGAGGCGCTCGGCGGTCTCGTTCTCGGCTGCTCTGACGGCCACCGCTTCGACAGCAACCGCCGCGGCTACCTCAGCGTGCTCGACACGTCCAAGGGCATCGTCGGCGACCCCCGAGAGCTGCTCGAGGCGCGTGCTCGGTTTCTCGCCCTCGGTCACTATGAACCGATAGCGGATGCCGTAGCGGCGGCCCTGCCCACCAACCGCCCGCTCGCGATCCTCGACTCCGGCGCCGGCACCGGGTACTACCTGCAGCGAGTGCTCCGCCACTCCCCCACCCCGCAGGCTCCACTCGCTGCCGACGCATCCCAGGCCGCGGTCGCGATGACTGTCGCTGCCACGGGATCCTGCGGGCTCGTCGCGGACGTCTGGCGCCCCTCGCCGGTCAGAGATCAGCGTGCCGACGCCATCCTGTGCGTATTCGCCCCCCGCAACCCCGCGGAGTTTGCGCGCATCCTGCGCCCCGGTGGCGTGCTGGTCGTCGTCACGCCGTCCGACGACCATCTGGTCGAGCTGCGGCAGGCCGGGCTGCTCATCGGCATGCAGCACGACAAGCTGGCGCGGCTCGACGAGTCACTCGCTGACGGCTTTGAGCTCGCACGGAGAGAGCACCTGCGCTACGAGGTCACCCTTGACGCGGCCGCAGCAGCCGATCTGACAGCCATGGGCCCATCAGGCCACCACGAGGCCACGGGAACGTGGAACGGCGGCACAGTGACCGTCAGCGTCGATCTGAGCGCGTTCAGACTCCGTTAGCGGGCGAAGTTGCCGCGGTAGTACTCGTACTGCCACCCGATAATGCTGATGACGAGCACGGTTCCGCCGATGATCGAGATCCAGATGCCAACGGCAAGGCCGGTGAAGACCAGGCTGGCGCTGGCCGCGAGCATGATGGGCCACCAGCTCCACGGGCTGAAGAAGCCCTGCTCTGCCTCACCGTCGTCGATCTCAGCGTCAGCGCGGTCTTCGGGCAGCTCGCCGCCCTGGTGGCGGTAGCCGAGGTTGATGTAGAAGGCGATGAAGGCCGAGAGGATTCCGCTGAGCGCGATGGCTACAGCACCAACCCACTCGATGCCGTCCCACCAGTACTGAACGTCGTCGCGCACCGGGTCGATGATCGACCAGATGATGTACGCGGCGTCGGCGAGCCAGAAGAAGATCGCGAGGATCAGGAAGAGTACGGCGTTGGCTTTCACTACTTAACCTTCTCGTCGGCGAGGTCGTAGACCGGCGCGTCAGGTGCGTCCTTGGCTGGTCCGATTCCCACGGGAATAGGCGCCTCGGGGTGGTTGAGGTCGAAGGCGGGAGCCTCCGAGCGGATCCTCGGGATCGACGTGAAGTTGTGGCGCGGCGGCGGGCACGAGGTAGCCCACTCGAGCGAGCGGGAGTAGCCCCACGGGTCGTCGACGGTCACCTTGGGCGCCTTGCGGGCCGTGATGTACACGTTGAAGAGGAAGGGCAGCATCGACAGTCCGAGAATCATCGCGCCAACGGTCGAGACCTGGTTCATCCAGGTGACGTTGTCACCGGGAAGGTAGCTGTAGTAGCGGCGCGGCAGGCCGACGACGCCTATCCAGTGCTGAATCAGGAAGGTCGTGTGGAAGCCGATGAACAGCAGCCAGAAGTGCACCTTGCCGAGGCGGTCGTTGAGCATCTTGCCCGTCCACTTCGGCCACCAGAAGTAGAAGCCGCTGAACATGGCGAAGACGACGGTGCCGAACACCACGTAGTGGAAGTGCGCGACGACGAAGTACGAGTCGGAGACGTGGAAGTCGAGGGGCGGCGAGGCGAGGATCACGCCGGTGAGGCCACCGAAGGTGAAGGTGATGAGGAATCCAATAGCCCAGAGCATTGGCGACTCGAAGGTCACCGATCCGCGCCACATGGTGCCTACCCAGTTGAAGATCTTCACGCCGGTCGGAACGGCGATGAGCATCGTCATCAGCGCGAAGAACGGCAGCAGCACCGACCCCGTGACGTACATGTGGTGAGCCCACACCGTCACAGACAGGGCCGCGATGGCGATCGTCGCGTAGATGAGGGTCTTGTAGCCGAAGATCGGCTTGCGGCTGAAGACCGGAAGCACCTCAGAGATGATTCCGAAGAACGGCAGCGCAATGATGTAGACCTCGGGGTGGCCAAAGAACCAGAAGAGGTGCTGCCAGAGGATGGCACCACCGTTGGCCGGGTCATAGACGTGGGCGCCGAACACGCGGTCGGCGGCGAGGGCGAAGAGCGCGGCGGCGAGCACCGGGAAGGCCATGAGCACGAGGATCGAGGTGACGAGCGCGTTCCAGGTGAAGATCGGCATGCGGAACATCGTCATACCGGGGGCACGCATCGTGATGATCGTCGTGATGAAGTTGACGGCACCGAGGATTGTTCCGAAACCGCTGAGTGCGAGGCCGAGAACCCAGAGGTTTCCGCCGATTCCGGGCGAGAAGGTGGTGCTCGACAGCGGCGCGTAGGCGAACCAGCCGAAGGCTGCAGCACCCTGCGGGGTGAGGAAGCCGGACACCGCGGTCGCCGATCCGAAGAAGAACAGCCAGAACGAGAATGCGTTAATCGCGGAAAGGCGACGTCTGGCGCACCTATCTGAAGTGGCATGAGCGCATTCGCGAACCCGAAGAACAGCGGCGTCGCGAACATGAGCAGCATGATCGTGCCGTGCATCGTGAACAGCTGGTTGTACTGCTCGCGGGTCGCGATGACCTCGAGGCCCGGCGCGAAAAGCTGGGCGCGAATCAGCAGCGCCATGACGCCACCGATGCAGAAGTAGACGAACGAGGTAATCAGGTAGAGGTTGCCGATGACCTTGTGGTCAGTCGAGGTGATCCACTTGACGACGACGTTTCCCTTGCGCTCGACGGCGGTCGAGGCGTAGCCGGCGGTAGTCGCGGTCATTCGTGTTCTTCCTCTTCGACCCGTCCGGCCGTGCCGGGCAGGTTGGTGTTCACGTTGTACTCCTCGCCGATGGCGCCCGTGTTGCCGGCGTCTTTGAGGGTCTGGATATACGCGTCGTAGTCCGCCTGGCTCACCACCTCGACGGTGAAGAGCATGAGCGAGTGGTACTCGCCGCACAGCTCTGCGCACTTGCCCTGGTAGGTGCCGATCTTGGTCGGCGTGAAGTACATGTGGTTGGTCTTACCGGGAACCATGTCCTTCTTGTACAAGAAGTCGATGATCCAGAACGAGTGGATGACGTCGCGAGACTCAATGTCGATCTCGACCTTCTGGTCGACCGGCAGGTAGAGCACGGGAAGCTGCGCCTCATCGATGGCTCCGGCCTCGCCTTCGCCCTCCTCGAGCACCTGGGCCTGGATGCCCTGGTAGTAGACACCCTCAGAGAGGTAGTTGAAGTCCCAGCCCCAGCGCTTGCCGTAGACCTCGATCTGCACGTCGGGGTCACCCGGGTCTGCCTCGATGGCGGCCTGGTCGCGAGCGGTAAAGGCGAAGAAGCCGAGCACCAGAATCAGCGGAACTATCGTGTAGAAGATCTCGACCGGGAGGTTGTAGCGCAGCTGCACCGGAAGGCCGGTCTGGCCCTTGCGGCGGCGGTAGACCACGGCGGCCCAGATAATGAGGCCCCAGGTGATGACACCGACGACGAGCAGAACGATCCACGAGGTCGTCCACAGGCCGATGAT
>Ga0247814_10000153_pt1 | contig 65002 bp, 56 predicted proteins | sample UWRJL179409R1_FD_179947 | JGI IMG/M metagenome (GOLD analysis project Ga0247814, IMG submission 179947) | Plant litter microbial communities from Arlington Agricultural Research Station in Wisconsin, United States - UWRJ-L179-409R-1 | ecosystem: Environmental > Terrestrial > Plant litter >... | reverse complement strand
CCAGCCTTCGCCGAGCAGGTGCGCCACTTCAAGCTTGCCCACACCCATGAAACCCGCAACACCTGCCCGTATTGCTCGGTCGGTTGCGGGTTGATCATGTACAGCCAGGGCGATACTGCGAAGAACGTCGCGCAAAGCATCATTCACATCGAGGGCGACGCCGACCACCCGGTCAACCGCGGCACCCTCTGCCCGAAAGGCGCAGGCCTGCTCGACTTCATTCACAGTCCCGGTCGTTTGCTCTACCCGCAAACGCGCAAGCCGGGCAGCAGTGAATGGACGCGAATCAGTTGGGACGAAGCGCTCGATCGCATCACCGACTTGATGAAAACCGACCGCGATGCCAACTTCATCGAGAAAAATGCCAACGGGCAAACGGTGAATCGCTGGCTGAGCACCGGGTTCCTCGCGGCATCGGCGGCGTCCAACGAAGCCGGTTACATCACCCAGAAGGTGATTCGCAGTCTCGGCATGCTGGGGTTCGATAACCAGGCGCGTGTCTGACACGGCCCGACGGTGGCAAGTCTTGCCCCGACGTACGGCCGTGGAGCCATGACCAATACCTGGACCGATATCGCCAACGCGAATCTGATCCTGGTGATGGGTGGCAACGCCGCAGAAGCGCATCCGTGCGGCTTCAAATGGGTGACCGAGGCCAAGGCGCACAACGCTGCACGGCTGATCGTCGTCGATCCGCGTTTTACCCGGACCGCTTCGGTGGCCGACTACTACGCGCCGATCCGCACCGGCACCGACATCGCCTTCATGGGCGGGCTGATCAATTACCTGCTGACCGAGGACAAGATCCAGCACGAGTACGTGCGCAATTACACCGATATGTCGTTCATCGTCAGAGCAGGCTACGGCTTCGAAGACGGCATTTTCAGTGGCTACGACGCGGAGAAACGCAGCTATACCGACAAGTCCGGCTGGGGTTACGAGATGGGCGACGACGGCTTTGTCAAAGTCGACCCGACGCTGCAAGACCCGCGCTGCGTCTATCAATTGATGAAGCAGCATTACAGCCGCTACAACATCGACCTCGCCAGCCAGATCTGTGGCATGCCGGTCGATGCCATGCAGAAAATCTGGGAAGAAATCGCCACTTGTTCGATTCCGGGCAAGACCATGACGATTCTCTACGCCCTCGGCTGGACCCAGCACTCGATCGGCGCGCAGATCATCCGCAGCGCGGCGATGGTGCAACTGTTGCTGGGCAACGTCGGCATGCCCGGCGGCGGGGTCAACGCCTTGCGCGGTCACTCCAATATTCAGGGGTTGACCGACCTAGGCTTGCTCTCCAACGCACTGCCGGGCTATCTGACCTTGGGTCAGGACAGCGAGCAGGACTACAACGCCTTTATCCATAAACGCACGCAAGTGCCGCTGCGCCCGGGACAACTGTCGTACTGGCAGAACTACAGCAAATTCCACGTCAGCCTGATGAAGTCGTGGTACGGCGCTAACGCCACGGTCGAGAACAATTGGTGCTACGACCACTTGCCGAAACTCGACATCCCCAACTACGACGTCCTGAAGATGTTCGACCTGATGAGTCAGGGCAAGGTCAACGGCTACTTCTGCCAAGGCTTCAACCCGATCGCTGCGCTGCCGGACAAAAACCGCGTAATGGGCGCACTGGCCAAGCTGAAATGGCTGGTGGTGATGGACCCGCTGGCCACCGAAACCTCGGAGTTCTGGCACAACGTCGGGCCGTATAACGATGTGAAAAGCGCGGAGATCCAGACCGAAGTCATTCGCCTGCCGACCACTTGTTTTGCCGAAGAGGACGGCTCACTGGTCAACAGCAGCCGCTGGCTGCAATGGCACTGGAAAGGCGCCGACGGTCCGGGCGAAGCGCAGACCGACATTCGCATCATGAGTGAATTGTTCCTGCGCCTGCGCAAGCGTTATCAGGCCGAGGGCGGCAAATTCCCCGATCCGCTGCTGAAACTGACGTGGCCGTACAAGATCGCCGACGAACCTTCGCCAGAGGAATTGGCCAAGGAAATCAACGGCAGCGCCGTGGCTGATTTCACCGATGCCGCAGGCGTTGCGGTGAAGGCCGGCTCGCAACTGGCCGGATTCGGCTTGCTCAAGGATGACGGTAGCACTGCGTCCGGCTGCTGGATCTTCGCCGGTAGCTGGACCGAGGCCGGCAACCAGATGGCGCGGCGTGACAACAGCGATCCGTTCGGCATGCACCAGCACTTGGGCTGGGCGTGGGCCTGGCCGGCCAACCGGCGGATTCTCTACAACCGTGCTTCGGCGGACGTCGCCGGCAAACCGTGGGACCCGAAAAAACGCCTGGTGTGGTGGAACGGCAAGGCCTGGACCGGCACCGACGTACCGGACTACAAAGCCGACGTGCCGCCGGAAGCCGGGATGAATCCGTTCATCATGAACCCCGAAGGCGTGGCGCGGTTCTTCGCCGTCGACAAGATGAATGAAGGCCCATTCCCCGAGCACTACGAGCCGTTCGAAACACCGATCGGCATCAACCCGCTGCACCCGCAAAACAAGAAAGCCACCAGCAACCCGGCGGCACGGATCTTCGATTCGGTCTGGGAAACCCTCGGCGAGGCCAAGGACTTCCCGTACGCCGGCACCAGTTACCGGCTCACCGAGCATTTCCACTTCTGGAGCAAGCATTGCAAGTTGAACGCAATTGCCCAGCCTGAACAGTTCGTGGAAATCGGTGAAGTGCTGGCGAAAGAGAAGGGCATTGCTGCCGGAGATCGGGTGCGCGTCAGTTGCAAACGCGGGTTTATCGAGGCGGTGGCGGTGGTGACAAAAAGGATCCGGCCGCTGCAGGTCAACGGCCAGGTCGTGCATCAGATCGGTATCCCGCTGCACTGGGGTTTCACCGGCCTGACGCGTCACGGTTACCTGACCAACACCCTGGTGCCGTTCCTCGGCGATGGCAATACACAGACCCCGGAATCCAAGTCATTCCTGGTCAACGTGGAGAAACTGTAAATGGCCAGCCAAGACATCATTGCCCGCTCGGCCACCACCACGGTGCCGCCGTCGGTGAGGAATCAGGAATCGGTGGCGAAGCTGATCGACACCACCAAATGCATCGGTTGCAAGGCCTGCCAGGTTGCCTGCTCGGAATGGAACGAGTTGCGCGATGAGGTCGGCCACAACCACGGCATCTACGACAACCCGCAGGATCTGAGCGCAGAAACCTGGACGTTGATGCGCTTCACCGAGCACGAAACCGACGCCGGCAACCTCGAATGGCTGATCCGCAAGGACGGCTGCATGCACTGCGCCGAGCCGGGTTGTCTGGCGGCGTGCCCGAGCCCCGGTGCGATCATCAAGCACGCCAACGGCATCGTCGATTTCGATCAGGATCACTGCATCGGTTGCGGGTATTGCATCACCGGTTGCCCGTTCAACATTCCGCGCATTTCGCAGAAAGATCACAAGGCCTACAAATGCACCTTGTGTTCGGATCGCGTGGCGGTAGGGCTGGAACCGGCATGCGTGAAAACCTGCCCGACCGGCGCCATCGTCTTCGGCACCAAGGAAGACATGAAGGAACACGCCGCCGAACGCATCGTCGACCTGAAAAGCCGTGGCTTCGAAAACGCCGGTCTGTATGACCCCGCAGGTGTTGGCGGCACGCACGTGATGTACGTGTTGCACCACGCTGACACGCCGACGATCTACGCCAACCTGCCGCAGGATCCGGCGATCAGTCCATTGGTGGGGTTGTGGAAAGGCATCAGCAAACCTCTGGGCCTGTTGGCCATGGGTGCGGCGGTATTGGCCGGGTTCTTCCACTATGTGCGCATCGGCCCGAATCGGGTGGAAGAGGATGAACACCCGACACCCCCTGACACCTCGGTGCACGTTGTCGATCCGGCGGTACACACCTTCGATCCACGCGGGGAGGACCGGCCATGAGCAACAAGACGATCCTGCGTTATACCGCCAACCAGCGTACCAATCACTGGCTGGTGGCGATCCTGTTTTTCATGGCCGGGCTGTCCGGGCTGGCGTTGTTTCATCCGTCGCTGTTCTGGTTGAGCAACCTGTTTGGCGGCGGGCCGTGGACGCGGATTCTGCATCCGTACATGGGAATAGCGATGTTCGTGTTTTTCCTCGGTCTGGTGCTGAGTTTCTGGCGCGCCAACTTCTTCATCAGCAACGACGGCAAGTGGCTGCGGCGCATCGATCGGGTGCTGGTCAACGACGAGGAAAGCGTACCGCCGGTAGGCAAATACAACGCCGGGCAGAAGCTGCTGTTCTGGACTTTACTGCTGTGCATGCTCGGTTTGTTGTTCACCGGGCTGGTGATCTGGCGCGCCTGGTTCAGTGCGTATTTCGGCATCACCGTGATTCGCTGGGCGATGCTCCTGCATGCGCTGGCCGGGTTCATTCTGGTGCTGAGCATCATCATTCACATCTACGCGGGGCTGTGGATCAAGGGTTCGGTGGACGCGATGCTGCATGGCTGGGTCAGCCGCGCCTGGGCGAAGAAACACCATGAACTCTGGTATCGCGAGATCACCCGCGATGAACGCCATCCGGACGTGCCGGAGCGACCGATCACCAAAAAGGGCTGACTTTTGCCAACCATTCTGGAACCTGGGGAAATCGAAGCGGCGGCCAGTTCGCCGCCGTTTCTGCATCTGCCGCCGCTTAACCTGTTCACCTTGCGCGCGCAACGGCTGGAGCAACTGGCCGAGGGGCATGCGCTGGCCGAGTATCTGCGCTTGATCGCCGGATTGTGCCGGGTGCAGCAGCAGGTGTTCGATGATCCACCGCGGGTGGCGCCGTTCGATCAGCAACGGATCGAAGCGTGTCAGCAGCATGGTTTGCCGCCGTTCGCGGCGGATACGTTGGTGCGTGAAGAAGGCTGGCAAGCTTATCTCGGCGCTGTTCTGCAGCGTTACCAGCCTTTGGGTCAACCCGCTGTCGTTGCAGCGGTGGACACGCTGCGCGCCGCCAGTTCCGGCCAGTTACGTTCGTGGGCGGTGGCGTTGGTCAGCGGTCAATATTCGATGGTGCCGGCGCAACTGGTGCCGTTTCTCGGCGCGGCATTGCAAACGGCGTGGAGCCATTGGCTGCTCAGTGCGCCGGATCTGAAACTCAGACCCGGCGACAGCCTCAGCCAATGCCCGGCCTGCGGTTCACCGGCGATGGCCGGGGTGATCCGCCATCGCGGCAAGCACAACGGTTTGCGTTATCTGGTGTGTTCGCTGTGTGCTTGCGAATGGCATGTGGTGCGGGTCAAGTGTGTGTATTGCGAGTCGAGCAAAGGTCTGGATTATCTGAGTGTCGAGGACGATCGTCACGCGGCGAATCAGGCGCCGTTGCGCGCGGAGGTTTGTCCCGGCTGCAACAGTTATCTGAAACTGGTGTATCTGGAAAACGATGCCGACGCCGAGGCATTGTCAGCGGATCTGAGCAGTTTGCTGCTCGATATGCGTTTGGCTCAGGATGGTTTTCAGCGCCTGGCACCGAATCTGTTGCTGGCTCCGGGAGACGAATGACCGGCAGCGTCTACACTCTTGGGCGATAGCGGTTGTCTCCAGGAGTGACTGATGTCCCTGCGGTTACCTTCCATTGATGGTTTGTTGCGTCACCCGGCATGTGTGCCTTTGCTCGAACGCCACGGGCGTGAGTCGCTGCTGGCGAGTTTGCGGCAGTTGCTGGATGAACTGCGTTCCAGCGTGTTGAACGGGCACTTGTCAGCGATAGAAATCAGTCCCGAAGTGTTGGCCGGGCGCGTCGGCGAACGCCTGGCGCAGCTACAACGCAGCAACGTTCGGCGGGTGTTCAATCTCACCGGCACCGTGCTGCACACCAATCTCGGCCGGGCTTTGTTGCCCGATGAAGCCATCGACGCCGTGCAAATGGCCGCGCGTTATCCGCTCAACCTGGAGTTCGATCTGGCCAGCGGCAAACGCGGTGATCGCGACGATCTGATCGAAGGCCTGATCCGCGAACTGACCGGCGCCGAAGCCGTTACCGTGGTCAATAACAATGCCGCCGCCGTGCTGCTGACGCTCAACAGTCTGGGCGCGCGCAAGGAAGGCATCATTTCCCGGGGCGAACTCATCGAGATCGGCGGCGCCTTCCGCATCCCCGACATCATGGCCCGCGCTGGCGTGCGTCTGCATGAAGTCGGCACCACCAATCGCACCCACGCCCGCGACTATGAAGCGGCGATCAGCCCGCGCAGCGGTTTGATCATGCGTGTGCACGCGAGCAACTACAGCATCGAAGGCTTCACCGCCCGCGTACCGACTGCGGAACTGGCGGAGTTGGCCCATCGACATGGTTTGCCATTGCTGGAGGATCTGGGCAGCGGCAGTCTGCTCGACCTGACTCGTTGGGGCTTGCCGGCAGAACCGACGGTGCGTCAGGCGCTGCTCGATGGTGCCGACATCGTCACCTTCAGCGGCGACAAATTGCTCGGCGGCCCGCAGGCCGGGTTCATCGTCGGGCGCAAAGAACTGATCGCGAAGATCAAGAAAAATCCACTGAAACGCGCACTGCGCGTGGACAAACTGACCTTGGCGGCGCTGGAAGCGGTGCTCGGTTTGTATCGTGACCCGGATCGTCTCGCTGAGCGCTTGCCGAGTTTACGCCTGCTGACGCGCCCGCAGGCTGACATCTTCGCGCAGGCCCTACGTTTGCGGCCCTTGATGACTGAGTTGTTGGGTGAGCGCTGGCAGGTCAGTGCGGTCGAAGCCTTGGGCATGATCGGCAGCGGCAGCCAACCGGTGGCGCGTTTGCCCAGCGCGGCACTGTGTTGCCGCCCGCAAGTTTCCAAGCGCTTGCGCGGGCGTTGCCTGTTGAATCTGGAAGCCGCGTTGCGCGCCTTACCGATCCCTGTGCTGGGGCGGATTGACGACGATGCGCTGTGGCTGGATCTGCGTCAGCTCGACAATGAATCGGCGTGGCTCGCGCAGTTGCCGCACCTGCAGGTCGCCCCGTGATCATCGGCACGGCGGGGCACATCGACCATGGCAAGACGTCGCTGCTACAAGCCTTGACCGGGCAAACCGGCGACCGTCGCCCGCAGGAACGCGAGCGCGGGATGACCATCGACCTCGGTTATCTCTATGCCGAACTTGAGCCGGGCGCCGGACTGAGCGGATTTATCGATGTGCCGGGCCACGAGAAATTCACTCACAACATGCTTGCCGGAGCGCAAGGCATCGATCTGGTGTTGCTGGTAGTCGCAGCGGATGACGGCGTGATGCCGCAGACGCGGGAGCATCTGGCGATTGTCGAATTGCTTGGCATTCCGCGAGCAATGGTGGCGATCACCAAATGTGATCGGGTCGAGGCGGGCAGGGTGGAAGAGGTGCAGCGCCAGGTTCTCGATTTGCTGGAACCTGGGCCGTTTGCCGAGGCGCCGATCATAGTGGTCTCCAGCGTGAGCGGGCAGGGTATCAATGGGTTGCGAGAAGCGTTGCTGCAGACGCAACGTGAAGTGCTGGAACGCAACCGCGACGGCGGTTTTCGTTTGGCGATTGATCGGGCCTTCAGCGTTTCCGGCGCGGGGATTGTGGTCACCGGGACGGCGTTGTCCGGGGTGGTTTCTGTTGCAGACAAACTCACCCTCGGGCCTTCCGGAAACTCGGTCCGGGTTCGCGGCTTGCACGCGCAGAATCAACCTGCCGAGCAGGCTTTCGCCGGACAACGAGTGGCGTTGAATATCAGCGGCGAACGCCTTGAACTGGCGCAGATTCATCGTGGCCAGTGGTTGCTGGCGGAATGGCTAAATGCACCGACCCAGCGCGTCGACATTGAATTCCGACTGTTGCCCGGCGAACGCACCTTCGAACACTTTCACCCGGTGCATGTGCACCTTGGCACACAGGATGTGATTGCCCGCGTCGCGTTGCTCGAAGGCCCACGTTTGAGCGCCGGTGAACGCATGTTCGCGCAATTGCTGATCAACGCGCCGGTGCACGCAGTGAAGGGCGATCGCCTGATCCTGCGCGACTCCAGCGCCCAACGTACTCTCGGCGGCGGGCGCGTACTCGATCCCTTCGCCCCGGCGCGCCAACGCCGCAGCCCCGAGCGTCTGGCGCAACTGCACGCGTTACTGAGCAGCGACAGCCTCGAGCAAGCCCTGCCCGTGCTGTTAAATCACAGCGCCGGCGGCCTCGACCCGCAGCGACTGGAACGCCAATTCAATCGCCCGCGCTCGAGCTGGACACTGCCGGAAAACCTAAGGTTGATCGAAACCCGTCAGGGCCCCGTGCTGTTCAACCTGCAGCGCTGGGGCCAGCTGAAATTCAACTTGCTGGAGCAACTGGCTAAGTTTCATGAACTGGAGCCCGACCAGATGGGCCCGGATCGTGATCGACTGCGGCGCTTCAGCGGACTGGCGCTGGAGCGGTCGACATTTGCCAGTCTGCTCGATGAACTACGCGAAGCGGGTGTGATCACCAGCACTGGCCCGTGGCTGCATCTGCCCGATCATCAGGTGCGCCTGAATACGCAAGACGAAAGCCTGTGGCTGCAGATGCAGCCGTTGTTTGAAAACGCAGGATTCGACCCGCCGTGGGTACGCGATGTGGCGAAAATGCTCGGTCAGGACGATGCCGTGGTGCGCCTGCTGTTGCGCAAATTGGCGCGGCTGGGATTGATGCACCAGGTTGTGCGCGACCTGTTTGTCAGCGACACGGTGTTGCGGCAGATGGCCGCCGTCTTGTTGAAACTGTCCAAGGAAAATCCGTCGATCCAGGTGACAACCTTCCGCGATGCGCTAGGCTTGGGACGCAAACGCTGTATTCAGTACCTCGAATACTTCGACCGCCTCGGTCTGACCCGACGCCTCGGCGAATCCCGCCAGATCCGCCCCGACAACGCGCTGGCTAACGCCTGCGCACACTGAGTTCAAGGAAGGCAATCGCGCCCGGTGGCGCGGCCGGGCTTCAAACCCGGTTGGGGACGGCATCCGTTCCCGGGCAGGTTCGACTCCGGCTGCCTTCCGCCAGTTTCCAAAAAGCCAAAGAACGGCTGCCGTTGATTGATCGTTCCCACGCTCCGCGTGGGAATGCAGCCCGGGACGCTCTGCGTCTCATCCAGAGCCGAACGCGGAGCGTCCCTTGAGGCATTCCCACGCAGAGCGTGGGAACGATCATTGAGGCCCGCTACTGCGGCAACTCCAGATTATCCATCACCCGATTCACCGCCAGTTCGCCGAGCATGATCAGTTGCGCGATCCCCAGCAGCGTCCTGCGTTGCGACGCCGGTATGAGGTGGGCGAAGTCATGGGCGATGGTTCTGGCTGAGGCGAGAGTTTCGCAGGCATCGGCCAGCAGTTCTTCATTTTTGAAGTCGGCGGTGACGGCGTACATTCTGCGGGTTTTACGGGGCGGTGGGGTGGAGCCGGGCGGGCAGAGGTAGTGATCGAGGGCGCGGTCGGCAGCTTCGTGGAGTTTTTTTGAATCGAGGGATTCGTAGGGGGAGGTGGTGTTGGTTTCGGGTGGGTTTGGCGTTGGTTTGATCATGGTAAAGCTCCTTGAGAAATGGAGCCGTCAACCTTCGCTGCTAAACGGATAGGGTGGCGGCTGTACGCGGGTTAGCAGACCAGGCTCAAGGATCCCGGCGCACCGAAGTGCCCCACGCAAAGCCGCCATAACGTAATGGCGATACTCGCGTGCCTTGAAATTGCCGAGCTGCTAAACCCGATCGCTGATTCGTCAGCGACCGCACCACAATAGAACCCGACCCCAAGGCGCACAAGCCGGCGGATTCTCGCGTAGCTGTAGGCAATGGCGCAAGAATTTGTAGCCTGTAAGGCGTGTCTGGAGGTGTCTTTTAAACACTCCAGTTTAAAAGGCGAAAGACAGGCGAAAATCCGGGGGTAAACGTGGTCTCTCCCTGATAACGCTTCAGTCAGCATGAGTGTTGCTGAAAAGACGCTATCGCGAGCAGGCTCACTCCTACAGGGGATAGCGTTTCAAATCGGGATGGGCGGTGGGTTAGAAACCCAACGGGTACTGGATCACTACATAGATGCGGTCAATGTCATCCCCAGCCTGCGCCTCATTGGCCCTATGCGAAACATGCGAGAGCTGCACCGACAAATCCTTCGCCGCGCCCGATTGCACGATGTATTTCAAATCAATATCCCGTTCCCAATGCTTGCCGCCATCACCTTGCTGCGGCTGATAACTGCCGCTGTCAGGATCGAACGGATTGTAGGCGCCGCCCTTGGGCGCATGGGTGCCGTCGATGTGGCTGCCGGTGACGTAACGGGTCATGAAAGTCAGGCCGGGGATGCCGAAGGCACCGAGGTCGAGGTCGTAGCGCGCTTGCCAGGAGCGTTCGCCGGCGCCGTTGAAGTCGGCGTATTTGATCGAGTTGGCGAGGTAGATCGAGTCGCCGCCGACGAAATCGAACGGTGTATCGCCTTCTATTCGTTGCCAGCCGAGCATCACGCCGTGCGCACCGTAAGTGTATTTTCCGGAGAGGCTGAACGCCGTGTTGTCGATGGCGCCCGCCAAGGCTCGGCCGGTGTCGCGGGTGCGGTAGAGGTTGGCGTCCAGCAGAACTCCGGATCGCTTGAAATGCAGATTGCCGTAGTACTGGTGCCAAGTGTCGCTGAGTTCCGAGGCATACAGCGAACCGCCGACGGGGCTGTCGCCGAACAGATCCGCGCCGAGAAAGCTGATCCCGCCGGCTTCGGTGTTGGCGCCGTAGCCATAGAAGTCGCCACGACCGGAGGAACTGTCCTGGTTCTTGAAGGTGGTGAAGTGCCCGGCGACGAGATTCACGTTGTCGATTTCACGGCTGTTTATTAGAAACCCGGTGGCGTATTCCGGTTGCAAACGTTTGTCGGAGGTGTCGAAAACTGGCGTTTCCACGGTCATTTCGCCGAACGCCAGGGTAGTGCGCGACACCTTCAGTTTGAACGCGCCGCCTGCGTCGGAGTAATTCGATTCGCTGCGACCGCTGCTGTCGACTGGTAGCAAGCCGGTGCCGGAATGTCCTTTGCCGCCATCCAGCTTCAGACCGAGAAAAGCGTGGGCATCGACGCCGAAACCGACGCTGCCTGGCGTGAAGCCCGAGGTGAAGGTGCCAATGAAGCCTTGCGCCCATTCCTGTTTGTAGTTTTTGCCGGTGGGCGAGGGTGAGCGGTAGTCGTTGCTCAGGAAGAAATTGCGGCTGAGCACTTCGGTTTTCGAATCGTCGAGAAAACCGCTGGCACTGGCGGTTGCCTGCAGACTGCAGAGCAAAGTGAGCAGGCTGAGACGCAAAGGGGCATGGTCGATCATGGTCAGTGGCCAGCAATTGAATTGGCTGAATGATCGAGGGATATCCGCTGACAAGATTGAGCCGATGTGCTGAATTGCACTGACGCCATCGCCAGCAGGGCTAGCTGCCAAAGAGTCTTGTGTCGGTCACACAATCCGGGGGCGACTCGGATCACTGTGGGAGCTTGCCCTGCAAGCGATGGCGGTGGGTCATTCAACATCCATGTCACAGAACCACCGCTTTCGCGAGCAGGCTCGCTCCCACAGGAGATGGAGGGTGGTTTACAGGACGCCGTACTCACGGGCGGTACGGTCCACAGCGATGCGGGTCTTGTCGATCAGTTCGTTCAGCTCGGCGCGGGTGGCGATCAATGCCGGGGCCATGATCATTCGGCCCAGCGTCGAGCGAATGATCAAACCTTCTTCAAAACCAATCGTGCGGCAACGCCAGGCGATGTCGTTCTCGTTGGCAAAACGCTTGCGCGTCGCCTTGTCTTGCGCAAACTGCAACGCCGCCACCAGTCCCACGCCCTGAATCTCGCCCACCAACGGATGGTTGCCGAATACTTCGCGCAGGCAGTTCTGCAGATACGGGCCGGTATCGTTCTTCACCTGAGTGACCACACCTTCATCGCGCAACGCCTTGAGGTTGGCAATGGCCACCGCAGCGGCAACCGGATGGCCGGAGTAGGTGAGGCCGTGAGCAAACACGCCACCTTTCTCGACCAACGCTTCAGCCATGCGCCGCGACAGAATCAAACCGCCCATGGGGATGTAGCCGGAGGTCAGGCCCTTGGCGATCGACAAGGTGTCCGGTTCAAAACCGAAGGCCTGATGGGCAAACCATTCGCCGGTGCGGCCAAACCCGCCAATCACTTCGTCCGCGCACAGCAACACATCATATTTGCGGCAGATCCGCTGAATCTCCGGCCAGTAAGTCACCGGCGGAATGATCATGCCGCCCGCGCCCTGGAACGGTTCGGCAACAAACGCGGCGACCTTGTCGGCACCCAGTTCGAGAATCTTGTCCTCCAGTTGCTGCGCAGCCTTCAGGCCGAATTGCTCCGGTGTCAGATCGCCTTCGTGGGCAAACCAATACGGCTCATCAATGTGCGCAACATCCGGGATGGTGCCGCCCATCTCATGCATGAACTTCATGCCGCCCAGCGCCGTCGCGGCGAGGGTCGAGCCGTGGTAGCCGTTCCAGCGGCCGATCATGATTTTCTTCTCGGGCTTGCCCATCACTTGCCAGAACTTGCGCACGGTGCGGATCAGCACTTCGTTGGCTTCGGAGCCGGAGTTGGTGTAGATCGCGTGGCTGTAGTGCTTGGGCAGCAGGCTGAAGAGCAGCTCCGACAATTCGATCACCGCCGGGTGGGTGGTGTGGAAGAACATGTTGTAGTAGGGCAGTTGTTCCAGTTGTTTCGTCGCCGCTGCGGCCAGATCCTTGCGTCCGTATCCGAGATTGGTGCACCACAGACCGGACATGCCATCCAGATAACGATTGCCGTCGTTGTCCCACAACGCCAGGCGATCACCGCTTACCATCACCCGCGGGCCTTCCTCGTTGAGGGCTTTCTGATCGACGAACGCGTGGATGTGGTGGGCGGCGTCGGCATCCTGATAATCACGGGTACTGCGGGTCGGATCGAATTCGGCGGACATGGCTGATCTCCAGAATTGGGCGAGTGAGTGCGTTCATACCAGCGGAGCACGGCTAATATTTGTCACTTTAAAATATTTTTGTAAAGAAAATATTTGTCGATGAAAAAATATATCCGTAGGCTGAGCAGCATTGGCAAGGATCATCAGAGGCAACATGAGCGGACTCAGAGAGCGGCAAAAGGAACAGCGCAGGCAAGTGATCGCCGAGGCGGCGCTTGAACTGTTCAAGACCAACGGATTTGCCGCGACGACGCTGGATCAGATCGCCGTGCAGGCCGGGGTGTCCGCGCCGACGGTAGTGAATTATTTCGGCGGCAAGCAGGAAATTTTGCTCGCGCTGCTCAAACAACCCGACGAACAGGCCATGCGCGAGGCCCGGGCAAATCTGGACGATGACAGCGATCCGCTTGAAGCACTGTGCAAGTTCGAGCAGTTGATGACGGATTACCAGTTGCAAGCCATGCCAGCCTCGCTGTGGCGGGAACTGGCGCCGTTTCTGCTCACGGGCGAATTGGCCGAGGCGTTGAGCCCGTGGAATGCGGCAGTGATTGAAGAGACGAAAGCGCTGGTGGAGCACTTCCAACGGGCAGGGAAGGTGCGCGAGTCGATTGATCTCGATGTGGTCGCAACGTTGTTCAATCAATACGCGAACATGGCGTTCATTCGACTGGCGACCCAGGAAATCCCGGACAGAGCCGCGCATGCGTTGCACATGCGCGGGGTCCTTAACCTGTTATGTCACGGCATGCTGGTGAGTTGAACACGGCCAAAATCTTTAAAACCGCCATGTGACGCCGCCGCCAACAATGTGCAACGCACTGTTGGGATAGCTGCCCGACAGCGTCTGTCCATTGCGCTTGGTCTGCTGCACGTCCATATCGCCGAGCCAGACCAGCGTGTAATTGAGGTTAAGGTCGGTGTCTTCGGCCAGTTTTTAGCTCAGCCCGGTCGCCAGCCGCCAGGTCTCGTTCATCGGGTTGTCGACGGTGCGATCCTTGTCCTTCACGGCAGAACTGTCGTAGCCCACGCCCATGTTCCAGCGCAGTTTCGGGCTGATCTGGTTTTGCGCTCCGATCGACAGGTGCCAGGTGTCCTGGTATTTGCGGTCGACCGCGCGGGACACGTCACCGGCGGCGCTATCCACCGATACGCCGATGTCGGCAAATTCGCTCCAGTCCTGCCAGTTCACCGAGCTCAACAACGTCCACTGCTCGTTCAACTGATGGGCGATGCTCAGGGTCGCGGTCTGCGGAATGTTCATGTCGATTTCGAGTTCGTCGACGTCCAGCCTCGATAACGCCAGATTGAGCAGTGGGTTGCGCACGCCATGCACTGAAGGCGAGTCTTTGAACTCAAGCTTGACCTTGCTGGTGTAAGCCAGACCCACGGTGGTGCGCTCGTTCACCTGATAGCGCAGGCCCAGGTTGATCCCGGTGCCGATGTCGGTGTCTTTGTACTGCAACTTGCCATCCTCCTGGAACGGCGCGCCGGGCAGGAAGGCGTTATTGTCGATGGCCATTTTTGTGTAGTAGTAGCCATAGACCAGGCGCGGGCCGATGCCCATCGACAGGTCGTCGGTGATCTTGTAGGCGAAGGTCGGCTGCATTGAAATGCCGATCAGCGTCGACTCCTGACTGAAATAGCGGCCGGCCCAGTCATCGTCGTATTTCACGCTCAGACCGAAGTTGCCATACATGCCGAAGCCGATACTGGCGCGGTCATTGAGCTCATGGCTGATGAACAGACTGGTGCCCGGCAGGATCGGCAGCGGATTGCCGCCCTCGTTGCCGGAGAAATCGTTGTCGCCGTCGCGATCAAAGCCCAGACCACCGAAGATGGCTTGACCGGTCAACGAAACCTGCGTGCCCTTGAGCGCCGCGATACCCGCCGGGTTGCTCATCAGCACGCTGGGATCGCTGGCCAGCGCCGCCGATCCGGCATTGGCCAGCCCCGCGCCTTCCTGTCCCGCTTCATACAGATCAATACCACCGGCCAACGCAGGACCAGATGAGCCCGCCAGCGCGAGAATAATCAGGGAATGCGTAGATTTTATCCCGGCGTTCTTATCAATGAAGATCAGGCTTCAGGTTTAGTCGCGAATTGGCCAGAGCACCAGTCGAGACGATTTGCCCGTTGTGAACTAGGCTCAGGTCGGTTCAACGCTGGCCCAATCAGGAGAGCCGAAATGGAAGACAAACCGCTGATAGCGTTCCACAGTTCCAGAGCACTGCTGGATGTGCTCATACGTGCCGGTCTGATTACCGTGCTGGTGCTGTTCTGTTTCGACATCTTCCATCCGTTCCTCAATGTGATGCTGTGGGCGCTGATCCTGGCCATCACCTTGTATCCGCTGAATCAGAAGCTCGGCGCCAGGCTCGGTAACCGCTACGGCTGGGCCGCCATCGTGCTGGTGCTGCTCGGGCTGTTGATTCTGATGGTACCGCTGAGTCTGCTCGGCGCTTCCGTGGCTGACTCGGTGAAAGTCGGCATGCACACGCTGGAGGCGGGTTCGTTCGAAATTCCGCCACCACCGGCCAGCGTCGAGACCTGGCCGCTGATCGGTGCGCCGCTCTTCGGCATCTGGCAGCACGCTTCGCAGGATCTGAGCTGGGCTTTCAAGGAGCTGGCGCCGCACCTGAGCAGTTGGGGCAAAGTGCTGCTGCATCAGGCCGCCGGTGTCGGCGCAGGCATCGTGGTGTTTGTCGTCGCGATGATTGTCGCGGGGCTGATCATGACCCACGGCGAAAGCGGTCACCGCACCGCTGTCGCCATCACCACGCGGATCTCCGGCCCGGTGCGCGGCCCGCAGATCGCCGAACTGTGCACCTCGACCATTCGCGCCGTGGCACAAGGGGTGGTGGGTATTGCTTTCATTCAGATGCTGTTGATCGGCGTGGCGCTGGTGATCATGGGCATTCCGGCCGCCGGCATTCTGGCCCTGATGGTGTTGCTGCTAGGCATCATGCAACTGCCGGTGCTGCTGATCACCATACCGGTGGTGATTTATGTTTTTGCCCACGACGGCGTCAGTGCCGGCACCGTCATCTTTACCGTGTGGATGATCGTTGCCGGGCTTTCCGACAACGTGCTCAAACCGATGTTGCTCGGGCGCGGCGTGGCGGTGCCGATGCCGGTGGTGCTGATCGGCGCGTTGGGCGGGATGGTCACCAGTGGCATCATTGGCCTGTTCACCGGGCCGGTGATTCTGGCGGTCGGCTATGAATTGTTCATCGGCTGGGTGTATCAACCCGCCGATGTCAGCCGTGTTGTCGAAGACAGCCCAACGGAAAATCTGCCGTGACACTTATCGATTCGAGGAAATCTGACAACCGTTCATCGCTCAACTACGCTGGCTTACGTATCCCTATCTGACGCTTGGGCGTAAGGAAACAGGCGCATGCGGAGCAGGCTGCTGACGGTTTGGATAGTAGTGTTTGCGGCGCTCTGGAGTGGGCTCGGCTGGGCGGTCGATGACGCGGCCAAACCGGCCGGCGAGGCGGTTGAGCTGAAGGTGGCCAACCGCAGCATCATGCTGTTTCGCGCGACCATTCTGGGGGAAGCACCGGCCTCGCGGGTCAAGCGCGCGAAAATGGTCATCAGCGAGGCACTGGATGAAGACGCGGCGCTGAACATCACCATCGACTCGATCCAGAACAGTTACATGGTGCTGATCGGTGACAAGCGGGCCTTTATCGTTGCGCCGCAGGATGTCGACAGCCTGGCCTATTCGTCGGTGCAACAGGCCGCCGAAGGCGCAGCGGAAAAACTGCGCCAGGTGGTCACCGAAACCCGTGAGGCGCGTAACCTGCAGATGATCCTGCGCTCACTGGGGCTGGCCGCTGTGGCCACGCTGATTTACGTTGCGCTGCTGTGGGGCCTGGCGTATCTGCGCCGCAAGCTGCTGGTAAAACTCCCCGCGCTGATGGATCGCCACACCCAGGCGCTGAAAGTCGGGCGGGTGCAACTGATCGATTCCAACTTCCTCTATCCCTTGGTCAGCCGTTTGCTCTTGCTGCTGCGCTGGCTGCTGATTTTGCTGCTGACCTATGAATGGCTGGGTTTCGTCCTGTCACGCTTTCCCTATACCCGGCCATGGGGCGAAAGCCTTAACAACTACCTGTTCGAGCTGGCGGGGTATTTGTTGCAAGGTATTGTTGATGCAATTCCCGGATTGGGCGTGGCGCTGGCGATTTTCTTCATTGCCCGTGGCGTGACTGCGTTTACCCGACGCATCCTGCGGCGCATGGCCATGCCCGGCACCTTCAGTTGGCTCAACCACGAAACCCTGCAACCGACTCAGCGCCTGACGGCTTTGGCAATCTGGCTGTTCGCCCTGGCAATGGCTTATCCATATCTGCCCGGCGCCGGCACCGATGCCTTCAAGGGGCTGTCGGTGTTGATCGGCCTGATGATTTCCTTGGGCGCGACCAGTGTCGTCGGGCAGGCCGCTGCCGGTCTGATCCTGACCTATACACGCACCTTGCGTCCCGGCGAATTCGTCAGGATTGGCGACTACGAAGGCACCGTCACCGAACTGGGCATGTTCACCACACGCATCCGCACGGGGCTGGGTGAAGTGCTGACGCTGCCCAACTCGATGATCACCGGTACCGTCACCAAAAACTACTCGCGCACCGTGCAGGGCCCCGGTTATGTCGTCGATACGGTTGTGACCATCGGCTACGACACACCGTGGCGTCAGGTCGAGGCGATGCTGCTGGAAGCGGCCAAGCGCACGCCCGGCGTGCTGGAAGATCCACCGGCGCAGGTGTTCCAGACCGCGCTGTCGGATTTCTATCCCGAATACCGCCTGGTCGCCCAAGCCATCCCGAGTCAGCCACGTCCGCGCGCGGTGTTGCTGAGCATGCTCCACGCCAATATTCAGGACGTGTTCAACGAGTACGGCGTGCAGATCATGTCGCCGCACTATCTGGGCGATCCGCAACAAGAGAAGTGGGTACCAAGGGACAAGTGGTACACCGCGCCTGCGCAAGAACCGAAGGATCAGTGACCGCCGCTCAAAGGGAGTTCACCCCATGCTCGAATTTATCCTTCACGCCTTGCGCACCGACCCGGAAATCGCCGCGTTGCCGCCAGCGGCGCAATGGGCGTTTTCCGAGTTCGGTTTGACCGCGTTTGGCGCCGTGGTCTGCTGGCAGGGCCGGCGGCGTTTGCCACGATGAAAGAGCAAAGCCTGGCGCTGTTGCTGTCCGGCGCAGTGGTGACCATTCTGCCGCCGCTGGCTGAAAGCACAAATCAGAAGCCACTTTCGCGCATCAACACCGCCAACCCATGGGTCGCACCGTCGCCCAGCAAGCTGCGCCGTTCGCCCTCGATCTTCAGATGCCCGCGAGTCTCGCGCAGGCTCGGCAGCGGCTCATCCAGCTGAATCAACACCTGAAACAGCGCGCTGCCGGGAATCAGTGAGTGTTCGGCATTGGTCGTCGGCACCGGATCGCGGCGTGGTCTGGCCGTCCGGGTAGAAGCGTACGTGGTCACCGGTGGCCATGCGGTGCACCTGATCCTGTGCAACATAGGCCAAACCACTGGGGGGCGACGATCAGCCCGGACAGCCGCACTTCATAGCAGCAGGCGCTGGCTTCGCTGGTTTGCAGGCGCAAGGCGATGTCCGGCTCGTCGAGGGTAACCAGGGTTTCGACATCAGCGCGCAGGGGATTTGTGCGCATTGGCGCAGCCCTATATTGGCGTCTAGGCTGGACAGTCAGTCGCCCATTCGGGCGTCACGCCCAACACAGGGACAGGAGCGGAACCGATGAAAGCCCCGGTCAGTATGGTCTGCCTGATGTTCACGCTGGTTCTCGCGCCGGGAGTCCGTGCCGATGAACCGCCCGCGACACCGGCCACACCCGTAACCGATGCGGCGGACGACACGCCGCTGGTCAACCCGCAGGTGGTCGACAAGCTCATCGACATGGGCGATTACCTGCGCAGCCTGGCGAAATTCCAGGTCGACGCGCAGGTCTCGCGGGACACCGTTCTGGAGTCGGGGCAGAAGATCAAGACCGAGTCGGTCAACACCCTGAAAGTGGTCGGCCATGACCGTCTGTATGCGAAAAGCGAAGGCGATGTGCGCACCCGCGAGTTCTTCTACAACGGCAAAAAACTCACCCAGTATTCGCCCTATCTGAAGTACTACACGACGGTGGACGCACCGGCGACCGTCGCGCAAACCCTGCACATGGTCGAGAACTACTATGGCGTGCAAGTGCCGATGGAGGATCTGTTTCTGTTCGGCAGCGACCAGGCGCAGATCGATGCCTTGAAAGCCGCGCTTTACGTCGGGCCGTCGATCATCAAGGGCCAGCTGTGCGACCACTTGGCGTTCCGCCAGGAGGGGATCGACTGGCAGTTGTGGCTGACCCGCTCGGACAAACCGTTGCCGTGCAAACTGGTGATCACCACCACTGACGACAAGACCTATCCCGAGTACAGCGCGGTCTACCAGTGGAACCTCAAACCGACGATCCCGGACAGCCAGTTCACCTTCAAACCGGGCAAGGGCGATATGGCGATTGCGATGAAAAAAACCAGCGATCAGGGAGGGCAGTGACATGCACAAGTCAATGACGTGGAGTCTGTTGATCTCGCTGGCCACCGCAATGCTGTTGACCGCAGGTTTGGTCGCTGAGGCGGACGCCCGGGGGCAACGTGCCCAGGGCCATGCCCGCGCCAACGTCAACCGTGCGCCGGCGCCGAATGCGCAACGTGCACAGCGCATCAATGCGCCGCAGCGCGCCAACCATGTGAACGCCGGTAATCGGGCCAACTCGGGCAATAGGGTGAATGCCGGCAACAACGTCGGCAACCGCACCTACGTCAATAACAGCAATCGCAATGTCAACCGTAACGTCAATATCGACAACCATCGCGACGTCGACATTGATGTCGATGGGCATGGTCGTTATGGCTACGACGATCACTATCATCCGATCGCAACGGCCGCCGCCGTGACCGCGACGGTCGCGGTGACAGCGGCAGTGGTGGGCTCGATCTTCACCCCGGCGCAAATGCCCAGCAGTTGCGTGCAGGTGATTCGCTACAACGTCGCCTACATGCAGTGCGGTTCGACCTGGTACCAGCCGCAGTACCAGGGCAGCGATGTGACGTATGTGGTGGTCAACGCGCCGTGATCAGGCTTTCGGCACCCAGGGTTGCATCAGCGCGAGCATGCCGCGACCGTCACGGCGCAACCCGGCAAGAAAACACAGCACGATCAGGCCGATCAATGTCGCCAGACTGATCAGCGTGACGCCGGCCACGTCGTAATCCTTGAACATCGGCAGCAGCTTCTCCACCGGCCCGCGCAGCAGGTGAATGGCTTTTTCGAGCAGCACGACGATCAATACCAACGGCAGGATGAACAACAGACCACCGATGACGATGGTCTTGATGAACTTGAACATGACGGCTCCTTGAATGACGGGCGATCCGCGTTCAAGGCTGGCTGATGCAGGCGAGGGGGAGGGCAAAGATGAAAAATGGCGAGGGAGTTTGCTCCCTCGCCACGTTGACAGCGCCTTAATTGATCCGTGGATGCTGTTGCACCAGATCCTTGCGCTTGGCTTCCAGTGCGGCGATTTCTGCGTCGATGTCTTCGATTTTCTGCTCGATGTTGTCGTGGTGTTCTTGCAGCAATTCCTTGGCTTCCTCCAGGTCGGAAGCCGCCGGCGCTGCGCCACGCAGCGGTTTGTTGGCAGTTTCTTTCATGGTTACACCGGTGACAAGGCCGACCACGGCAATCACCATCAGGTAATAGGCCGGCATGTAAAGGTCGTTGGTGCTTTCGACCAGCCAGGCCACGGCGGTCGGGGTCAGGCCGGCGATCAGCACCGAGACGTTGAAGGCACTGGCAAGTGCGCTGTAACGAATGTGCGTCGGGAACATCGCCGGCAGGGTCGAGGCCATCACGCCGATAAAGAAGTTGAGCAGCACGGCGAGGATCAGCAGGCCGGAAAAGATCAGGCCGATGCTGCCGCTGTTGATCAACATGAACGCCGGAATGGCAAACAGGAACAGGCCGATGCTGCCGACCACAATGAAGGGCTTACGGCCAATCTTGTCACTGATAAAACCAATCAACGGCTGCACAAACAACATGCCGACCATGATCGCGATGATGATCAACACGCCACGGTTTTCGCTGTAATGCAGGTTGTGCGACAGGTAACTCGGCATGTACGTCAGCAGCATGTAGTAGGTGACGTTGGTCACGGCAACCACGCCGATACAGGTCATCAGGCTGCGCCAGTGCTTGGTCGCGACTTCCTTGAACGAGACTTTCGGGCCGCCGGCGAGGCCTTCGCGGTCACCTTGTTCGAGTTTCTCGACGTGCTGTTGGAAGGCCGGGGTTTCTTCGAGGGCGTGACGCAGATAGAGGCCGATCATGCCCAGCGGCAGGGCGAGGAAGAACGGCAGACGCCAGCCCCACGATTCGAATTGCTCCTCGCCCAGCGTGGTCGAGATCAACACCACCACGCCGGCACCGAGGACGAAACCGGCAATCGAGCCAAAATCCAGCCAGCTGCCGAGGAAGCCGCGTTTGCGGTCCGGCGCATATTCGGCGACGAAGATCGATGCGCCGGTGTATTCACCACCGACCGAGAAGCCTTGAGCCATCTTTGCCAGCAACAGCAGGATCGGTGCCCAGATGCCAATCGAGGCATAGGACGGAATCAGGCCGATGGCGAAGGTGCTCAACGACATGATCACGATGGTCGCAGCGAGGACTTTCTGTCGTCCGTACTTGTCGCCCAAGGCACCAAAGAACAGACCGCCCAGCGGCCGGATCAGGAAGGGCACCGAGAATGTCGCCAGTGCGGCGATCATCTGCGTGCCGGGGTCGGCGCCAGGGAAGAACACTTTGCCGAGCACATAGGCGACAAAGCCGTAGACACCAAAGTCGAACCATTCCATGGCGTTGCCCAGCGCGGCGGCGGTGATCGCTTTGCGCATCTTGGCGTCGTCGACGATGGTGATGTCTTTCAAACCGATTGGCTTGACGGTTTTCTTGCGTGATTTCATCCGGGTTTTCTCTTTGCTGATCCATCTTGCCGCATAGATGCCATCTATTTGATGGCGCGTGCTCTTTGGCTCAGATACATGAGGACACGAAATAATTCAGTGCTTGGCCTGTTTTTTCCTGAACCCTTCTGAATATAGCTAGGAACTGTCGCAGGCTGCGATCTTCTGATTGTTGCCGGGCGGAATGCCCACAAAGGCGTGGCGTCGTTTGATATCGGCGCCTGTGAGGCCCGTCTTCAAAGGAAGACAGGTTGCTCGCGTGAAAAATATTCTGTAAATTTTCATGAAATTATAAAAAAATAATTTCATGAGGCCGCGAATGTTTCAGCAATCCACGCAGCACGTCGATAGCTATTACGCCCATAGTTGCGCCGATATCCTGCGCCCTCGACCTGCGCTGGAAGGCGAACAGTGCACTGATGTAGTGATTATCGGCGCTGGTTTCAGTGGCCTGCACACGGCATTGCGCCTGGCGTTGGCCGGTAAGCGGGTGACGTTGCTGGAGGCCAGTCGAGTGGCGTGGGCCGCTTCAGGTCGTAATGGCGGGCAGGCGATTCTTGGCTGGTCGTGCGACATGCCGCCGCTGGAAGCTGCGTTGGGTCATGAACGGGCCAGACGCCTGTGGGATGGTATGCGTTGGGCCGCTGAGGAATTGCGTTCGTTGCCGGCGCGCCATGGCTTCGATTGCGATTATCGGCCCGGACATTTATGGACGTCAGTGATGCCACGGCGGGTCAGCCTGCTGAGCGAATGGCAACACGAGGCCAGCCAGAAATGGGGCCACGATGCTTTGCAGTTCATCCCTCGTGAAGAACTGCCCGGCTGGGTCGCCAGCGATCGTTATCAAGCAGGGCTTTACGACCCGCAAGGTGCACATCTCAATCCGTTGAAACTCGCCCTCGGTCTCGCCGCTGCGATCGAGCGTGCCGGTGGTCAGATTCACGAACAAAGCAAAGCGCTGGATTATCAGGAGGAGGGCAGTGGTTTTCGGGTGAACACTGCGCACGGAACGATTCTCGCCGATGTTCTGATCCTGGCGTGTAACGCTTATCTGGATGAACTCGACCCGCAACTGTCCAGTTGCATTCTGCCGGTGGGTACTTATCAAGTGGCCACGGCGCCGCTGACATCCGAGCAAGCGTGCGCATTGCTGCCGAGCAACGTCTGCGTCACCGACAACCAATTCGTTCTCGATTACTTCCGCCGCACACCGGACAACCGCTTGTTGTTCGGCGGCGGCTGCACCTATCTGGGCGGCATGCCCAAGGATATCGCCGCGGCAACCCGGCCGTTTCTTCAGCGCGTGTTCCCCCAGCTCAAAGGCGTCGACGTGGAATTCGCCTGGGGCGGGCACATCGATCTGACTCTTAAACGCACGCCAGATGTCGGTTGCGAGGGTAACCGTTACTGGCTGCAAGGTTATTCCGGTCATGGCGTGTTGCCGACATTGGCCGCTGCACGTGCGGTGTCCGACGCGATTCTCGGCAACGCAGATGAATTGGCCTTGTATCAGGGCCTGAGCAATGGCCGCTTCCCCGGCGGCAAACATTTCGCAGCACCGCTGGAGGCGATCGGCAAAGCCTGGTATCGCCTGCGTGACAGCATTTGAAGAGGCCATTACTGGATACCCGACGATGAACAAGCAAGAAGAAATCGCCGCGCTGGCGATCCTCATCCACGACCTGCGCAAGCACAAGAAGTGGACCCTGAAAGAACTGGCCGACAAGATCGGTCGTTCGGTGGGCTTCCTCTCGCAGGTCGAGCGCGGCTTGTCGCGGCCCACCGTCGCCGATCTGACCGCGATCAGCGAAACCTTCGGCGTGCCAACCACCTATTTCTATAGTTTGCCCAAGCCTAAAGAGCTGCCGTGGGTCACCCGCCCGGACGAGCGCCGCACGCTGTATTACGCCAACGGCATCACCGACATTCTGGTGTCGCCGCAGATCCGCGCCTCGTTCTCCATGCTCGAAAGTCATCTGGAAGCCGGTGCGAGCAGCGGCGAGCGTCATCTGACCGACAGCTCGGAGCAGGGCGGTTACGTCCTCGAAGGCGAACTGACGCTGTGGCTGGGCGACGTCGAAGACCCGGTCACCCTGAAGGCCGGCGACAGTTTCCAGTTCGACAGCCATACCCGCTGCCGCTACGGCAACCTCACCGAGCAGCTCACCCGAGTGCTCTGGGTCTACACCTGAGAATAATAAAAGGATGAACACGATGGACGCTGTCTGCGCCGGTTTGCTCGCTGAAGTACGTGCGTTTCGCCAACGCTACCCCGAGGTGCGTTATGTCGACCTGATCTCCCTGGACATTCCCGGGCACTTCTACGGCAAACGCTACCCGGTCGACATGCTGGAAAAAGTCGCCGCCGGCAGCGCCCTCAAACTGCCGCAAAACTGTGTATTGCTCGGCGTGCAGGGCGGTCTGTTCAAGATCGGCGATTACTGCTTCAACGACGGCGACCCCGATGCCGTGCGCCGTCTGGTGCCGGGCACACTCAAACCGGTGAGCTGGGAAGAGCAGCCCCTGGGGCAGATGTTGATCACCTCGGACGGCACTGAAAAACCGATCGAATTCGAACCCCGTGAAGTCCTCGCGCAAGTGCTCAATCGGCTAGCGCGCAAAGGCGCTCACCCGGTGGTCGCGTTCGAACTGGAGTTCTATCTGTTCGATAAAAAGCTGCGCGACGGCCTGCCGCAATTCCCCCGCGATGAACTGAGCGACGACGCCGACGATCAGCCGAACATGCATATCGAGCGGCTGTCACGCTTCGCCCCGGTGCTCGATGAAATGGTCGAAGCCACACGCGCCCAAGGCATCGACGCCACGGTGATCACCGCCGAACTCGGCCCGGGTCAGTTCGAAATCAACTTCGGCCACCTCGACGACGGCCTGCGCGCGGCGGACTGGGCCGCCTTATTCTGCCGCAGCACTCGTGGCGTCGCGCTGAAACACGGCTACCGCGCCAGTTTCATGGCCAAGCCGTATCTGCAGCATCCCGGCAGCGGCATGCATGTGCATGTCAGTTTGTACGATGCCGACGGCAACAACTTGCTGGCAGCCAACGAACAACAAGCGCTGCGCCACGCCATCGCCGGCTGCCTGGAATTGCTGCCACACAGCATGCCGATCTTCGCCCCGAACCAGAACGCCATGCGCCGCCTCGGCGGCACGGTGAACACCGCGACCAAAGCCAGTTGGGGCTTTGAGGATCGCGATGCGTGCTTGCGGATTCCCGAGTCGGATGAGAAGAACCTACGGGTTGAATATCGACTGGCGGGAGCGGATGCCAACCCTTATTTGGTCCTGGCGGCGATCCTGGTGGGGTTGGAGCATGGGCTGGAGGCGGGCAAGGAACCAATTGCGCCGCTGAACGAAGATCGCAACAGCGGCATTGATTTCCCCAAGGAAATGTTCGAAGCCGTGCGTGCGATGCAGCATCAGCCGCAGTTACGGGCGGGATTGGGTGGGGAGTTTGTGGATGTGTATTGCGAGAATAAACGCCTGGATCATTTGGCGTTCATGCAGGAGATCAGTGCACGGGAGTATCGGTGGTATTTGTGAGGGGGATTATCGATGCGGAGAGGGTCGTGGAAGCTAGCTCTTGGCCAATAGCATTTTATTGTACTAACTCCTGAAATCGCAGAAATTTGCAACGTCCCAATTATCAACATCCTATGACTTTAACTCGTTCCAAACCACGGCGTTTCTATCTGCATGGATTTAGTCACCATCGATGCTGTACAGCACTCGTGGGGTTGCCCAAAAGTGCTGCGCAAACGCAATTTTCTAACACCTCATCATCGACGAGACGCACGTGCTGGTGCGTGACGATAAGCCTCCAAATCACCGTCGAGGGACCAGATAAATATCTCGCTCATTGGAAACCGCTCCACGCATCTCTCGAACTCTTTGATGATACTAAGATCACCAAAGCTAGTTCCCTCGCCGGTACGCGTGGGGGATTTATTTTGGCCCGCTTTGTCGGGAAACTCAGCCAACCACTCTAAGACTTCCCTGGTATTTGGAAACTCGCTAAGTCTGTAGGGGGGCTCGTCTTCGAACGCATCTCCTACCGCTTCGCAGAAACGTTGAGCTGTTTGTCGACGGAGCCTTCCATCGCCATTTTGGGCTATATGGTTTCCGGTTTCGAGAATGGTGGCCATTGGCAAAATAAATGTGCAGCTACTGTTTGCATACTCTAGGAAGTCTGCACTTACTTGCACCGCTGCTTGATTAAGCCCCGGTACATTCAGCAAGTTGACGAACACACTAGTATCAATCAGGCAGATTGAGCTCATCAGGCCTCCCCCTGCATTTTTTGCAGCCAAGCCAACGCGTTATGCCGTTTCTGCTCAACTGTGACGGGGGATTTGACGAACCGATCAACTATTCCATTAGTCACCAATTCTCCCAATGGACCTTGGGAAACCAACCCCGCATAGTCCTCTAAATCGGAAAGACGAACCAAGCGGCTGTCGCCGTCTTTCGGATCTCGATAGCAAAATACGGTATCGCCTAATGCACTGTCGGGTAAAGCATCCATTAAAGCTGGGTTATGGGTACTGACCAGCAAACGCACACCGCGCAACTCTGCCTGTTCACGCATGGTTTTTAATAATTGCTTGGCACGTGAGGGGTGAACGCCGTTATCTACCTCTTCGATAACAAGCGTCGACTCTGGAGGCGCAGATAACAAAGCTGCAGCGATCGCCAGCACTCTAAGTGTGCCATCAGAAAGCAGTTCGACAGACCAATCGCGTTCGACGCTACCAAAGCTTTCGATAAGCTCCAAGGATACGCGTCCACGACGATCCTCGAAAAAGCGGACATCGGTGACGTCCTGCTCTGGCAAGCTTCTGATGAACTCGATAATGGCAGGGCGGATTTCCTCATCCTGCCAGAGTGAGAAAAGCACTCCAGATAGATTAGAGCAGTCCCCACGCAGTTTCTTGTCTGGATAACTGTCACCTCGCATCAGGGAGGGCACAGGATCAAGGAACAAGGTGTTGGCCAGTAAATGCTGAAAATGACTAGTGGTTTCTGGTATCACTTTCTGCGCCACTTTGTGCCCAGATTCGAACAGTGCTGAACTGGCCAATTGATTAAAAATAGCTATCTGATCTGTACAAGTGACCTGAGGTTTTTTACCGCCCCTCGCAAAATTGTTGTAAGCGACTCGGGCATCGGTACTCAAACCGCTTGAAGGTTGCTCAATGCGGTAAAGAGGCATTTTTTGTCGAGGCGATTCAATTGTTTCCTGAACAATGTGCAATTCATCGTCTCGGAGGGTAATTTCGACACTGAGATTATTCCAATCTTCATCGTCGGTTTCGCATCCCAAGGTAAATGACTTACTCCGGAGGTAGGGAAGATCCTTAACTTGGCCACGTAAGATCTGCTCTGATTCATCGACTCTGTGGCGTAATACCGATAATTTTTGACCTTGGCCGAGCCAACAAAGGAAACGGAAGGCTTCCAGTGCATTACTCTTGCCTGAGGCATTGGCACCTATCATCAGGGTCAGTGAAGATAACGGGAGCTGCTGGTCCCGGTAGCTCTTAAAACCCTTGATACGAATATTCTTCAGCATGGTCACTCCTTCCAATGCTCGGTCTTGCCTCGATTTTCCTGAACTTGCAAATACCGCACGCTTGGCGGGACGTCAGTATATTGGAGGATCAAACATAAAAAACTAAACGATCACTGCATTTTCCTCACGGGCTCGCGCCGCCTCAACCGAGAGGTAGGTTATTTTTCAATCGGGTTTTTTCAAGCTTTTTTTCATTGATTGACTCAAGCGTATATGCAAACAGCTACGTCTTAGGAGAGCGCGTGACCGTCATTGATGGTAGCAGGGTGGAAAAAGAACCAAGCGCTCCCTTGTTACGTTCAATATTTCTGAGCTGCAGCGGACACCTCCTTAAAATTTGAACGTTCATCTGAGACAGTCCACTCTGGCCGAAGCCCCTGCATCAATTTTACGTCATGACTGTCTCACATCTTGTGTGGACGGATGCGTGCTCGCCGCTAAATCTGCGCCTAAGATAAACACACACTTTTTCACAAAGACCTCCTACCCACCAATCAATGGCAAAATCCCCCTTTGATCGGTTTGGAGACCCCACATGCTTCGTCTATTCGAACGAAGACTCGACCCTTTCCCTCCTGACGAGGTGCCGCCACCGCCCACCGGTCTGGCGCGGTTCCTCTGGGCTTGTACCCGTGGCGCGCGTGGTTATGTGCTGGCCTTGGCGCTGCTCAGTGCCGCGGTGTCGGTTTATGAGGCGTGGCTGTTTTCCTTCCTCGGGCAGGTGGTTGATTTGCTCTCGACCTGGCAGGCCGGCGGGGAAGCGGCGGCGCAGGAGACGCGGGTGTTGTGGGGCATGGGCATTGTCATGGTGCTCAGTGTCGGACTGGTGGCGTTGCGCACCATGGTGCAGCACCAGATTCTGGCGATTAACTTGCCGTTGCGGCTGCGCTGGGATTTCCATCGGTTGATGCTGCGGCAAAGCCTTTCGTTTTTCTCCGACGAGTTTTCCGGTCGGGTCACGACCAAGGTGATGCAGACCGCTTTGGCAGTGCGCGATGTGTTGTTCACGCTGATCGAGATCCTGCCGGGGATCGGTGTGTATTTCATTGCGATCATTGCGCTGGCCGGCGGCTTTGCGCTGAAGCTGATGTTGCCGTTCCTCGCCTGGGTGATTTTGTTCGGGCTGGCCATGTGGTACTTCGTGCCGCGTCTGGGCAAGGTCGGGCAGGAGCAGGCCAATGCGCGGTCGATGATGACCGGGCGGATTTCCGATGCCTACACCAATATCACCACGGTGAAGCTGTTCTCGCACTCCAACCGTGAAGCGCATTTTGCGCGGGCGGCAATGGAGGATTTCAAGCTGACAGGGTTTCGCCAGATGCGTCTGGTCAGCCTGTTCGAGATCGTCAATCAGGCTCTGGTGGTGGCGTTGATCATGTCGGCGGGCGGTTATGCGCTGTGGCTCTGGCATCAGGGCGAGGTCGGCGCGGGCGCGGTGGCGGCCATCACGGCGATGGCGTTACGCATCAATGGCATGTCGAACTGGATCATGTGGCAGATGACGTCGCTGTTCGAAAGCATCGGCACCCTGCACGACGGCATGGAGACGCTGACCCAAGGGACCAAGGTGCAGGACGCGCCGGATGCCGGCGTACTGAAGACGTCCGGCGGCGCGGTGACGTTCGACAACGTCAGCTTCAATTACAACGGCGAACGGCAGGTGCTCGATGGCCTGAACCTGAGCATCCGCCCGGGGGAAAAAATCGGTCTGGTGGGACGCTCCGGTGCCGGTAAATCCACGCTGATCAACTTGCTGCTGCGCTTCTATGACGTCGACCGCGGGGAGATTCGCATCGACGGCCAGAACATCGCGCAAGTAACCCAGGACAGCCTGCGCAGTTGCATCGGCATGGTCACCCAGGATACGTCGCTGCTGCACCGTTCGATTCGCGACAACATTGCCTATGGCCGGCCCGATGCGACCGACGCGCAGATTCGCAGCGCGGCGGCCAGTGCGCAGGCCGATGAGTTCATCAGCCAACTCAGCGACCGCCAGGGCCATACCGGCTACGACACCCTCGTCGGTGAACGCGGGATCAAGTTGTCCGGTGGCCAGCGTCAGCGTGTGGCGATTGCCCGGGTGATGCTGAAGAACGCGCCGATCCTGTTGCTCGACGAAGCCACCAGCGCACTGGATTCAGAAGTCGAAGTGGCGATTCAGGAAAGCCTCGACGAGATGATGCAGGGCAAGACCGTGATCGCGATTGCTCACCGCTTGTCGACGATTGCAGCGATGGACCGCCTGATCGTCATGGACGAAGGGCGCATCATCGAACAAGGCACCCACAGCGAACTGCTGGAACGCAACGGCGTGTATGCGCGGCTCTGGCAACATCAGAGCGGCGGGTTCCTCGGTGAGGATCAGGGCGTGGCGGAGGTTCTGGATCAGGCCTGATGTTCGAACACAAAAAAACCGGCATTGCGCCGGTTTTTTTGTGCCTGCAAACCCGAGGGTTTACAGCGACGCTTTCACCTGCAGACCAAACACCAACGCATTGTCGATGTCCTGCCCGGAGAATGCGCCCGGCTCGATGATGTATTGCATGTTCGGACGCAGGGTCAGCCATGGCGTGGCTTGATAGCCGTAGCCGAGCTCGATCAATTGTTCGGCGCTGTCCAGGTTCGGGAACGCGGCGCCATTGTCCAGCGCGGCGTCTTGCTGCACATCGCGGCTGCGCGGGTTCGGCACGGCGCGACCGTAGCCCAAAGCGACGGTGTCACGCGGGCGACCTTCGAACGGTTTGTACAAAACCACGCCGGTGCCGTACCACTTGCTGAACGGCGAAGCCGCTTCGCTGGCCGCCGAGTATTGGCCGAAGGCATGCAGGCTGCGGCCTTCGGATGACTCCGAGCGCCACACGGCTTGATCGACCAACAGATAATGACCACCGCGACCGGACACTTCTTTACTGCTGCCGATGCGTTTCACGTCGGAGCTGTCGTAGTAGTAACCGACTTTATATTCGCCCGGCAGCTCGCCCGCGTGCTTGTACACCAGCTCGATCGGCACCACGGTGCCGGTGGTGTGTTTCGGGCCCAGGTGCCAGGCACGGCTGGAGTTGCCGTTGCTCTCCGGATCGACGTTGAACGCTGCCACGCGCAATTGCCACGACGGCGACAGATCGTATTTCACCCGCACACCCAAGTGCGCGTTGGGGTAGTTGGTCCAGCCGCTACCACCGGACATGTTCAGCGGGTGGCCACAGAAACCGGCGTTCATGAAGTTGCACAGAATGCCGCTGTCGAGGCCACCGAGGTCATTGCCCATGGCCATGTAACCGAGTTTCACGTTGAGCGCCGGGGTGAACAGGCTGCGCTCGTAGCTGAGTTCGGTCAGGCGCGTGTACAAGCCGCCGTAGTTTTCCTGGATCGGCAAACGGTTGCCGACCAAGTCTTCCGAAGCGCTGTTGCCGCGACGGTCATTGATTGTCAGTTGGACTTTACCGGCGTTGTCGAAGCCATACAGTTTGCTCAGATCGAACTGCACGCCGAGCTTGATGTTCTGCGAGTAACGCGCCGAACGGTGCAAGCCGCCGTCAGCGTTGTAAGCGGTTTCGCCGCTGTAATCGCCGGTGAATTTAATGCCTTGTTCATCCATCTGGTGACGCAAGCCACCCCAATCGCCGGTCAGGGTGCTGCGGCTCAACAGATCGGCATCGTTGTCCGCCAGCGCGGGGAGGGTGGTGGTACACGCGACGCCCAGCAACAGGCCTTTGAACAGGTCGGAACGGGAAAAACCAACAGCCGATAGCATGTAAATCTTCCTGCAGAAAACATGAGCAATAAGGGGGAAAGCAGCGCGGCACCCGAAGGTGCCGCGCTCGAAGCAAGCGTCCGCGCTTAACGTGGACGCAGTGGTTTACGGCAAGGCGTAAGCCATCACGTAGTCGCCGCGATCGGTCGACTGACGCGCGCCACCGGCGGTGATGACGATGTATTGCTTGCCGGTTTTCGGCGAAACATAGGTCATCGGGCCGCCCTGGCTGCCGACTGGCAGACGTGCTTTCCAGACTTCTTCACCGTTGCCGCTGTTGAAAGCGCGCAGGTAGAAGTCCTGGGTGCCGGCGATGAAGATCAAACCACCTTGGGTCGACAGGGTGCCGCCGAGGGTTGGCAGACCGATCTTGATCGGCAAGTGCATGCGGATGCCCAGTGGACCGGTGTCTTCAACGGTACCGACCGGAACCTGCCAGGCGACTTTCTGGGTCTTCATGTCGATCGCCGTCAGCGTGCCGAACGGCGGTGCCTGGCACGGAATACCGGCTACCGACAGGAAGCGGTTTTTGTTCACGGCGTAAGGCGTGCCTTTCAGCGGAACGGCGCCCATACCAGTGTTCAGCGCTTCGCCACCGCCAGCGGCCTGGCCTTTGTTCTGCGACGGGATCATCTGAATCCACAGACCCAGGCGCATGTCGTTGACGAAGATGAAACCGTGCACCGGGTCAGTTGAGATGCTGCCCCAGTTCATGCCACCCAGCGAACCCGGGAAGCTCAGGGATTTATCGGTACCCGGCGCGGTGTAAAGACCGTCGTAGCGCATGCCTTTGAAGTCGATACGGCAGAGCAATTGGTCATACGGGGTGGCGCCCCACATGTCCGATTCGGTCAGGTGCTGAGCACCGATTTCTGGCATGCCCACCGATTTCGGCTGAGTCGGGGAGTACGGTTCGTTCGGGATGTTCGCCGCTTTCACCGGGACTTCTTTAACGTCGGTCAGCGGTTTGCCGGTGGCACGGTCGAGCACGTAGATCTGGCCGGCCTTGGTGCCGATGACCACTGCCGGAACGGTTTTGCCGTCCTTGGTGAAGTCGATCAGGCTCGGCTGCATCGGCAGGTCGAAGTCCCAGAGGTCGTTGTGCACGGTCTGGAACACCCAGCGTTCTGCGCCAGTGGTCGCGTCCAGTGCGAGGATCGAAGCACCGTAGGTGTGATCGAGTTTGCTGCGCTCGACACCATAGATGTCGGTCGACGAACTGCCCATCGGCAGGAAAACGGTGTTGGTGGCCGGGTCATAGGACATCGGTGCCCAGCTGTTCGGCGTACTGCGCACATAGGTGCTGCCGTCGGCCGGAGCCTTTTTATCCTGCGGATTACCCGGGTCGAACGCCCAGCGCATGGCGCCGGTGATCACGTCGAAACCACGGATCACGCCGCCCGGCATGTCGGCTTGCACGTTGTCAGCCACGCGACCACCAACCACCACGGTGGTGCCAGCCATCAATGGCGCGGAGGACAACTGATAGTAGCTGTCCGGTACGTCGCCCAGGCCAGCCTTCAGATCAACCTGGCCGTTGTTGCCGAAACCCTGGCAGAACTCGCCGGTGTCGGCATCGACCGCGATCAGGCGGGCATCGATGGTGTTGGTCAGCAAACGACGCTGGCAATTGGCAGCCGGCGCAGGCTTGGCCTCGATGATGCTCGAGTTGGACGGCTGAGCAATGGCGGCGGTGGCGTCGAAATACGCCATGCCACGGCAGCGCTGCCAGACTTTCGACTGCGCGTTGATCGAGTTCTTCCACAGTTCTTTGCCGGTGTCGGCATCGAGCGCGATCAGGTTGTTGTGCGGGGTGCAGATAAAGACTTTGTTGCCGATTTGCAGCGGGGTCAGTTGGTCTTCGGCGCCGTTGCCATCGCTCTCGGCGACGTCACCGGTGTGGTAGGTCCACGCGACTTTCAGCTTGTCGACGTTGTTGCGGTTGATCTGGTCCAGCGCGGCGAAGCGGCTGCCACCTTCGGTATTACCGTAGTGCGCCCAATCCTTTTGCGCCTTGTCCGGCTCGACCGGGGTCAGGCCCGGGCCAGTGCCGGTTGCCGCCACGGTTGGATGCGCGACAAACATATTGCCGGCCGCCACAACCACGCCGACCGCCAGCACCGCCGCCACGGCGTAAGCGCCGCGACCGGCAACACCGCCGCTGGCACGCTTGAGCAGCGGATAGACCAGTGCGACGACCAGGCCGATCACACTGAACATGAACAGGCGCGAGAACACCGGCCAGAACACCAGGCCGGCATCGCTCACTGCCCAGATCGCGGTGCCCACCAGAAACGCGGCGAACAGCCACGCACCGGCCAGCTTGAAGCGCGCGATCAGCAGACCGGAAACGGCCATGACCACGCCGCCCACCAGGAAGTACCACGAGCCCCCCAGGCTGACCAACTTCACGCCGCCTGCAGCTAGCGCCAAGCCGAGCAGGGCGATGACGACGCCCAGCCCGATCAGAATGAATTTTGATATGCCCGAGAGGCGTTGACTCTGCTTCACGATGAGTGTCCCGTTGAAATGAGGCGCGCATTATATAGTTAGGTAACTACCTAGTTAAATCACTAATTCAGTAATAAATCGTTGTTTCTTTGCGCATAACCGCTCTGTCTCGGTACTGCGGCGTCCAGAGGCTGGGAAGGACCTTTTGGATTCTGGTAAAAGCGGATTTTATGTCAGGGATAATATTAGTTCTGACAACTCCGCAGCGTGCTCGCACCATACATTCAAGTGCAAAAATTGGTAATTAGCCAAGGCAAGGCCGGAGATGTGAAAGAGGTATTGGCGTGATCTGTGCCGGACGGGTTCATGGCACAATGCCAGGATTGTCGAGGCTGTGTATCTCGAGGGTGGCGATACAGAAGATGGTGGATGAGGGATGAGTCAAGAGAAAAAATGGTATTTGATGTGGGCTGGGCGGCTGAAGGAGGCAGTAACTGCAACCGTCAGCGCGTTTGAGGTATCCGTGTCGGGTGCGATCTTGAGCTTGGAAGACGTTGGTCAGACTCTGAATTTACTGACAATAGCCTCGGTTCTCACCTGTGACAGGCTAGACCTTAAAGTCGCTCTGGATAGGTTGATAGAGCGCGCATTCGTCAAACATCTTTATTGAGGCTGGAGTTATCAAAAATACACGGTACTGAGCTCGGGTACGGCGTACTACGTCGTCAACCGCGAAAAAGCTCTGTTGCGCTAATGCCAATCTGCGCCAGAAGCGGCAGTAAAGCAGCGCTACACCAACAACGTTGAAGAACGACCTCGTGCTCAGGGAAACGCTTCGACCGCGCTTCCTGCATATCCAGGTCCCCGACACCTGGGCTTGAGGCTCATAGTTCCTATAGATTCTATTTCAATACTGGATGAACCTTGCTGACCCAATCCATGCTTGCCGAGTCAATCAACCTCTATGAGGTCAATTCACATACAACCATCCGTACGGCGAGGGGGGCTGTTCTTTCGAAGCCGGTATCACTTAGTTTTTGTACATCACAAATTACCGATGACGACATCAAGCAATTGGCAAAAACGCTACCTACAGGAGGCAAAAAGGAAGACGAACATGCCGAGTTTCTCTATGTATTCCGGCTCTCCATGGATAATCAGGTCAAAACCGAAGACCTACTCGCTGCTTTTGCAAGCGCTCGCGATTCTCAATGTTCAGCTACGCACGATGGAAAGAAGAACCTCTGCCGTTCCAATAAGGTGATCGAAAACAGTCATGCCCTGTACGTTGGCCGATCCTACAAGCCACGTGAAAGGTTCAAACAGCATTTGAGAGATAGCACCTCGGGGACCTACGCGATTCATTTTGCAACGTGGGCTACAGAGCTGGACGCAATAGTGGACTTTCATCTCTACCGTTTCAGTAGCCTTGGTGACCGGGTTGTGCAACTTATAGAGGATGGCTTGTGGGACAGACTGCAGCCGTTGCTCGGCAAGCGTGGCGAGCGCTGATGTAGCGAATCTCCTGAGTCGATCGCCTGAGGGCCGGATGCTCTTCCTCGTTGTTGAAGATACTGTGAAAAAAGGAAGCACGATGCCAACCAGCTACACCATCAAAATCGCAAATACCGGAGAAACCTTCCGATCGTCCGAGCAAGACAGTGCTCTCTGGCAAGCAGCGCTTGCGGGTGGCCACAGAATTACTCATGGAATCTGTCTCTGCTTGCGTGATGACAAGCCACGCAATGTGGCCATCAAGCGATCTTCGAAAAATAACTACTACTTGGCGCGATACGGCGAAACACATCATCACCGTAAAAACTGTCGATTTTTTGCCATTGATGCCTCTCAATCGGGACGCCAAGGATATACCTCGGACGCCGTGAGCCCTGACGGAGAAGACGGTCTGATCATCAATCTTGCGCGTAGCCTTGATGCTCCGCGTGACGCGACGCACGATAGTGTCGATGCTGCGATTGTCGAGCGACACTCGCGGCCTGGCATTAAGCGCAACCGAATCGGCTTGGGTGGACTACTGGATCTGCTTTGGGAGCAGGCTGATCTAAACCGATGGGAGGCAACCACCGGAAAACGCTGGGATCTTAAAGTCGGTAAATACTTATTGGACCAGGCCGAGAAGATTCGCGTGGGCAAGAAAACCATGCTGAATACTGCATTGTTGCTTCCCGCTGCAGGCGTGCAGGACAAACCAAAAGCAAAGTCACCCGAACACATCCGCAACGAAAATGTCGTAAAAAATGCCCATCAAACTGGTTTGCGCTTGGTTGCGATTGCGCCTCTCGCCAGTTTTAAGTCTGACAAGGACCTTTGGACGGGCGCTGATGGCGTCCCTCTGCAGACCGAGCAAAAGCTGCGTCTGCGATCCCTCGGCATGCCCAAGCTAATGATGAACGCTGCCTGCCAGGCTGCGCTCTTGCGCAGCTACGCCCGTGAACTCAAGGTCTGGCAGCGGGGCGAGAAGGTGTACGCCATTGTCCAGATGGCCATGCGACCAAGGAACGCCAGGTTAGTCAAAGCGGCGGATGTTGCTGATGTTTTTCAAGTCTGCTTGATGCACTTAAGCGAGCGTTTCATCCCTCTGGACTCGGGACACGAGGGTAAATTGGAGGAGGCCCTAGTCAATGCCAAACGAGGTTTTATCAAGCCGTTGAGGTATGAAGCTGATGACCTGGTGTTTCCAGATTTCTGGCTGACCGACATGGGCGCAGATTATCCATTGGAAGTATTCGGGATGAATACAGATGAGTACCAGCTGCGTAAAGATCAGAAGACCAAGATTTACAACGACCTAAGCAAATATCCGCTTGGCTGGTGGTATTGGGACCCGCTGAATCAACGCGAGATCCCAGCGTTACCTGCTCCAGTGACAGACGAACCGGTGGAAGACTGAACCTGCAGTGAATCAATAGGATTCAAGGGTTTCTGTTCATCGCCCGGCAGAAGTGTTGTGCCACCACTCTGTTAGTCAGTGAGCCAGTCTGCGGTGATCGCAGGCTGGCGCGAACCTCAACGTAAGGAGGAAGGCAATCATGCATAAATTGACCTGCGCGGATATCCAGAACAGACCAATCAGTCCAATCATCGAGAGCGGCGTAGTCATTTGATCGAAACAACAACCTTGCCCTTGGCGCGTCCCTGCTCGACGTATTTCAGCGCCTCTGCCGCTGATTCAAAGGGGAACGCTCGATCAATCACCGGATTGATGATGCCGGCTTCTACCAGCGCGCTGATGTGTTGCAGTTGGGCGCCGTTGGCGTGCATGAACACGAACGTGTACCTGACGTCTTGCTTGCGTGCCTTGCGCCGAATGCCGAGGCTCAGCAGACGCATGACCTGCTGCAAAGGCCAGGACAAGCCTTGTTCTTTTGCGAATTGCGCGGTGGGTGGCCCAGAGATGGAAATCAGCTGGCCACCGCGCTTGAGTACCTTCAGTGATTTCGCCAGGACATCGGCGCCTAGGCTGTTCAACACCACGTCGTAGCCGTGCAAGGCATTTTCGAAGTTGTGCTTTTTGTAGTCGATGACCACGTCAGCCCCCAACGCCTTGACCCATTCGACATTTGCGGTGCTGGTGGTTGTGGCGACAAAGGCACCGAGGTGTTTGGCAAGCTGAATGGCAACGCTGCCGACGCCGCCGGAGCCAGCGTGAATCAGCACCTTCTGGCCCTGTTGCAGGCGGGCGGTGTCGACCAGCACTTGCCAGGCAGTCAGTGCCACCAAGGGCAGGGATGCGGCTTGCGCCATGCTGGTGTTGAGTGGTTTCAGGGCGATCGCGTTTTCGTCCACGGCGATCCACTCAGCGAAGGTACCGATTCGCGCTTGCGGCGGGCGAGCGTACACCTCGTCTCCGGGTTTGAAGCGTGTCACTTGCGAGCCGACCTCAGTCACCACGCCTGCCAGATCGTTGCCCAGAATCAATGGAAACGAGTAGGGCAGGATCAGCTTGAATTCGCCTGTGCTGATCTTCGAGTCCAGCACGTTGATACTGCTGGCATGGACCTCGATCAATACGTCGTGAGGCCCCACTGCAGGGGCTGGCGCTTCGCCGAGGCGTCCGGGGTGCTTGCCATAGCGATCAATCAGAAAGGCTTTCATCGAGGTGCGGCTCTTGTCGGAAGTAGGGAGAGTAGCCGGTGCGTGGTCAGGCATCGAGGAACGCCTGCGCCCTGGCCACAAAATCAACGTGGTGCTGGAAAATCCCGCCGTGACCGGCATCCTGATAAATCACCAACTCTGCGTTGGGGATACGCTTGGCCAGTTCAAACGAATTGACGCTGGGCACCATGATGTCGGTGTCGCCGTTGACGACCAGCGTCGGCGCCCGCAAGCGTCCAAGGTCTTGCGACGGCTGTTTGCCCCACGCGCTGATCGCTTTCAACTGGCGCAGGAAAGCGCGGGGCGTCGGGCCTTGGTCGCGATTGCGTTTGCGGGCTTGCAGGCGCTGCAAATACTGCGATGCAGATCGACGGCCATTGGCTGTCGAGGTGAAAAAAAGGTAGAACTTCGGATCGCGCAGGGTCAGCAGCCCTTTGAGGATCAACGGCCACGACACCGGGCCAACCTTGTCGATACCGCTGCCGCCCGCCGGCCCGGTGCCGGTGAGAATCAAACGCCGCACCACGTCAGGCGCCTTCAGAGCGATGTCCTGAGCGACGAAACCGCCGAGAGAGAAGCCGAGCACATCAACGGTGTCCAGCCCCAGCGCGCGGATCAACTGGATGGCATCGTCAGCCATCTCGCCGACGGTCAGTGGCGCGGTTCCACCCGAGCCGCCGATGCCGCGATAGTCGGTGGTGATGACGCGTCGGGTTTGCGCCAGGCCATCGACGATTGCGGGGTCGAAGTTGTCCAGCACTGCGCCCCAATGGTTGAACAATACGAGGGGCACGCCGGTGGCGAGTCCAGTGTCGCGATAGGCAAAGCGAACGCCGCTGGCGGTGACGGACTGGTTTGCTGCGTCGATGAATGACGTTGGCGAACCCGAAGCGGGATGTGTCTGTGCTGAATTCATGACTACTCCGGATTGCAGGACGGATTCGATGCAACGCCTTGCGCTTGCATCGAATCCGCCGCACATGCTCGCTCCCTGAAGATCACTCAGGCGTCTGGTAGCGCTGGGCAACCGCTGACTGGCGGATTTGCCCCAGCAGGCCCTGACGCGCGTTCTGCAAATCGTCCCAGCGTTGCGCTTCGTGTAGCGGCGGGATGGTGACCGGTTCGCGACGATCGAAACCGACCAGGGCAGCATCCACCAGATCGCCCACTTCCATGATTTCGCTCAGGGTGTTGATGTCGACGCCGGAGCGATCCCAGATTTCCGTGCGCGTGGCCGCCGGCAGCACGGCCTGCACGTAGACGCCCTGAGGCGACAGCTCAAGGCTCAAACCTTGGGACAGGAACAGCACGAATGCCTTGGTCGCACCGTAGACCGTCATGCCGAATTCCGGAGCGAGGCCCACCACCGAGCCGATGTTGATGATCGCACCGTCACCGGCCTTGGCCAGGCGTGGAGCGATGGCGCTTGCGAGCCGCACCAGCGCGGTGGTGTTGAGGGCGACCAGTTGCGCCACTTTGTCGGTGCTTTGCTCGACAAAATGGCCGGACAGCGCGGCGCCAGCGTTATTGACGAGGATGCCGATACGGGCGTCGTCGCGCAGGCGGGTTTCCAGCGTTGTCAGGTCGCCAGGTTGGGTCAGGTCCGCCGGGATCACATCGACGGCGACGTCATGCTCGCTGCGCAAGCGCGCGGCCAGTGCATCCAGGCGCGCCTGATCGCGGGCGACCAGCACCAGATCGTGACCGCGTTGCGCAAAGCGTTCGGCGTAGACGGCGCCAATGCCGGTGGAGGCGCCAGTGATCAGAACAGTAGGGCGAGTGCTCATGGGTATCTCTCTTTCAGGACGTGAGAAACAGAAAGCGTTCAGCTTGCGCTGACGCTCGATTCAGCCAGTGTCGGGTAATCGATGTAGCCTGCCGCGCCGCCGCCATAGAGGGTGGAGGGATTGAACGCGGACAACGGCGCACCATGTTTCAGGCGCTCCACCAGATCCGGATTGCCAATGAACGGACGACCGAAGGCAATCAGGTCGGCCTGGTCTTCAGTGAGCTTCGACGTCGCCAGATCGAGGTCATAGCCGTTGTTGGCGATGTAGGTGTTTTTGAAGCGCTGGCGCAGGGCGGCGAAATCGAAGGGCGCCACGTCACGCGGGCCGCCGGTCGCGCCTTCGACCACATGCAGGTAAACCACGCCGAGGACGTCGAGTTGTTCGACGAGGTAATCGAATTGCGCCTGCGGATCGCTGCTGGAAACGCCATTGGCCGGCGACACCGGTGACAGGCGCACGCCGGTGCGATCTGCACCGATCTCACTGACTACAGCCGCCGTCACTTCGAGCAATAGCCGCGCGCAATTTTCAATCGAGCCGCCGTAAGCATCAGTGCGCAGATTGGCGTTGTCCTTGAGGAATTGATCGAGCAGGTAGCCGTTGGCACCGTGAATTTCCACGCCATCGAAGCCCGCGGCGATCGCGTTGGCTGCCGCCTGACGGAAGTCGTTGACGATGCCCGGCAGTTCGCTGCTGTCCAGTGCGCGCGGCTCGGAGACGTCTTCGAAGCGGTTGTTGACGAACACTTTGGTGGCGGCGCGCAGCGCAGAAGGGGCCACCGGGGCGGCGCCGTTTTCTTGCAGGTCAACGTGCGAGACGCGGCCGACATGCCACAGTTGCAGGAAGATTATTCCGCCCTGGGCATGCACCGCATCGGTCACGGTGCGCCAGCCGTCGATCTGTGCCCGCGTGTAGATCCCCGGGGTGTCCTGATAACCCTGGCCCTGTCGAGAGATCTGCGTGGCTTCGCTGATCAGCAAACCGGCGCTGGCACGCTGGCTGTAATAGGTCGCCGCGAATTCGCTGGGGACGAAATCTTGCCCGGCGCGATTGCGTGTCAGCGGCGCAAGAACGACGCGGTTCGACAGCGTGAGATTGCCCAGCGTGTAAGGGGAGAACAGGGTTTGCTCGGTCATCTGATGTTTCTTCCGTGGCCGTTGATGAAGATCGAAGGTGCGAGCAATTATGATGATGATCGAAATCTAAACTGTCAACGGTTTTGATTATGGCCAACATCTATGTATTATCGGGCGCAGGATTTCCCCGGAAACACGAGGTATTGCACGTGAGAGTGACCAAGGCCCAGGCGCAGGCCAATCGAGAGCACATCGTTGAAACGGCCTCAGAGCTGTTCCGTGAGCGCGGCTTTGACGGCGTCGGCGTGGCCGATCTCATGGCGGCCGCCGGTTTTACCCATGGCGGTTTCTACAAACACTTCGGGTCGAAGGCCGACCTGATGGCCGAAGCCTCGGCGTGCAGTCTGGGCAAATCGCTGACCGGCGCCCAAGCGCTGGATGTTCCGGGCTTCATCAACGTCTACGTGAACAGAGAGCATCGCGACGGACGTGGCGACGGTTGCACCATGGCCGCGCTGGGCGGCGACGCGGCGCGGCAGTCGGATGAGGTGAGAGCGACGTTTGCCGAGGGCATTGAGCAAACGCTGCAGACACTGGGGGAGAAATACCCGACGGCGCCGGAGGCCGAGGCGGGTGAGGGGCGCAAGAAGATGATCGACCTGCTGTCGCGGGCCGTCGGCGCGATTATCCTGTCGCGTGCCTGCCCGGATGATTCCGCGCTGGCAGACGAGATTCTTGAAGTGTGCCGCGCGCAAATGCTCGCTTCGTTGCCGGCCGATAACGCCGACGCAGAGTAGCAGCGCGGCTCACTCTGTCAGCGCTTTGGCCTTGGCAATGGAAAACGCTTGCGGCAGTTGGGCGCCATTCTTCGCCGCAAGAATCTCGGCCATCACGCTGACGGCGATTTCCGCAGGTGTTTTGCTGCCAATGTAGAGGCCGATCGGCCCGTGCAGGCGTTCAAGCGACGCCTCGGTTTCACCAAAATGCTCGATCAGGCGTTCGCGGCGCAGTTGGCTGTTGCGCCGCGAGCCGATCGCACCGATGTAGAACGCCGGACCGTGCAGCGCTTCGAGCAGGGCCAGATCGTCGAGTTTGGGGTCATGACTCAAGGCGACGATGCAGGTGCGCAGATCGACCGCGAAGCCGCGCACCACGTCGTCCGGCATGCCGACGATGCGCTCCACGCCATCGACCGCCCAGGTTTCGATGTACTCGGGACGCGGGTCGCACACCGCCACCTTGAAGCCGTTGAACAAGGCCATGGTCGCCAGATACTCGGCCAGCGCGCCGGCACCGATCATCAACATCCGATAGCCCGGCCCCAGAGTGTTGAGCATCTGCGCGCCATCGAAGCTGAATTGTTCCGGCGTTGCGGTCGGTTCGAGCGTGACCTGACCGGACTCCAACGCCACACGCCGACGCACCAGTTGCCCGGCGTCCAGTTGCGCCAGCAGCTCATCAAGCGACTGCCACGCCGGGTTGAACTCAAGGATCAGTTCCAGCGTGCCACCGCAGGGCAGGCCGAAGCGATGCGCTTCATCGGCACTGACGCCATAGCGCACCACTTGCGGTGCGCTGTCGCTGAAAGCGCTGCCGCCATGAGCCGTGGTGAAGCGATGGATCAGATCGTCCTCAATGCAGCCACCGGACACGCTGCCCACCACGCGACCGTCGTCACGCAAGGCCATCATCGACCCCGTCGGCCGTGGTGAAGAACCCCAGGTGCGCGCCACCGTGGCGAGCAATACACGCTCGCCAGCGGCAAGCCAGTCCCGCGCTGTGCGCAGGACCAGCAAGTCGATGCTTTCCATCAAAACCTCCTCTTAGCGCATTTGCAGGATGATCGGACTGCTGCTGGCCGGATCGGTATGTTCACGCAGTTTGCCCACCGCCTGCACATCGACCGCACCGCCCTGATTACCCCAAGTGCTGCGCATGAACGTCAGCACTTCAGCGATCTGCTGATCCGACAGCTGCTCACGGAAGGCCGGCATGCGATAAGCGTCCGGTACGCCAGCCGCGACGACACGCTGCGAACCGTTGAGGGTGATGTTGATCGCCGAGGCGCTTTCCTTGGCCAGCGCAGAAGTCGCGCCGGCCAGCGGCGGCATCCATTCAGGTTGCCCCTTGCCGTCGAGACCGTGGCACGAAGCACAGCGCGTCACGTAGGTATGCGCACCGGGCGAGTCCAGGCGTTGCGCTGCCGATACCGCTTGATACTGCCACGGTGCGCCATCCCGATCGCGATCCCCGGGAAGCGACTTCAGGTAGTGGGCAATCGCGCTCAGATCGTCATCACTCATGAACTGCGTGGAGTTGTTGAACGCCTCAGTCATCGAGCCGTAGACCACCGCGTGTGTATTGCGACCGGTCTTGAGGAACTGCACGATCTCCGGTTCGCTCCAGCGGCCCAATCCGGTGTTGTGATCATCGCGCAGGCTCGGTGCATACCAGCCATCGAGTAAAGCGCCAGCGAGATACGGCTTACCGGATTCATCCAGTGCCTTCTCGTTGAACGCCAAACCGCGCGGCGTATGGCAGCTGCCGCAGTGCCCGGCACCCTGAACGAGGTAAGCGCCACGGTTCCACTGTTCATCCTGCGACGGTTTCGCCACATAAGGCTCGGCATCGACAAACACACCGTTCCACAGCGCAATCGGCCAGCGCAGGTTCAGCGGAAACGGAATCGCACTCGGGATATTCGCTTGTTTCACCGGCGCCACGCCTTTCATGAAGAACGCGTACAACGCACGCACATCATCGTCACTGAGCTTGGCGTAGGACGGGTAGGGCATCGCCGGATACAGACGGCGACTGTCGGGCGCCACGCCGTGGCGCACCGCTCGGTCGAAGTCCGCGAGGCTGTAGTGGCCAATGCCGGTGTCCGTGTCCGGGGTGATATTGGTCGCATGGATCGAGCCCAGCGGCGTGGCCATTTCCAGGCCGCCAGCGAACGGCGCACCGCCCGGCACGCTGTGGCAAGCCACGCAATCGCTGAGCCGGGCGACGTATTCGCCACGGGCGACCAGTGCCGGGTCGATGTCGGCCACGGCAATCTGATGGGTTTCAAGGCGCGAGACAGGCTCGCGGGTGACATACCAGGCCAGCAGGCCTGCCGCGACCAGGCACGGCACTGCCAGCCAGCCAGCGGTTCTTGCGAATCGGCTGTTGTTCATGGACGCTCCGGCGCTGATCAAGTGAATTTGTGTCGGCTCATGGGCAGGCTGCGCACCCGCTGACCGGTTAGTGCTGCCACCGCGTTAGCGACGGCGGGCGCGACCGCTGGCAACGGCGGTTCACCGATGCCACCCATTTTTTCTCCACTCTCGACCACCTGCACATGGACCCGAGCCATCCGCGCAGGCGGCAGGATCTGATACAAGTCGTAGTTGCGCGCCCGGGGTTTGCCATCAATCCACACGGCTTCTTCCACCAGGGTTTGCGACAGTCCCAGCGCCACGGCGCCATTGACCTGAGCCTCGACAATCGCCGGGTTGACGATGCTGCCCGGGTCAATCGCCTGCCAGATGTCGTGCACCTTGACCTGACCGTTCTCGATGGACACCTCGGCGATCACCGCCGTCTCTGTACCGAATGGCGAAGCCATGGCCACGCCGCGCGCACGTTTGCTGCCATCCTCGGCGGTAAAGGGCCCGCGCTTCCAGCCGCCCGACAGTTCACCGACCGCTTGCAGCAAAGTGGTCAGGCGTTTGTTGTCGCGCAGCAAATGCAGACGCAGGTCGAACGGGTCTTTGCCGCCCTTGTCGGCCAGTTCATCGAGGAACGATTCATAAAAGAAGTCGTTGAGCGAATTGCCCACCGAACGCCAGTAACCGAGCATCGCCGGGCCTTTGGCGTAGATCTGCGCGATGCGTTTGTTGGGGATCGCGTAGGATTTGCCTGACAACCCTTCCAGCGCCGTCGGGTCGAGTTTTTCACCCTGCTTGCCGGCGAGGGCTTCGGTCGGGCCTTCGGTGGCACTGATCGCTTCGATTGCCAGCGGCCAGCCGTCGTTGTCCAGCGCGGCACGGAAGTTCACCGCAGCCACGGGACGGAGCACGTCACGCAGGAACTCTTCCTCGCGACTCCAGATCAGCTTGACCGGACGGCCAACGGCCTTGGACAGCGCAATCGCCTGCGGATAGGGACTGGCCGAGTCGTAGAGAAAATGCCGGCCGAAGAACCCGCCCAGCAGCGGCGAATGCAAGGTGATGCGCGACGGGTCCAGCCCTGTGCGTTTGGCGATGTCGGCACGGAACATGTCCGGCGCCTGATTCGGCAACCAGACTTCCAGCGAACCGTCCGGGTTGAATCGGGCCAGTGCCGAAGGAGGTTCCAGTTGACCGTGGTTCAGGTACTGGTTGTGGTAAGTGGCGTCGATCCGCGTCTTGGTTTCCTTGAGAATCGCCGCCACGTCGCCTTCATGTTCATCATCTTTGGCCGGGCCTTTATCTTCAGCAAGGCGCTTGAACCAGCCATCGCTGGAAAAGTCGGCGGGCATCGGCCGCACTTTGCTCTCAGCCGTTGGTTCTTGCCAGTCGACCTGAATCGCCTCGACCGCACGTTTGGCGTGCCACCAGCGCTCGGCGACTACCGCCACGGCACCCGGCAGACGGTGCACGGAATGCACGCCTTTCATTGCGTTGACCTGCTCTTCGTTGCGCAAGTTGCCCACGGTCATGCCCAGGCGCGGGGCATGTTGCACGGCAGCATGGAGCATGTCGTCGACTTTGAGATCGATGCTGTACAGCGCTTTGCCCGTGGATTTGTCGTAGGCATCGAGGCGCTTCACCGGTTTGCCGATCCAGCGGAACTGGCTCGGATCACGCAGCTTCACGGAAGCCGGATCAGGAACCGGCAGATCCATCGCGCGCTCGGCCAGTTCACCGTAGGCCAGCGAGCGGCCCGACTTGGCGTGCACGACTTTTCCGGGCTCGGTGGTCAATTCACTCACCGGCACGCCAAGTTGCTGCGCACCCGCCTGCAACAACATGGCGCGGGCGAGGGCGCCGAGGCGGCGCATGACCGGGTAGCTCATGCGCACCGACATACTGCCGCCGGTGATGCGCATGCCGTTTTCCAACACCACATAGGCTTCGCCGGGCGGTGCGGCTTCGACCAGAAAGGTCGATGGATCGGCATCCAGTTCTTCACCGACAATCTGCGCCATCGCGGTGAACGTGCCTTGTCCGCCTTCCATGAACGGGCAGAGCAGACGCACGCGGTTGTCCGGGCGGATCTCGAGAAACGCCGGCACCTGCGTGCCGCGCTCGGCCGTCGCCGCTGCAACGGCAGCTTGCACCCGCGTCGCACCCAGCGGCAGGCCGAAGCCGAGGACCAGCGCGCCGACGGCGGTACCTGTGAGAAAACGTCGGCGCGAAACATTGATCGGTTCGTGCAGGTCCAGCACCGAGGCTTGCAGTGAGGGGTCGATTCGAACGTTCATCACGCGTCTCCCTTGCCGGCCAGCTCATGCATGGCGGCATGAATGGCGTTGTAGGTACCGCAGCGGCACAGGTTGACCATTGCCGCTTCGATCTGCGCATCACTCGGTTTCGGGTTTTGCTTGAGCAGCGCGGTGGCGGCCATCACCTGCCCGGACTGGCAGTAACCGCACTGGGCGACCTGCAGATCGACCCAGGTCGCGACCACCCGTTTGCCCACGTCATCGCTTTCGATGGCCTCAATGGTGGTGACCTCGCGGCCGACCACACCGGCCACCGGCGTGACGCACGAGCGCACCACATTGCCGTCCACCAGCACCGAGCAGGCGCCGCATTGCGCCAATCCGCAGCCGTACTTGGTACCGGTCATGCCCAGATCATCGCGGATCACCCACAGCAAGGGCGTATCGGCGTCGGCATCGACCTGATAGGTCTTCTGGTTGATTCGTAGTTCCATGGTTCACCCGCTGATCATCGGTTGACGTGCATTGTTATGTTCGGTGACACGCAGCGAGGCGCATCAGCGTTTTTCGTTCAATTCGCTACTGTGCCGAGCGCTTCTGCCTCGAATGGCTGCCCGCGCAAAAGGGCGATGTCACGGCTCGGCGCGGTGCCGAACAGGCGGCCATATTCGCGGCTGAACTGCGAAGGACTTTCATAGCCGACAGCAAACGCGGCCCGCGAGATGTCCAGGCGATCGACCAACATCAGTCGACGCGCTTCGTTCAGCCGCAGCCATTTCTGGTACTGCAGCGGGCTCATGCCGGTGAGCTGGCGGAAATGATGGTGAAAGGTCGGCGCGCTCATCTGCACCCGCGCGGCCAGATCGTCAATGCGCAGTGCGTGGGTGTAGTTGACCTTGAGCCAGTCAATCGCCTTGGCGATGCGATAACCCTGACCATCGACGGCCGTGATCTGCCGTAGCCGCGCACCTTGATCGGTGTGGAGTAACCGGTAGTGGATTTCGCGCAAAATCAGCGGCGCCAGCACCGGGATTGCCTCGGGCTCATCGAGCAATGCCAGCAGCCGATCGAGCGCGCCCTCCAGCGCAGACGACAGGCTGCCAATCGCGGCGCCCGTGCCCGTTGCTGGCTGCCGCTTGGCCGGCAAGCCGCTCTTGGTGATGACTTCGGCGAGCATGCTCACATCCAGTTTCAGCACGAGGCCGACACAGGGCTGTGCGGGGCTGGCAAGCATCACTTCGGAGTTGGCGGGCAGATCCAGTGAGGTCACCAGAAACCGCGAAGGGTCATAGCTGTAACCCTCGCCACCGACCCACAAGCGCTTTTCGCCGCGACCGACGAGAATCAGGCTGGGTTCGATCATGCACACGGCCGGGGGCGCCGGTTGGTCGCGACGAAACAGCGACAAGCCGGGGATGGCCGTGGCGAAGTCGCCCGGTGCGCTCACGCGTGGGTCAATGTTCAACGCCAGCGGTGATTCATGGCGCAGTGGGGTATCGGTCATGGTGGGTCACTCCTGTTGACCGAACTCTAATCCGCGCGCGAGACGTTTCCTATCCATCACCCTGCATCCTCAGAGGATCAGGCAAGCATTCAAGAGGAATGCGCTAGGGAAGGGCCGGATTGACCGGGAGAATGTGTCTATCTGTTACAGGGGCAGTGCCCGAATGGGTTTCAAGCTGCTTGCCCCTGCGCATCACATCCACAGGTTTTTCGCACCACAGGTAGTTCCCATGACGATTCCTTCTACAGATCCTTCTAAAAGAACAGGCGGCTGGAGCGCTGTGCTGGCGATGTCGCTGGCCGCATTCGCCTTGGTCGCTTCAGAATTCATGCCGGTCAGCCTGCTGACACCGGTCGCCGCAGACCTGCACATCACCGAAGGCCAGGCCGGGCAGGGGATTTCCGTGTCCGGTGCCTTTGCCTTGATCACCAGCCTGTTGATTGCCTCGGTCGCCGCTCGCGTCGAACGCAAGAAGCTGCTGCTGGGCCTGACCTTGCTGATGATCGTCTCAGGTACGGTCGTCGCGGTCGCGCCGGGCTACCCGTCATTCATGTTCGGACGTGCGTTGATCGGAATAGCGATTGGCGGTTTCTGGTCATTGTCGGCGGCGACTGCAATGCGTCTGGTCAAGCCTGAACAGGTTTCGCGAGCGCTGGCCATCGTCAATGGCGGTAACGCCCTGGCCACGGTTATCGCCGCTCCGGCGGGGAGCTTTCTCGGCTCGCTGATTGGCTGGCGCGGCGCATTCTTCTGTGTGGTTCCAGTCGCGGTGCTGGCCGCCGTGTGGCTGCTGATCAGTATGCCGTCCTTCAAGGCCGAGCGTCAGGCAGGCAGCGGCAACGTTCTGCGGCTGATGAAGCAATTGCCAGTGGCATTGGGCATGGTCGCTGTCAGTGTCTTTTTCATGGGCCAGTTCATGCTGTTCACCTACCTGCGGCCTTTTCTTGAGGGCGTGACCGGCGTCAGTGTCTCAACGTTGTCCTTGATGCTGCTGGGGTTGGGACTGGCCGGTTTTATCGGCACTTTTCTGATCGAACGGTTTATGGGCCGCGGCCTCTACCGCACGTTGACCGTCATCCCGCTGATCATGGCGGCCATCGCGCTGGCGTTAGTCAGCTTCGGCAAATCACCGCTGCTGACCGCCGTGTTGCTCGGACTTTGGGGACTGGTTGCCACGGCCGCGCCGGTCGGCTGGTGGACATGGCTGGCGCAGACGCTGCCGGATGATGCGGAAGCCGGAGGCGGATTGCTGGTAGCCATTGTGCAACTGGCAATCGCGGGAGGCGCAATCATTGGCGGTCTGGCTTTTGACCTGAGCGGTTACAAAGCTACATTCGAGCTTAGCGCTGCGGTGTTGGTCGCGGCGTCTGTTCTGGCCTGGCTGGCGGGGCGCAATGCCACTGAAATTCATCTTGTTGAGTCGGCAGCTCATTCGAACGCTGTTTCCGGCGATCCTGAGACCCGATTTGTCTGATCAAGCAGAGTGCACCAATGACGGTTGGGTCGCGACCGAGGCAGTGAAGACCACGACAAACAGCACGACGATTCCCCAGAACAACACCATGACTGTCAGCATGACGACCCTAAGGCCTTGATAAAGCCTGCGCAGCCAATGGCCTTCGGGTTTTGCGTCTGCGCGGGTTCTGAGTACGCCTTTCAAGTAAAAACCGAGGAGCGCCAACAGCGCGCCATCAATCGCCAGCGCAGGCAGGCCGGCTATGGGGAAAATGCTTTCCCACCGATAGAAAGAAGACCGGCTCAGAAAGACCACATAACAAGTCAGACTGCCGTAGGGCAGTGCTCTCCACCATTTGCCGGCCAGCGCCCCGACCATCAGGCACATGATCACCATGAACGGGCTGAGGAGAATATGGATCATCCATTCCAGTACGTTGGGCAAGTAGTCCGGGGAATGGATGTTGCGCCAGAGGTGTTCCAACATTGATCGGGTTCCTGCCGTCCATGAAGTAAGTGCTGCTGCGGTGCTTCCGTGCTGCAGCACGTTATCGGCGTGTTTTCGGGTTACATAAGGGTGTTATGTGAATCGGGCAGGCACGGACATTCGCGAAGGAGCGGTTCTGCCCCGTAACCACGTTTACACAGCTCAATCGCTACAGTTCCAGCCAGTCGGAATGAAGCAGCGGAAAGCGCTCTTGGAGCCACTCGATAAAAGCTTGAACCTGGGGCGCCAGATGAGTCCGGCTCGGGTATAGCAATGACACGGGACGAGGGGCTGGCCGATAGGGTTTCAGGATCTCCACCAAACTGCGATTTTCCCAATGCTGGGCCACGGCGATCCCGGGCGCCTGAATTATTCCGAAGCCCGACACGCCACACTGAACGTATGCATTCGACTCGGTGACGGTGATGCCGGCGTTACTCACAAAGGATCGATCCTGACCTTTCACCGAAAAATGCCAGGGCAATGTTCTGTTGCTCTGACCGGACAAGAAGTTGACGCCTCGATGGGAGGCCAGATCGTCGAGTGTCTTGGGCTCGCCATGCTCGTTCAAATACTCGGGCGCGGCACACGTCACCATCATCGCCATCGCAACAGGCCGAGCGATCAGGCTCGAATCCGGTAGATCGCCGATACGCAACGCGCAGTCGACGCCTTCGCCGATCAAGTCGACGGTGCCCGGCGGTCTGGCCGAATACATGATCATCCATGAAGACAGCGCCGTCGGTGCACCCGCCAACATGAGCGACGAAGAGGCGGCAACACTGCCTATTGCGGCGCTCACAGCCTGGTATTCACTGGTGGACTTTGGGCAAATCCAGCCAGGCCAGACCGTATTGGTTAAAGGCACTGGTGGGGTATCGATATTTGCCGTGCAGATTGCTACTGCACATGGCGCGAAGGTCATCGCAACGTCGAGCAGCGATCAGAATCTGCAAACTGTGACGGGGCTGGGAGCCGTGGCTGGCATCAACTACAGAACCACCCCGAAGTGGGCGGACGAAGTGCTGAAATTAACCGACGGCAAGGGCGTGGATCTGCTACTCGATGTGGCCGGTGGCAGCGGCATCAATCAATCGGTCGCAGCAACCAAAGCATCGGGGCGCATTGCACAGATCGGCTTTCTCACTGGACAAACCGTTGAGCTCAATCTGATGCCACTTATTTTCCGCCAGACGACCATTCGCGGAATCGCCGTGGCGCCGCGTTCATCATTCGACCGGATGAACGCGTTCCTCAACGAGCACGAAATCCGTCCCGTGATCGATCAGGTTTATCCGTTCGAGAAAGCACGAGAAGCTTACGAACATCTCGCGAGGGGAGCGTTTGGGAAGGTTGTGATCAAAGTCGCTTGATAACGTTGAGGCGCCAATTTGGCGCCTTTTTTCTCGCTCATCGCAGCTTATTCGCCACCAGAGTCTGAGCCGGGCTAGGCTCAGATTCCGATGTCAACGATAAGCAGGGGCCGTCGGACGACCCATTCCATCAAGGCGCTACATGAGTTTGAAAAATCTTGCTAATCACAGTCCACTTGCCATCAACTTTCAGCAGATGAAAAAAGTCGGTGAAAGAGATGCCTGACATGTCGTTGGCGTCGATGCGAGCGCTCGCCGCCGTACCGACGACTTCGACGCGGACGATAGCCGCCGGTGCATCAGGAGAAGGGCGGAAACCCTTGTCGATCCCGTCGAACAGGATTGAAATTGCGCCGCCCGCCAGCTTACCGTCGCCATCGACGCTGAACATGGTCGCTTGCTCACTGAAAGCCGGCTTCATGATGCTGCTTTTGGCCTGCTTGCAGCCCTCAATGTACTGGTTAAGCACTTCGGTGATGGTTTGGTATTCTTCTACGTAAGTCGGTTTGCTCATGTGCTTGCTCCTGCTTCATAGGATTAGTGCAACAACGACATCAGGCTTTGGTATCAAGCCAGACAGACCCATAACGTGTGTAGGCGGTAGGAATCTCAATGATTTCCTTAAGATCATCTGCAGCGGTGCGAACCCAGAATGGATCTCGGAGCATTTGCCGCCCGACAAACACCAGATCTGCTCGGCCGTTTTGCAGGATTTCTTCAGCCTGACGTCCACTCTGGATCACACCCACAGCGCCTGTCGCAATATGCAACTCCTTACGCAGTAATTCAGCGGCCGGTACTTGGTAACCCGGGTAGGTTTCAACCTTTACCATCTTGATCCCACCGGAGCTGCAGTCGATCAAGTCAACGCCCTGTTCTTTCATCCAGCGACCATATTCGAGGAACGACTCGGGCGTGTTTCCGCCTTCGGCGTAATCAGAACTGGAGATGCGAACGAACAGAGGGCGATCTCCCCAATGCGTTTTGACCTCTTCCAGCACTTCGTGCAGGAAACGATAGCGACGCTCGGCATCTCCGCCATATTCGTCGTCGCGGGTGTTAGCCAGCGGCGAGAGAAACTCACTTAACAAGTAGCCGTGCGCGGCATGGATCTCAAGCACATCGAAGCCCGCTTCGCTGGCTCGACGTGCGGCATCGCCGTAAAGCTTTACCAGAGCCGGAATCTCATCAGCCGCGAGTTCGCGAGGAGCAGGGCTGGTTTGCGTAAATGGAATCGCCGATGGCGCGATGTGAATCAGACCGGGCAGGTCAGCATTGCGCCCGGCATGGCCGATCTGAGCGCCGGCTTTTGCACCAAAGCCGTGAAGCAATTCCGTCAGCGCCTTCAAGCCGACAACGTGCTCATCGCTCCAGATGCCAAGGTCACCGGCTCCAATACGACCGTCAGCCTGAATGGCCAGCGTTTCGGGAAAAATCAGCGCCGCCTGACCCAGTGCACGAGCGCCGTAATGAACGCGATGCCAGTCAGTGACGAAACCGTCATCCGCCGCCATATGCATGCACATAGGGGACATGACGACCCGGTTTTTCAGGGTGAGGCCCTTAATTTCACAGGGTGATAACAACAAACTCATCTGTCCGATTCCATAGTGGTGAATATGGAATCCATGCTAACTTTTGCAGCACATTGACGTAAGTACGCACAATTTTGTGCGGTAGACACACTTTTTATACCTAGGTGATAATAGTGAAAAAATGTAACCCTCAAGATGAAATCGAGGCTTTCGCGTGCCCCGTGGCGTTCACTGTTGATGTCATTGGTGGAAAATGGAAATCGCTCATACTTTTTCACCTGATGTCAGGCACGAAGCGCTTCAACGAGCTACGTCGGCTGATTCCAGATATCACACAGAGAATGCTGACACTCCAGCTCAGGGAACTGGAGACGGACGGGGTGATTCATCGCGAAATCTATCGCGAGGTGCCACCCAAAGTGGAGTATTCGCTTACCGCGTTAGGTCATTCACTCGCGCCATTGGTGAGTGCGATGCGAGAGTGGGGAGCCGTGCATGAACGCACGATCCTGGAGCTCAGGCGCTCTGCCGTCTGTGACGACAAGTTGGAATCTCTGGCTTGAATCACGCCGATGGTGAGAGGTGGAGGGGGGGATCAATGCGAAGTTTGGTGCCCACATCAGTAATGTCTCAAGCGCATTCCGAGATAAAGCCATATCAAACTGGTTGCGCCGGATCCGGAAATGATGGCGCCCGTCATCATGAATGCAACCGAGCTTCCTGGCTGACTGATCACTAATGTGGATGTCCCCTCATGGTTCGTCGTCCCAATAATCAAGCGTAGTCCCGAGCCGCTGCACAGCGGTGAACGCGCGAGCTCCATTGATTGTGACCATCGCCTGATATTTGCCGGAGTCCGGGTATTGGCAGACTTCGGGGGTTTCTCGGGTGCTAATGGACAGGTACTTCAGCGGCGCATCCGAGGTGTTGATGATTTGATGCGGATACTCGGGGCCGGCCGGAATGAAGATGACGTCGCCGCTTCGGATGGGCAACATTTCACCCGCCACGCGCAGGGTGCCAAACCCTTCCAGGATGACGAACATCTCTTCCTGAGCATAATGAAAGTGGTAGGGACAAGAACGCTTGCCTGGCGCGACGATGTCCATCGACGCACCGAGTTTCTGCGCGACGGTGTCAGTGCCGAGGCGCGCGCCATGGCTCTCGTAAAGAGGGTCGCGGCGCTCGTATTGCAGCGGCACATCATTGAAGTTGCGAATCATGCGCGCAGCTAAAGCACAGGGGTCATTGCTCATTACTCACTCCCGAAAGTATTTGTACGGGCATCCCGCCTCGCGTAGCTAATCGAGTTGCCATTTATGCGGCAGCAGCTCTTCAATTTCACTTGCCCGATGCGTAAGCGTTCACCGAAGTCATGATGCATGACATCAGGCCGATGTCTGAAAGAAGGTCTGACGCGTCTGCCGACGCGCCGGGCGAGTGATATTTGCGACCTGTTTGTAATCGGGATCTCTTCCCTTGAGGTATTTTTCAATCAGTTCTTTGAGTGCTACGCGCGCCTCTGGATCGGATAGCACTGTCACATCTCCCGCAAAATCGTGAATTCATCGGCTTTGATAATGGATAACGCTGGATTATATCCAGACGTCGTTCAAAGCCGTTCTTTCGCCATCTTCATGCCCGGTGTTCAAAATACCTCGTGGCTCGATCATCATCAGTTTTGCTTCACCTTCAGCAGCCGTCCGATGTTCAACGCCGCGGGGTACTACATACAGTTCACCCGGGCTCACATAGACGCAGCCATCCGGCAGGTCGATGCGCAAGGTGCCCTCCAGGACAAGAAATGCTTCGTCGGTCTCAGGATGTGAGTGCCAGATGAATTCGCCTTCGATTCGCACAACCTTGAACTGGTAGTCATTCATCTCTGCAACAACCCTGGGACTCCATTGCTGTTCGATGAGCGACGCTTTACGTGCCAGGTTTACAGGAACTGATGATTGTTGATGACGGAGCTTTGACATGACGGATCCTCTGTGGTCGAAGTCGCCATCCTATAAAGCATGGAGCAGGGCGCTCTTGTACGATCCTGCAAGTCAGCGTGCGGCCCGCAATCGTTCCAGCCAGCGCATTGGCGGGACTCCGTAGCAGCGGCTGAAGTGTCGCGTCATATGACTTTGATCGTGAAAACCCGCGACGAGGGCCGCATCCACCAGGGTGAAACCTTCAAGCACCAATGCGCGGAACCGATCCAGACGGCGCAGGGTGACAAATCGGTAAGGGCTCGTACCGTAAAGTGTTCTGAAGTCGCGTGACAGGCTCCAGCGTTCGCGCCCACTGGCATGTTCCAGCATCTCCAGCGAAATGCATGTGTGCAGATGCTCGAGGATGAATGCTCTGGCGCGCTCGGCTGCGCGGTAATCCAGACGCTTGCGCCCGCGCGGCTTGCCGCCGACCGCACGCAACGCCATCGCCAGGTCATACAGCGCGTCCTGTTCCTCCAGTGTTTCCAGTGGATGATCCACCGCTTGCACGAATGCTTCGCTGGCATGAAACAGACGTGGATCGCTCGAAAGTCCCCCTACGATAAAGGGCAACGGTTCCCCACCCAAAACGTTCTGGATTAATGCCGGATCAACGTAGGCCATTCGATAACGAAAGCCTGCGTCGGTGCCGGCCATACCATCGTGGAGTTCGTCGGGGTGAAGCACCAGCGTGTTGCCGGGAACACCGTGGCGCAACGAGCCTGCGTAGTGAAAGCTCTGGATGCCCGCCAACGTACGGCCGATCGAGTAGGTGTCGTGTCGATGAGGATCGTAGCCGTGGCTGCCGAACCACGCTTCGATACGCTCGATGCCTCCAGGTTGAACACTGCGGATGACCCAGTCGGCGTTGCCAGCCTGGCCATTTTTCTGATCCATGAATGTGTACCTTCCCGATTCTGCGCATTGGTGGTGAAGATCGGTCTGTCGGAAATATACAAGTTCGGGTATTCAGATGTCTGCTCCTGGCCCGAAAGCAGTCTTTAACGACGGCCATCCACCATCACGAGTATCCGCAAATATCAGCTTACGCCCCGGCTGACATCCGGTGATGCTCGAGCAAGAAGTCCACAAACAATCGCACCCGCGCCGGCATCGCCGCGCCACCGACGAACACCGCATGAATCGGTTCCTGGTCTCCGGGATTCCACGCTTCCAGCAGCGCAATCAGGTCGCCGCGCTGCAGATCCTCGCTCACGCTGAACTCCCCGATACGGGCAATGCCGGCACCGACTCGGGCGAATTGTGCCAACGCTTCACCACTGCTGCATTCGATGTTGCCGCTGACCCTCAGGGAAAACGCTTTGCCATCGCGGATAAACGGCCAGTTGGGTTCGGCACGCCGGAAGTTGAAGCGCAGGCAGTTGTGCTGTAGCAGGTCTTCCGGCTCCTGCGGGACGCCGTGGCGCTGCAGATACTCGGGCGATGCCACCACGACCTGGCCGGTGGTGCCAATCCTGCGTGCGGTCAGCGGACTGTCGGGCAGATGACCGAAGCGCACCGCGACGTCGGCCTGCCCGCCGAGAATGTCGACCACTTCGTCGCCAAGGGTGAGGTCGACGACGATGTTCGGGTAGCGGGCGCTGAAGGCCGCGACCAATGGAACGATGGCCAGGCGTCCATGGCCAAGGGCGGCACTGACGCGCAATCGCCCCTTGGGCACGCCTTGGTCGGCGATAGCGTCTTCGACCTCGTCCATGTCGGCGAGGATCCGCCGGGCGCCGCGCAGGAACGCTTCGCCCTCGGCCGTGAAGGTGATCGCTCGGGTGGTGCGCAACAGCAGGCGGGTGCCAAGCCGTTGCTCGGTGCGCGCGATGATCCGACTGACTGCCGAAGGTGTCAGGCCCAACGCACGTGCGGCGGCCGAAAGACTGCCTTCCTGCGCCACGGTGGTGAACACGCTCATTTCACCTGACCTGCCGTTGAAATCCACTTGTGCCTCCTACGCAAAGGTGATTGCCAAAAACGCTATCTACCGCCTGAAAGGGCGGGATCGTAGCATTGGCAGCATAGATGAGGAGCTTTCCATGCGTATCAATCCACCACTTGTTGCACTCGCCATCGGTGCCTTCGGCATCGGCGTCACAGAATTCGCCCCCATGGGCATGTTGCCGGGTATCGCTGCGGATCTGGGCGTTTCCATTCCCGCTGCCGGTTTGCTGGTCAGTGCTTATGCGCTGGGCGTATTGCTCGGCGCGCCGCTGATGACCCTGACCACCGGCAAGATTCCACGACGCTATCTGCTGATCGGGCTCATGGCGATTTTCACCTTGGGTAATCTGATGTCAGCCCTGGCCACCGACTACTACAGCCTCATGGTCGCCAGGGTCGTGACTTCCCTGAACCACGGTGCCTTCTTTGGCGTTGGCTCAGTCGTCGCCGCCACCCTGGTCGCCCCGGAAAAACGTGCCGGGGCAGTTGCGGCGATGTTCATGGGCCTGACCCTGGCGACCATCGGCGGTGTGCCGCTGGCGGCCTGGTTTGGCGAACTGTTCGGTTGGCGCACGGCTTTCTGGGGCATTACCGGCTTGGGCGTGGTGACCATGGCCGCGCTGTGGTTCGCCTTGCCGAACGTGCGAGCGCCGAAGAGCGTCGGTGTCATGGCGGAAATTCGGGTGTTGGGGCGCGGTCCGGTGCTAGCCGCGCTGGCCCTGACCGTGGTCGGCTCGAGCGCGATGTTCACCGTCTTCACCTACATCGCACCGATCCTCAGCAGCGAAACCCATGCGTCCACTGCCTACATCACCGCCATGCTGATGCTTTACGGTGTCGGGTTGACGCTGGGTAACATGTGGGGCGGCAAGGCCGCTGACCGCTCGATAGATCGCACCCTGATCGTCTCGCTGAGCGTACTGATTGTGGTCTTGTTGGCGTTCACCGTACTGATGCGCTGGCCGCTGCCGGCCGCCGTGGCCATCCTGATTTGGGGTATCGCCAGCTTCGCCCTGGTGCCGCCGCTACAGATGCGCGTCATGGAAGCGGCGAAGGACGCGCCCAATCTGGCCTCGGCGGTGAACATCGGCGCCTTCAACTTCGGCAATGCGATTGGCGCAGCGCTGGGCGGTGCGGTGATCAGCAGCGGGCTGGGTTATCCGGCGATCTCCCTGGCTGGCGCGGCAATGGCGGGCCTTGGGCTGCTGATGGTGTTGGCGTTTGCGTGGCGCTCGAGAACGATTGAAGCCGCCGTGGTGTAACACGTTCAACAATGCTCGGCGAGTTGTCAGTCATTCATAGGGTGAGTAAGCTGCCCCCATGAATCAGCCATCCGTATCTACCTCCTCGCCGAGCACTCGCGGCCCCGCCGAACACGACATTCGTGACCAGATTGTCGCCGCGGCCAACGAGCATTTCAGCCAATACGGCTACGGTAAAACCACGGTTTCCGACCTGGCCAAGGCCATCGGTTTTTCCAAGGCCTACATCTATAAATTCTTCGATTCCAAGCAGGCGATTGGCGAGGCCATTTGCGCCAACTGCCTGGGCCAAATCGCTGCAGCAGTCGAGCACGCGGTTAACGCAGAAGCGCTTTCAGCCACCGAGCGTTTGCGCAGGTTGGTGAAAACCGTGATCGCTACGGGTGTGGATCTGTTCTTCAACGACCGCAAGCTCTACGACATCGCGGCGTTTTCCGCCTCGGAGCGCTGGAACAGCGCCCAGGTGTATGAGGCGCAGATCAAGGCCTTTATCCTCGATATCGTGCGCCATGGTCGAGAAGCGGGGGAGTTCGAGCGCAAGACCCCGCTGGACGAGACCGTCGAGGCGATCAATCTGGCGCTGCGACCTTTCGTCAACCCGCTGCTGTTGCAACACAATCTGGATCTGATCGAGCAAGCGCCCACGCTGACCACCAACCTCATCCTGCGCAGCCTCATGCCTTGACCCATCGCTGAGCAAGGTTTTCAGGCGATTCGAGTCAAACGACATCCCCTCATTACGTTTCCTGCCCACCGGCACATCAGTGCCGGGAGGGCATTGAATTTAGTCTTATGTGACCATTGACTGAATCGGTCACACGGATAATATGGCGTCGCTGTAGTGCTCAATGTTCTATTCCAGTGATCTCCATAGAGTCCCAATAATGAAAAAAACAATGCTCAAGAGCCCCGCGGGCCTGGCCTTCGTGCTTGCGTCTTCCAATGTGTTTGCCGGTGGCTTTGCACTCAACGAACAAAGCATCAGCGGGATGGGCTCCGGTTTTGCCGGGCGCTCTTCATCAGCCGAAGACGCCAGTACGATCTACGGCAACCCGGCGGGCATGGCGCGGCTTAAACGAGAGCAGGTCAGCGTGGGGGCGGCAACGCTGTTCGCCAAGTCGGATATCAGCCGGACGCGCAGTACGTTCGGCGGCAATGAAGACGGCGACATGGTGCCAACGACCACCGTTCCCATGGACTATTACGTCAAACCGATTGATGACCACTGGGCATTCGGCGTCGGCTTTTATGTGCCGTTCGGGCTGATCACCGACTACGGCAGTGGTTTTGCCGGACGCTATTACGCCAACAAGAGCGAAGTCACCACGCTGACTTTCCAGCCGACCATCAGCTACGCCTTTAACGAAAAAGTCTCGATCGGCTTCGGTCCGACCATTAACCGTATCAGCGGCGAGATATCGGGCATGGTGCCCAATCCACTCAGCCCGGGGCGTAATGACGGCAAGCTGAAAAGTACCGGCGATGACACCGCGCTGGGCTTCAACGCCGGTGTGCTGGTGCAGGCGACAGATCAGACCCGCCTGGGGCTGACCTATCACTCCAAAGTCAGTTACCACCTGGATGCGAAAACCAAGGTCACCGATGGCATCTTCAGCGTGCTGGGCGTGAGCGGTCGCAGCTATGACGCGTCGCTGGACGTGGACACGCCGGAGTCGGTGGACGTTTCGGTAACGCATCAATTCAATAACGACTGGACGCTTTATGTCGGCAGTACCTGGACGCGCTGGAGCCGCTTCAAGGAACTGACCATTGAAAACAGTGGCTTGCCGCCGTTGCTGAGTGGCCAGTTGGGGACGATCAGCGAAGAGCAGAACTGGCACGACACCTGGGCTCACGCGATCGGTGCGGCCTATCAATTGAACAACCAATGGGTGCTTCGTGCCGGTTTCTCGGTTGATCAGTCACCGGCCAACAACACCAATCGGGGGCCGCGCATTCCGACGGGCGACCGCAAGGTGCTCAGCTTCGGGGCAGGCTGGACGCCCGTGGAAAATGTCACGATCGACCTGGCTTATTCCTACCTGTGGGAGGAGAGCGTCGAGGTCAACGACACCTCGGCATCGAGAGGTGCCTACAGTGCCAGATACAAGAACAGTGCGAGCGGACTCGGGACTTCGGTGAGCTATCGTTTTTAGTAAGGCCTGTCGGTCGATTCGTCGTTCGATATTGCTGCTGGTCAGGATGCAGTTATTTCTTGAGCTGTGACCATTGACGATATTGGTCACAAGACTGAGAATATGATGCTCATCCTATTCCTCAGTAAGTGAACCTATGCGCCGGCTCCGACCTTTCCCCATTGCCGCATGCTTGTTGCCTCTCGCCCTGAGCGCCTGTGGCGAGTCTTCCTCCGTTGCAGATCCCCGTACGCAGGCGCCGCTGGTCAGAGCCGCTGCGGTCCAAGCGTCACCCGATGTCGCTCGCTCTTTCACGGGCGTGGTCGCGGCGCGCGTTCAGGGCGACCTGGGGTTTCGCGTTTCGGGCAAGGTGCTCGAACGTCTGGTTGATACGGGGGAGGTCGTCAAGCGAGGGCAGCCGCTGATGCGTCTCGACCCGATCGATCTCGGACTGCAAGCGCGGGCGCAGCAGGCGGCGGTCATCGCAGCTCGCGCCAGCGCCAAACAGACAGCCGACGACGAGGCTCGCTATCGCAAACTGGTCGGCGTTGGCGCCATTTCGGCATCAGCCTACGACCAGTACAGAGCCGCTGCGGAGACTGCAAAGGCGCAGCTCAATGCTGCGCAAGCGCAAGCCGACGTGGCCCGCAATGCCTCGGGTTATGCGCTGCTGGTCGCTGATGCGGACGGCGTGGTGGTAGAAACACTCGCCGAACCTGGACAAGTCGTCAGCCCGGGACAACCGGTGGTGCGATTGGCCCGCGCAGGTCAGCGCGAAGCCATCGTGCATCTGCCCGAAACCCTGCGTCCGGCCGCCGGTTCCACCGCGCAAGCCAGCCTTTACGGGGTGAGTTCTGCGGCAGTGACGGCGAAACTGCGGCTGCTTTCGGACTCGGCAGACCGCACAACGCGCACGTTCGAAGCGCGCTATGTGCTCGAAGGGTCGCTGGCCAATGCGCCAATCGGTGCGACCGTGACCCTCAGCATTGCCGAAGGCGCCACGCAGACACAGGCGTTACAAGTCCCCATCGGCGCCGTTTACGACCCGGGCAAAGGACCCGGTGTGTGGGTCATCGCCGGAACACCGGCAACAGTGACCTGGCGAGCGGTTCAGGTGCTGGGGTTGAGCGATGATTCGGCCCGCATCGCTGGCGACCTTACTGCCGGTGAGCAGGTTGTAGCGTTGGGCGCACATCTGCTGCGCGATGGCGAAGAGGTGCGATTGCCGCAACAGAGCGAAGCCAGCGTTGCCGGGAGTCGTCCATGAGCCAGGGGCGCTTCAACCTTTCGGCCATCGCCGTTCGCGAGCGGGCGATCACGGTGTTTCTGATTTTTCTGATTGCCGTTGCGGGGACTTTGTCGTTCTTTCAACTGGGGCGTGCGGAGGATCCACCGTTCACGGTCAAGCAGTTGACCGTGATTACCGCGTGGCCCGGCGCGACGGCGCAAGAGATGCAGGACCAGGTCGCCGAACCCCTTGAAAAGCGCTTGCAAGAACTCAAGTGGTACGACCGCTCGGAAACCTACACTCGCCCTGGACTCGCGTTCACGATGGTGTCGTTGCTCGATAGCACGCCACCCGCGCAAGTGCAGGAAGAGTTCTATCAAGCACGCAAGAAACTCGATGATGAAGCCATCAGGCTGCCGGCCGGTGTAATCGGGCCGATGGTCAACGATGAGTTTTCCGACGTGACCTTCGCGTTGTTCGCCTTGAAAGCCAAAGGCGAGCCACAGCGCTTGCTGGTGCGTGATGCCGAAGCCATGCGTCAGCGTCTGCTGCACGTGCCGGGGGTGAAGAAGGTCAACATCATTGGTGAGCAAGCCGAGCGCATCTACGTTTCGTTCTCCCATGACCGGTTGGCGACCCTCGGCTTGTCACCGCAGGACATCTTCGCCGCGTTGAACGGTCAGAACGTGCTGACGCCCGCCGGCTCCATTGAAACCCATGGGCCACAGGTGTTTCTGCGTCTGGACGGTGCTTTCGACAAGGTGCAGAAAATTCGCGATACGCCGGTCTCCGTGCAGGGGCGCACGCTCAAGCTCTCTGATGTGGCCACGGTTGAACGCGGTTACGAAGATCCTGCCACCTTTTTTGTGCGTAATAACGGTGAAGACGCGCTGCTGCTGGGTGTGGTGATGCGCGAGGGCTGGAACGGTCTGGATCTGGGCAAGGCGCTGGATGCGGAGACCGCGCGGATCAATGCGCAAATGCCATTGGGCATGACCCTCGCCAAAGTCACCGACCAGGCGGTCAATATCGACTCCGCTGTCGGCGAGTTCATGGTCAAGTTTTTTGTCGCGCTGCTGGTGGTCATGCTCGTGTGTTTTCTCAGCATGGGCTGGCGGGTGGGGGTGGTGGTCGCTGCGGCTGTGCCGTTGACCCTGGCGATCGTGTTCGTGGTAATGGCCGCCACCGGCAAAAACTTCGATCGCATCACCCTGGGCTCATTGATCCTCGCGCTCGGGCTGTTGGTCGATGACGCGATCATCGCCATTGAAATGATGGTGGTGAAAATGGAGGAGGGCTACGATCGCATCAAAGCGTCCGCTTACGCCTGGAGCCACACGGCGGCGCCGATGCTGTCCGGTACGCTGGTGACCGCAATCGGTTTCTTGCCGAACGGCTTTGCGCAGTCCACTGCAGGTGAGTACACCAGCAACATGTTCTGGATCGTCGGCATCGCGCTGATCGCGTCCTGGGTCGTCGCGGTAGCGTTCACCCCGTATCTGGGCGTGAAGTTGTTGCCGGACATCAAGAAAGTCGAAGGTGGCCACGCGGCGATCTACAACACGCCGAACTACAACCGCTTCCGCCGGCTGTTGACCGCGGTGATCGCTCGCAAATGGCTGGTGGCTGGCACGGTGGTCACACTGTTTATCGTCTCAGTTCCAGGCATGGGACTGGTGAAGAAACAGTTCTTCCCAACCTCCGACCGCCCCGAGGTGATGATCGAGGTGCAGATGCCCTACGGCACCTCGATCGAGCAGACCAGCGCCGCGGCCGCTAAGGTCGAAGCCTGGTTGCACAAGCAGGATGAGGCGAAAATCGTCACGGCCTATATCGGCCAGGGTGCGCCGCGTTTCTTTCTGGCGATGGCGCCGGAATTACCCGACCCCTCGTTTGCCAAAATCGTCGTGCTGACAGAGAGTCAGGAAGCACGCGAAACCCTCAAGTTCCGTCTGCGCGAAGCGGTTGCAGAAGGACTCGCTCCGGAGGCCCGTGTCCGGGCAACACAAATTGTTTTCGGTCCTTATTCGCCGTTTCCGGTTGCCTACCGGGTGATGGGGCCTGATCCCGCGAAGTTGCGCGACATCGCCGAGCAAGTCCGGGGCGTGCTGCAAGACAGCCCGATGATGAGAACCGTGAACACTGACTGGGGGCCGCTGACCCCGACATTGCATTTCAGTCTCGATCAGGACCGTCTGCAGGCAGTGGGGCTGACCTCGAATGCGGTTGCCCAGCAACTGCAATTCCTGCTGAGCGGCGTGCCGATCACCGCGGTGCGCGAGGATATTCGTTCTGTGCAGGTCGTCGGGCGTGCCGCTGGCAATATCAGGCTCGACCCGGCGCAAATCAAAGGTTTCACCCTGGTCGGCGCAACAGGGCAACGCATCCCGTTGTCACAGATCGGCGAGGTCGATGTGCGCATGGAAGATCCGATTCTGCGGCGCCGTGACCGCACGCCGACCATCACCGTGCGTGGCGACATTGCCGAAGGCTTGCAGCCACCTGATGTATCGAGTGCGATCATCAAGCAGTTGCAGCCGATCATCGACACGCTGCCTTCCGGTTACCGCATTGAGCAGGCGGGGGCTATCGAGGAGTCCGGCAAGGCGGGCAAGGCGATCCTGCCCTTGCTGCCGATCATGATCGCCATGACGTTGCTGATCATCATTGTGCAGGTGCGTTCGATCGCGGCGATGATCATGGTCTTCCTCACCTCGCCATTAGGCTTGATTGGCGTGGTGCCAACGCTGCTGATCTTCAATCAGCCGTTTGGCATCAATGCGCTGGTCGGGTTGATTGCGCTGTCGGGGATCCTGATGCGCAATACGCTGATTCTGATCGGGCAGATCCATCACAACACCCTGGAAGGGCTGGACCCGTTCCACGCCGTGGTCGAAGCCACGGTGCAACGTGCGCGACCGGTCCTGCTGACGGCAATGGCGGCGATCCTGGCCTTTATTCCCCTGACACACTCGGTGTTCTGGGGGACGCTGGCTTATACACTGATCGGCGGCACGTTCGTCGGTACCGTCATGACGCTGGTGTTCCTGCCTGCGATGTACTCCATCTGGTTCAAGATCCGTCCTGACCATAAGGCTCAGACTGAAACAGCCAAACTGGCGTAGTGACAACGCCTGCAATTGAGGCCCGCTTTGGCGGGCCTCTTTGTTCCCACGTCAAAGCGTGGTGATCTGTCCGTTGCGATCCAGTTCGTACACCTTGTTGCCCTGCAATTTCTCCTTCAGCCAACGCTCGGCCTTGCCCAGCGGCCGTTGCCTTGCCCACAGCAGATCGACACCAATCTGCCAATCGGTATGCGGATACGCCGAGAGTTGCAACTCCACCAGCTCACCTTTGGCCAGTTCACGCTGAACGAGCTGCCGGGGCAGGGTGGCCCAGCCGAGACCGGCGCGAACCATTTCCAATAACGCCAGATAGCTTTCCGCTTGCCACAACTGGGTCGAGCGCAGGTATTCGCTGCTCGGCAGTTTGCTCGCGTGAGCGCTGAAGGCCAGACGGCGATGGACGTGCAGGTCGTCGAAGCTGACGTTATCGAGTAGCGCCAATGGATGATCGGGGTGGCAGACATGCAGCATGATCAGTTTGCCCAGTTGCTGGAACGCCAGTTCCTTGGGGTAGCCGGGCTGGGAGAACGCCACACCGAGTACCGCTTCGCCGCTACTGACCAGTTCGCTGACGTCGCCATACACCGGATGGCGGATGATCAGGTCGACGAAGGGGAACGCGGCTTCGAAGGCTTTGAGCACCGGCATGATCGGGCCGTATGGCGTTTCAATCGCCAGTGTCAGGCTGGTTTCGACGTTGTCCGAAAGGCAATCGGCGTGGGCTTCGAAGGTCATGCAGCGTTCGAGCACGGCTTCGGCCTGCACCAGCAATTTGTGGCCGCTGGCAGTCAGGGCAGGGCTGCGGTTGCTGCGGTCGAACAGGTCGACGCCGAGG
>Ga0247814_10000152_pt1 | contig 65025 bp, 74 predicted proteins | sample UWRJL179409R1_FD_179947 | JGI IMG/M metagenome (GOLD analysis project Ga0247814, IMG submission 179947) | Plant litter microbial communities from Arlington Agricultural Research Station in Wisconsin, United States - UWRJ-L179-409R-1 | ecosystem: Environmental > Terrestrial > Plant litter >... | reverse complement strand
CGGCGTTTGTTTATTGCCCGGCTTTTAGCCAGATATCGCGACCGATAAGACGTGTCCGGTCGTGGGCTACGCTCAAATCCTGCTGCGGGCCTTTGGGCACGATGCCCGTCGGATTAATGGTGCTGTGACTGGCGTAATAGTGATGCTTGATGTGCTCGAAATCGACCGTTTCAGCCACGCCCGGCCACTGATACAGTTCTAAAAGCCAATTGCGCAGGTTCGGGTAGTCGGCAATACGGCGCTCGTTGCATTTGAAGTGACCGTGATACACCGGGTCGAAGCGCACGATGGTGGTGAACAGGCGGATATCGGCTTCGGTCAGGTATTCACCGGTGAGGTAACGTTTTTCGTCCAGCAGCTTTTCGAGGGCATCAAGCTCTGCGAACACGTCGTCGAACGCTTCTTCGTAAGCACCTTGCGACGTCGCAAACCCCGCACGATAAACACCGTTATTCACGGCAGGATAGATGCGCTCGTTCAGCTCATTGATCGGTTGCTGCAAAGCGTCGGGATACAGATCCAGACGATTGCCGGTCAGCCCGTCGAACGCCGAGTTGAACATGCGGATGATTTCAGCCGACTCGTTGCTGACGATACGTTGCAGCTTTTTGTCCCACAGCAGCGGCACGGTGACACGGCCAGTGTAGTCCGCAGTATCGGCCAGGTAGCGCTGATACAGGAAATTGTGGTTGTCGAGCGGGTCGCCGCTGGAGCCTTTTTCAACGTCGAAGGTCCAGCCGTTTTCGCGCATCAACCAGCTGACCACCGACACATCAATCAGGCTTTCCAGCCCTTTGAGTTTGCGATAGATCAGCGTGCGGTGAGCCCATGGACAGGCCAGCGAGACATAGAGGTGATAGCGACCGGCTTCGGCCTTGAAGCCGCCTTCGCCGGAAGGGCCGGGCCTGCCGTCCGCAGTGATCCAGTTACGGCGTTGTGCTTGCTCACGCTGAAACGCCCCGTCTTTACTGCTTTCGTACCACTGGTCGTGCCAGCGTCCTTCTACGAGAAGGCCCATATCTGACTCCAAATTCGTTGATTACGTACTTTGGAGGACAGTCTAGGCCGATTCGTTCGAACAAAAAGCGCAAAGGGTAGGGCGTAACGATCAGTTAAATCGATGTATCCCGATTCGCCCAATACTGTTCCGCGCGTTCGAAGGCTTCATCTCGGGTCAAGCCAAGACCGCGCAAGGCCAGCGCGATGGTGGAAATCAGCGCGAGTTGCGGATAGCTGTCCTGTACTTCACCTTTCCACAAAGCAACCAGTTGCTGCGGATCCAGTGTTGCCGGCTTCACATGGCGACGATCCGAGAGAGCAGGCCATTCTTCGTCCCAGGACTGTCCATCGGTGGTGCCATAAAGATGGCTAATGGTGTCAGGATTGATTTCAACTTCGCCGCCGTCACCTTTGACCACGATGGCGTGATCGCCCAGCAAGCCGCTGGCGTCGCGATGAACGCTCTGATAACCCGGGTGAAAAATGCTCTGCAAACCACAGCGCGCGCCCAGTGGATTGAGGATTCGTGCCAGGGAGTGAATGGGCGAGCGCAGGCCGAGCGTGTTGCGCAGATCGATCATGCGCTGCAATTGTGGCGCCCAGTCTGCGAGCGGGATGAACGCCAGATTGTGTTGTTCAAGCGCGGAGCCGACTTCCAGCCAGTTTCGAGCCAGTGGAATGCCCAGCAATCCCAGCAACTCTTCGCTATATAGACGTCCGGCGGTATGCGCGCCGCCACCATGCATCAGCACCTTTACGCCGTTCTGCGCCAGGCATTTGGCCGCCAGCAGATACCACGGCAGATGCCGCTTCTTGCCAGCATAGGTTGGCCAGTCAATGTCCACGGGTAACGGCGGCGCATTCAGCCGTTCGCGCACAGCCTCGGTGAAACCCGCCAGCTCTTCTGCGCTTTCTTCCTTGTGGCGCAACAACATCAGAAAGGCACCCAGTTGCGTGTCTTCGACTTTTTCGTCGAGCACCATGCCCATGGCCTCGCGAGCTTCCTCGCGCGTCATGTTGCGGGCCCCGCGCTTGCCTTTGCCAAGGATGCGCACGAAGGGCGCAAATGGATGCTCGGCGGGGGTTTCAAGTGTTAGCGGCGCGTATTCAGTCATATGCAATTGGTCGGCTTTGGCAGGCCCGCCAGCTTGGCGGCGAGTTTGGCAGGAGTGCCGTTGAACAGGCGATTGAGGTGCATGCTGTTGCCTTTTTCGGGGCCAAGCTTCAACGCGGTGTATTTGATCAGTGGACGGGTCGCGGGGGATAGCTGGAATTCGGCATAGAAGTCGCGCAGCGTCTGGAGGATCTCCACATGCTCAGGGCTCAACTCGATACCTTCCTGAGTAGACAAGGCATCAGCGACCGGCAGCGACCAGTCGTCGAGATTGGCGAGAAAGCCATCCTTGTCCAGGGCGATAGTGCGTCCTTCGACCGTCAGGTGTTTCATAGCCACGTATTGACCCTGTCGTAGCGGATCGAAAGCTCGACAAATTGCGCGTAATCCACACGCTTTACCCAGCCTGGAACCGTCATGTTGCGCGCCTGAATATCTTCTTCAAGGGCATACAGCTCAAAGGTATTGACCCGATCCTCCAGCGCCTGCAGCGGTGCGGTCGCCTGCGTCAGCGCGTAGGTGGCGTCGCCGCACAGCAACAGCGCATCATTGCTGCCAAGCAGGCGCAAACAGCTGGTCAAGCGGCTGTCGGCGAATGGAGAATGAGATAACACATGCAAGGTGGCCATCAGATTGTAATCACATGGTCGTAGCGGTCGATGAGTTCGGAAATGTCCTGCTCCTGGGGAAGCTGTCGAACAGCAATGTTCAAGTTGCCGGGAAACATCCCACGCTCGGCCAGGCTTTTCCCACAGGCAAAAACATCTTCGATGCCAAACATCTCCAGCGCCTTGAGATTCGCCGTGAGGTCTTTCTGCTGCACGGCTGCGGCGTCTTGCGTTTGAACCAGCTGAAGCACGCCGTCATCCATAAACAGCAGCCCGATCGGCAAATCGTATGCGCCGCCTGCCAGCACGACGTCCAATGCTTCACGAGCGCTCAGCCCAGACCAGGGCGCCTGACGGCTGATCACCAGTAATGACCTGGTCATCTCAAGGCCCTCCAAAACAGATAAGGCGATCGGCTGACTGCGCGGCGTCGTGCAACTGCCCGAGCCCGGAAAGCTCCCAAGGGGCAGTGAGATTGGCAGAGGCGCGCTGATAGCGTTGCGCTTCTTCTTCGTTCAAGATCCCGCGACGCAGAGCGGCGGCAATGCAGACGACACCATCGAGCTGATTCTCGCTTACGAATTCGCGCCATTGCGCAGCGATGTCCTGTTCGTCCTGAGGCGCGACGACGTTGGCTGATGCGCTGTAGACGCCATCCTGATAAAAAAACAGTCGCACGATTTCATGTCCACCCGCCAGCGCAGCCCGGGCAAACAAAAGTGCCCGGCGAGAAGAGGGCGCGTGTGCGGCGGAAAAAAGGGCAATGGCGAACTTCATGGGATGCTCGTTCAGAGAAACTCCGGCAATGATAAAGAATTCCCAGGCGCTAGACAGCAAAAAGCCCGCAATGCGGGCTTTTTGTTGACGCTTGGCCATCTATCAGTCGTCGCGGCTCATGATGCCGAAGATCTGCAGCAGGCTGATGAACAGGTTGTAGATCGATACATACAGGCTGACGGTCGCCATGATGTAGTTGCGCTCGCCACCATGAATGATCGCGCTGGTCTGGAACAGGATGCAGACGGAGGAGAACAGCACAAAACCTGCGCTGATCGCCAGTTGCAGCCCGCTGATCTGGAAGAAGAAGCTCGCCAGAGTTGCACCCAGCAGCACGAAGAAACCGGCGGTGATGAAGCCGCCAAGGAAACTCATGTCCTTGCGGGAGATCAGCACGTATGCCGACAAGCCACCAAACACCAGTGCTGTCATGGCAAACGCGGAGCTGACAATTTCAGCGCCGCCAGCCATGCCCAGATAGCGATTGAGGATCGGGCCCAGCAGGAAACCCATGAAACCGGTCAAGGCGAAGGTCGAAACCAGACCCCATGCCGAATCACGCAGCTTGTTGGTGAGGAAGAACAGGCCGTAAAAGCCGATCAGCACCACAAAAATGTTGGGATAACCCACGCGCATCTGCTGGGCGACAAAAGCCATGACGCCGCTGAATGCAAGGGTCAGGGCCAGAAGGCCGTATGTGTTGCGCAGGACGCGGCTAACCTCTAGCTGATCGGCCTGCACGCCGTTATTAACTGCGTAATCCTGTTCGCGCATGGCGAAACTCCTGGTGGTTGAAATGTTGAGTTGCAAAGATCATAACAGAGAGCCTGCAAACGGCTACCCAGAGAGTTTGACAGCGTGTTTCATTCGGGTATTATGGCGCCCGCAATGCAAGTGGAGATATGGCCGAGTGGTTTAAGGCAGCAGTCTTGAAAACTGCCGACTGTAACAGGTCCTAGAGTTCTTATCTAAGGATCTTCCCAGTTGCACGCTTGCGTTGCACGTCATGGAAAAAACGGGAAATTGGCAGAGTGGTTGAATGCACCGGTCTTGAAAACCGGCGAACGTTAATAGCGTTCCCAGGGTTCGAATCCCTGGTTTCCCGCCACGAATCAATGAAATCAAGGGCTTAGCGAGATCTAGGCCCTTTTTTTGTGTCCGAAATTTGGTCTGCGCCTTGATGGTTGAGTGCGTGCCAACTCCTCCGCAAGGCGCCAATCTAAGCATGCAACTGCTCAGTTGCACGCTATTGCACACGGTTGCATGCTTGCAGATGGCAAAAATCCAGTTGCATGCTTGGCTAGACCCTTTTGATTTCCTACAGAGCCTGAGTTTCGCGCTCGGTACGACATCTCTCTTTGAAGCCGTCCCTCGATATTGCGCTCTATTGGTGACATGCCCGGCCATCTTCAATCCATGATTCGGAGCCAGCCAGCCAGCCAGCCAGCCAGCCAGCCAGCCCAAGCCAAACCGGCCGGATTCTGAACGAACGGGTTCGCAGCCTTCTCGACTGCGCTCATCGTCGATTGCTGTCTGACAGCCCAGTAGAAGACGATTTCCCGAAAGAATTTGGATAACTGGGGGGCGAGGACTGCTGGCTCAAGAGTCGCCGTGTTGTTGCCTGTGAAGCAGGGGGGAACCTCGCTGATGCACATGATTGCTAGTCTTGCTGCTCGCTCCGCTGAATGCCTTACCCAGTCCCTCTTGCGCGTATCCAATACCTCAACCTGGCCCAACCCAAAAGTACCACCACCACAACGCGCCACCCAAAGCCATCTCCAGCCTTGGTTGCCACATCAGCGCGATGCTTGACGAACGTGATCCAGGGCGCCTGGTCATCACCACCAGGCACAAGCAAGGCCGCAAGGTAGTTTGTAACAAAATCTTTCTTAGCCATTCTGCGAGCGCCCCGTAAATCAAGGCCTGTAGATACATACAGTCATATTTCGAGGTCAATTCGCCACTAAAAAGTCCGCTTAACCACATAGGTGTGCCTTGCACAACGAGAGGTCGCCCACTATCTTGTGTTTAGGTTGATTTAAAACACTATATCTAGTGTTTTTACCTGAGTGCAGGAGCTAGACCAGCTGGTGCAGGCGTCATGATTAGCGATGGAAGCCCGAACACTTGCCATCTCCCCTAAATCCACACGCCACGTAAGCGGGTCACATCAGAGACATCGGATCCGAACTCTTATGGCGTCAGTGTGTGAGAGCAATACGAAGGTATATCAGGCGGGTTACAGCAAAGGTGAGCACCCAGATGAATATTCCAGAACATCACACAATTCAATGCACGCAGTGCGGAGGCACCAAATTCGAGGTTCCGCAGGTGCTGCATGACGGGGAGTGGGTAACCTGCACGACCTGTACACAATCGTTTCCATTGGACGACATAAGGCAGGCAGGACTTGATCAAGCTCGCGAAATTGTTATTCCTCAGGTCAAGGCGGAGATGGAAAAAATCTTTAAAAATTTGTTCAAGGGAAAGCGTTGATGACTTTGTATGAAGTACTGACACTGTTCGCCGCCTTGCTAGCGATAGTGGTTTCTACTGTATCGCTTGTTCGTGGACGAAAGATTGGTGCGATGCAGGAGGAGCTGACCAGAATATCGGCCGAATTGGCTCAGCGCCAACTGGAGTCAATTAATCTAGAAAACTTACAGAGGAGCGCGCCTCAACTGGGACTGCATATGACCAAAATAGGCTCGACAGGCTATTTTGTTATTACGAATACAGGGCAGGGTAGCGCGTTTAACGTTGATCTTGAGCTTATCGATTGCACTGATAACCCCCTTGTATCTGCTTCTAGCCTTTTACCTTGCCCTGAGTTGAAGCCACGCAGCACGGTAAAAATTATGACTAGCACGCACTTGGGGAGCCCTCCTAGATACCAATCCAGATTGACCTGGGAGCTTGCAGATGGTGAGTCGAATTCTGAAGTTTTCTGGGTTTCTCGCTAACGGCATGGCATCGAATAGAGGTGAGTCATGAGCTCGGATAAGCATAGCGTCGTCCAAGCAAAAGGTTTTCTTTCAGAGTTTGCATCGGGAGTTCTTGAAAAGGTGTGGGACATCAATTGGTGTCTCAAAGCTTGCTATGTCGCACTGTACGCGGATATAGCATTGGTGTTATTAACTCGTGGTGGTTTGTATGACCTGTCGCTAGCGCCGGCTGTCGCATGGGGGAATGTCGGGAAAATTCTCTGCGTAATGTTGATGCTTTTGGTGTTTTCCTCCCTCTTTGTGCCTATGATTGTTCACGTTATTCGAACTGTTCATGACAGTGCAGAAAAATATGATGGGGGGGAGATGACTCCTGGCAATGTTAGTATAAGTAAATTCCGGAAACTGGCTCTATCCGAAAATAGTAATTTTCTTCTCGAACTTTGTGATAGGCACGACAGAAGCGCAAAAGAGGTAGCGTTGAAAAAATCTCAAGCGTGCTCTCTATTTGTAGGGTTGTTCATACTAGTGCCCTTCAATTTTTTTATCGGGATGGCACGCGATGTTTCTGTCATCACACGACTGACAGAGTCTAATTTTGATTATGTTGTCACGGCGTTATCAATCCTCGCGCTTTGCTACGCCATTGGGTGGAGTCTGGAGAAAGACCATCGACGGCACTGGGTCTACTATCCTCCACTTTATGAACAGAATCTCAAGAAAAAGCGTGATGATGAAAAGCGCGAACAGGACGAGCGACGAAAATATAGGGAAGAATATTAAGTAAACGTGGCGAACTCTTAAGCGCAGGGGTGTGGGTGCAACGCATTCCCATAACGTAAGTTTAAATACCAACGCTGAGGGGCGCTTGCTTGCCAAGTCTCGTTAGCGCTTCCTCTGCAGGCTACACGGGTTCAGGAGCGGCCCTTACTGCACGATCTACTCTAACCTGACTAACCCCGGCGGATTTATGACCCAACGTCACTGGCAAACCTACGAAGAAGTCGCGGCCTACCTTCTTAACCAAATCGCTGCGCATTTCGGAGTAGGGCATTTCGAAGGGAAGCAAGTCGTGCCAGGCAGTAGCGGTACTACCTGGGAGATTGATGCGAAAGGATGCACGTGCGACGCAAGCCAGATTCTCGTCGTTGAGTGCAAGCGGCACACGAAAGCAGGTATCAGCCAAGCGATTGTAGCTTCATTGGCATGGACTATTCGTGACGTAGGCGCCCGTGGCGGCATATTGGTCTCGCCGCTGGGCTTGCAGGAAGGGGCCCGTAAGGTGGCCCAGGCCGCAGGCATCGTCGAGGTCTTTATGGACAAAGATTCAACGACTACAGATTTCTTCCTCAAATTTCTGAACCAGATTCACGCGGGATACTCGGAAAGCCTGGGTTTTGCAGATGCCTATGATTGGGAAGTGGTAATGAACACCCAGCGTAAATCGCCTTGATCACCCATATCCGGATGCGTTATGCCGAATATGGGCAGCTGCGCCAACTCCTGCTACCCAGTCACTGCCCCAATAGCTTCCTAATCACGGATAAAACCTCCCCCCGCTGGCCCTGCTTCAATTTATGAAATAACCCGAGCAGCTCAGCCTCGTCATCCTGCTCACAATAGAAATACGCCGCCGGCAGCCCGCAAACCTTAGCTATCGCCAGAACCGTCGCTTCCCCCGGCTCGTGCTTGCCATTTTCATATTGATTCATGCGAGCCGAAGCTGATGCCTCTTCGATGCCGGCCAAGACTCCCAGCCGTTCCTGAGACAGGCCCGCAGCCTTCCTGGCCACCTTCAGGCGCTCACTAAAAATGCTCATTTCTCGAAGCCCAAAGGCTAAGAGATTCTTAGATTCGCGTTGACCGTATACTAAGACTTCCTTAGTATTTCTAGCGTGATGGCGTTTTGACGCCTAAAAATGCCCAATGCAAAGGATGCGGTCGATGTCAGAAGTGAAGATGTTCAGTGGCGAGATCGAGGTTATCGGGCCGTCGAAAGACATGGCTGAGGGATCCGAATACACCTATCTGCGGATCAAGCTAGCCGATGGCACTCAACAGGTGGTGAGGCGGGTAGGGGTAGGACATCTTGTGGAGTCCTACATGCGCCCTGGATTGGTTGGCGATTTTTATACGCTTGAGCTAGGGAAAGTCGGGCGAATTTTATTTGCGGTGAAAACGGCGGACGGTAAGAAAATTTACGAGAAAGATGGATTTGTCGTATGGAACCGAATCATGAAGCGGTATGCGCTGTTGCTGCTTCTCGGCTTCATTCCACTGAGCGCGGTGGCCTTGATAATGGGGGGATTTTTCGGTTTTGCCGTGCCAATCGGCTTAATTTACTACATCTATAAATTCAGATTTTCACTGCCTCGTTTGCTGAGCGAAGAATACCTTAGCGGTCAACTGGCAGCGCGCGGTTTCTGACTTTCCTGAGCCCTAAGCCAGGGCTCAACCCACTTCCCTAATTCGCCTATCTATTTTTTCAAATGTTTGGTGACTGTCGACGGCGAAACCTTCAGAAGCCTGGCTACTTGCGCCTGTGATTGTCCTTCTGTCATTAGCTCCAAGATTTTGCGCTTGAGCTCAGCTGCTTCTGCAACCCGAGGATGCACAACCTTTACCGGATCGGCAGATATTGGCGTGTCCAAGAGTCCCAGAGCGTCCAAATCACCCTGCACCTTGTGAAGCATTTCACGCGCCGTCATTCCATCTTTCGACGCGTAGACCAGCGTGATAAGCGAGACCGGTTGAATTCCGATTGCGTGCGCCAGTTCCTCGCTCACCTCTAGCGATACAGATCTTGTCCCTGCCTCCAACCTGCTGACATGTGACGGGTCAGTAGTGTTTGCGATGTTTTTCTGCGTCAAGCCTCGGTGGGCTCTCAGGGCCTGCAAGGTAGATGCGAACGCGCTACGAAGCGACATTTTAGTCGTTCCCAATAAAAGGGACGATATGCCGGATTTGCGTTATTCGACACAAATGCTTATAGTCACTCGAATCGAATGATTGGTGCTGGCTGCCGACGCGAGGATGGGCAGGGCAGGTGCGAATGGTTGCCCTGATGCACTGAAGGCTGGCCATCGTTCTGTCACCGTTGTGAGTCCTATGAGCTTATCAATATATAGATAAGTCGAACTACTTCCGGGGCCGCCCGTAGGCTGAAAATTCAATTGGCACATTTCAATAACCTTTGTAATCGACTATGCGAGCTGTATGAAAATCCAGATCTATTCAGACCTTCATGTTGAATTTGAGGCGTTTGATCCTATCGACGTAGGGGCGGACGTAATCATCCTCGCAGGCGATATCCATACGAAGGCGCGAGGTGTGGCTTGGGCGAACACCGTATTTTCAACGCCCACAATCTACGCCTTGGGCAACCATGAGTTTTACGGTGGACATTTCGACCACACGCTGAGAAAGATGAAAGAGGCTGCCGCTCAGCACGTCCACGTCTTGGAAAACGAAGTTTTCATTTGCAAGCGAACACGCTTTTTGGTGGCGACGGCATGGACAGATTTTTCCTTAACCGGCGACGTGATGGCAGCATCTTCAACTGCGTGGGGGGTTATGAACGATTTCAAAATGATTCGGATTGGAGACAGCTTTAGACACCTCCGGCCGTCCGATGTGATCGAACGATCAAAAGCGACTCATCAATGGTTAGCGCAGGAGCTCGAAAAGCCCTTTCTGGGGCGCACGGTTGTTGTAACGCATCACGCTCCGCTCCCTGAACCCGAGATCGACCACTACCCCGCACATATAGACGCTGCCTACACCAACGACTGGCGGCACCTCATGGAAAATGTAGATCTATGGGTTTATGGCCATACCCATTTTTGTGCCGATCTTATGGTCGGAAGGTGTCGGGTTGTGTCGAATCCGAGGGGTTATCCAAATGAAGACACTGGCTTCAACCCCAGCTTTTTCGTCGAGTTGGGCTGATCGATCAACTTCTGAGTCTCCGTGCCGCAGCAATATGCACGAGGGGTGAAGGCTAATACGCAGGTGAAAATATAAGGCGGGAAGATATGTCGATAGTGCCTAGGGAAGTGAAAGCAGCAATGGCAATCGACTTCGGCCTCGCCGTTACTGGCTACCTCGTGTGCGTCGTTGAGTCCGCTCCGGTTTTTGCGGGAATTGTGTACGCCGATAGGAGAGGCCGATTTGAGGATGGCACAAGCATTCGCACCTCAATTATCCGTGGTATTTCCTTCCAAAAGGGCTATGGCGTACTGAGCACTTTTAGCGGCAGCTGTTACGTGATTGTGAGTTGGCACCCCTCGCAAACGAACGACGGAAATCTGTATATGAATCGTACCTGGCACTGAAATGAAAATCCTGATTGATGCGATTGTACGGTTTCTTTTCGGTGCACGGGGTGCTCACCTTTCTGCAGAGGATCTCGAAATTTCTCGACGCATTTGTGCCCTGAAAGGTTTGCGGGTCGACGGTGGGGGAGTCTCTATTTCACCTCGCCAGATCGATCCTGGTGAACCTGAGTTCTTGAAAGCAGCGCTAGATCACATGCGTCTGCAGGGAAGTTGCGAAGGCTACCTATCTTATCGCTTTTGGGTGCAGCTCGGGCGTCCCTGCATCAGCCGTTATGTAGCCGCGAGTAGACAAGCTGTTGAAGCAGGGGAGGTGCGTAACCTGCGGTTCAGCGAAATGGTATTGATTCTTGAAGAGAGTTTGAAAGATGACTTCGTGCGTGAAAAATAGAGTGACTGATGCGGTGCTAGAACAGGTTTCTAATCTCTTACATGGGCCTGCAGTGGTCGTTCAGGGGGCACAACAAGACGACAAGGATCTGATGGCGCAAGTTGCAAGAGACTATCCGAGCAGGGCGTTTTGTATTGTGCGGCAATGGATGATCATCGACGTCCAACTTTCCCCGGAAGATCTTGCGAAGACCAATGAATTGGGTATGGCTCCCACCATCATTTATTCAGTGGACATCCAGCTAGACAGCCAAAGGCGGTTTCCGCCAGGGAGCTGGGTTCGAAGCACTTACCAAACTCGTTTTGAAGGCTGCTATTTCGAAACGCGCAATACGGTTTATGTTTTGGCAGGCCGTGGCTTTCGCACACGCGCGAGCCTAGAAGCCGTGGCCGCCCTAGGGTAATTCCATGGTCGAGGTCGAGGTCAAGGCATGAGCGACAGCACAAAAGGGTCGTACTGGATAAAAACATTCGGAGCGCGGCTGGGCGACGTTCGCCTCCATCGGCTGCCGAAGGTCGTGACTGATGCACAAGATGCCCTTGCCGGCATCGACGTCTTAGGTTTTTTGGTGTGCGCAATGGTGCGAGAACGAAGAATGACCGGCCTTATGTTCTGCGATCCCAGAGGAAGGTTTCCCGAGGGATTACCCTCGCGCACCGCGCGTATATCTCATCGCTTTCAACGTAACGGATATGAAATTGTGGTTACACAGCCAGGCGATGTTTTTGTGGTCGCGCACTGGTACCACCAGAATTGTGAGCTAGACAGGTTTGATCGCATTCACTGATCGAAGACCTACAGTTCACCAGATGGCATTTCCTGAATTTTGGACTAATAACCGGTCGGACGGGTGGTAAATGCACAAAGACACTTTTCCGCATCTGCGCGAAAGCTGTTCCCGACTTTTTACCAACTCAGAGGTGCAAGAAATCCAATGCCATGAAGGGTGGTCGGATCTGCTGAATGATCTCCTAGGCACGCTCCAAAATCATTAGGATTCTGCTTGGTGAGAAATTGGCGGCTCATCGAAGTAGAGGTCGCCGATGATTACAAAGCGGCATTGGCCAATGATGGGCTTTCACCCTTTGTGCTGTATGCAAGCGATGTGGTTTTGCATGGCGCTGGAAAAAGGCAGCCGGGTGATTGGGTGCGCACCACCTTCCAGCGATCACTGACAAAGGGCTTTTTGTTTGAAAGCGTCAATACAATCTACGTGCTTTTGGGCGAAGGAGTGCGAATAAAAGGCTCTGCCAAGGCGGTATTGTCCATTAGTCGATGAACCCTGCCGACGGTTCCAGCCGGCTCCGCTTTCATTGAAAGCCAAAACAGAACCTCGCCAGTTTTTTTGAAAGCAAAGCGATCAGCTGAGGCAATTCGCAAGTTCCTCAGGCCATTCGAGATAACCACCTACTCGGCGGAGGTGACATATGAAGGACGAACTCTTACCAGTGTTGCGGCAAAGCTATCCTGAGCTTTTTGCGAGCCCACATCTTCGGGAAATTCGATGCTATCCGGGATGGTCGGATTTGCTGAATGCGCTCTGTCTCACACTGCAAAACCACATGGATGATCATCCTGATGCGCGCCAGCTGGTGATTGTCCAAATCAAAGAAAAGTGGGGAGGGCTGCGTGTTTATGTCAATGGCGGTGACGTGTTCTGCAAAGGGGCTATAGCCCTTGCAGCTGAGGTGTCACTAACCGTCTGCGAATTATGCGGCCAGCGTGGCAGCCTAGTGGGGGAAGGCTGGGTGAGCGTGCGCTGCGCGCAGCATCTGGACTGGTCACCTCATGCTTCCCTTGGAGACCAGTGATGAAGATTTTAGCTGTAAAGGAGGAAGAGGTTGTCAGCGACGTGGTGTGCGATATCTGCTGTCTCAGCACCCACACCGAGGGCGGAGGATTAGAGTACGGCGAATTGCGCGCCAGCTGGGGCTACGGATCAGAACACGATGGTGAGCGATATGAAGTCCATGCGTCCCCATGACTTCACCAGGCCTGTCCCGAAAACACGTATGTTTCCCCGCTAGGGTGATTGCATATTCGGCAGCGCGTCTTATGTCTTCCGAATCTGCAAACTCGGTATAGCCGGGTTCGCCCTCGTGACCCTTATGCACCAGATACGGGTGCCTGTTCGCTCGTCCAAGCGTTAAATGATTTAGTTAATCCGTCTTTTTTGACCTTTGATCATTCGCAGACCCATCTGTATTGTGTGCATGGTGATTTGAGCGAGGTCAGTTCGTTTGCCATCGATGCCAAAATTGCTCTCGCTGCCTGCAAGCCACCTATGCGGGATAATGTCCTTTATCACTTATAAGAAAGGCTCCTTCTGATGTCTGACCCCGAACACATGACACTCGTCCTTACCGCTGCACCAAACGACCCAAGTGTCCGCGATCTGGAATATCAACAGGGGCTCACTGCTGTGAGCAAAGCCCTACGCGATGCGGGCATCTTGTATTCACAAAGGAACATGACCTTTGATGCAGCCGGTGCAGAAGGGTATTCCATCGGGCAATACGTTATTTCAGTCGCGCAAATCGCCGGCCCCATCGTAGGTGTAGCCGTCGGGGCATGGATTCAGGGACGAGCTGGCCGAAAAGTACGGCTGAAGGTAGGTGAGATCGAGCTGGAAGCGTATAGCCAAGCAGACATGGATGTATTGGTGGCAAAAGCCTTGGAGCTCAAGAAACAACTAGCTGAGGACAATGAGGCTTCATGACTTTCCTGGTTGTGAATTCAGCCGCTAGATAGGTTATTGCTGAGCCACCAACTCGATGTAGAACCCTGGCAGTGTATTGCGCTGCTTCAATGCTCCAAGTGAGAAACTGAACCCGACATTAGGCCCGCAACATAAAAAAACGGTCACTGAATCCCAGTGACTGCTGTGACTGTCTGGCAGTCAAGCTAGGTGAACCTAGCGATACGAGAGAGGGGGTACTTCCGCCCCACCCCAGGCGGTGACTACAACCGATGTTTAGCGAGACGATGCTGGAGCGGCAAGCGTTCTCCTAGTGAATTCAATCCATCCGATCTTCGCTGCGCAGCGTGGCCAATTTAGCCAAGAGCCGGGCTTTGGCGGCGTCCAATACTGCGGCATTGGTTTTGCTCGACAGCTTCTCCCGAGGCTTACCGCCCAAGAAATAGCTGATTCGTTCTGCGTTGGCACCCGAGGGATGTGGCAGGCCGTCCAGGAGCTGCTCGGCTTTCAATAGGCCCTTGGTTTGCAGGTGCTGAAAGACCTCAGTGACCTTTGGCCCCAAGGGGGCATAGAGGCACTGCGGGCCTAGTGCCCGGATCTCGTCTGCCAGATGCGTTTCCACCTGGTGGCGTAAGCTGGCACGACTCAGCATGGCGGGGCTGCCGCTGTAATTCTGACCATCAAGAAAGACCGGGTACCTCAGTGCCGAGGTGTAATGCACCAGATGACGGTGCGTATCGAACAGTCGTGCGCAGCTTTCAATGCCCAGCAGCTGATGCAGCCCGATGTGATCCAGCATGCTGGTCAGGTTGTTACGCATGGGCCCTGCGAAACTGGCCGTTTCCTTTGCGGCTTGCTTGGCCTGCTCAATGGAGGCGCCTTGGCGCAGTTGTTTACGCGCTTCATCCAAAGCGCGGCTGGCCTGCTGCAAGCCCGGCGTGATGCCGCACAACACAACTCGGGCACCGGAGTTGACGTGATCGAACGGGGCATAAAAGGTCTGTAGGTTGCCTTCAGAGGCGAGCAAAAGCTCGGCTGGCAACGTGGCGAAATTATGGGTGGAGGAGGAAAGCAGGTGGCTGAACTGTTCGAGACTCATGATGGTGTCCTGTGGCGATGGGCATTGAGTATTTGGGTGGATGAGCGTTAATCCGCCCGTGTAACGACAAACCCCCTGCGACCTTTTAACCAGCGCAGCGCCTCACCGGCATCGACCACGGTCTGGTTTTTTTCCTTGCGTGTGTACAGCCGATCCGCTGCCGTCGGTTGAGCCGCATTGCGCACGGCTCGTTCGGACATTTGTCCCAACACAGCGATTTCTTTTAGCGTTAGGTAGCCGCAGTTGTCCTCGCCCGACAAGAATATGGGCACCGCGTCGTTATCATCAAATTTCGGATGAGTATCCAGATCGAGTCGAGCTCTGACCAACGCATGAAACAGGATGTGTTCGAGACCTTTCGGTAGAACCGTTTCGCGGCCTCCGATGCGTGGTGAAAACACTTCAATATCTGGTCTGGCAGACAGCACCAGGGTTGCCAGACGGCCCCAGTTGTCATTCATCTGAGTTTGCTCTGCACCATCCTTAGCGAGCTTGAGTCGCCCATTGATCGCATAGTCATAGCAATCATTGGCCGCCATCCGTACAGGGTTTTCGCCGTTGTAGAGCCTATCCAGACTCTCCAACTTGGCCGGCTCGATTTCTCCAAAAAACTTCATCAGCGAAGCCCCTAGTGATCCCCAATACGCGTCCTGTGCTTCCTGAAGGATCTCGTCCAGACCGAGCTTTTTTTCAGTCTGGATGAAGTTGTGTTCGAATTTTTCACGCCAGTAAGTGCTCATCGCTTCTGCTCCCGTCAGTCGGTATGAGCAAAGATTATCAATTATATATTACATAGTAAATGATTAGATTATGACATAAGTCTTGACTATTTGCCGGGTTTAAAGCTTTAAAGAAATAAAATATATAAACCACTTAAGCCTTGTTAAACGTGGCTTGTAGATGATTATTATGAAAAATAAGGCAATCATTTACGATCTAAATTCACAAAAAAGGGTTGAAAATAGTTGCCTGTTTGGAGATAGTGGCGACCCCAACCACTGCGACGAGCAAGAAAATGACTAAAAAACTCAAAAAGCGAATTGATGCGGTCGCTAATTGGCTCTACCACAACGCATACGAATCGACGTTCGGTGGGAAGTCTCGCGGGAAATTTCAAATCACCCGTAAGGGTGTGAAGGATTTACTCGGACTGCAGCGTTTGCATCCTTCAACCGTTCGAAAACTCACAGATGCATGCTTGGAAAAAGGTTTGGTTGTCATCGACTCCGACGACTCGTTCGCCTTTGCAGAGACACAGTTCGTTAAGAAGTGGCGAAAACTTCCTACGAGTCGAATAAACGCTTTCGCAGGTGGGCTCAACGCGGCGGACATGGACGATGACGCACCGGAGTTCGAACCTGAAGAAGAGGATGATGTTGACGATTAAAATCAGGTCGCTTGGGAGGGGTTTTTTGCATTTTTGCATCGAACCTAGCTGATCCTCATCCACTCAGGTGCATGATTGATGCAAGCCATTCTTAAACCGAACCAATCGCTGATATATCGACCGCTTCAAGCGTGGAGCCGACACTGGAGTCTCGACAATATGACCGTTCGCTGCCGGAGCTGTGGGAACGGTCAGAAGTTCATGAATCCTGGTGCGTTTACGCATGCTCAGGACTGTGGGGAGCGGCGGGCTTATGCCCAATACCCGGTGCGTGACTTAGGGAGGATTATCGAGGATAAAATCCAAGAAGGACGCTTCTGAATGTGTGGCCCAAGAGTTGTGGATTTACGAATAACGGGGCATCAGAGGGGTTTCGCCTTGGTAATGCCCTGAACTTCGAATAACGAATGGGGCGCAGGCTATGCGTCCTTTATCACGTATAGCAAGGACACCCGATGAAGCTCGACAAAGACTTGGTACGCGAAATCCTGCTAGCTGTTGAAGCCAGTGAGAGGATCCGCTGGGATGGACTGAGCTCAATCTGGAAGGTCGGGAGGCTTTGGATGTCTCCTATCATGTCATGCTGCTGCACGAAGCCGGCTTGATCGTGGGTCAAGACCTCAGCGCTGATGAGGGTCTCGAATGGCTTCCAAAACGCCTGACCTACAGAGGCCATGAGTTTCTCGACACCGTTCGCGATGGCGAAGTCTGGGAGCTGACGAAGACAGGGGCGGAAAAAGTCGGCGGTGCGAGCCTTACTTTGATATTTGAACTGGGTAAAGCCTACTGCAAGCAGGTGCTGAAAGATCGCTTGGGGATAGAGCTGCCATGAGCATTTCGGACAGATGGAATAGCTGCACATTTTTTAACGACTAAATTAAGTGTTGATCCTCCACGTTTCTGTCTGGGTATTTCTCAGCATTGAATTGAAATGTAGGTAGTTTTCAATATTCGGCGGAGCTATGCCCTGAGGGCTTCGCTATGACGGATAAAAAGGCTTCAATGTGTTTTCTGCTTATATCAATCTCTATGTGGGGTACAGGAGCACTTACATCGGCACAGGCGGCAGAGGCTGTCGCGCCCGCAAAGGCCGCGACTCCAGGGAATGGGTCGGAAACAAAACAGACCTTTGCCAAAAAGAACGAACAGGATCAGGAGATCTTCACTGCCATCACCGCCGCTGGTGGGGAGTTTGGGCAAAGCTGCGCTCAAATCTTAACCGGCGATAATGTGTACGACGAACATCGAAAGATGTCGCGCAGTTACCGCGTTCAGCAGTATTACAATTGGGCCTGTAGATCAAATTTTGAAACCGCTTCAGACATGAAAAATGCTGGATTGAAATTGAAGATTCCGATTGAAGGCTTACCGACGCCGCTTGGCCTTGATGCTGTCTTTTCATCATCCAATTTCAAGGAATCCCTGGATCAGTGGTGCGCTGTTGCTTGGACGACATTAACTGATCAGGCCACAAGACAGGAATTCAGTCGAGTGGTGGATGCGGGCATGGTGTCGGCCTATAAAAGCTGCATCGACGCTGAGAAGGAAACGTTGTTGCAACGGTTCGGCGTCTTTGCCTACGCGATCCCTCAGAATTTTGAGCTCAATGATTTTCTGGTCAGGGTTGAATTCCGTGCAATGGATTTTAGTAACCCCAAGATCACTACAATTGAGGGTTCTGATGTCAAATGTACCATCGGTGGCAAGGCAGTAAAAAACTACAAGGTAATGACCACCTCATTAACCATGAACTGTAAAAAGCCCTCAGATAACTCGGGCAGCATTGCGGTCAATACCGATAAATTAGGAACAAGCCCCTTCATCAATCTGCCTGGAAAAACGGACGGGTTAATCATGGAAATGGATCAGCGTACACAGGGTTTGGCTCAAGGAATTCTACGAGACAGAGCGGCTGTTTCGTCAAGGCTGGAGACCATCAATGGTCGCTTCGACAAAATCCGTTTCACAAAGGCTTGCACACAAGTTGAGACCGGCGCAGCTGGTGAACCACCATGCCCAGCTGGATTTAGAGACGCCGGATTTACGGAAAATGACACCCGATCCGGAGGTGGTGGTGGTGAAGGATTTAGGTGTCGAGTCTGCTACACCGTTGATCCGTGAATTGTCCAAATCGAACGTCGGAATAAAAAACCGGGAGCCTCATGCGTCCGGTTTTTTGCTTTTAGTCGTAGTACCAAAGGCGTCGCCATGCCTAGGGTTTTTGAGCTTGCCGATTCAAGTTGATAACCAGATCTTGGGCTGTATCGGCCACCCCCTTCGACCGTCTCAAAAATATCGATGATCGACCGCTCTCACCTTTCGATTTCAGTAGCTATCGGTATCGGAAAAAGATGACAGGCTTCTCGCGTTAGATCGCTTAGGCCGTCGCTGTAGTTATCGACAATGCTTTGCATGCTGACGCGAAGCTTTCCGCCTCTTGGGCGACCTGTAGCAGTCGACACGTCAATTCGATGCGCTGATTTCCGCTGCCATGGGCCTCGGCAATCATCTGCACGATGACCTGATCTTCCGTCAGTACCGGCGCTTTCTTCCTCCAAAACATTCAATACCTCTTAGCTGAAATGGATCGCGGCGAATAGCCAGCGGTCATATGTTTAAACGGATGGTAGCTCGGCCTACCCCACATCGCCGCTCTGGAGGCGATCATGAACACTTTTCAGCTTGCTCATTGAACGCCGCACACCGCCTCCAGTGAGTGATACCCAGCAGGATGAGACTCGAGCCGAATGGCTTCACAATGCCACTCAACAACTCATTCGCGGTTGCGGCGTGTCGTTCCAGCGACGCATGCGCGCTCCGCAAGGCGTGACCGCTGACGAATTTGCTCTGGCGGTGGATGAGTTCGCGAACTCGCGCCTTGCCGACAGTGAAGTGGAAACTCCAGCGCTCGGTTGGCTTCTGATCACGACGTCGAATGGGAGCCCAGATAAGACTGCAGTAGCCGAGCTGCTAGGCAATAGCTATCACACTCTGGGCAAGCCTGGAGAAATCGCAGAAGTGCTACTAGAGCCGCTCGCTGATGATGCTTTGATAGCAAAGGCTGAGGACGACGAACTGTGAGCCACACATCCTGAGCCTGGATAGGTTTGATCATCCAGACCGTGAAAAGCATGCAAACCCACCCCAAAACCCCGTGAGCGCAGGCCTTATCCTGATCGCTCACTTTTTTGTGAGGTACCGGACATGCTGGACATTTTTGGGAAAAAACGCTGTGAGGCCGAGCAGGAACGCAACAAAAAAATGGATGAATTTCTAAAGGCTCAGAAGGAATTCCAAGAACGATTTTACGGCCAAGACAGCCCGTCAAACTTGGCGCAGGAGCTCGCCAGTGACAGCGCGAGTTTTGAGCGCGGTCGTAGTGAAAATGAAGGCTGGGAGTAGGGGAGATCCAATTCGTTATTTTTACCCCCTCCCTTTATTTCGATTTAATCCTATATGAAATTTCAGCCGGGCTACTGTTGATCGATGCCAGGGAGGAGAGAGACCATGACGGACAATCAGGTTCGGGAGTTGAGAGAGGCGTTGCTTGCTGTGCTGAGCACGGCGGCCAGCATTGGAATCGATATAGACTTGCTCTGCCATCTAGCTGCGGAAGACCTCAGCTCAGAGGACGTTTCGGAAGACCTGAAACCTTTCGTTCCAGGTGCGATTTATCAAATTGCCGTATGTATGAACTATGTAGTCGACGCCCCTTGACGCGCTAATTCCATTGTTAAACGTCCTCCGATCCGAGGGTGTCGGGCGTCTGCTAGACGTTATCGATGATAACTGGGCGTTGGCAGACTCTTACGTTATAGCCGGAATTTGTAGTCGTGGTGTTCGCGTTCAGGCATGTCAGGAGAGCAGTGCGTTGTGGGACATGATTCAGCAGCAAGCGGTATCGAAATTTGCCCTCAAAGCCGTCGGCTGTTCCGTCGTGTACGCCTTTTTCTAGAGCATTCGGTAGCGAATCCTTCTTCACGCAATGCAACAGGCTTACGTCGTCCGGTGGCTAAAAGCTAAATCGGGAAAGCCAGTTCTTGACCAATAAGTCAGGTTAAAATTGCATAAATGCGTCACGACCTTATATTTCGGCGACGACTCTCATTTTCTACCCTATAAAAAATTTTTAAAACCGGAGTTCTTATATTTGAGAGAAAAGAAAAAGCAGCTTCCTCGTCGTCCCCTCCAACGTAGGCATTTTTCACATTTTTTGGCGTGCGGTTGATCTGTTCGTTGCTGTGTTTTTGGAAGAATTTTAGGGTTGAACAGGTATGAACGCTGGCATCGTAGGTAGGGGGAATCGTCCATTCGGCCGCTAGGCCGCTGCCTCACCTTTTGTCTTCAAAGAGCGAAGCTCATAGGTTTTTTGTGAACTCGTTCGTCCCAGCAGAGCGCACAAATTCGGTGAACTGCGTCCTAAATTTGGGAGGGCATAATGGATTACAGTTTGGAGTCGAGAATCTGGTCACGCGCGCAGCACGCGTTTTCGCAGCAGGCATTTGAGGTTTTAGTGGATGTGGCCGTGAGCAGCTATTTGCGAGAGCCTGGTCACGTGGGCGTGGAGCGGATGCATGCCTCTCAGGTCGGCACTTGTGGGCTGCATGCTCTTAGAGCAGCGCTTGATCGGGCAGGATTGCTGCGACATTCGGAGGTGGCTCTCAGTTACCTATCGGTGAGGTCTCGACTTCGGTCTCACGTCTACTACGTGCTGCAACAGAGCCTCATAGTTTATGGGGTTGCGTCTGACCTGACCCTTGTAGATCAACTCGAGCGCGATCTGAATCTATAGGGCAAAACACCCGGGTGTTGTGGGTGTTGGGACGTGCCGTTGAGCCCGAGAGCGGAGTGGCGAAAGTGCACAATATTTCAACATTAGTAGATGGGCTGAGCAGAGGCTCTCAGCTGCCCGGCGATGAGTTCAAGGGCAGAGCATTTTGCATCGTGAGATCTTGGAGCAGTCTGGACGTAATGGTTCCAGACGACATGGCGATTCAGATTGAGGCGCAGCGCTAAAGCTCAACCGTTCTTGCAGTCCGGGTTGTCTTGCCAGCGATCCATTCAGTGTTCATGGATACATGCGTTTTGGGCTACCAGACGAGCTTCGAAACCTTTTTTTTGAAAGCAAAGACGCTCTGTACATCCTTGCCGGCCGTGGCCTCGGAAGCATGTGCGCTTGCGCGCGCTTAGCGCCCTCCAGCAATACACGGGCGGCCCCTGCGGGTGAATTTCTCATCTCAACGGGGGGCAATCGAATTGCGCTGTGGTTAATGTCATCACTGTAAGTGTCCTCACCGAGAGTTAAGGTAGCCCATAACGATCGCCTTGAATCTGCGCACAGCCTGGAATACCGGCGGTTCCTTTTGCTTCGTCTGCAGTTGCGTATCCTGTTGCATCGGGATGGTTTCTGGAGCTGAAGGGGTCACTAAATGTTGGGATTTCTTTAGCTGCCGAAGACCCGCCATAGAAGAAAGGCAATGCATTGTTATATCTCTCCAGAGCTCAATAGTGCCTACAAACAGCAAGAAAGCAGGAATCGTGCCAGTCGAGAGCCAGATGCAGGCTTTAACCAGTCACACAAGCGATATACGCAGCGTGCACTAGGGCAACCGTTGCTCAACGTTCTACATCTAGGCTGGTTCAAGCGAAAGCTAAGTTACGCTATTCTCACCTATGAGAATATTCTATGGTCTGGTCTACACGGAATTATAAGTATGGGCTGGCCATAGAGCGATCAGGCTAAATTGTGAGCTCCTAATCTCGGAGCAGCGACTGATGGCTCTGCGGGCTTTTTCGCAAGGCGGACATCCGCGCCTGGCCCGGCCGCATGCTTCCACTAGACGAGTTAGGACGTCCAAGCTTGACGACGCCCACAATGGACTTTTGTCGACTGTGCTCCGTGCCGGCCCGTCCCCTTCAGCGAACTCGAGCTCATAGAGAAGGGGGGCCATCTGTCATACCTGCATCAGCGACTCCACCGCTTTTCTGTGGCTTTCACACAAGCCGGCATGAGCAGTTGATCTCCTATGCAGAGCATCTGGCGAGGAAGCTGCCTTCAACCGTACTAGAAGAGCGTTGGACTGATTTAAACGCGTGCGAAGCCGTGAACGGTCATAGCATCACGTTGCTGACGCACCAGCCTATGTGCCGGTGCATTTGGAATCAGTAACGATCAAAGCCAACTAGAGGCGTCAGATAAATCACTGGGGCACCCTGCAAGCATCTTTCGAGCTCAGGAGTCACTTCCCCTTGGACGAAGAAAGTCTCGTTTTGAGTCAGCCTATCGAAATCTTCGGCGTACGGCGCATAGGTATCAGTAACATGCGAAGTCGCAGCAGCAGCGTCCAAGTACCGTTCAAAAATAGTGATTCTGGAGTGGTCTTCTGATGCGCAGTATTCGTATGTAAGCGTCCCTTTTTCCGAAGATGAGTCCGCCACCAGCCTTTCGACGACGCCTTTGAATTCTTCGAAGTCCGCTGGTGCGATTCGCGTGGAGATCATGAATATCACGTGTTTGTCCATTTCGTATCTCTCTCTATTTTGCTGAATTGATAAATTCAGCTGCTCGCGTCTATCAGACGACTGAGGGAATCCGGAGAATATGCGGGGGAGGAAGGGGTGCCCATCCTAGCCTCTGATTACACCTTGAATCCGGCCATTAACTGTTGCTGATGATTCGCCAAGTCGTTTAGGGATTTGCTGATGCGGGCCGACTCATCGGATTGAGCCATCAGTTGCTCTGTCACGTCTCGGATGCTCGCTACATTTCGGTTAACTTCCTCAGAGACGGAGCTCTGTTCTTCCGCTGCACTTGCGATCTGAAGATTCATGTCACTAATAACTTCGACGCCCTTGTTTATTCTCTGCAACGCCAGCACTGTCTGTTTCACTTGCTCGACGCTCCCCGACGCTTGAGAATGGCTGGCCTGCATCGACTGAACCACGTTACGGGTGCCGTTCTGTAAGCGCTCGATAACCCCCTGAATCTGGCTCACTGAGTCTTGGGTTCGTTTCGCGAGATGCCTCACCTCGTCGGCGACGACCGCAAAACCTCGGCCTGATTCTCCGGCACGTGCAGCTTCGATAGCCGCGTTCAAAGCGAGCAGATTGGTCTGTTCAGCAACCGATCGGATGACCTCAAGCACTGCGCCGATTTCGTCGCTATTAACGGCAAGGATCTCGACTTCGCGCATAGCGGTATCGATCTCAGATGCCAATCGATCAATCACCTGAGTAGTTTGATCTACGGTTGCCATACCTTCACGTGCAGCGACGTCAACATTTCGGGCTGCCGCAGCCGCCAGGCTGGCGTTTCTGGCCACATCTTGGGACGTAGCACTCATTTCCTGGGAAGCGGTCGCAACCTGATCCACCTCTCGAAATTGCTGCTGCATGCCGTTGTTCGTTTCACTTGCGATCTTGGACGCTTGGTCAGCGGTGCTCCGCGTATCTCCTACGGACAGACTCACAGCAGCAATGATGGGCTGAAGCTTATCTAGGAACTTGTTGAACCAGCCGACGAGTTCCCCCATCTCGTCATTTCGATCGTAGGCAATTCTTCTGGTTAAGTCGCCTTCTCCAGATGCAATGTCCTTAAACAGGGCGGCGACACTGAGGATCGGTCGAGTGATTGTAACGGCCATCAACCAGACTAAGACTATCCCGGTCAATCCCGCCAAGATTCCCACAATCATCTGCGCTTTGATGCTCTCGTTCTTTTTCTTCGTAAGGTTTTGCTGCAGTTCACGCGCTGGCTCAAGCAGTACCTCTAACGGTACCTTTACTAGCACTGCCCATTGATCACCTTCAGACAAAGGCTGGAAGGGGGCGACCGCAATCATTGATCCCCTGTCTTCAAGCGTAGAGGGCCGACCCGACCGCGCAGAGGCGAGTATTTCTTGTCCAGCCCCTTGCTCTAAGGAGTTGAGCGGTAGTCCGAGAGCGGATCTGTTATTACTATTGGCAGCGACAATGCCGTCGCCGCTTATGAAAGCCAGCGATGCTTTGCCGGAAAAAACGCCCCGCGCTGCGTCTTCAGTGATCTGCTGAAAGCTTGTAAGACTAAGATCGACGCTCATGACGCCTAACACCTTGCCGTTGGAAATCAAGGGAACTGCCACGGTGGACATGAGCGTCGAAACGCCGCTGGCATCTGTATAGTTGTACGGCGCCGTCACGCAGGTTCGCTTTAGTAAAAATGCGCATTTGTACCAGTACGTGGCAGCAGTACCGTCATCAAGGATTTCTTTTTCGGGAATGGCATAGCTGGGTATGTTTGTCGATTGATAGACCGAGAATCTGCCAATTTCGTTGCCGATCAGCCCCTTGCCCAGAAATCGCGAGTCCTGGCCGTCCATAGCCCCTGGCTCAAATGCCACGCCGACTCCATGTATGGTCGGATTAGCCTTGATCTGCGCCTCAAGAGAGTCAACGATAGCCTCACGGGTAAACTGCGGATCAGTGCCGGCGCGCTGATCAATGCTCCGCATCAGTACCAGTTGTCGGGCGAGCGTCTCCCCAAAAGTGGCTGTATTAGTGAATCGCTCAAGTGCAACCCGAGCCTGTTCTTGCCCTATTTTGCTTAGCAATTGCTGAGCATCAGATTTGAGAATTTTCGCGCTGGCATCGTTAGCCAAATCTGACATGCCTTGAATTCTATGAACGGAAAACGCCATCAATGCCGCGATCACTCCGAGCATACATAGTGCTGCCAAGAAAGTGACTCTTCCTTTAATTGAAACGCTTTTGTTAAGCATGAGTGAAGCTCCGAGGCAGAGTTCTGCGGGAATGTTTTATTGTCGTTTTGCAGGCTTATGGCTTGAGAATTTTGAGTAGGCTTACCATTTCAATCGCAGACATGGCAGCTTCTGCTCCCTTGTTGCCCGATTTGGTGCCTGAACGCTCGATGGCTTGCTCTATCGAATCGACCGTCAACACTCCGAAGGCAATCGGGATATCAAAGTCCATCCCTACCTGCGCCAAGCCTTTGGTGCACTCGCCTGCGACGTATTCGAAATGGGGTGTTCCACCGCGGATGACTGCACCTAAAGCGACTATGGCGTCGGGTTTTAGGGTCGAAGCTATGGCCTTCGCCACGAGAGGTAGTTCGAACGCACCGGGTGCTCTAACAAGCGAAATGTCCGAGTCTGGGATGCCATGACGCCGCAGCGTATCCACCGCACCGTCGACCAAGTGCTCGACTACAAAGCCATTGAAACGGCCTATTAGAATTACGTACCGACCTTGAATCGACACGTATTGCCCCTCAATCACGGTGATTGCCATAAATTTTCCAAAAAAAAGGCCGCATAGAGCGACCGAAAGAGGTAGGTGCAGGTGGTGGGAGTGCTGAAAGTGCCCCCCCACGGTCTCATTCATTACTGTGCTTTGCACTCAGCCCATAGGAATGGCGCAATAGCTTCCTGATCGAGTGTCACACCTAGACCCGCGTCACTCGTGACAGAGAGCTTGCCGTTGGCGATACGGTCTTCTGGGGAGTTCTTCAGGATCTGTACGTATTTTGGCGAATCGCTGAAGTACGGATAGATTTCCATGGTCATAAAATTTGGCATTGTGACGCCGACTTGCATGGTGGCAGCTGTACACAGTGAACTGGCGCAGTTGTGAGGCGCAACGAGCATGTTGTAGGCCTCCGCCATCGCAGCGATTTTTTTGGTCTCGGAGAGACCGCCAGTGTTGCCAACGTCGGGTTGAACGATATCTACGATCTGCTTCTCGATCAGGCGGCGGAAGCCTTGACGGGTATAGAGGCGTTCGCCCGCAGCCAAGGATGCATTGGTTGACTTCGAGATTTTTTCCATGGCACCGACGTCAAATGCGTCGCATGGTTCTTCAATCCAGGTGATGCCCAGGTCTTCGTAACGTTTGCACAGGCGGATCGTTTCTGCAGTAGTCAAGCCGCCGCTGAGGTCGATGTAGACCTCGGCTTCGCTGCCAGCAACCTCCATCAGTTTTTTTACACGCTGATAGGCCAACTCCGTGAAGTCGCGGTCATGGGCACGGCGCTGGACATGCTGAAGGCGCCCATTTTCGTCCTGAGTCGCCAGCGGATAACATTTGAGCGCTTTAAAGCCATCCGCCATTGGGCGCTCCGCTGCGCGCGCCCACGAGTCGGCATCGAAGCAGTGATAGTTCCAGCCGTTGGCGTAGACAGGTACTTCGTCAAAGACTTTACCGCCGAAGAATTCATAAACCGGGAGATTGGTAGCTTTACCCTTGATATCCCACAGCGCCGTCTCAATGGCGCTGATACCTGCAAAAACAATCGCGCCTCCACCTTTGGCCCAAAAAGAGTTGTCGTACATTTTTGTGTACAACGCTTCAATCCGGAATGGGTCTGCGCCAATGATCAGGCGATCACACAGATCCTTGATCATGCCGGCAGCAGCGGTGGAGCCTAAGCCATAGGCGATGGCTGCTTCACCGATACCAGTCACACCTTCATCGGTTGTGAGCTCAACGATGATTGGTTTTACGTAACCACTATCGACCAGGAAAACTTTGGCTGAAACGATCTTCATATAAGCTCCGTTTTTACAAGAATGCGTAGGCTTTGCGTACGCGCTGTGGGTCAGATTTAGAAGAGAATATGTCCGATATAGCTTGGATACACGGGGTGATCAGCGCATAAAGCGCTGATCGTTTGGGACGCGGTTGCAACGGTTTTGAGATCGTCGGGCTGGCATAGCACCGCATGTATAACGGCGGCCACCTGGGTGCAAGACTCGGCCGTAAACCCGCGACCAGTAATTGAAGCCGTAGCAATGCGTAGTTGTGCAGAGGTAAAAGGCGACTCTGAGGTCGAATGATGCTCAGAGCTCTCGACCGCAATACCGACTTGCAGCAGCGCAATGCTTGCGTCATGCGCGTTAAGGTTCTGCGCGGTGAGATCCAGAAGGAACATGTGGCTGTCCGTACCACCCGTAACTACATCCATACCTCTGCGGACTAGCTCTTTAGCCATCGCGCGGGCATTGGTCACTACTTGCTTCTGATGTGCATGGAAACCAGTCGATGTGGCATCGCGAAAACAATTAACTTTTGCTGCCATCATTCGGTTCAGCGGAGCATTGTGATGTATCAAGCAGACAGAGCAGTCCAGCGCCGCAGACAGACTAGTATCCCGTGAAAGGATCAAGCCTCCTTTCGGGCCTCGCAGCGATTTTTGAGTGGTAGTGGTGACGATGTCCGCGAACTCAATCGGGCTTGGATACAACCCTGCAGCCACGAGCCCTGCGACGTCTGACATATCAACCAGGAGGCGGGCGCCTACGGCATCCGCGATGTCACGAAATCTCTTGAAGTCCAAAAATCTGGAGTAGGTTGAAAAGCCGGCAACAATGAGTTTTGGCTTGTGCAACCATGCGAGCTGTTCAACCAGTTCGTAATCCACCAAACCTGTTTTGGTTAGCTCGTATTGCACCCCGTTGTAGACGTTCCCGCCCACCTTGGCTTGAGCATTGTTAGAGAGGTGACCGCCAAGGGCGGTGCTCATTCCCAGAATGGTGTCGCCCGGTCGAAGAAGTGTTTGATAGACAGCAGCATTGGCTTGTGCGCCGGACTGGGACTGGACATTGGCGTACCTGGCATGGAACAAGCTCTTAGCGAGTTCGATCGCTTGTAGCTCTGCTTTGATTAGGCTTGTACGGGCAATGTGATGAGAGCCATTTTCCTGGCTGACGATGAAACCTGAATACATTCCAGCGCGGGGACTGCGATCTTCCGAGGCGGTCAGTTCCAGCAGATTACCGTCAGCCCGAGTACCGCGAAATAGCGCTGACATAAAGTCTGAACTATAGCCTTTGATTTTCTCGCTTATCGTCAACATGTCTGACTCCATCACAACAGCCTTAGGCCCATTCTCTTTCAGCCACGTTTAACGCGCGGCCACATACTCCACTGCCTCGTGCAGTCCTCGGCCCTTCCACAGCAAGCAATGGTTGCGCTCGGCATCGCACAGGCTGATGGATTCGATGACACCGACGAAAATGGTGTGGGAGAACCCGTCAAAACAGTTGGCTATCTTGCAAACCATCCCTACCGGAGCGTCTTGAAGAACCGGGGCTTTACCGTTCTGCAGATCCCAGTCCTCCGCGGCAAACCGATCAGATCCTTTGTTTTCCGTGAAGCGAGATACCACCCGTGCTTGAGCAGGGGACAGCAAGCTCAAGCCGAAATAACCGTGGTTGAGCATCGCGTTGTGCGCTGAAGCTGTTTTGTTTACGCACACAATTACTGATGGTGGATCAGCCGAAAGGCTGCACACCGCGGTGGCGATAAGGCCAACCGGCATATCGTCTTCGTAGGTGGTAATAGCGTTGACGGCGCCAGCGAAACGACCCATGGCTTCGCGAAATTGTTTGTCCAACATGATCATTACCTCACGGTTGTTGTGCGCCCGATTTGAAAAAAAATCGGGCATTTTGTTTTATGCGTTCAGGCACGACAGAAATTTGGTATTCAGGTAAGCCTCAAGTGCCTCGGTACCGCCTTCAGACCCATGGCCGGAATCTTTGATGCCGCCATATGGTGTTTCAGGAAGAGCGAGACCTAGATGGTTGATACTCAGCATCCCTGCCTGTACACCTCGGTTCAGCGCAGCGATATTGGATTGCTGACGAGTCCAGGCGTAGGAAGCGAGCCCGAAGGGGAGACGGTTAGCCTCGGCGATAGCCTCATCGAGGTGTTTAAAGGACATGAACATGGCTACAGGGCCGAACGGCTCTTCATTCATGATTTCCATCGCAGGTGTTACCTCCCTCAGCACGGTCGGCTGGAAGTAAAACCCTTGCTTGTCGATGCGCGAGCCGCCCGTCTCCAGAACCGCCCCTTTTTCCACGGCATCTTTGACAAGGCGTTCTACCGCCTGCAGTCGACGCTCATTGATTAATGGCCCCATTTGAGTGCCGTCAACGGCACCGTCCCCGACCTTTAGAGCTTCAGCAGCGGAGCTGAACATTTCTACGAACCGGTCGTAGACGCCTGCTTGAACAATGAATCGCGTCGGGGAAATGCAAACCTGCCCGGCATTGCGGTATTTGAAAGAAATCAAAGCGGTGCACGCGGCCTCTAGGTCAGCATCATCACAGATGATCACTGGCGCATGACCGCCCAGCTCCATCGTTGCGCGTTTCATGTATTTACCCGCGAGTGCTGCCAGATGTTTGCCTACTGGAACAGATCCCGTGAAGGAGACTTTACGAATCGCAGGGTGCGGGATGCAGTGTTCAGAAATCTGAGCAGGGATGCCGTAAACCAATGCCAATGTTCCCGCTGGGACGCCGGCGTCTTGGAAGCAGCGGAACAGCGCAGCCGGAGCGCCAGGGGTTTCTTCTGGGCCCTTAATGATCATTGAGCAGCCAGCGGCAAGGGCTGGGCCCAGTTTTCGCAGAATCTGACTTACGGGGAAGTTCCAAGGAGTGAATCCAATGGCTGGGCCCACAGCTTCTCTGATTGCAAGTTGAGTCACATTTGGAAGGCGTGCAGGAATCACACGGCCGTAAGTACGACGAGCTTCGTCGGCAAACCAGTCAATAAGATCGGCACCACCGTTGACTTCCATTCTCGCTTCGGTGAGCGGTTTTCCTTCCTCAGCGGTGATCAGTCCGGCGATTTCCTCGACTCGCTCCCGCATCAGCGCCGCAGCGCCACGCATGATTTTGCTCCGGTCAAAGACAGAGATCGCTTGCCAAGCTTTGATACCAGCTTCAGCGGCTTGAATAGCCTCGTCGAGGTCTGCTGTAGTGGCGTGAGCAAAAGATCCGATTACCTGCCCGGTTGCCGGGTTAATCACATCTTCACGGACGCCTTCGCTACCGTCACGCCACTTGCCGTTGATAAAGAGGTTCACTGAGGGATAGATCATGGAAACTCCTGAATGTCAGTTTTGCCTAATAATCCGGATTTTCGGATTGGCCTATTCAGGAGATAGCAAGCGCTATGCCATAAAAAATATCCTTATATTTCAAAGTGTTGATGTTAGTGAGTTTTGCTTTCTCAATATTGAGAAGAATGGTCTCAATAATTTTATGCGTTTTGATTCGCCTGCGCTCCGCTCCGAGTTGCGATCGTGGCTGTGAATAAAATAATAATTAACGTTGCCGCTAATCCGAAGAACGCTGCTTTCAGCGAGCTGACATGCGAAGCAAAACCGATTAACGCGGGGCCAAGCAAAACCCCGAGGTAGCCCACCGTTGCTACAGCGGAAAGCGCCTGGGCACTTGGGACGTCGCTCTGGTTGAGGGCGGCTCGGAACAAGATTGGGACAAAGTTCGCCAAGCCAAGCCCAGTTAGCATAAAGCCGATAAGTGCACTCTTCAGATCAAGAAGCAGAATGAAAAGGAAGCCTGCGATAGCAAGCACTGCTCCGTATTGCAGAAGTTTCTTATCTCCCAATCTGGCGCTCGCCCAGTCACCACCCAGACGCCCAATGGACATTGCGAAAGTGAAGACCGAGTAACCGATCCCCCCTGCTGCTGGCGGCACATTCTGTAGCTCTCCAAGCAGCAAGGCTCCCCAATCCAGCATTGCTCCCTCCTGCAAAAGGCATATGAACGTTAGCGCGGCTAATAGGCTCACGATTCCGCGCGGTCTTGCAAAGAAATTAGAGGAGGATTCAGACATTTTGGAGAGCAAGCGCGGCGTGATCATGAGCATCAGCAGGCCGCAACTACATGCTGAGATCAGCGTGACGGTGAGCGGTGCAATTCCTGCGGTAAGCAAAGCCGTTCCACTGCTTACGCCTGCGAATGTGCCAATGCTAAAAAAGCCGTGAAACCCTGACATTAACGGGACGCCCGCGTCCTGTTCAACGGCTGCTGCTTGAAAGTTAATGCATATATCCAGTACTCCAAGCGAGGCCCCGAACAGCAGCAGCAAGGCGCCCATCGCGACGGTATCGGAGCAGAACGCGAGGCCAGGCAAGGTAGTGCAGAAGGCGATGCTGCTCCCCACCATCAGCCTTCTAAGCCCGATACGTTGTGCAAGGCCGCCAGCAAGTGGCATGCAGATGAGTGAGCCAACTCCCACGCATAACAGAAGCAGTCCAAGAGATGCCTCATCGAGTTGCAGCCGAGTTTTGGCATAGGGGATAAGAGGTGCCCACGACGCCATCAAGAATCCGGCTACGAAAAAGGCGGCACGAGTCGCGAGTCGGTACGAGAATGTACCAACTCTTATGGTTTTTAGATTCATAAGCGCCTTGGAACGTGAGGGCGTAGGTAGATTATCGAACGCCGATTCGCAAGCCCAAAAGGGAGGGAAGGGCAGCCAAAGCTTGCGCGTGAAAAGATGCGCGTCGAGCTGCTTGTTCAGCCTCTTCGCAACTTAATACCCCCCAACGTATTGCCTTGGCTCCAATGTATTTGAAAGGCTCGGGTGGAAGCCTTGGCAATGACCTTACGCAGAAAGGTGAGCTCGTCCACTCATCCTTGGCATTCAACACCAACGAAGCCAGGCACTGTCCGCCTATCCAGGTAGCCTGCACGCCATGCCCCGAATAACCTCCGCCGTAATGAATGCGTTTCTTTAGAGTTTTGAAAAAGGGGATACGGTCTGATGACACGTCGATCGGCCACCCCCAACTCTTCGTGAATCCGGCGGTTGCGATCGAGGGCAGAAGATGAGACATGCCTCGGCGCGCTCGGTCAAAACTTGGCTCATCATTGCGAAGATCAGCTGCTTGGATGTGACTTCCCCAACCAATGGGCCCCGAGCCCGAGCCCATGAGCACTCGATGATCTTGGGTTCGGCGGAAATAGTGCAAGAACATTCGCGCATCGCTGACACCAACCGGAGTTGACCAGCCCAATTTTTCAAGCCCAGATTCTGTTGGGTTGGACATCGTTGCGTAACTTGAAAAGATACTAAAACGTGGAGCGAGCGACGGGATGCCGGCGAGGGCCACGTTGGTGGCCAGAACAACATCCGATGCGATGACGACGCCTTTTTCGCATTGAATACGATGCGGAAAACTCTCCTCTACGCGAGAAACCGGTGAGTTTTCGAATATCTGAACTCCGGCCTCCAACACTGCTTTTTTCAGCTCTATAATCAGCTTCCCGGGATGAACGTTTCCCGCTTCTGGAAAATAGATACCGGCCCCAAAGCCAGGGGCGTTTATGAGCTCGCGCACTTGGCTTTGGTTCAGCGGCTGGACATACTTGTCGACACCCAAGCCTCGCGTTTTTTCCAGAAACTTTGACAGTGCCCGTTCTTGGGCTGCGCACGTTGCAACCCGCAAGTTGCCTTTTTCATTCCACCAGACATTGCGGCCAGGATCGCTAACAAACGAGCGAAAACCTTCGTGCGCTTTGCTCCCCAAGAGTGCAATGTCCAGAGCGCCTTCAACGCCTAAGGCTGCAATATTGGCAGGCATGGAGGCCCAATATCCGTGAACCATACCGCCGTTTTTGCTACTCGCACCGTCGCCTACTCGGTTGGCCTCAAGGATGGCGACGGTCAGATGAGGAGCACGCTTGCGCAGAGCAAGCGCAGTCCACATCCCTGTGAAACCGCCTCCGATTATTGCCACGTCCACGTTGATACCGCCTCGCAGTGGCTTCAAAGGCAGGCCATGTTGTGACTGGATATCTTCCCGCCACCAAGACCAGTGATTGCGCTCAGTGCCTGGAAGTGCGGGAAGAAGCTTCATCGTTATCCCTCCACCAGGTTACGGCCACGTATAAAATCAGCTAGGCGTTCACCCATCATCATCGAAGGCGCACTGGTGTTACCGGAAACCAACTGCGGCATCGCGGATGTATCACAGACTCGCAAACCTTTGAGCCCATGAACACGGAACTCAGGATCTACAACCGCCATTGGATCGGTGCCCATCTTGCAGGCTCCGGACGGATGCAGAGCACCTTGAGCTGTCTCTCTCACAAATTGCATGCGCTCTTCTTTTGTCGTCAGTCGTTTTGACGGGCGGTGAGGATGAGCGACATATTGGGTGAGCGCGGACTGTTCCATGATCTCTTGTCCAATGCGCACCCCTTCAGCCAAGACTTCTACGTCATAAGGATCGGCCAGATAATTTGGATCTACGAGTGGTTCGCTATGTGGATTAGCATCCCGAAGTCGAACGGTACCTCTTGAACGTGGACGGGTCTGATAGACGTTTACGGTGCAGCCATTTCCACTTGGTGTTGTTTCTGCTCCCTCCTCGACCCCTGCACCTGGCAGGAAGTGATACTGAAGATTCGGCAGTGGATCATTTTCGTCGCCATACCAGACCATCCCGCCTTCGCAGATATTGGAGGTGATAGGGCCATTGCGGAAGAGCAGATACTGCAGAGCAGCCCAAGCTTGCCAGTGAAGCTTTTTGTATTTGTCGTAACTGTGCGCGCCGGTCAGTTCGTAGATCAGGAACATATCTACGTGATCTTGCAAGTTCTCCCCTACACCGGGGAGGTCATGCATTACAGATACACCAACAGAGCGTAGGTGTTCGGCGGGGCCAATTCCCGAACGTAGCAAGAGGGTCGGGGAACCAATCGCGCCAGCGCTAACTATCACTTCCTTTTCCGCGCGGAGAGTTTTTACGCTGCCGCCTTCCTGGTATTCGACACCAACGGCACGGCCGTTTTCGATCAAGACTCGGAGCACCTTGCATTGAGTTTTGATCTTGAGATTCGGGCGACTGCGTGCCGGATTCAAATAGGCTACTGCTGCGCTGCAGCGAAGGCCGTTGCGCATTTTGACTTGGTAAAGTCCAACGCCTGCTTGTTTTCCAGAGTTGAAGTCCGGGTTGTAGTTGACGCCGATTTGTTGGGCAGCCTTCACCCAGCTCTTTGTCAGATAATGGGTATGACGCTGGTCTGATACACCTAACGGCCCGCCTTGGCCGTGAGCTTCACCTGCAAATCGCTCGTTGTCTTCGCTTCGCTTGAAGTACGGAAGGACTTCTTTATACGACCAACCATCGCAGCCCAAGCTGACCCAGTTGTCGTAGTCTTCAGGACAGCCTCGCATGTACACCATAGCGTTAACCGAGCTGCCTCCACCGAGCACCCGTCCCTGAACCATGACTGGCGTTTGATTATTTTGGTGCTTTTGTGGCTGGAGAGTGTAGCGGCTCAGAAGGTTACCCTTCGCCGTCTTAAAATAAGTCACTGGCATGTGAATATAGGGATTCCAATCACGCGAACCCTGCTCCAGCAGTGTTACCGACGTGTTCGAATCCTCTGTCAAACGAGAGGCCACTGCGCAAGCAGCGGGGCCACCGCCTACAACGATATAATCAACCAACTTTGACTCCTTACCGTTTGGTGACATCGAAGGGGCATATCCTTCGAGAAATTCTGATTAATGAGTCAGTACCACGACCGCTTCATCAGGCCAGTTCAGGTGAACGAGCGAACCTGGGGTGTATTGAATGCCAGCGACTGGACGAGCCTCTTGGCAGCTAAGAAGGTTTTCCCCATTGCGCACCTGATATACCACCCTGTTTCCGATGAACACTATGTCATCAACGGTTCCTGTCAATCGGTTCGGGCCAGCGATGGGAGGCGTATCCGCCGAGCTCAACTTCATGGCTTCTGGACGAATCGAGATGGATACAGACTCTCCTTCCTTCGCCTTGCGTGCAGCGCCTTTGGCGGCAAAAAGGGAAGTTGTAATCTCCGCCTGCCCGCTGACGATCTTGTTAACGCGTCCTTCAAGGATGTTCGTTTCGCCAAAGAATTTGGCGCAAAACAAGGATTCCGGTGCGGCATACAGATCTTGCGGAGAACCTAGCTGTTCGATCTCCCCCTTATTCATCAGCACGACCCTGTCAGACAGAATCATTGCTTCATCCTGATCATGGGTGACGTATACAAACGTAGTCCCTGTCTCTTCATGGATCCGCTTAAGTTCTCGAAGCATATGGTGCCGAATTTTCAGATCTAGGGCCGCCAAAGGCTCATCCAGCAACAGAACATCCGGCTGGTTGACCAACGCTCTGGCCAGCGCTACGCGTTGGCATTGGCCTCCGCTTAGCTCATGAGTCCAACGGCTGGCAAAGCTATCCAGTTGCACTAGATGCAGCATCGCGTTGACCTTCCTGTTCACCTCGTCCTTGGACAACTTACGAATCCGCAGACCGAACGCCACGTTGTCGAAAACATCAAGATGCGGAAACAACGCGTACCGCTGGAACACCATGTTCACGCTGCGTTTTTCCGGCGGTAGAGATGTTGCATCCACGCCGCTTATTTTTAGCGAGCCGCTGGTCGGTTCTTCAAACCCTGCGATGATCCGCATCAAGGTGGTTTTGCCGCAGCCGCTCGGGCCAAGAAGCGTAAGAATCTCGCCTTTCTCGATCTCAAGGTTGATGTTATTCAAAGCTTTGAACGGGCCGAACGCTTTGTTTACGTTGCTCAACTGTACTATCGACTTGCTCATTTGCTTCATCCTCAAGGTCGGAAGTTCTGGACGAAATAGATGCTCGACGTTGGAGCCAGAAAATGGCCCCAGCGATGGTGATTACGATGAGTGATAGCCCGAAGGCCACCATGGAAGCGGCATTGATGGTCGGGTCGACTGTTCGTCTCATCATTGACCAGATCATCATCGGCAGCGTCGATTCGTTCCCGCTTACAAACACGGTAATGATGAGCTCATCAAAAGAGAGCGCGAACACCAGGATCGCTGCGCCCACAATGCTAGGTCGAAGAATCGGCAAGGTAATGAGATGAAACGATTGCCAGGTCGTGGCACCTAAATCGCGCGCTGCCTCTTCCAAGGATGTGTCGAAATAATCGATTCGCGATCGCAGCGTCGCCACGAAGAAAGGCAATGCGTACAACACATGAGCAATTGTCACCGTCACGAGTGAGCGATTCATTCCTATTTGAGCAAATCCACTGACCAGCGCGATACCTAGAAACAACCCAGGAAGAGCGATCGGCGCTGCACAGATAGTTGCGATTATTTCCCTTGCGCGCCCCTTGATTCGAATCAAAGCCAACGCTACGGTCGCGCCGAGTAAAGTGGTTGCGACTGCGGCGCCGGTCGCCACGATGATGCTGTTCCATAACGAGTCCCGGAACGTCTGGCTGGCAAAAATCTGCTCATACCAGCGAAGGCTCCAGCCTTCGAATGGGAAGACCAGGGATGGGCTGCTATGGAAGCTGAACATGGCGATGATCACAATCGGAGCATAAAGGAACAGCACATAGAGCCAGAGGTACATTCTCAACATGTCGATGTCCTCGTTCAGTCGTGGTAGCGACGGCCAGGTGATAGACGACAAACCTTCATCAGTTGCGTGAAGAACACATATACACCGACGAACAATGCCAAGGTAATGAACGCCATTGCTGCACCCAGCGGCCAGTTACCGGCGCTGCGGAACTGATTGGCGATTAGCAGTCCGTTAGTTACGCCGTCTCGTCCGCCTAGCAGTTGAGGTGTAATGTAGTCCCCAGCGGCGAGAATGAAGGTGAACATAAACGCTGAAACGATGCCCTTGTAGGACATGGGGATGATGACCTTGGTAAGCACCTGGAACCTAGACGCGCCCATGTCTCGCGCAGCTTCGAGGTAATCCGTTTTGACGTCTCTTAGCGCTGAGACCAATAGCAAGAGCGCGAAGGGAAACATGATGTGGACAAGAGTGATTACGGAGGCAAGCGGGCTGAAGAGGATGAACTCAAGAGGCTCGCTTATTAAACCGAACTGAATCAATGTAGTATTGATCAGTCCATTCGTGCCCAAAATTGTACGCCAAGCGTAGACCCGAACCAGGTAGCTGGAAAACCAAGACAGCAAAATTAGATAGAATGCATTGTTGTTAACGCTGCGATAGACGATGTAATACGCGGCCGGGAAGCTGAGTACTACGGAGGCTATTGCAGTCCAGATTCCGTTCGATAGTCCTGTTACGCCAGTTCTCCAAAACCCGGCTGCAGACAGAGTCCGCAGATAGTTATCGACGTTAAACGTCGGATCAATAACAAAGGAGCGAGCCGACCAAAAGCTGTAAAGCAACAACAGCAGGGACGGCAGGATAAAGAACACCAGCATGAACGACATTGTAGGGGCAGCGAGTGCGCCGCTGAGTAACCTCTGTCGTTGATTTACACTCAAACTCATGGCAATCCCCTTTCTTGGGTGACAGCAGTCGTCGACGCCTATCGGAATCGAAATGATCGCAACCTCGTTTTATGCGCTCAAATCGCCTGTGTAACTCATCCAGCATGCTGGAGCGGCGAACGAACAATTCTTGTTTTGGCAGTAAAGGTGACTCGATCAGGCGACTGCTTTTGGTCGCCTTGAGTTGGGCCCTCGCGGGCCCGGCATCATCAGGATGCTTTCTTCATTGACTCGCAATAGTTGCGTAGCTTCGGCATCACTTCCTGCGCGAGCAGTCGCAGCGATTTTTGGTGAAGCGCTGGGTTTTCCCAGTCTTTCTGGGTTGTCAGTAGGGTGCCGAATGGGCCACCGACGTAGTCGACGAAAGCGACCAGTTTGTCCAGGACGGTTTTCGGCGAGCCAGACATCACCATCCAATCCAAGCAGTTCTGGCGAGTCACCTCGCTGTCTGGGATGTCGGCGCTGGGCTTGAGAATGCGCTGCATGTTGAAGGCTTTCATATCTTCAACGATGTAGTCGTAGTACCAGCCGTACGTCGAATCTGGTCTGGCCAGGTAGTCCGCTGATTCCTGATCGGTGTCGGTTACTAGAATCGAGCGTGCGATGCGCCAGTTGTTACGGTCGGCAGGGCGGCCTGCGTTTTCGCAACCGATGGCATATTGTTCCCAGTGCGATTTAGCATGGACTGGTGGAATGAAGTTTGCGCTTACGATGCTCCAGCCTTTTTCGCCAGCTTGTCGAGCGCTGCTGGAGGAGGGGCTCATTACCGAGATGGCCAGCGGAGGATGTGGCTGCTGGAACGGTTTGAGCATTGGGCCAAAGCCCAAGCCCGGGATGATGTTCTTCTCAAGCACAACGTTCCAGTATTTGCCCTGGATGTTGTAAGGAGGGTTGGATGCCCAGATCTTATGAATCATCTCAACCGACTCGACGGTCATCTCGGCGCGGTTCATTTCCGAAGTGCCGAACAGCTCCATGTCGCTTACCAAGCCACCCGGGCCAACACCCATGATGAAGCGACCGCCGCTCAGGTGGTCAAATTGGGCCACATCGCCAGCAACAGTTGCCGGATGATGCTGGGGAAGGTTCAGCACGCCAGTAGCGAACTTGATGTTCTTGGTGGCATCGAGGAGGGTTGCGAAAAACTGCAGCGGGTTGGCAACTGGTTCTGAGCTGCAGCTGTAGTGCTCGCCTACCCAAACCTCTGAATAGCCCAATTGGTCTGCAAGGATTGCGGCCTGGCGATCCTGCTGCAGCATTTCGGTGTAGTTACGCCGCGGATCGTGCAGCGGCATCATGAATAGACCAAGTTCCATATGTACTCCTAGACTGTGCAGAGACTTTTGGACGCCGACCTTCAATGAGACGCCCTTGTTGGATTGGTGACCTTCGAACCGTCAGAGCTTGCTTGGAGACTCAAGGCGGTTGTCAGTACATAGGAGAAAGCAACAACGATGCCATGTGTGATTTACCTGTTTAACTCATTGAAAAATAATATAAAAAAATAATATTTTATGGTTTTTTTCAAGAATCATCTGCGAGAATGTTAGGTGAAATCAGCCTCATATTTGAGACAAGCGAGGATGAGGTGAAGTGAGGCCTCACTCTGAATGAGATGTTTTTCGTGGGATGATCTAGAACCGTAGAGCTGACTTCGCGATCCGAATTTCATGCTAGCTACCATCGAGCATTGTGAGGTGCGTGTTCCCATTTGGTGCGTTCAACGCCTCATCAGCGGTAACCGGCGACTGCATTTGGCGTTCGCTAAATAATCGTTATCGCGCTACAAACTTCTGAATTCGTTGAACTTAAATTTTTTGAAACGACTGATTTTGCTGTTCTGACACTGTCAGGCGCACTCTTTGCAGGAAACCGGTTAAGGCAGGCAAAGCGTTTCCTGCCGTAACCTCTGCTTCATGAAGGTGCCGCTATGAGTCTTCAACAACATCTCTCCCGAATCCGCTCGCGACTTGATGCTCCGCATTCCCAAGGTGAGATCCAAGCTTTGGGTGATTTGAGCTTGCGAGATAGATGTGAGGATTCATGGCGTCGATGCTTCGACAATGGGCTGAACCCAGATTCGAAACCTCAGGTACCGCAGGTTGAAAGCAGCCTGCTCACGCGGATGCAAGACGACTTTGGTCAGCAAGCTTTTAGCTATGCACTGACTGAACTCAACGGCCTGATGAACATGGTCAGTGAAGTCGGCTACAGCGCGAGCTTGGCAAATGCGCAGGGAGTGATCATTGCCGAGAGTGTTAAGCCACAACAGGCATTTTATTGCGAGAGCGACAAGCTTGGCACAATATGGAGCGAAGCCGTTGGCGGTACCAATGGCATCGGGACATGCATAGCCGAGCAACGACCGGTCGCGATTTTCAGGGATGATCATTTCTACTTTGATCTGTCGTCTCAGGCATGTGTCGCAGCCCCGTTCTACAATCCCCTAGGTGAACTGCAAGGTGTCTTGAATCTGACCACTTGCAACCCTAGCATCGACATCAACGCGCACCATATCGTCTATAACCTTGCCACCAAAAGCTCCATCGTCTTGGAAGAACGGCTCTTCAGCGAGCACTTCCGAGACTACGCCATCCTCCAAATCTGTGATTCGCACAGAGCCGCTCAAGTAGTGGCGATTGACGAAAATGGGGTTTTACGCGGAGCCAGCTACGCGGCTCGCCGACGTTTTGGCCTCGCTCAAAATCAAGTTGGGCGAGTCAAGCTGTGGGAAGTGATTGACTGCCCTCAGTCGGCGATATCTCTTGAGTGCTTTAGATCTCCGATGCGTGCGCGAATGCTAATGCGCGATGAGCACGTTGATCTGGTTTTGTTGCGAGCAAGGCAGCAGGAGGTGCAGTTAGCTTTTGCTGATGCTCGAAATCGAGTTGGTCGCAGTACCTCCAAGCCGAAAGAAGTATCAAGCTCGCTGGCACGCTGTGCTGGACAAGACTCGGTAATGCGGCAGAACGTTAAACTCATCCGAAAAGTAATGAACAAAAAACTCCCGTTCTTGCTTCTCGGCGAGACTGGGGTGGGTAAAGACACCTTGGCCAAGGCCATTCATGAAGAGAGCGACCGCTGCCGCGGGCCCTATGTGGCCTTCAACTGCGCCGCAGTTCCTGAATCGTTGATCGACAGTGAGCTCTTCGGATACAGCAAAGGAGCGTTCACTGGCGCTAATAAGGATGGTAGTCAAGGGCGGTTGCTGGAAGCGGACGGCGGAACGCTTTTCTTGGATGAAATTGGCGATATGCCCTTAACTTTGCAAACCCGTCTCCTCCGAGTCTTGGAGTCGGGCGAGGTATCTCCACTGGGGGCGGGCAAACCCGTGCAGGTTAATCTGCAAATTGTTGCAGCGACGAATCAGCGTCTTCACGAGAAGGTCGCTGATGGTAGTTTTCGAGAAGATTTATTTTTCAGGCTAGCAGGGATGATCATCAACATCCCGGCCCTTCGAGATCGAGATGATCGGGCTCAGCTCATTGAGACCGTTCTTGAATCCGTTGCAGAAAATGACGAAGTCCCAACTATGAAGCCAGCTACCTGGAAGAAACTCTTGGACTATTCGTGGCCAGGGAATGTCCGCGAATTGAAGCATGTGCTCCATCGGGCCTCTCTTTTTGCAGAGGATGGCGTGATCTCCCCATCCGATATTACTCTTCCTTTTGAGAGCCGCATCAAATCGAACTCTGATCGATTCGGCTCATCTGTTTCAATTCACGCTCAGCCAACGTCGGAGCTGCCTCAGTTACACCAAAAGGAAATGCTGGAAAGCGAGCAGCGGTCGTCTGCACCTAGCCCTGCGCTTAACCTTGATGCGCGTCAGGCATTGGCAGAACTAGAAGGGCAAACAATTCAAGCCGCGATGTCTGCTCACGGCAATCAGGTCGACAAAGCTGCTAGGTCTCTTGGTATGAGCAAGGCTACTCTCTACCGTAAAATCAAACGCTACGGGATACGCAACGACTGAGACAGAAGGGGTTGAAACGGCCAGATCTGGCGCATAGATCTGGCCTTTTTTTTGAGTTGCAAAACTGATTCTGCTGTCTCAACTTTGCATAATGATAAAATAATAAAGATTAACTGATTGATTTTATAAGGTATTTTGTCGTGGCACAGCATTTGCGTTATTGATGGCAAGCTCTCGCATGACGCGGGGCGCCAATGTCAGGTAATGCCCGATGGTGAGTGCCAGCTCCGTATCCTCCGCTCGTAATGTGTTGCTCCTGGATGATGATCCCTCATACGGATATCTAACTTTGTTGAGAAGCAGAGCTCCTGAGCTCAACGTTGTTGGGTTTACTGATTCCACGGCAGACACGAGAAGGGGGTGTGACATCTGGCTAGGCGCGCCAGACAAAGCATCGTCGCTAATGCTTGATGGTGAGAAGCCCGCCTGGTTGCAGCTGACATGGGCCGGCTTCGCGCCTCTGCTTAAGCCTGAGCTTCCTAATAACTACCTGCTCACGCGAGCAGTGGATGTTTTTGGGCAACCAATGCTGGAGTACGTACTGGCCCATTTGCTGTCCCACACGAAAGCCAGCAGTGCATATCTGGAAAATCAAAACAGATTTATCTGGTGCCCAGCGCATTCCGGCTCGCTTTTGGGAATGAAGGTCATGCTGGTTGGCGCCGGAAATATTGGCTTGTATATGGCCAAGCGTCTGAAGTGTTTGGGGGTCGAAGTTGTGGGCGTCCAGCGAACGCCGATAACCTGTGACGATCTCATTGCGACCTACGATCTCTCTTCTTTCAAAAAGCACTTGGGGGAAGTCGACGTTGTCATCAACATCCTTCCAGATACGCCAGCCACTAGAAATATTTTCGACCTGGAAACCTTACGCCGGATGAAGCCAGGCACGATGTTCATGAATATCGGCCGCGGTTCTGCGGTTGTGGATGCGGATCTGGTTCAGGTTCTGGAGGAACAGCATTTATCTGCTGCAGTGCTGGATGTTTTTCGTCATGAGCCTCTTCCGCCGTCTCATCAGTTCTGGGTTACTCCCAATCTCACTGTTACCCCTCATATCGCCGGGCCAATTGACCCGGGGAAGATGATTGACGCGTTCTTAATCAATTTAGAAAAGTTCGACTTGAGCCAATCCCTGTTGGGTGAGGTAGATCTTGCGCGCGGGTATTGATCAGCGTAGCTGGGCTATCTCCCATAAAGAAACGACAAGACCCTCGACTGGGTCTTCAAAGTCCGGCTCATTGGTCGGTTGTCTGGAGAAAAAAATGTACGAATCCATTCTCTACAAATTTCCTGCTGTCCAAGCTGCGATTAGTGCCTACAAAGAAGGGCGTCCAGTCGTCCTGGTGGATGATCACGATCGCGAAAATGAAGCGGACTTGGTCGTTGCTGCCGAGAACATGTCGGTTCAAAGCATGGCAATGATGATCCGTGATGGCAGTGGCATCGTTTGTCTGTGTCTTGATGAGCAGACCGTAGACAGGCTGAGGTTGAAGCCGATGGTGCCTCATAACGAGTCGCGTTACTCCACCGGATTTACTGTGAGCATCGAAGCCGCTGAAGGAATCACTACAGGTGTCAGCGCCGCTGACCGCCTGACAACAGTGAAGGCCGCGCTTGCATCAGACGCATTCAATAGACATATCGTCAGCCCTGGGCACATGTTTCCACTGCGAGCACGGGCTGGCGGCGTGCTGGAGCGGCGAGGGCACACCGAAGGCAGCGTTGAAATCGCCCTAATCGCAGGAATGCGACCCGCAGCCGTTTTATGCGAGCTGATGAACCCTGATGGCACCATGACCCGGGGAGATCAGATACAGGACTACGCAGACTTTTATCGCCTTCCAATCCTCACTATTGCAGAGTTAGTGGAGTTCCGCGTGGCTTGTGAGGATCAGCGGGCAGACATAATCCAAACGTCCCCAATGATTTTTGGCAGCGCAGTTGCAGTCTGAGCCTCCGGCATGCGGATCCATATCTCTTTCGCCGACAGGGTGGGAATCACCCAAGAGGTGCTTGCAATACTTGGTGCCCGGAACTTAAATCTTGAGGCGGTAGAGATGTCGCCTCCAAATGTCTATATCGACGTACCTGAACTCGATGTTGTTGTACTACAGGAATTGAAATCGACATTGCTTGCAGTGCAAGGGGTACGCTCGGTTGAATGGGTCGACATTCTCCCGGGTGACAGGCGGCGTCTGCAACTTGACGCACTGTTAGCTGCAATGGGTGATCCGACGGTAGCGGTCGACGGGCATGGACAAGTGTTGTTGGCGAATCCAGCGTTCTGTCGTTTGGTGGGGCAGGAGCATCCTGCAGGGGCGTTGGCTGATCTTTTGGGGGAGCAGAAGCTCACCCAAGCGTTGCTTGAGAAAGACTTCAGGCTCGGTATGACAGAGGTTGCCATTCAGGGCAGCGTCTACCTGATGGAATCCACCCCTGTGGGAAGTTCAGTCCCTAACGGAAAAGGAGTGGCCGGTTCGCTAATCGCTTTTTACGCTCCAAGCAGAATGGGGGAGCGGCTTGCTGCCATGCATGAAGAATCTGGACTGGACACACTGTTGGGAACTTCTGGGCCAATGAATGCACTGAAGGTTCGCGTTCAGAAGCTCGCAATTCTCGATGCCCCCTTACTTATTCAAGGCGAAACGGGAACAGGCAAAGAGCTGGTGGCTAGGGCATGTCACTCAATCAGTGAGCGTCGATCGGCACCATTCTTGGCGCTCAATTGTGCGGCTCTGCCGGAAAGCCTGGCCGAGAGCGAACTCTTCGGTTATAGCTCTGGGGCCTTCACAGGCGCGCAGCGTGGCGGTAAACCTGGCCTGCTGGAATTATCGGACGGAGGCACTGTTTTTCTGGATGAGATCGGCGAGATGTCGCCCTATCTTCAAGCCAAGCTCCTCCGGTTCTTAAACGATGGCACCTTCCGGCGTGTGGGCGGAGACCGGGAGCTGAAGGTGAACGTCCGAATACTTTCGGCAACCCATCGGGATCTGGAGGCGTTGGTTTCCAAAGGGCACTTCCGTGAAGACCTTCTATATCGTCTGAACGTTCTCAACGTGAAGGTACCGGCTCTTCGTGAGAGGGGAGGGGATATCTTATGTTTGGCTCGACATTTCCTGGCGCTAGCGTGTACACAAATCCGGGGCGTAAATCGTCGTCTGGGCAAAGATGCCGAAAACATACTATTGACGAACAGTTGGCCGGGGAACGTCCGCCAATTGCAGAATGTCATTTTTCGCGCTGCAGCGACTGCGGACAACATTCTCATAAATGCGACTGATCTCGAACTCGCAGATTCAGAACTTCTCGCACAGTCAAGCGGGCCGTCTATTGAAGTTGAAAGCTTAGAGTCGGCAGTTCAATCGTTCGAACGCGAACTGTTGGCACGCCTGTACCCCGAATACCCAACTACCCGCCAGTTGGCTACTCGCTTGAAGACTTCTCATACCGCGATCGGCCAGCGATTGCGCAAATACGGTATTCCTGACCAGTAGGCACCCAGCTTGGAACGAATTCGTACCATTGGAGCGATTTAGCTCCGTAGCCTTGGCGGTCGCTAAATTGCCGCTTTCACTGGGAAATAGCCGAAGTTATAGATCTCGCACGGATCGATATCGATACAGCTAGGCATGCTTAAATTGAAGTATTTCATAACCTGTTGAAATCTAAGGTTTTATGTAGTTGGCATCTGCTTTGCTTGATGAAAGTTACATGGCCTCGTACTGAGGTTGATCAACGCTAAAAGCTAATTAAGGAAATACCATGAATCTGCGTTTTACCACTGATCACGAATGGCTGCGTCTGGAAGAAAATGGCGAACTAATAGTAGGTATCACAAGCTTCGCTCAAGAGGCTCTGGGGGATGTCGTCTTTGTCCAACTACCCGACCTTATTTCATTTGAAGCGGGGGCAGAAGTGGTTGTGCTCGAATCCGTTAAAGCGGCAAGCAACATCACGATGCCACTTTCGGGGGTAGTTACTGCAGTGAATGAAACCGTTGAAAACGAGCCTGAATTGGTAAATGCGTCTCCTATGGACGCTGGTTGGTTCTTCCGTATTCGCGCTGCTGATCCTGCGGCATTTGATGGCCTGCTTGATCAAGCTGGCTATGAAAAGTACTTGGCAGAAAACGCCTGAGAGAGGAGTAGATCATGACCACCCCAATTTCTCTGGATACCCGCGATGAGTTTGTGGCTCGCCACATCGGCCCCCGTGACTCTGACGTAAGTCTAATGCTGGAAACAGTCGGCTACGACACCCTCGATTCTCTGATCTCTAGCGTGGTGCCCGATACGATCAAGGGTACCAGTGTCTTGGATTTGACCGTCGGACAAGGTGAGGCGCAGGCGCTTGCTGATCTGAAGGCCATTGCCGCCCGTAACGAACTGTTCCAAACCCATATCGGCCAAGGGTACTACCCGTGTTTCACTCCAGCGCCTATTTTGCGCAATCTCCTGGAGAATCCCGCTTGGTATACGGCTTATACGCCCTATCAGCCTGAAATCTCGCAAGGTCGTCTGGAAGCGCTGCTGAATTTTCAAACCCTCATCAGCGACCTCACCGGGATGGATATCGCGAATGCTTCGCTGCTCGACGAAGCGACTGCTGCTGCAGAGGCGATGACTTTCTGTAAGCGGCTCTCGAAAAACAAGGCACCTGCGTTTTTTGCGTCACAGCATTGTCATCCACAAACATTGGAGGTTCTCCGCACTCGCGCTGAACCTTTGAATATCGACGTTGTGGTGGGCGACGAAAATGAGTTGCTCGAAGAGGGCCTGGACGGCTATTTCGGATTGCTTTTGCAATACCCAGCAAGCACTGGGGATGTAATCGATTATCGCGGGCTGGTGACGAAGGCTCATTTGCAGGGGGCGATGGTTGCGGTTGCAGCTGACCTTCTCGCGCTGACGCTGCTAATGCCGCCGGGCGAGTTCGGCGCAGATGTAGTTCTCGGCAGTGCACAGCGTTTCGGTGTTCCGCTTGGATTTGGAGGCCCTCATGCAGCTTACTTCGCCACCCGAGATGCATTCAAGCGTGATATGCCTGGTCGTCTGGTCGGTATCTCCATTGATCGGCATAACCAGCCTGCGCTTCGTTTGGCGATGCAGACTCGTGAGCAGCATATCCGCCGAGAAAAGGCCACAAGCAACATCTGCACAGCGCAAGTTTTACTCGCCAACATCGCGGGCATGTATGCTGTTTATCACGGGCCGGAAGGACTGAAGAATATTGCTCGGCGTGTACATCGCCTGACAGCAATTCTTTGCAAGGGCCTTGAGGACTTAGGGCACTCGGTCGATCAGCACTACTTCTTCGACACGCTGAGTGTGATGACTGCGGTACCGTCGCCACTGATCGTTGCCGCTGCTGAAAAGGCGCGCATCAACCTGCGAATCATTGACGATCAGCGCGTTGGTATATCCGTTGATGAAACCTGCACCCCAGCTGCTATCGCCGCTCTGTGGGCTGTTTTCGCCGTGGCTGGAAAACAGATACCCGATTTTGAAGATATGGCGGATCGGGCTGGTGATCAGCTTCCTGAGCAGTTGCGTCGCAAATCGAAATTCCTGACGCATGAGGTCTTCAATCGCTACCACTCCGAAACCGAGCTGATGCGCTATCTGCGCAAGCTGGCCGATAAAGATCTTGCCCTTGATCGCACGATGATTCCTTTGGGATCCTGCACGATGAAGCTCAATGCCGCGAGCGAGATGATTCCCGTTACCTGGCCAGAGTTCGGCGCTCTTCATCCTTTTGCTCCTGTCGAACAGACCCGAGGCTATCAGGAGCTCACCACCGAGCTTGAAGCGATGCTGTGCGCTGCTACCGGATACGATGCTGTGTCACTGCAACCTAATGCCGGTTCGCAGGGTGAGTATGCTGGGTTGCTTGCAATCCGTGCCTATCACCAGAGCCGTGGCGATTCTGGGCGTGATGTATGCCTCATTCCATCCTCCGCTCATGGAACAAATCCGGCGACAGCACAAATGGCTGGAATGCGCGTTGTAGTCGTAGCTTGCGATTCTAAAGGCAACGTAGACCTAGATGACCTGCAAGCTAAAGCCGCAAAGTACCGCGTGCAATTAGCCGCGCTGATGATCACTTATCCTTCGACGCATGGAGTATTCGAAAAACGCATCGGGGAGATCTGCGACATCGTGCACGAGCATGGCGGGCAGGTTTACATCGATGGCGCAAATATGAACGCAATGGTAGGGCTGTGTGCACCAGGTCAGTTCGGCGGGGATGTTTCTCACCTTAACCTGCACAAGACGTTCTGTATTCCTCATGGCGGCGGTGGCCCGGGTGTTGGGCCGATTGGGGTCAAGTCGCATCTTGCGCCCTATCTGCCTGGTCATGTCCATATGGAGAAAACCAAGGGTGCCGTAAGTGCCGCGCCTTTTGGAAGCGCAAGCATCCTTCCTATTACTTGGATGTACATCCGCATGATGGGCGGCCAGGGACTCAAGCGGGCTTCAGAACTCGCGATTCTCAGTGCTAATTACATTGCACGTCGGCTCGAAGATCACTACCCGGTTCTGTACACCGGTGAGAACAGCCTAGTTGCCCACGAATGCATTCTCGATGTCCGTCAGATCAAGGAGAGCAGTGGGATCAGTGTTGAGGACGTGGCCAAGCGACTCATCGATTTCGGCTTCCATGCACCGACAATGTCTTTCCCTGTCGCCGGTACGTTAATGGTTGAGCCGACCGAGAGCGAGTCTAAAGAGGAGCTCGATCGGTTCTGCGACGCGATGATTCTGATCCGTGAAGAAATTCGAGCTGTTGAGAAAGGGCGACTGCACAAAGACGATAACCCGCTCAAAAACGCCCCACACACGGCAGCTGAGTTGGTTGGAGATTGGAACCACTCCTACAGTCGTGAACAGGCTGTATACCCGAGCGAGATCGTTAAGGACAACAAGTATTGGCCCCCGGTTGGCCGGGTGGACAATGTCTACGGTGATCGGAATCTGGCCTGCGCCTGTCCGCCGATATCGTTGTACCAAGACGCTTAAAACCCCGAGTCATGGCGGCATGTTCGAGCGTGCCGCCTTTTTATAAAGGAATTCTCATGTTTAACAAAAGCTTGACTCTGGCTGACTTTGATCCTGTGCTTAACGCAGCTATAGCTGCTGAGGCTAGTCGGCAAGAAGACCATGTCGAACTGATCGCATCGGAAAACTACACCAGTCCCCAGGTCATGGAAGCCCAAGGCTCAGCGTTGACGAACAAATACGCCGAAGGTTACCCAGGCAAGCGGTACTACGGCGGCTGTGAATACGTCGACGTCGTCGAGCAGCTCGCGATTGATCGCGCGAAGAGACTGTTCGCAGCCACTTACGCCAATGTGCAGCCTCATTCCGGGTCGCAGGCTAACGCAGCGGTCTACCTTGCATTGCTCAATGCAGGCGACACAATTCTCGGTATGAGCTTGGCGCACGGTGGGCACCTCACACACGGTGCAAAAGTCAGCTTTTCTGGCAAGCTCTACAACGCAGTTCAATACGGCATTGATGCTAACGGCCTTATTGACTACCAAGAGGTTGAACGCCTGGCTGTTGAGCACAAACCGAAGATGATCGTCGCCGGTTTCTCTGCGTATTCTAAGGTTTTGGACTTCGCACGCTTTCGAGAAATCGCGGATAGGGTTGGGGCTTATCTTTTTGTCGATATGGCTCATGTCGCCGGCTTGGTTGCAACAGGCCTTTACCCGAATCCGCTTCCTTACGCTGATGTAGTGACCACTACGACACACAAGACCTTGCGTGGGCCTCGTGGCGGTTTGATTCTGGCGAATGCTAGTCCTGAGCTGGAAAAGAAACTGAACTCTGCTGTGTTTCCCGGTGGGCAGGGTGGGCCGCTGATGCATGTCATAGCCGCTAAGGCGGTGTGCTTCAAGGAAGCCCTTGAACCTGCATTTAAAGAGTATCAAACCCGGGTTGTTGGTAACGCCCGTGCCATGGCTGCTGTATTTGCCGCACGCGGTTACGAAGTGATTTCTGGAGGTACAGATAATCATCTGTTTCTCGTCAGTCTCATCCGTCAGGGCATCACTGGCAAAGACGCGGACGCTGCATTGGGTCGCGCTCGCATTACGGTCAACAAAAACGCTGTCCCAAACGATCCTCAATCTCCATTCGTAACCTCTGGACTACGGATCGGCACGCCAGCGGTGACGACCCGCGGATTCCAAATGCCTGAATGCCGAGACCTTGCAAGCTGGATCTGCGACATCCTGGATCACTTGGGCGATGCCGACGTTGAGGCTCACGTTGCCAAGCAAGTTGCATCGCTGTGTGGTCGCTTCCCTGTCTACGAAAAGTAGTTGTATCGCCGCCCCAGTTGCGGGTCTTCCATGTCGCTGAGTGTTATTGATTTGTTCAAAGTAGGGATTGGGCCATCCAGTTCTCTCCCCGCAGGGCCGATGAAGACGAAATACACAGAGACGGCTCGCGGCAGATTGGCCGTAAACATTATTGAGAGCCGAGGCTGATCGCCAGGCGCTAAGAGGATTTTGGTATGAGTTCTGAATCTTTGAAACGTACTCCATTGCATGACCTTCACCTGGAACTGGGCGCGCGCATGGTTCCATTCGCGGGCTATGAAATGCCAGTTCAATATCCGCTTGGGGTAATGAAGGAGCACCTTCACACTCGCAATCAAGCAGGCTTGTTTGATGTAAGCCACATGGGGCAGATTCGCCTGCATGGCAAAGGAGCTGCCGCCGCATTGGAGGCGTTGGTACCCGTTGATATCGTCGACCTTCCGGTGGGTAGCCAGCGATACGCACTGTTCACTAACGAACAAGGTGGAATATTGGATGATCTGATGGTCGCCAATGCCGGGAGTTATCTCTTCGTAGTGGTAAACGCTGCGTGCAAAGAGCAGGATCTCGCCCATTTAAAACTTCACCTCGAAGGGCAATGCGAAGTTGAGGAGCTCTTCGAAAGCAGGGCGCTCATTGCACTACAGGGCCCGCTCGCCGCGCAGGCATTAGGTCGTCTGGCGCCGCGAGTGAAAGACATGACTTTCATGCAATTCCAAGCCTTGGACATCAATGGCATTGCTTGCTACGTGAGCAGGTCGGGATATACCGGCGAAGACGGCTATGAGATTTCCATCCCTGTCGACCATGCTGTGGAGTTGGCGCGCGCGATCCTCTCTCAGCCTGAAGTCAAAGCCATCGGTCTTGGGGCTAGGGACTCACTACGCCTTGAAGCAGGTTTGTGCCTTTATGGCCATGACATGGATGCTTCGTTGACACCGATTGAGGCGAGTTTGGGTTGGGCTATATCAAAGGCACGTCGGTCTGACGGAATTCGGGCAGGCAATTTTCCCGGTGCTGCTCGGGTATTTGCTCAACAAAAAGACGGGGTCAGCAAGAAGCGTGTTGGTTTGTTGCCGTTAGAACGGATTCCCGTAAGAGAGGGCGTGGTAATACACGCTGACGATGGGTCTGTGATTGGGCAGGTGACAAGCGGAGGCTTCGGCCCGACATTAGACGCGCCCTTAGCGATGGGGTATGTAGGAGCGCCCTTTGCCGTACTTGATACTATCGTTTACGCAGAAGTGCGCGGTAAGCGTGTCCCCATGCGTGTAGCCAAAACCCCATTCGTTCCTCAACGCTATTATCGCGGTTAAAAGGATTTAGCTGTCATGAGCGAACTCTCGTCTGTTTCGAAACGCCCTCAACCGCTACAGGCGGGGGTGAAGCTCCGTGGCGCTGAAAAGGTCGCACGGATTCCAGTCAAAATTCTTCCTACTGGGGATGTGCCACGCAAACCTGATTGGATTCGAGTCGAAATTGCAGCTTCTCCGGAGGTGAGTCGCGTCAAAGCGCTGCTCCGCAAACATAAGCTGCACAGTGTATGTGAAGAAGCCTCGTGCCCTAATCTGGGCGAATGCTTTTCAGGCGGGACAGCCACGTTCATGATCATGGGTGACATCTGTACTCGGCGCTGTCCATTTTGTGATGTCGGCCATGGTCGGCCGAAACCTCTCGATGCTGACGAACCTCGCAATCTCGCGACTGCAATCTCGGACTTGCGTTTGAAGTACGTAGTGATCACCTCGGTTGACCGGGATGATCTGCGTGACGGTGGTGCTAGCCACTTCGTAGAATGCTTGCGCGAAATTCGCAAGATGTCGCCCGGTGTAAAACTCGAAACACTGGTGCCAGATTACCGCGGGCGCATGGACGTAGCGCTGGCAATCACCGAGCAAGAACCGCCAGATGTTTTCAACCACAACCTTGAAACCGTGCCGCGCCTTTATAGAGCAGTGCGTCCCGGGTCAGACTTTGAGTGGTCGTTGGACTTGTTGGCTGGATTCAAAAAGCGAGTTCCTCACGTCCCAACCAAATCTGGCCTAATGCTGGGGCTTGGTGAGACGGATGATGAGGTGCTTGAAGTCATGCGCAGAATGCGTGAGCACGACGTGGATATGTTGACCTTAGGCCAGTACCTTCAACCTTCACGGAATCATCTGCCGGTTCAAAGATTTGTGCACCCAGATACCTTTGCAATGTTCGCTGCGGTGGGCCAAGAGATGGGATTTACAAACGTCGCGTCGGGCCCGTTGGTACGGTCTTCGTATCATGCTGATCAGCAGGCGGCTAAGCACTGATTACGTGGTTTACGTGGTCAAAATAAAGAATCCGGGGGCCTTTTTTGGCGTGCTTTTTACCATTTTGGTTTGGGTGGGCTTTCAAGTGGGAGCTGAAAGTCCCAATTTCAGCGCGTAATCTTCAGCCAGGCTCACTCCCCACAACCCCTCTTGTCTTTTGAAATCACTGTTGAGCTGTCGCACCTTGGCGACGGTATTTCTCAGTGTTGGAAAGGCGGTGATCTCACACATGCGACACTCATTTGTGTCGCCCTCCGAAACTTTCAAAAAAGCTTATATATATCATCGGCTTGTGTTTTTATTTGGATGCTGGCATTCATTTTGCTCCTATCTATTTATCCAGCGATGGCACCCGGAGAGGATAGTCACGGGATAAGCGCGACCAGTTCCTAGTTTCATCCTGCCAATTTCAAAAACAACCGCACCAGGATAGGAATGCATCACATGTCAGACGAAAAAGATCCACGTGGTGAAAATTCTCTAAGTCAGATGCTGAACCCAAATATCAGCCGACGGATGTTGATGTTGGGTGCCGCTGCTACGGCGGCCGGAGCTACGCTCGGTCGGTGGATTCCAAATGCTGAGGCCGCAGTCGGTGGAAGCCTCGACATCATGACTTGGGAAGGGTATTCCCTTCAGACTGAGGCAGCTGATTGGATCAAGTCTCAAAATATCCGAGTTAACGCCAGCATCATGGGGAACCAGGATGACGTTACCGCCAAGCTAATGGGCGGGGGCGTGCGCCTAGACCTCGCCGAATATTCCAATGGTTACAACGAACTGTACAAAGGGCTGAACCAACTCAAGCCTATTGATGTGTCCAAGATACCCAACTACAACTCCACTGACATCATCAGCAAGTTTCATGATGGGAGCATGTGGTTCTGGGACGGAAAGCGCTTCGGTATTCCTTGGACTTGGGGGGTGGACACAATCGTGTACAACCCTAAAGGGCTGAGCGCGCCAATTACCAGCTTCTCCGACCTGCTTCGCCCAGAATTCAAGGGCAAGCTGACCTTTTTGGATAACCCTCTTACCGTCTGGCCACTTGCGGCTCGTATCACTGGTTTTGATGACAAGTTTCCTAACGTCACCAAAGACGAACTCAGTCAGATCTGGGAAAAGATGCAGCCGTATCGTGATCAATGCCGGACATTTGCCTCCAGCAATGGGGACGTTGTATCACTGTTTGTGGCTGGTGAGATCACTGCCTGCTTCTGCACATGGACAGCTGCCACGCTGGAGACTGCCAAGCAAGGGGTCAAGACCGAATACGTTATCCCTAAGGAAGGCGGAGCAGTGTGGGCGGACGCATGGTTCATTCCATCGACCGCAGTAAACATTGACACGTCCCTGGCATTCATCAACCAGGCACTCGACCCGCGCACGCAAGCGGCAATGAGTAAGTCAGTCAGCTCGGCTGTGGTCAACAAGAAGGCTGTCCAGTACATGGACGCTGCGACCAAGTCGTTGTTTGATTACGACCACGTTGATCAGTTCTTGGAAACTGCACCCATCAAAGGGCAGCCGCCACGTCAGTCCGAGAAGTTCGCCACCTATGACGATTGGCTCCAAGCATGGGCTTCCTTCAGGGCTGGATTCTAATCCAGAGCTGAACCTGTCCGACGGCTTGTGCTTGTCATTATTTCGAAGATGTTCGAGCGCGTACCGCCTACTGCTCATCAGAAGGAGGCGGTTCCTTGCGAGGTGAATCCGATGGGAATTATGGACTGGAAGCATTGGCTGGTGATCCTGGTCGTGGTGATCCTGATATTTGGAACCAAGAAACTCAAAGGGCTTGGTGAGGACGTAGGCGCATCGATTAAAGGCTTCCGCAATTCCATGCGGGACGAAGACGACAATGCAGCTGTTACTCCTCCACAACCGATTTTGGCTAAGGATGAACACGGATCCGTTCGAAGAGACAGCTACTGAATCGTCGGGTTTCACTCGACATGTGAGGTGTAGTGCCGTCAGTCGGAGGCCTCCGCTTGTCTAGTGCGACGTATAAAAACCTGCTTGATACTGCCTCGGGAGAAGGCAGGCGAGTAGGGCAGCCTTCTTTCATGTGATGGTGATTAGGAGGCTGTGCTTAGACGCACGCCGAACAATGTTTGGCGATTCTTGAGTTACCTATAAGAAGCAAGTTTATAAAGCTTCAAGGAGTACGCTGTGCCGAACGTGTCTGATCGCTCTGACTCTGAGTTTTTGGAGTCGCTAGGGTATGAGCAAAAATTCGAACGCAGCATGTCGCTGTGGGCGAATCTCGCTTTAGGTTTTCTGTACCTCTCACCGCTTGTCAGTGTTGTTGCAATGCTCGCGCAGGGTTTAGCCACCGCCGGGCCGCCCTCGGTATTCTGGATATTTATTGTTGGTGGTGGGCAATTGCTCGTTGCTTTGGTATTTGGTGAGATCGTCGCGCAATACCCTATCGCTGGTGGACTGTATCAGTGGGCGAGAAGACTGTGGAACGGCCAATATGCATGGCTTTTGTCATGGATTTACCTTTCCTGCGTCATCGTAGCGATCGCTACCACGGCGATGTTTGGCGCAAGTTTCGTGGCAAATCTATTCGTAGGGACGCGTGAAATGCCAGTGGTGCCGGTTACTCCTGGAATGACGGCCTCCATCGCAGGCGCAATGCTGTTCGTGGGGCTTTTGCTGAACCTTACAGGCACTAAAACGCTTGCCCGCATTGCTGGTGCGGGCTTGGCCGCTGAATTGGTTGGCGTGATTGGCGTGGGCCTCTACCTGCTTATTTTTGAGCGCAAGCACTCGTTCAGCGTGTTCTTCGATTCTATGGGCACAGCTCATGAAGGCTCGTATGCGTCTGCTTTCGTGGGTGCAGCGCTGGTTGGAATCCTGATGGTGTATGGCTTTGAAGCTTGCGGTGAAGTCGCAGAGGAAGTGCCCAACCCAGGTAAACAAGTCCCTAAGGCGATGATGCTTACGGTGATAGTAGGCTGCAGCTCTGCTCTTCTGTCATTCGCTGGCTATGTCCTAGCGGCTCCAAACCTAGTCGAGATTGTGGCAGGCAAGGTCGCTGATCCTGTCCCGGATATTCTCAACGGCACGATCGGGTTTTGGGGTACGAAAGCATTCTTGGTCATCGCTCTGACTTCATTCTTGGCCTGCGTTATGGGACAACAAGCTTCAGCAAGTCGTCTTATTTACTCCTTCGCCCGAGACAACATGTTTCCAGGCTCGGCGATCTTCGCAAAGCTCACCAAGGTACGTCATACCCCCTTGTGGGCGATTGTCGGGGTCAACGTGCTGTCCGGGCTATTGCTCGTCTTCATCTACTTCTTTCCTGGCTCGCTATTCCGTATTGCCGGTATGCAAATGCTCGCCGGATACATCGCGTTTCAGATGGTGGTATTTGCTGCACTTCGCGCCAGAGCCAAAGGCTGGAAACCAGCAGGTGCTTTCTGCCTAGGAGCATGGGGATGGCCGGTAAATATCGCAGCGTTGGGTTACGGCATTTTCGCCTGCGTGATGCTTTCAACCCCTTCCTCTGATATGTCTCTTTCGCTGCTGGATAGGTGGATCGCGGTGGTCGGTGTGCTGGTAGTAGTGGTCGTTGGCTGGCTTTACCTGGTCATCGCTAAACCTCACCGCCACTCCGATGCGCCTGAGGGCGACGCTGTGGAATTTGCAGACCTGATGCGAGATAAGGCGCTCCGACGCCCTGCCGTGCCAGTGGCTAGCATCAACCCCAATACATCGGAGCTGATTCGCGGCCCGCGATCAGCAGGCTCAAGGGGCTAGGCTATTTAAGCGGCGCCTCTGATGGGGCGCTATTTTTTAGGCACATTCCTGAATCGGAGGGACGATGCTCAAGCAATGTGTATGGCTCAACGAGCCGAACAAATGGGTCTTGGAGCACGACACACTGAGCATCGTTACTGATGCAGGCAGCGACTTTTGGCAGACAACCCATTACGGATTCAAACGTGACAGCGGGCACCTTTTTGGATTGATGGTCGAAGGGGACTTCACCGCCCAGGTTCATGTGAACGGTGACTATAAATCGCTTTACGACCAAGCAGGCCTGATGGTTCGTATTGATGAGGAAAACTGGATCAAGACGGGCATTGAGGTGAGCGATGGCGAACTCATGGTCGGCAGCGTACTTACTACCGGGTGCTCGGATTGGGCAACGGGAGTGTTTCCTGACTTGGGCAACGGATTATGGGTAAGAATCACCTTGGCCTCTGAGGTGATGAAGATTCAATGGTCTGCAGATGGCAAATGCTGGCCCTTGCTACGGCTGTGTAAGTTTCCGAACGCACAGCGATATCTGGTGGGCCCGATGTGCTGCAGCCCTGAAGTAGGTGGGTTAAAAGCTGAATTTACAGGGTTTATGGTTACTTCGCCGCGGCTTAAAGATCTGCATGACCTTAGCTAGCCGGTAGTCTGTGATCGGCAAAATATTTCTAGTCGCCGGAGACGAATATGGAAACGAATATTCTGAGAAATTACGAGACTGTCCGCGCTCAAGAAAAAAGTTTGCTGCTTCCAAGTTTTAGTAAAGCTGCTGCCTGGGAATTGGGTAACAGGCTTAAAGCAGCCTGCGAAAAAAATAGTGTCGCGATCACTATCGAAATCAGGATCGGTAAGGAAACGGTCTTTCTGTACTCCATGGCCGAAACCGGATCCGAAAATGCAGATTGGGCAAGACGCAAACGCAATCTTGTTGAGCTGGTTGAACGTAGCTCGTACCGTGTTGGGTTGGCGGATCAACTCGCCGACACGTTGCTCATGAACGAGATGGGGCTTTCGAGCCGTGACTACTGCACAAGCGGTGGCTCCTTTCCTATAAAAGTGAAAGGCGTCGGATTTGTTGGTGTAGTAACTGTTTCAGGTCTTACAGAGCTAGAAGACCACGTATTGGTGGTTCAGACCTTGGCAGATATGTACGACATCGATATCTCTGCTTATTAGCTAAAACTGCAATGCTGTTGGACGTAAACCCATCGTGATGGCGTTCCTTCTATGAGCACAACCATCGTTTTCACTCGCCGAAAAACCTTTCCGGGGAGGTCGGAAAGGCTCTCATGCTGACCTTGGATAAGCAATGGGCGTATTACCGCAGCTCTTCGCCGCTGCTGGTCGATGGTAAAGGTTATTATCCTACCAAGAAGGAAATAAAGATGATTCAGCGTTTTGAACCAAATGGCATTCGTCTTAGCCACGTTCTTGTTCACAACGGCATCGCATACGTAACGGGGCAAACGCCAGTAGATCGATCACAAGATATCGTCGGGCGAAACTAAGCAGGTACTTGTTCGCATTGATGAGCTGTTGGCTATCGGGGGTACCGACAAATTGAAAATATTGTTCGCCCAAATCTGGCTAAAGCATGTGGTGAAAGATTTCGCCGCGATGAACAGCGTGTGGAAGCAATGGATTCCAGCCGACAGCTTGCCAGCCAGAGCGACCGTTGAGGCGAATCTGGCGGCCGAGAACATTCTGGTTGAAGTGATGGTGCACGCTGCGGTGGTTGAATCTTAGCTTTTGCTCTCATGGGAGGCGAAAATCGTCCGAGGCCCTAGGCAGCTAATGCGTGTCTGCACGATGGGTCTAACTGCCACTGAGCAGTGCCAACCGCCTCCGCTTTTCGCGTGCGGATTTCGTATCTTCTAAATTCTTCCGCAATCTCGATGCTAATTCTTCCGGTTTTTGTCGGACGCCGGTCTCCACGTGGCCTATCGCATGTGCATTCTTTTGGAAAACCACCGCAGTGCGTATTCATTTTGGCGCTATAGGTCGACCGTAAACCCCTGCGTAAGCGTTACATCCGTTGGCTGCACCCTGGCCTGCCTTGATATAAATATCTGACAGCTCCCACACCGCTTTGCTGTGCTCGACCCTCAGCTTCCCCAAATCATCCGCTAACAGCGAATTCATTTGCACAAGCCTTGCGACGTTCCTTCGCGACCGACGAAGCTCTGCCCAGACATCTCGCAATTCGTTATGCAAAAGCAGGCATTCCTGACGCGTCATTTCCAGATGAGAGGGCAAGCTCATGTCAAAGCCAGTTTCGTATAGGAGGTCATCATTCATTCTAGAAAAACCAAAAAAGGAAAACTTTTTACTCCTGGCAGCCTAGCCGCTACTACTGGATGAATCAACAGTACGTTCAGTTTCTCGGACGAACTGAGTATGCGGGTCATAGGAGGGCCTGCTCGCCTAGTAGGCATCACTACGGGTGCACACTCGCTCATGGATGGCAGAAGGGGTAGGGCCGTTTTAGAGCGGCCTTCTGAGATGCTCGCGCTTAAATCCGAAGTCGCGAGTTACGCGAGACTGAACGCTTCATGTCAACCATCACTGCCTTAGCGGAGTAGCGCTCAGTCACTAAAATTGCCGGCAATGAGCTCTGGATCAGGATCCGCGCCAAAACCTGGGCCGTCCGGTACTTGCACCCATCCTTCTATCACAGGGACTGTTCGATGGTAAGGCGTGAATGCGAGCTCTAGATAAAGACGCTCAATGCTGGACTCTGCTTGTTGAGCCGCTAGCAGGTGCAACGAAGCAAGGTAGCCTGGCCCGAAGAACGCTACTTGGGGAGCCAGCTTGATTTGCTTTCCTACACATCGTTGTGACACTTCCCATGCCGCCGTCAGACCTACTTTGATAACGCTGGGCTGGACGTAGTCGATGACATTTGAGTCCACTCTTTCAAGCAGTTGATGCACGCTGCTCGCGTTTTCCCCCGACGCGATTTTAATATCTAGACTTCTCCTTAACTCAGCCAGACCCTGGGAATCATCTGGGGGCCAGAGTGGTTCTTCGATCCACAGCGGGTCATAGGGGAGCATCCCAGTGATTTCGTCACTGGCCTCGGACAGTGTCCAGGCGCAGTTGGTATCAACCATTAGCGGCACTCCTTGCCCGGTTGCCTCCCGAGCCGCTTTCACTGCGATGGTTGTACGCTCGTGCAGTTTTATTTCTGTGAAGCCGCTATTCAAGGCGCGTGTGACGTTTTGGTTTATCAGGTTTGGCTTCGCATAGTATTGGAGCAGCGACGCGTAGGCTCTTACCTTGTCGCGCACCTTACCTCCCAGCAATTCGTAGACGGGTACGCCTTGCGCTTTGCCTCGCAGATCCCAAAGTGCAATGTCCAGTCCGGCGATCGCATGTACGACAGGGCCAGAGCGCCCGAGGTTATGCAGTGCTCGTTCAATTAAGGGTATGAGCAGGGGATCGTCAGCCTCCTTCCCCGCGCTCAATGGCGCAATAAATGTATCGACGATTGCGGTAAGGGCCCGCCCTTCGACGCAGTAGCTCTCACCCCATCCCACCAATCCGCTTTTCGTCTCGACTCTGATGAGTGCGCTGTCCAGTTTGTTTCGTACTCGGCCTGCGAATAGCGGCGGCGATGTCCAATGGTGAAAGGGTAGTCTCATGGGAATGCACGTAACTGAAACGATGGACAGTCCCTTCACAGCGTGGACTCCTCAAGTTTCGTAAGGCTCGCGGAGCGCTTTTTTGCGCGCGATAACAGAATGAAAGAGACCAGCGCGAACACGGTCATGCACAAGGCAGGGATCAGCATGGGGGCCTTGACGCTGTCAGTAGCGTTTCTAACCCAAGGGAAAAGATTCTGGGCAATGAAACCACCGAAATTGGAAAGTGAATTGATCGTCGCAATGCCAGCAGCAGCTCGGGCACCGGTCAGAAATTTGGTGGGAAGAGTCCAGAAACAAGGCAGCAATAAATACATGCACGGCGCGCCCAGACACAGGGAAATGAAACGCCAGTTATTGTCGGGGAGAAACACGCTGCCTAGGAAGAACATGACCCCCATTGATGCTGCGATTAGCATTGCCATCAAGGCGCGGTTGTTCTTCCTCAGTCGGGAAGGAAGCCATACCAGTACGATTGTTGCGGCAAGCCACGGTAGGATATTCAGTAATCCATTGACCGTATTCGTCACACCAAAACCCTTAACCACTGTCGGCAGCCAGTAACTAACGCCATAGATTGAAATCGAAGCCATCATGTAAAGGCCGGCTAGGCCAATGACACGTTTGTCCGTGAAGACGCTACTCAGCTTTAGATCGCTTTTGTCTTTGCTCAAGACGTCCTTTGCCTCGGCGTCAAGCGTCTGCACCAGCCAAGCTTTTTCATCGTCGGCCAGAAATTTTGCCTTAGCTGGAGAGGCAGGCAGCCATAACAAAACCACTGCCGTCAGAAGGATGGGTGGGATTCCTGTCATGACGAACACCAGTTGCCATCCCTCAAGGTTCCACAGACCGCCCTGGTCGAGTAGGAACCCGCAAATAGGCGCGCCGAGCATATTCCCTAAGCTGCTACCGACTGTGAAGTAGCCGAGCATTCGCAATCGGTGCTGGGCGGGAAACCAAAGAGTGAGATAAAAGATGACACCGGGGTACAAGCCGGCCTCCGCTGCGCCAAGCAGAAAACGAAGGATGTAAAACATTGTGGCGTTCTGAGTGAACGCTAGAAGCAAAGTAACGATCCCCCAAGTCAGCATGATACGAGCCAACCACTTCGGAGCCCCATAGCGGTGAAGCATGACATTACTGGGAATCTCGAAAAGCATGTATCCGATGAAGAACAGAGAGGCCCCTAGGCCGTAAACCACCTCGCTCAAGTGCAGGCTGTCGAGCATTTGAAGCTTGGTGAAGCTGATGTTCGCTCTATCGATGTAGGCGACCAGATAGAGCACGCACACCAGCGGCATCAGCCTGAAGGCCAGTTTGTTTATAAGTCGCGGCTCATCGATTTTTATTTTCGCTGCGGTCATGTCCGGTCTCTTTTTATGGTGAGGTCTACCTCGCGCAGGAGCAGACCTTGACGGGAATGAGCCTAAATTCTACTGTGATACCCGTCCATTCCATTTTAAGTATCCGGTGATTCAAATCCTGTATGAGTGTGCAGATTTCTCAGATTAGGTGTTTCGTCGCCGTTGCCACTGAGCTTCACTTCGGCAGGGCAGCGGCGCTGCTCAACATGACCCAGCCGCCGCTTACCCGGCAGATCCAGATGCTTGAACACGCACTTGAGGTATCTCTATTCGACCGTAATCGCCGTACCGTGCGCTTGACCGCGAGCGGGCGAGCGTACTTGGCGGAAGCGCAGGACATTCTCCGGCGCCTGACCAACGCCGAGATGGCGGCCAGAAGGGCGGTAGTGGGAGAGCAGGGCACCGTTGCGATGGGATTTATCCCCGCCGCTAGTTACGGTTTCCTACCGAAGCTGATAGCACTGGCCAAACAGGAACTACCTCATGTCGATCTGGTGCTCAAAGAAATGCAGTCCATAGACCAACTTGAAGCGCTTAGTAGCGGGAAAATTGACTTGGGGATCATTCGACCTATCAGCCAAAGGTCAGATGTCACGAGTGTCTGCGTTTTGACCGAGCCGTTCCTTCTCGCCGTGCCGACGTCTCATCCGCTTGCCGACCGTGAAAACGTTGATTTGAGCGATATTGATGGTGAGCCGTTCATAATGTACTCGCCATCGGAAGGTCGATATTCGTATGAGATGTTGGTAGGGCCTTTCCGCGCGGCGGCCTGCGCGCCGAAGTACGTTCAGTACATTAGCTATCCGCACACTATCCTGTCTCTGGTAAGTGCGGGCATGGGCTTAGGCTTGGTGCCGGTGTCGGCTGCTAGGCTGCATTTTGAGGACGTATGCTTCAAAGAGATTGAGTTGGGCGGTGCATGCGCCGAACTCCATTTGGCTTGGCGCACGCACGGTGATAACCCTGCGGCAGAGGCAATGCGTGAGATTTTAGCTCATCACTCTAGCTAAGCTTTTATTTTAGCGTTCGGACGCCGGCAATTAGAACATCTGCGCGCTGATTTCCAACCGGGCACCTGCACTGATTTTTCTGTGCAGTATTGACCGTTTCATGCGCCGCGACACAGGTATCGCCTGCGTTTACCTGTTTTGATCCATTTCAATTGAGTTATTGCGAGCTCCAATCACGACGCTGTCCACTCATGTAATTTCCATCCAGTACAGCGAGGTTCCTCGGATCCATGGCATCCGCCTCTGATTTAGCTTGCGCGGAGCGTAATACCAATACGAGGCCGAGAATGAACTGCCTGGGTAGGATCATCGCCTGCGAAATAATGGCTGGTGTAGGCAATTCCTAACGAGGTAGGCCGTCTCTGAATCCTCCGATTGTTGCTCAAGGACGAATAGTGTAGTCATGGTGAGAGCGCTGGGCAGCGGCGGACAAACCGAACGATGTGGCCGTAATCTGAGAACTGCGTCACATTGGGTCAATTTTCAATCGGTAGGGTCAGTTTTCAATCAGCGCCAATAGGCAAACCGACTTGTTCAACAGAATCGGCCGATTTGGGCCATTTGCGAGTACTCGCTTTGCCGGGGGACGGATGACCAAGCCAAAAGCGGCATCAATCTGACAGGCCAAAGACGCCTCGCTCCACCTAGAGGGGGCGTCTTCCCCTGTTAATCCCTGTCAGCTTGCCGCATTGCGTGCTATGACGATCCACGCCGCGCCGTCGATCATCACCGACCGCTCGCCGGGGAGGCTCGCGAAGGCGGCACGAACCGCGGCCCAGGCGCGGGCGCGGATGTCGTCGGGCTGATTAGCGAGTACAAGCGACAATGGGCCGCCCTCGAACGCCATCCTTACCGCGTCGTCGATCGCCGCATCCCGCGTCCCGCCCTCGCCGAACGGTATGGGAGCATCGAAGGGCGTGATAGTGATATCGGTGAAGCCAGCCGTCGTCAGGATGCGCGTCACCCGCTCCCGGTCGCCGAACGAAAATGGGCCGGGCGCTTCGGGATTGGGCGGTGCGGTCAGCGGGACGATGCCCTTGATCGCGCCCATCGGCAGGCGCACCCAATCGTTCTCGGCCACGCCGCGCCAACAGACAAAAGCGACCCGTCCGCCCGGTTGGAGCGCGCGTCGCATATGGGCGAACGCCCCTGTCGGATCGTCGAAGAACATCACCCCGAAACGCGAGAACAGAATGTCGAATGCGCCCTCGGGCAGCTCGGCGCTGCTGGCGTCGGCTACGCGGAACTGGGCCGGCTTATTCTGTGGCGCCAGAGCGCGCGCTCGGCCGATCAGCGGTTCGGATATGTCCACGCCCAGCACTTGGCCCCCCGCGCCGACGCGGGCGGCCAGATCCAGACTCGACGCGCCCGCGCCGCAACCGACGTCAAGCACGCGTTCGCCCCTGGCGGGCGCGGCGGCTTCGATCGCGGCCTGGCCGAACACCGCAAACATGGCGTCGAGCCGGGCCTGGTTAGCGGCCCAATACTCTCCGCTTTGTCCATTCCAGTCGGCGACCTGATAGGCATTTTGCTCTGTCATGACATCTCCTCGTTTTTGATTCGCTCTTCAGTCCGTGCAAAAGCCGGGAACGGCGACCTTCTGGAACAGGTGCGGGCTGCCTACGACGGATGATGGATAGGCCGAAAGCTTCGCGACGAACTCGGGATGGGTGAGGCCTGCGCGGACTGTCTCGGTGGATTCCCACACCACATAGTTCAGGTAAGTCGGGCTATCGCCGATCGCTCGATGTAATTGCATGGAAATGAAGCCCGGTTGCTTCGTTATGATCTCGGCAGCCGCCTTGAAAGCGTCCAGGAAGCCCGCTTCGTCGGGGGGATCGAGCGTGAAAAGGTTGATGAGCACGACTGGCGCGGCCGCGATGCCGAATTGGCGCTCAAGCGGGAATTTATCGTCTAGCGGTTTGAATTTACGGTCTTGCGGCTTCTGGTCGGCCATGGTGGCGCTCCTGTCTAGGGTGAAATTGAAACTAGGGTGGTCGATGCTGCTTCGAAGCAACCTTTAAAAGCCTGCGACAACCGAAGTGCACTCAAACCAGCATCGACTGCTGGGCGGAGATACCCGCCGTCGCGCCGTGCGATGTTGCCAGGGTGACCGAGGCCATGAGGGGGTTTGCTAGGTCGCCGGCAGCGTAGATCCCGGGCATGCTGGTTTCGCGGCGTTCGTCGACCTTGAGGGCGATGCCCTGAGGCGTATCGACCGTGGCGAGGCCCAGCAATTCATGCAGGCGTGCGGACGGTTTGTTGCGCGGATGCGCGAACAGGATGTCGACCGCGACAGAGGGGGCGAAGTCGAGCCTAACGGTGGTGTTATGGCTCTCGTTATGATCGATTTCGGTGATCCGACCATCGACGACAGGGATACTGCGGCGCGCTAGATCCGCCCGGATGTCGGGTGGGATGTCGTGACCATTGGCAAAGACCGTCAACGTGTCCGTCCAATCGTGGTACAGCCTGACGTAGTTGTGCGACGGCGGGCCAGACCAGACGAGGCCCCAATGCCGGCCGGCAACTTCAAAGCCGTCGCAATAGGGGCAGGGCACGATGGAGGTGCCCCAGCCTTCGGCAAAGCCGGGAACTTCAAGCATCTGGTCGGCGACGCCATAGCTCAGGATCAGGCGGCGCGCCTTGAGACTTTCGCCATCGCCAGTGAGGACGGAGAAATCGTCGATGGCTCCGGAGATGCTTTCGGCCCGGGCAGTGACCAGCCTGACCGTGGGATAGCGCGCCAGTTGCTGCCGCGCCTCGGCCAGGATCTCCAGCGGTGGCTTGTGGTCGTGACCGAGCAGGCCATGCGAGTGGTCGGCGAAGCGATTGCGCGGCAGGCCGGTATCGAGAACGATGACCTTTCGGCGGGCACGGCCAAGCTGCAGGGCGGCGGCAAGCCCGGCAAAGCTGCCGCCGATGATGATGACGTCACTCATGGTGATAGGATCCGTATTGTGGATGAAGGGAGATTCGCTTGCACTTTTAAGATACTTCGGAGTACCCTAATGCAATAATTAAGATACTGTCAAGTACTGGAAGTTTTTATGACCGAAAATAGCCAGGCCCGGCGCGGCCGGCCCGCCAACGAGGCGCTTCGCCAAACGATAGTCGACGCCGCGTGCGAACTTTTTGTGGAATTGGGCTTTCAAGCGACGACAATGGACAAGGTCGCCCAGC
>Ga0247814_10000151_pt1 | contig 65208 bp, 102 predicted proteins | sample UWRJL179409R1_FD_179947 | JGI IMG/M metagenome (GOLD analysis project Ga0247814, IMG submission 179947) | Plant litter microbial communities from Arlington Agricultural Research Station in Wisconsin, United States - UWRJ-L179-409R-1 | ecosystem: Environmental > Terrestrial > Plant litter >... | reverse complement strand
CGCGGCGGGCAGTCCGCGCCTCTACGCCGACCTGCACCCGGAAGGGCAGCCAGCCGCCGCGGAGAAGATTTACACCCAGCCACAAATGGACGCTGTGGTTGCGCCACCGCTTTACAGGAACCCCGCGAACGTGAATCCGGCCCTCGTCCCGGACGGATGGAGGTTCCTGACGGTCGATGAGACGGTGATCCCCGAGGGGGCGCAAGTTTGGGTTAGAGGCCGGGGGGCTTGGTTCCCCACCAAATGCGCGGGCAATCTAACCGCTAATACCGTCACCTACATCACCCGCATCGAATGAGCCCCGCCGACCAGACCAAAACCTTCGCCAACGACCTCCACGCACTGATCGATCGCTACCGGAGCGAGTTCGACATCACCTATGCCCAGGTCATCGGCGGCCTGGCCATGCAGACCCACGCCACCACCGCCGAAGCCCTGCACCAAACCGACGAACCAGAATAACACCATTATGGGAATGTATGACACAGTAATCTTCAACGGCGACGAGTTCCAGACCAAGCAGTTCAACTGCAAACTGGACACGTTGCACATCACCACCCGGCTCCTCCGTGTCCCTCTTGAAGAGGAACTTTACGACGCCGAGGACATGAACTTCCACGGCGAGATGAACTTCTACCGGGACAATCCGCAGACCCGACGCTGGGAGGAGTGGACCGCGAGGTTCGTAAATGGCAACTTCATCGCCGCCAGAAAGGACAAAAAGCTATGAAAACCATCAAACTTGTCCGCCCCGATCCGCCCAAAGCCCCGTGGACCGGGGAGCAATTCACCTGCACCTGCGGCACGGTGGTGGAGTTCGAAGAGGGAGACTTCCACCCCAGCTTCACCGCGTTTACCTGCCCCGGGTGCCGAGAATTCCGCCAATGGAAAGCGGACGCAACCAGCAAAAAGCCATGAAAACCGACCAATCCGCCAGCGTCAAAGCCCTCCTCGCCGAATCGCGGTGCGCCCTCAGCCTCAAACGCTCCGCCAACGGCTTCATCCGCATCGAGATGCGCACCCACACCTTGGGCAGCATCGAGCTGACCATGGGCGAAACCGAGTTTACCGACCTCATCTTCGGCGTCTGCGAGACGGACGCCGCCATCAGCCGGATCACGCCGAGGAAACCCTCCTACCCCGCACCAGCCGCATGAAATCCAACGCCATCTTCGTCGGCAACACCCGCCCCGCTCTGTCCTACGGGATGACGGGCGTTTTTGTCCACCAGCCGGAGTTTGACAGGGTGAACGGCCGCTTTTCGGTGTTCATGCCCGACGGCGACGGTCTTCCGCCGGTCGTGGTGAACCGCAGTGATGTTTACATCCCGTCCAAACACCAAACCCGCCACTGCCCCAGCAAATGAGCCACGAACCAAAACCTTGGAGAACAAGTCCGCCCCCACAAGTGGCCGGGGAGATGATCGTCGGCAAATACGGGGATGACCGCTGCCTCATACGATGGGCCAACTGTCGGCAGTGCATGCTTGCCGGAGTTGGTGGGGGCAACGGTTATTTGGGAGCAGGATGGGAGGATGATTACAACCGCCTGATTGTGGACGCCCCGGACGCATGGATGACGGAAGAAGAGGCTTTTCAAACCTTTGGAGAACTTACCAAATGAGCCACAGCCCCATGCCCGAAGACGCCTACCCTCCCCAGTGGAGGTTCACCAGCACCACCCACGGACTGAACACCCTGCCCAAACGGGAGCTGATCCGCCTCCTGATCGAAGCCCGCCGCGAGCGCGATGACCTGCTGGAGGAGAAGCGGCGCCGGTTCGAGAAGGACTGCGGACCGCTGATGCGCACGTCCAAAGCCCACCAACAACCAACATCACTATGAGCGACCTTACCTTCACCTGCCAAATCTGTGGCAAAGAGTTCCCTGCTGACCCCGACACCATGGCCGAGGCCGGAATGGCCGGCGTCTGCACCAACCCGGACTGCGATTGCCACGAGGACATCCCCGAGGACGAGATCCTGACCGCCGACCAGCTTGCCGCCATGTCGGACTACGCCCTGTCCGAGATCGGTCTGACGCCGGAGCAGCGCGACGAGCTGCTGGCGACGGGAGAAGTCACCACCGGCGGCATGTGCATCTGCAAACCCTGCCAGGACGCCGGGCAACAGGCGTAACACCATGGGAAATCCGCATCCGACGCGCTCCAAACCGATCAAAATCGGCCGGAAGCACACCGGCGCGCCGTCGTCCCGCGTGAAGGGGCGGCGGCAGTCGGCCACTCTGGCCGCGCAGAAGATCAAAGCGGCCAAAATCCGCAAATTCAAGCTGCAGGTCCGGGCGTTTTGGGCGGAAAAGAGGGAGAATTTCCCGGCAAAACCGTGAACAACCGTTGACTATCGCTGTTTAGCGCGGTAGAATGGTGCTCTATGAGTGAGCCATTCGATCTATCCGCCGACACGATGACCCGTATTTCGATCTCGATCGACTACGGGCTCAAGTGCTACCTGCAGGACGCCGCCGCGGTCAGCGAGCGCAGCCTCGCCTCCGAAATCGTGTTCCGTCTGAAGCGCGACCTGGGCGCGCATGACAATTACCGGACGGTCAACACCCACGACGGGAAGGAGGAAGGGTGAACGTCCCGCACGTCATCCAACTTCTCCGCGACACTCTGAACGAGGACACGTGGGAGGCGTTCCGAACCGGAGTCGAGCGGGCGATCACGCTGCTCGAAGGCCCCGACCGCGAGAACATCCTGTCTGCCAACCTGCGCCGGCTGGACGAGGAGGGTATTGCCTACGTCTGGCTCAAGGAGCCTACGCATTTGCGTATCAAAGCCCACCGCCGGCAGTGGGAGGTGTGGCCCACCGGACACAAGTGGCGGCGCATAGGCAGTCCGCAGGGAATAGTCGAGGGAATTGAGAAGCTCTTCGCGGATATAAGGAGGTTTGCAAAATGAAAACTAAACAAGACGCCCTGCTCGAAACTGCCCGCCGCTGCAAAGTGGGTAAAAAGTGTCACCACGTCGTGATCAGCCCGTCGAACCGGCCGTGCAGCCGGGGGATAATGGAGGTTGATTGCCGGGAGGTCACTCTTATGGCCGTCTCCGGGAAGTGGGCGATGGTGCGTCGGCCGCGCTGTGCCCCCTACGTCACCCAGCTTGTCCAACTCGAACCAATACCGAAATGAAACTCCACCTGCTCCCCGCCATCCTGAAGGAGGCGCTGGCCCAGCACAACCCGACGCGCACCCACCACCTGCTCCTGGAGGCCCTCGACGCCATTGACGAGCCACGCCCCACCGGCCCGGAGCCGCCGGCGGAACCAAAACCACTCAAGACCTTCGAGCAGATCCGCTGCGACATCATCGAGACAGGGGCGCAGATTTACTCCACCGGCAACACGCGCCTCATCATCCGGCTGGGCAAGCAGGCGTGGAACGCATGGCCGACCACCAACCGCTGGAACCGGGACCACAGCCACTGGGCCTACGGGAAAAACACATTCGAGGGCATGGAGGGTCTGCTGTTTGACATCCGCCGGTTCCGGCCGCGGAGTTGAGCATACCTTTTGGGTATGCTCAACCCCTCCAGCATACCGAAAAAGTATAGTAAAAGTGCTGGATCGCGGTTGAAATAACACCCGACCTGTGGCCCTGCTTTACGCAGAGCACCGGTGTGCCAAAATCCCGCAACACGTAACCCGTGCCGCGGGATTTCCTTTGTCCGGGTATTGGTTAGGCGGGGGTATTGCTTATAGGGGTGGGTGTCTAACAAAAACAGAGTGAAACCGGCACCCTGCAACTCCTGCTCACGTGTCAACACTGCGTGGAATGACGGGCGGAGTGGATCAGAGGATTTCCCGCTTACTTTGGCCCCCTACCCTCCCACAATCGGGGTTTCCTTACCCCCTGGCCCCTTCAATGAATGCAGAGAGGATCGCAGCACGCATACCGTAGCTCAAGCCCCACGTCACACGCTGGCAAATTGCCCTGTTCAACGCGAGGATTATTCCCAATAATATTCTCAAAGCGCTTCCCAACGGGGAAACGATTAGATGATATACTTCTAATCACTCGCCAAAACGGAGGGCTTGTCGGGATCGGAGGGAGATTCTGACGGATTTGCAGTAGGCGATTTCGGGGTCAGACCGGCAGCGCGGGCGGCAATTGCCTCTTTCTCTTTCGCGTAAAGCCTATCCTCTTCCACCCTCAATTCCCGCAGCGCGGCGGACATAATCGGGTGTTCGGCATCCGGTTCTTTGGCCATTTTGACCAAAGTATCCAAAATCTTCTCACGGCTTGCCTCATGACGCTTCCGCCGTGTCTTCAGGTTTTCCACCGATTCCGGCACATCTAGAGTCTTCATAATCTGCATTTTCCGCGTAAGTCCGGCACGGGCAAGGCGCATCCGTTCCTTCCGCTCTTCAGGTGTTGATTTTGCCGCTGCGGCCCGGCCCCCCATTCCGGCAAATTGCCGGATATGTTTGGAGCGGTTTTCCCGGTCAGCATCGGTCAGACGATACGGACCGCGCTTTTTTCCCGGCCCGGCAGCGGTGGGAATGGTGGATAACGCGACGGACATTGTGTGGACAGTATTATTGTGCAAACGCCAAAAAGTCAATGGTGGACGCTGCAACGTGTAAATCTTTCAAATACCGTTTGACTATTCTTTGCATTTGCACAAAATTAATTGCATGACGGCCAAACAAATCAAAACCATCACCCAGGATTTCAACGGCAACTTGTGTGTCAACGGAAAACGCGTCGGTGATTCAATCAACATGGCGTTTCGCGTGACTACCGATTCACTGGAATTTTGGCGCGACGATGCAAAAGAGCGTTTCGCCTATCTAATGGGGGAGCAGGGAAAAGCGGTGGCAGCGAAGGCCATTCTCGACTTTGTAAATAAATGAACGCACACCGCAGAAACCGCCGCCGCATGTTCCAACGCCTGGCGTTCGGACGGACGATGGAAGGCTATGGCCGGAAGCGGCGCGGACCGAATGAACGGATTGCATGGGGACGATTGTTCCGATTCCGGGCGGAAGCGATGCCGGAAGGCACGCTCTAACCTATTATCCGCAAATTGTGTGGACGGATGGCCGTGTAACTGGCCGTTGAATAATTTTGTGCAAATGCAAAGAATTATCTTGCTTTGTGGATTGCGCGGTGCAAATTGCTGGCACGCAAGCCATGGAGACTCTGACCACCTACAACACGGAAACCATGGACCGCCGGTATTTCATCGACGGGAAGCGCGTGACGGAGCAAGCATTCATCGCCGCGCAATGCTCCATGAAGGTGAGGGGTTTCTCCCAAACACGGCGCGGAAAGCGTGACGAAGTCTATTGTTACCGCGCCACGTTTTCACCCAAACCAAACACCCTATGAAACCTGAAGCTGACATTATCGACCTGCAATCATGGATTCCCGACGCCTTCCCGCAGCTATGGGAGGTGACGAAATACCTCAGCGCTCCCCACGCAATCTGGAACGCGGCGTGGATTTCCGCAGGATGCCCTGACATATCCGAACCCGCCGCCTGATTTTCCACCCTCAACCAAACACCTGACACAATATGAAAACCAAAACTGCAAAATGGACTCTCCGCCGCGCCACTGGCGGGCACCCCCTCCCCCGCTTTGTCATCCGCCGCAACGGGCGCCTGATCAACTATTACTGGACCCGCGCGGAAGCGGTGGCAGCACTGCCACGTTTGCAGGCCGTCTGATTTTCCACCTTCAACCAAACAGCTGACACCATGGACTTTTTCCACACTGAATTCCCCGACTTCGACCCTAACCGCCGCGAAACCACTGACGGCATGGACGATCCGCAGAGCCTGACAAATCAGGAGAAGGCGGACTCTGCCGAATCCTGCTTTTCCGCCAAGTTTCTCCGCAGTCAACCATGGGGGAAGGAGGACATTTCCGACCTGATATCCAACATCCTTCACCTTGCCCACTCCCTGGACATTGATCCGGTGGAAACCATTGAATCCGCTTTGCGCGACTTCACGGCGGAAGCCGGACCACTGGACGCAGCGGAAGCCACCCTATAGCATATCACCCGCTTTCCGCCCGCACCGTCCACCGCTCCGGCTATGGCGGGAAGCCGCTACTAACTGAAAACCGTCCTAAATACAAAGCCTGACACAATTTAAAACCGATATGAAAACACTAATCTTCGTCCCGACCCGCAATTGCATTTCCGGCATCGCCCGCGTTCCCACTGAAGCTGAGGAAACGCGGATGCGGGAACAGGACTCCCGCCCATATGATCCACGCGCCACGGAATGGTGCAGCGGGGAAGGCCACGTAATTCTTGAGCACACCGGCTATTGCTGGTGTGGGTGGATGAAACGCGGCGTTCCCGTCAAAGTATAGAAGCCTGACCGTCCACCGCTCCGGCTATGGCGGGAAGCCGCTACTAACTGAAAACACCCTATGAAAAACTCAAACTCACTTTTGAAAGACGGAATCTCCCGCCGGGAATGGCGGAAGCTTTGCAAGTCCCTGAACATGGCGGAGAACCGCGTCATTGCCGCTATGAAAACAGGTTATGAAATCGCCCGGAATGGCGACCGTAAAATTGCGGAATGCCTCCGGCTGTCAAACCTCACCGCCACCGGGCGGGCGCAGCTTCCGCAACTCCCCTGAGATCCGCCACCGCTAATAACAGAAAAACCCCCGGCGCGCTTGCACAGCACGTCGGGGGTTTTTGCTTAACACCGGATATGAAACTCACGGCATGGAAACGGCCATCCGTGACAGTGGGATAATAACGCGGTGCGGCGGGATTGCAAGCCGTTGAATAATTTTGGTCAATTGCAAAGAATTAATTTGCCTTCCGGTTTGGCGTGTGCAATAAATCTGTCAACACGGCAATCCCGCCGGTTATACACCTGACACAATATGAAAACGGATTACTACACAGTCATCGGCCGCATTTCTTTTTCGGATGAAGATTCGGCATTCACCTATGAGGCAGAAAAGCCTTTCAAAGCGGTCCAGCAATTCAAGTTGGATATTGTTGAGGAGGCAAAACTAAATGATGCGGACTTCGAAATGACAAAGGAGGACACGATAATAATCTCCTTCGTTATCCTTTCCGATTCACCCATGGACATCATCCCCTATGACTGAGCAGCACTCAACACTAACCCCCGCCATGACTATCCAACAAATAACCGCCAAACTGGAAGCGAACGGATGGCAGCTTGCCTGCCTGACCCCGGAGGAACGGGCGTTCGCCATTGCCTACTGCCGTAAACACTAACGCCATGAAACACCTGACCGACTCCCAGATCCTGATTGCCATCGAATGCCATCCGCCCGGATACGCCCGCCATGTTCTCGAAAAGGAAATGGCCCGCCGGCACGCCGCCGCCCGTGCGGCCTGGCACAGCTGGACCGTCCTGCCCGGCGGCGGGGTGGCGCTCAACCTTGCCCGCCCGATGGCGGACGCGGCGAATCCCTTCACTCTTAACTAACACCTGACCTATGAAACTGCCATCCGTTGAAAATCTCGAAACTATTTCCGGACCTGAATTGATCCGCCGTATCCGCCGCACTAAGGACATCGATTCCAAGGTGATTGACCGGATCTCTGCGCTGACTTCCGAACTGACCAAAGTAAACGAAGTGCTAAGCACCCTCCGGCTTGAGCGTAACCGCCGCCATTTTGAGCACAGTTCCGACAAGCCTATCGTCCGCGCTGCTAAACCGGCCTAATTACAAATCTTAACATAACTTCAAATCACCATGGAAACCGAAACCACCGCGCCCCCGGCGCTCAATCCCGCGCACCTCGCCGCCGCACGCCGCGCATACATGGACGCCCCCGGCGGCCACTACAGCACCAACCGGCTTTCCGCCGCAATCCAGAAATATCTGTCCCTCGAATTCCCCGCCATCCAGCCCATTGCCAAGCCTGCACCGGCCCCGGCGGGGAGCGGCTACACTATTGAACGCGAGAACGATTGTTTTGTGGCCCGCTTCAAGGGTGTAAGGATCGGTTCCGCTTTTAACATCGTGGAAGCCGGGAGGTTATGCGACCGCCATGAGGAAAAAGCCGCACAAGCCTGACACTCCCCCCAAACTGAAAAACCCGTCCGCCGTTCAACCGGCGGACGGGTTTTTGCTTTCCCGCGAAAGTCAGAGAACGCTCGTCAGCGTGCGCGGCCGTCCCACCGGGCGTGTGGCACCGACCGGCAGCGGCTGCGGTTCGGGAGCGGGTCCGAGTTCGCGCCTTATCATCTCCTGCACCCAGGGCCTCGGCGTGCGCCGTCCGTTCTGATACTGGTAAACGGTCCACTGGGAGCAATGGAGAATATCAATCACGTCCTGCACGGGAAAGCGGGACAGGTAGGCGGGAAAATCATCGTCAGGCATACCCTCAATCTGTCCGCAGAATAATTTTTGTCAAATGCAAATAATTCGTTTGACATTTTGGTCAAGTGACCAATATTAGGAGCACGGGGCCGGGTTTGGTCCTGACACCTGAAACACTGCTAACTGATATGAAAACGATGCTCACCCTTGACACCTTCACATCTAAGTCCTTCACCCCCGCCGCGCTGACTGCGGCAGTCGTCGCCCAGCTTGGCGGCTGGGAGGACTTCACCGAACACGCTGCCGACGTTGTGAACCACGGCGCGGACGGCAGGTTCTCCGGCTTCACTTACTACACCGACACCGTGCCGTTCGCAGTGGCCAACCTGCCCGCCATCCGGGAGTCTCTGAAGGAACAGGCGGATGATGAAGGCTCTTCCGCCGTGGAGATTGTCAACACTTTCCGCTGCCTGAAGAACTACGATCACGGCCTGGACGACGTAGCCGCCGCGCTGTTCGCCCCGGACGCTGATGACGACTGCCATTCGCTGATTCTCAACGCGCTGGCCTGGTATGCCCTCGAAGAAGTCAGCCGGGCCTATGCTGACGCCATGGAAGGCGATGGGTGGACCCGCTGGACTGCGGACACCGTCAGCGACGACGCGGTTCTGGCTGTCTGCCACTTGGCGCACGCTTCGGACATCACCGACGAGGACCGTGCCGCGACTGCTGCGGAACTCAACAGCACCGCCAGCTAATAGCTCCGGACCGATTCCACCGACGCAGCTTCCCCGCCCGTCCGGCGGGGAGGTTGAACGGTCGAATTACCGGCCAACCACCACACCTGACCCATGAAGATAATCACTCCCGGCGCTCCGATGCCGCCGCCCATTATCCCCGCCTACCGGGGAACCTGCCTGCGCTGCGGCGCGGTTGTCGACTGATCATATTCCGAAATGGAAGTGGGCACCCGCCGCATTCCTGCCACCAACTGGTTCGACCGGCTTCTGCGCATCCCCGGGTATGAGTCCGCGATGTGCTGCCAGTGTCCGACAGAACACTGCGGCAAACTTATCCCGGTGAAACGGGAGCCGCTGACCACCCCAATTACAAATCTTAACACAATTTCAAAACCATCATGAGCGCCATTCAATCACTCCCCCAAAACGTCAACATCCTCGACGGCCCGTGGATCATGTCCGTGCCTGTCATCAGCACCGCGCACCTCCCTGCCGACGTTTACCAGCGTCTCGCGGAGATCATGGAGGAGGCGCACATGGCCACGATGAAAGGCGGCTGCGGCGATCTCCTCTGCATCGACGAGAACGATCTCGACGAAAAGGAGGACCCGGAGCTTTTCGCCGTCGTGTCCTACTTCCGGGGGAAGGGCTACGATTACCTCCGCTTCGACGCGGACGGCGACGTGATCGGCGATCTGCCGGTGTGGGACTGGTAGGACACCGGGACAAGGCTTAACACAATTCAGATCATGCACCAATACGACAGCTTCGACCGGGCAATGGGCAAAGCCTACTGCGACATGCTCACTAAAAAGGAAGATGCTGCGACAAGGAAAAAGAACTGCAAGGCGAGGGGCGACCGTGCGAAAAATAAGCAGGCCCGCCGCTCCCGAGCCATCAACCGACGGAAACGCTAACCATTTTCCCGGGCCCGCGGGTGCGGTGTCCCAGGAATAAACCCATCCCGGCCGGCGGGCTTCCACGTCCGGCCGGGGTGCCGACTTTACGACAAGGCTTAACACAGTTCAAAACACTAACTGATTATGATTTGGCACATTCTCTCCACAATATCCGATGACAGCGGCCCTGTCGAAGTCATGGCCGCTGCTGACTGCGATGGCATCGGTGTCATTGCCCGTTGGGTTAAGCGCGGCTCCGGATGGCGCGTTTTCGCAACCGACACCGAGCAATGCGGCATGGTTCCCATTGACGATTTCGGCGAGGAGGAATGCGTCCCTTCTGAACCTCCACTGGCTAATACACCATGAACGCCCTCCCCGCCAAATACCTCCGCCGCAAGGCCCGCGTCTCCGAACTCTACGATCTCGGCCTCTGCCGTGATCATTGCGGACGCCGCCGGGAGGGCGAATCCTCCCGGTGCCGGACGTGCCTGGACAAGAAAGTGCGGATCAGCCGCGAGTGGCGGCGCAGGCGGTCGGCGGCGAAACAACTCACCCTAACACAACCATGACTTTTTCTGAACTTACAAATCTCACCGTCGCCGTGACCGGCGCAAGTCACCCCGCACGCAAGTCCATTGAGGAGTTGAGGCCGGACGAAAAGCAGGCCGTGCTGGACCAGTTAGAAGCCATGGTTGAGCAGGAACGACGGGACGTTGATCTGACGGGCCTATCCGCAGTCTCCGACACTGCCCGCACACTCACTCTGGAGATTGACCCATTCTACCACCGCGCACGATCCCGGACCATGGCCACACTTGCCGCGCTGATGAACCCCACAGGCTACCGTGACTACGGCGGCGGATACACCGCACCCCGCATCGAATCCGGCGTCACCATCCCCGACCACAGCCAGCAGCGCATCGCCGCCGCGCAGGCCAAGCGGGAACGCAAAGCCCGGCTCAAGGCCGGCAACTGATACTCTCCCACCCGGCAGGGGCCAAACTCCGGGATAGATACCAACGGAGGCGCACCAAAAAGCGGCATTTATGTAATACAAAAATAGCACCGTGGCGGAGCACGGAAACCACAGAAGCATCAAACACAGAATGAGCCCCTGCCGGATTTACCCACCGGCAGGGGCTCCCTGTTTTTAGCGATTGAGCTTGCAATTCCCATAAATCCACGCACTCTGCCACCACTGACCGGCCCTCCGGTCGAGAAAGCTACGAGGCACGCCGCCTGCAAATCCTTCAGTGGAGAACTGGCGGCCGGATACCGAGAGCAGTGTTGGGGTTAGCGTCCCGGCGATTCCGCGCCACCGCAAATTGCGGTATGGCATATCGTAAACGCTTCCCAAACTCTCTTCAAATATCATGGCCTGTGGCTGCAATCTACTCGTAAACGGACAACCTGCCTCCTGGGCGGACGCCGGACTTACTCTCGCCGAACGCATCATCCGCGAACGCGGATGGGAGGACAACCGCGAGGCCCTCCAGCACGAACTCTCCCTCGTGAACCATTTCCAGATGGGCCCGGCATCCTACCAGGATGACGAGCTGAACCGGATCTACTCGATGGACCTCATGAACACCTATGTGGAGGCCCCCGAATTCAAGGAAACCCACACGGATTCCACGAAAAACTTCTCCCCCAATGACTGCATGTCCACCGAGCAGGTGGCCGCGATCATCGCCGACGACAGCCACACCGCCTGTTCCCCCCGCGGGCTCACTGTGCTGGCCAGCGGCTCCGAGGAGTTCCGCGGCAAGGCCCAATACATCCAGGTCGAGGACAAGGAGCACTGCATCTGGGAATACCGCGGCAAAAACCGCGGCCTCTTCGCCCAATACATCAAAGCCATGACCCGGGGTCTGAGCCGCGCCGCCATGCGCATCCGCGACTGGAACATCTTCGTGACCATGCAGAAGAACGGCTGGAACAGCTCGATCATCAGCGAGGATTATCCGGCCTACACCCTGGGCAGCATCCCCCACACTCCGGACAGCGTCTTCACCAGCAACAATGCCCTCATGTTCGAGGAGCACCTGCGCGGCAACGACTTCGCCGGGGAAAAGGTCTGGCACATGCACGAGCGTGTCGCCCGCAGTTGGTTCCTCTCCCGCCAGTTCAATGGCTCGGCCGGCTTCCAGGTTCAGGCCATGAACTTCATGGGACCGCAGATCCCGGAATACAGCGTGGGCAAGACCATCTCCGTGGACGGCATCACCGTCAAAATCGCGGACCTTCCGTTCGGCTACATCAAGCAGACCGGTCCCAGCACCCGTCAGTTCGTCCCCATCGACCGCCGCCTGTGGAAGGCGGTGAACCGCGGGGTGCGCGCCTTCAGTGACTCCCGTTACCAGGGATCCCGCTTCACGGACAACTCCGGTGTCTCCCACGATCTGGTCTCCCCGATCTGGGCTGCCGCCAAGGATGCCTACTCCATGCGCCCCATCGGTCTGGACGCCTCCACCCCGGTCACCAACGGTGCCGAAGCGTGGTCCATCGCCAGCTCCGTCAAGTTCATCGGGGGTGCGTTCCTCCAGTGCAATGAGAACGAGGACAAGTTCAAACCCCGCCTGAAGCAGGCGTGGAAGATGGACCCCGAGCAGCCCCGCGCCACCGCCATCCTCTGGAGCCGCCTCCCCGGCTACGAGATGGTGGCCAACCGCATCGGCCTTGACCCCGTGACCAATCGCGCCCTGGCTCCTGTCGGCATTTCCCCGGGCTGCCCCGTGGATGGACTGACCTGTGCCGAGGAGAAAGCCTGCGCGACCGCCACCGCCCTGCCGCTCTCCTACGGTGTCTTCACCACCGAGTGCCGCGTGGAAGTGGAAGCCGGAACGCTGCTCCTCAAGGTCTGCGTCACCCGCACCGTCCCTGCCGGTTACGCCGCCAATGGTATCGTCTCCCTCGACTACGCCACCGCTCCCGGAACGGCTACCGCCGGTGCCGGGAACGAATACACCACGACCAGCGGCACGTTGTCCTGGGCTGACAAGGAGTGCGGCACCAAGTGCTTCAACGTCACGTTGCTCTCGACTGCCACCCCCGGCACCCAGTTCAACATCAACTACAGCAACGTGCTCCCTGCTCCCCAGGCTGCCGTGCTGCTCCCCAACACGTCCTGCACGACCACGGTGGTGGCCTTCCCCGCCCTGCCCGAAGACGTGTAATCGAAATTAAACCCGGCCGGGGATGGACAAACCGTCTGTCCCCGGCCAAACTTTATCCACAAGCCATGACCGCTTCCAACTGGGCTCAATTCGTCAGATCCGCAGGCACCGTCTTTCGTGCAGGTGTTGCCGCCAGGCTGAACCTGCCTGCGGCAGTGGCCGCGCTCCGGTCCACTCTTTTCGCGCCGCCGGTCACCCTGACCGCGCCCTACACCCTCAAGGCTTCCGACTCCCACAAGCTGTTCCTCCTGGGCGCGGCTTCCACCGTCACGGTTCCACCCGGGCTTCCCTTCTACTTCCGCGTGGAACTCCGGAACATCACCGCAGGGAACCGCGCGGTTCTCCTGGGCTCCGGGGTCACGATGACCACCTTCAACACCCCCGATGGCGCAACCACCTCCAGCAACGGGGATGTCAGCGCGGGTGGCATCGGCTACCTCGTCCGTTCCGGCGTGTCCACAGCCAACGCCTACACCCTGCACGGCAACATCGCCACCTCCTGATCCGTTATGCTCTCGATGCTCCAGCGGATCGCCTATCTTCCATTCTCCATGGATTTGAAGGAGGTCCTGCGCGACCTCTATCTGGCGATCTGCCGGGGCTGCGACGGCACGGCTCCAGACACCCAAACCCCCGACGCCCGGCTGTGCCTGGCCTACGTGGCTGACGTGGGCCTGCCCGGCGCGGCGCTCACCGCGGTCGTCAGCACCATCACCGACTTCGGCCCGGACTACGTGTTGGACGCCGGTGACAACAACTACCTCGATGGGGACCCCGCCGCCTGGGCGGGGTTCCTGCCGTGGATCAACACCCAGCGTTACCTGCGCGTGCGGGGCAACCACACTCTGGACACCCCCGCGGGCATCGCCGCCGACGCCGCCGCGTTCCCCTACCTCTTCACCGACAGCAACCCGTGGTGGCGGCGCGTGCTGGGCAATGGACTGGTGGAGGTCTTCGGCATTGAGACCGGCAAGAAGACCAATGGCACGTTCATCCCCGGCGACCTCCAGGTGGCCGGCGGGGCGCAGTATGTCTGGCTGGAGGCCGCGCTGAACTCCTCCACTGCGCGGCACAAGATCGTCATGCTCCACCATCCCCCGGTCAGCACCGGGAACGATCCTTCGCACGATGTCACCCCCGAGATGGACTGGGTGGTGCTGGCCAAAGCCGACGCGGTCCTTTGCGGTCACGTCCACATGGCCGAGTGGCTGGTGTGGATGGGCACACCGTTGATCAACCTCTCCGGATCCGTGCAGACCAGCGGCACCAGCCTGGTGCGGCCCTACCCGGTCGCCGCCGGTGCCTGGCCCGTCTTCGTGAACGACATCGACCCGCTGATCGGCCGCCTGCGGGTCACTGCCGACGACGTGGTGGTGGAGGTCGTCCACGCCGTCACCGGTGCGGTGGAGTCCAGCCGCTCCATTTACGACAAAACGCCGCGGGCCACCCGCATGGCCGACTGGATTTTCCCGCGTGACGAGGACGTGAACACCGCGGATCCCTACACCGATTACAAGCTCGGCACCGTGGCCAGCGGCATGCGCGTCCACTCCGTCCTGCTGGCGGTGGGCACGGCCGGCAGCGGCGGGGGGTCGAAGACCGTCGAATTTTTCTACAACGGAACGCCGATTACCACACAAGTTCCTTTGACAAATGCGCGGGTCTCCGGCACAAGCCTCCTGGGCCGTTGGATTCCGGCCGGAGCTTCCATTGTGGCCCGTGTCAGAGGTTGGCAACCTTACATTGGCACTGCGGCAAAGGGGCTGTATTACGAAATCCTTGGCGACAGCATGCACTGACCGATGATTACCATTCTCGACGCCCCCCGGGCCGGCCACTACCACCATCCCGCGCCATGCCCGGTCATGGCCAAGCCGAAAAAACCCCTGGGGATGGTCGCCGTCACCGTCATCAGTCCCGCCTATGAGAAGTTGGGAACAGAGGCCGTCCGCCGGATGAAGGAGTTTTCCGGGCTCGATGTGATCGTGATCACCGCGGACGACGCGGACGGGTTCTCTCCGAAGCTCCTGATCGACCAGTTCATTGGCCCGCGTCCCATCGTCTTTTTTGATTCCGACTGGTGGCTGCTGCGGCCTTTCGACTTCCGCCCCTTGGGTGCGACTGGTAAATTCCACGCCGTCCACGACCGCGGTGTCTACCATCAGGAGACGTTCTGCGTAAACGACTCCAACATCTTCGGCTTCCCGCCTGCCGAATATTTCAACTCCGGTTTCTACGTGTGTGACCTGGGCAACCCGGCGCACCGCCAAATCTTCGAGGACGCCCGCCGGTTCAACGAGGACTGTCTTGAAGGCCGCATCGCTCCCGTGGGTGACATCGGCGAGCAGAGCTTCCTGAATGCCGCCGTGCAGAAGTCCGGCCTGCTGGACCTGCTGCCGCTGGCGATGAACTACACGGACAACTTCCGTCTCACCGGCACCATCGAGCACGCGCCCCGCGAGATCATCGGCCTGCACGCCGCCTGCTTCCCGCTGCCGGAGAAGTGGGACCGCCTGACCAGCCAAGCGGCGGTCTACGGCCTTCCCGTCCAGCCGCTGCGGATCACCCCCGCCCACGGCGGCGCGGTTGTCCCGCTGGGCCCACCCGTCAATTTCTTCTTCACGCCTGCCGCCGATTGCGGCGATGCGGCGTTGTGTCTGAACCTCGACCGCCGTCCCGACCGCTGGGAATACATGCAGCAGCAGTGCGGCAAGCTGGGCATCCCCATCCGCCGGCAGAGCGCCGTGGATGGCAAGGGCGGCCCGAAACTCCACGCCAAAGCCACCGCCCTGGCTTCCGCCACCTGCCAAAGTCACCTTGCGATGTGGAGGCAGTGTCTGGCTTCCGGCAAACCACTGGCCATCTTCGAGGACGACGTGATCTTCTGCCGCAAGTTCCGCCAACGCTGGAACACCGAAATGTGGTTGCCGGGGGACGTTGATGTGCTCGCCCTGGGGCTGGGCTATGCGGAGTATCAGCCCACGGACATCCCCGGCATCTCCCGCGCCAACCGTGGATACGGTCTTTTTGCCTACGCCCTCTTCCCCTCCGGCGCTGCCAAGCTGATCGCCGCCTACGAGGCCGACCCCAACTACATCGCCGACCTCTACACCTCGCGGATGATGGAGGCGGGCGCGCTCAACGTCTACTCCCCGTATCCGTTCTGGTGCGTGGCTCAGTGGGCCCAATCCGACACCCACGAGGGAGTATTTGAATCGAAGCCGCAGGAAGCCTACGGGGCCCATTTCGAAGATGCTCTGGAGCTTGCAACCGACGCCCCTGCATGGATGATACCTGTGAAGAGGTAGGAACCAATCAAAACTATGTCCCTTACCGAAGTCAAAAACCAGTTCAACGTGGCGAATGTCATGTCCATCGTCTGCTCGCTACTGACATTGTGCGGCGGCATCGTCTACGTGACCCGCAAGGACGAGACGCTGCGGACCCTGGTGGTGGACATGGTATGGGTGAAGACGAACATCGAGCGGATGGACCGGCAGGGCACGCAATACAGCGCGAGGGAGCTGAAGTATGACGTGGAGCAGATTGCGGACGTGAAGACCAGCGTGAAGGACATCCAGACGGGGATGAAGGAGATCCTCAAATTGCAGCACGACCAGCAGGTTTACATGAGCGAAATGCGGGTCCGCAGCGAAGAAGCCCGCGCCTCCCGGGTCACTTTGGATCAGGACATCCCCGCCATCGCCAACGCCCTTGGCGTGAAACCTGCCGACAGGCCAGCCAAAAAGAAGTGATGCAACAGACGCCAAAATACATCATATATATCGTGGTGCTGTCCCTGGTGTTCTTCACATCGCTCGGGATCTTCGGGACTTATTTTTTGATTTTGAATAAAGCGGATCCTGCGCATATTGCTCTGTTTTCCGGATTTACCGGTTCTTTCAGCGGGGGTCTGATGACGATCCTCTCTAACACACGACTTGTCACGGAACCATCCAGCACCACGCAAACGACCACCACTAAAACAGATCCGCCGCCTGAAGCGTAAAATTTCAAATACCCTCCAAAACCATGACCGCGCCTCTTACCGACTACCCTCACTCAATCCGCCGGAACTGGGAAGCCGCGATGAAGTACAATGATCTCGCGTGGATGCGCCGGATTTTGAAAATCGACAGTCTTCCTGAGGAAATGCGTGAGGAGTATGAGAGGGTCCTGCTGATCGCGGAAGCAGCCCTTACCGACGCCGAAGCCACGCTGGATGCCTACCTTGAGTCCATCAAGCCCGCGCCGGCGCTGATGTTCGAATTCCGCACCCACAACGGTGACAAAGTGCCGGTCAACATGTTTCAGGACTATGCGGGCGCGGTTCCGGCCACCACGGCGGGGCACCCGGTCAAGATGATCGAAGACCCGGTGAGCGGCCTTCAGGCGCGGGATTTTGGAACGACTCCCACCCTGCAATTCGACACGGATGGCTACCCGGTGGTGCGGTTGGTGGCCGGGGCTTATTCGTTTTGGGACCCGGTCGCCAACGACTTCAAACTGATGACCGGCGTGAAATCCGTGTGGGCAATCTCGAAGAAAAACGCAGTCAGCGCCAAATACGCCCTGGTCACGAAGAGCGATGCCTTTTCCGGCCTGTGGGAAACCGCGAGCGCCGGGGACGGCCAGGGATTTGCCATTCTTGGGCAGGGGAGCACCGACGAATCCCGTCCGGAAACCATTGCCAATAACGAGTCCATGGCCCGCGCGCGCAAGCTGCACAATGGCTTCATTTACGCCGGGAACGCCAATTACGCCTGCAATGGGCGCCTGTGGCATAAGTTCGTTGCCATCGATCCCACTGCCAGCGTGAACAACATCGGGTTCAACAATCTCGCCGGCGGACTCTACGAAGGTGACATTTACAGCATCGCGCTTTCCGCGGACGGCAACCCGGCGGCCATCGACAAAGTGAGCAGCCGACTGGGGGCACTATACAACCTGGCCATCACCTCCCTGTTCCGCCCGCTCATCGTCTGCACCGGCAACTCCATCACTGTAGGCGCACAGACCACCGGCAACAACAACACCTACCCCGATCAGTTGCAGCGCTGGCTCGATGTCCGCAACGACCGCCGCTGGCGCACGGAAAACGTGGCGGTTGGAGGGTGGCAGACTCCTCAGCTCACCGCCGCCGACTACGAGGGCCGCTACTGGTCCCCGGTTCAGAAATATTGCGTCTTTTGGGAATACTCCAACCAGATCGCCGGGACCACCGGAGACCGGACGGTGGAAGCCGCGCTGATGTCCGGCCGCGAGTTCTACCTGGCCAAAAAGGCGGAGGGGTATATTGTCATTGCCCTCACGGTCATCCGCCGCAACGAGATGGGCTCACCGCCGCCCGCCGGCACCGTGACCATCGCCGAGCATGCCCGCAAAGCGGACGAAGTGAACGCCGCCCTCCGTGCGCCAGGCGCCATCGGCTACTATCAGGACTACCTCGTGGATGTCGCGGCAGACCCAAGGTTCCAAAATCCCGACAACGCGACCTACTATGCCGACCACGTTCACCTGACGGACGAGGGGTGCCGCGTGGTCGCCGAGGAGTTCGTCGGCCCCGCCATTCTCGCCATCACCAACCGCTGAAATCCATGAACGCTCTCTCCATCCTCCTGGCTTTGACGCTGCCGTTCTCCATGACGGCCTGCTCCACCACCTCCCGGCAGTTCATCGCCCCGGCTTCGACCCTTGCCACCGCCGCGGTGCTCGCCAAGGGCGTCTCCGATGAGGACCGCGCCGACAAAGCCCGCATGGCCTACGAGGTCGCCAATGGACTGGAGCTTCTGACCACGGAAGGAACCACGGGCAAGGAGGTGACGGCGGCCGTCATCGCCAAGACCGGTAAAAAAGCCCACTGGGTGGTCCTCGCCGCCGGGTTGGGCTCCCTCTACAATCAGTTTGCCGAGAAGCTCGGGCAGTCCCAAAGCGGCATGATCATTAAGGAACTGGCCATCGGGATCAAAGCCGGTGCCGAGCCGTATCTCGCCGTGATCGAAGTGGAGGTGCCCCTGTGAAACTGCTGGCCTCCATCGCTCTCACCGTGCTCCTGTCGTCCTGCGCCGACACCATTTTCAAGGCGACAATTGGTTGGGACAAAGCCAGCGTGGGCGTGGAAATTTACCGTCCGAAAAAGCCCAAGCCTGTAGAACCTCCGTTGCCAATCGGAGAAGGGCGTGATAAAACTCCCGCGCTGGTTGATCCTGCCCCCTGAACCATGGCTTTCACGATCATTTCCCCGCGGCTCGCCAAGGCTTTTGTAAAGCTGGGGAAGGCTGTGGGATATAACAAAACCCAAACACCACTCCAAAAAATCATGGCCTCCCTCACCGACACCGAAGAAGTATCCATCATCGAAGATGCACTCAAACTCATCGACTCCCAAAAAGCCGCTCTGGAAAAAGCCATTCAGGATCTCACTCCGCTGGCTGACGAAAACCTCGGCCTCCGCGAAGTCATCCGCGGCATCGAAGCTGCCAACGCCGTCCGCGACGAAGCCCTCATCCGCCTGCGTGACAAAATCTCACCGCCGGCACCAACCGAACCCACCGACCCTCCAGTGGAGGACCCTGCGACCACCGAGCCCGTCACCCCGCCAGTTGACGGAGAGGTGACCCCGCCCGTCCCCACCCAGGACGGCACGGAAATCGTTGCAGGCAGCGAAGATCCGGTTTAATACTCCCCGCGTCTCCAAGGCGAAAGGAAAAGTCAGGCGGCCCTCAGCAATGGGGGCCGCCATTTTGGGCAAATGCAAGTCACCTCCGACCATTGGATTGATACCGCGATCCGCCTCCCATATCCGGGCCAGGCCGCGATGAACATCCGGCGGTTTCTCGTCCTGCACTTCACCAGCGGGGCTTCTGCTAAGTCCTCCGTCGAATTCTGGCGCAGCCCTGAAGCCAAAGGTGCCGAAGCCCACCTCATCATCGACCGCGACGGCACTCTTTACCAGATCCTGCCCTTCAACCAGCGCGCGGACCACGCCGGCGGCCCAGGCAAGTCCGCTTGGGTGGATCCCAAAACCGGCAAGCGTTACGACGGCCTGAACTCCTGCTCCATCGGCATCGAGATCGCCAATGGCGGGGAGTCCAAAAACCTCCGCGAGCGGTATTCCAAACTGCCCCCCGTCAAAGCCCGCCACAAGAATGGCGGCCCGGTGCAGGAATGGGAAGCCTACACCCCGGAGCAGGTTGCCGTCTGCAAGGAACTCGCCGCAGTGCTGGTGAAACGCTACAATCTTGATGATGTCGTGGGCCACGATGACGTAAGCCCCGGAAGAAAGAACGACCCGGGACCGGCGCTGCCGCTCAAAGACATCCGTGCCGCCGCCGGCTTCACCGCGCCCCTGCCCAAGCTCACCTGATCTCCGTTATGTCCCTCATCGAAGACGCCCTGATTTACCCGCTCGTGAAAGTGCAGGAGCGGCACGAACTCGCGCGCATCAACCAGAGCACCTACGCCATTCTCAAGGGGCTCGGTGAACTGGCGGGGTTCCAGGCAAATCTCGGCGGCTACGTGCTCGGTGAAAGGACCGTTGCTCAACTTCCCGCCCCCGGAGCCGTCGCCCGCGTCCGCTTTGAAGTCACCAACGCTTTGGCTCCAACCATTGGGGCAACCGTAACCGGAGGCGGAGCCGCGAGAGTGACCGTCCGCACCAACGGCACGAACTGGATTGTGACTGAAATTCTCTAACTTACCTAAACAATGGCCTCTCTTCTTGACGACGTTTTGAATTTCACCTTGTCAAAAGTTCAGGAACGGCACAGACTGAACCGGATCGATCAGGACACGTTTGCCTTGCTTCAGGGTTTAGCCGAACTCGCTGCCGGGCTCTCCCCGTCCGGATCAGTGGCTGGCGACGGCATCACTATAGTTGGTCAGACAGTTGCCGTTGACTCATCGGTTGCCCGCAAAAGCCTAACACTGGCGCAGTTCGCCGGGACAACCTCCGCACAACTGGCCGCGCTCATCACCGATGAAACCGGAACAGGCCCACTGGCGTTTGCCAATGGATCTGCGATCAACCCAACCAGCACCGGCGCAACGACCCCGGGAACCATGGCTTTTACGCGGGGGACGCTATCCGGAGCATCCGCCGCCAGCACTCCCGCCATCTTTGCGACCGGAACCATCTTCACCGGAGGCACCGGAACGACCACGATGCCGCATTGGTTGATTCAGCCTGCGGGGACCGCGGCGGCGACAACTTGGGCCACGGCGGGAACTTGGCTGGGCATCAATGCCCCATCAGGATTTGCGGGAAACTTTCTGGATTGCCATGTCAATGGAGGGGCTTCGGTTTTTAGCGTGACCAGCTCCGGGGCTCTAAATGCTTCTGGGACTATTATTGGAGCAGGCAATATAATCTCAGCCTCGGGATCCATTATTGCGTCTGCTTCGGGGGGATTAGTAGTTAACGGCCGACTCAGGGTTGACGCCTCCGCTGATGGTTTTGGTCGTGCCCGTAATTCCGGGAATACGGCTAACGCGAGTTGGGAGGTGGATCTCCTCAAGATTTCCGAATTCACCGTCGCTGCTCTGGCTCTGAAATACACGGCAGCCTCATCCAAGGGAGCAAAAACCTGGGTGAACGACGCCACCGTCGCCCACACAGGGGCCAATATCGGAACCACTGTAGCCGGCGGCGGGGCGAACTTCGTCCCGGTTTACAGCAATGGAACTAACTGGGTCATCGGATAACACCATTTTAACCTGCCAAAAATATGCCCATCGCCCTTTCTGAACCCCTCGTGATCCCTCCCACCGAAAGGGAAGAATTCGACGAACTCTACATCACCAAGATGGTGATTGAAGTCACCGCTCTGCCCACCGAGGAGAACCCCGACACCGGGCACGTCTCCATGGAACTCATGCCCTACAACCGGGCACTAAACAAGCTCGGACCGGAAAGCGCCAGGCTGACCCTATCGAGCGGCAAGCTCTTCAGCCACTTGGAGTCCGATCCGACCGGGACCGTCGCCCAGGCCTTCGGGGCCATCGTCAATGCCGTGCCCGAATGGCGGGCTTTTGTGGAATCCCAAAATACACCAGCACCATGAGCCTCTCCACCATTATCATCGTCCTCCTCGTTCTCGTCCTGCTCGGTGGCTTCGGAACCGGCGGCTACGGTGGCGGCCACTACGTCAACGGCGGCGTGGGCCTCGTGTTGCTGGTTTTACTGATTTTGTTCTTGATGGGGCGCCTGTGAGGCGTTATCTGGTGGCGGATGCGGCGAAATCTGGTGACGGGGGTGCCGTAAGGTGCCACCAGGTCGGTTCAATCCCGGCTCGCTTCCACCAATTATGAATGCGGCAGCGTGGGTGGTTGACACGCGGGCAGACACAGGAGCCTGACTGGCGAAACGCGACAGTAACCAGTCGTTGACGGTTCGACTCCGTCCCGCATTCACCGATTCTGACCCGCCCCGCCTCTCAACGATGCGTAATTGGGCGGGTCTTTTATTCCGCCTCCCACTCGCCCGGCCAGCCCCACTTCTCAGCGGCCTCGCGCCACGTCCACTGCGGGTGACCGGCATGACTGCTCGCGGAATTGTGCGCCCGCAGGGACCAGTCCGCCGCCGCCGACGCTGACGAGATGAACTCCGGAGGAGTGGTGGACAGGAAGCTCTTCCAGTGAGCCGCGCAGATTGGGCAGCCCTGCTCGTAACCGCCGGGCTCGATGATCCTGGTCATCAGCGCGATGTGCGCCATCCACGCATCTTTGGTCCAGACCAGCGGGAGCAGGTGCAGCGTGCCCCACAGGACCCCGCCGTAGTCCTTCGGGTTGAGCAGCCGGCGCATGAACGCCGGCGCCTCCGCGGCTGCGAGCGTATCGTCCGGCAACGGGCCGCCCATCCAGCGGTCGGCTTCCCCGGACGCGATCACCGCGCGGCCCCACACGCCGTTCGCATAGGCCCACAAGTCGTCACGGGTGGTGGCGAAGTTGTTGACCCGCAGCATGGCCTCCAGTGCCGCCACCGCGTGCTCAGGCGAGCGTTCGAGAATGGTCTGTCCGCCGAGAGCCGGATGGGTGAGCCTCCACCCGCCGGGAATCCCGTAGGTGTCGGAGCGGGCGATGAGGCACTTGTTCATGCGGCGGCAGGTTCGTAATGGAAGTTGGAGAGTGTGAGGTCCTTGGAGAAGGATTTACGGTTGGGGAAGTAGTCATCATCGCCGTCACCGACCGGAGCTTCAACCCGCAACATGCCTTTTACCTCCACCATGTGCAGCGCCCCCACGAGACTGTCCCCGAAGTCGGGCGAGACCTGATATTTGCGGGCCTTGTATTCCGCCTTGGTCTCCACGTCCCAACCGGTCTCGCTGTGGCGCTTGCACTGCCGCTGGATGCTCTCCCGGATCCAGCGGTCGGGTTTGCCGTTGGCCGCCTGGTTCATGCGCAGGTATCCTCCGCGCATCCAGTGGGCCATGCGGCTGTAAAGCTCCGTGACGTGTTTTTTGTGAATGTCGCAGTAGCGCACCGGCTGCCGGTCCTTGCCCTCGCCCAACCATTTGCGGGGCGTGATCGGGCGCTTGCTGGCGATGCCGCCGAAGGCCAGCGGCACGCACGCCTGCCCGAAGATGAAGGCCATGGCGAAGGTCACCTCGCCGGACATGGTGTCATCGAAGCCGAAGTGGGAGAATGGAACCTTCCACTCGTTGCACTGGATGGCCGCGAGCATGGCCAGCTCCCGGGGAAACGAAATAGGGTCGCCGAGACTGCCGTTGCCCTGCTCCTTTTTCCGGATGCGCGAGCAATCGAGGAGCCACTGGTGATCCACCACCTTTTTGCCGGTGGGCACCAGCTCGATCTGTTCGCGGATGAAAATGTTCGGGACGATCAGGTCCCCCTCCAGACGGCTCCCCACCTCCAGCAGGGTCAGCACGTTGCGGTCGCCGCCGGCGGTCTTCGCTGGGTCGAGGAACGCCACTCGGTGGATGATCACGTTCTTCTCGCCCTTGGCCGCCACCCACAGGAATGGCAGGTCCATCCCGCTGGCCTTCACGTCCGCCTCGGTGATCACCCGCAGGGTCAGACTCATGGCGGGCATCATGCCCAGGGCCTGCTCCTTGTAGCGGGGGTCGTTGCGGTTGCCGCTGACCGTGGCCAGCAGTTTAGCCTCGCGGCGGCCGTTGTAGAGCCACGGGTAGGGACCGTGCAGGCCCACGCGGCGGTCCTTGTCGCGGGTGGACATGGCCTCGTCGATGGGCAGCCCGCCCACCTCGTGCCGGAAGTTGGGAGACTGATGCCCCGCGCGCCGGTAGACGTTGATGTTGTGCTGCCCGGCCTTCCAGAAGTAGTCGTTCTCGGTCTGGCTCCCCCACCCTTCGTAGGGTTCCATCTCGCTGTCCAGACCGCCGATCTGGTTGCGCGGGTTGGCGGAGAGCATGCAGAAGTAGCGGTTATTCGAGGAGATGTTGGGGATGGTGGCCAGCCATCCGGCACCACCCTTCGGATAGTCGTTCCCGATCTCGTCCAGATAGTGGACGAGGAACCCGTCCTCGCGTTCCTTGGTGCCCTGCACGCCGCCGCACTCGGAGGCGGCGGTGAGGCGGATGAATCCGCCGGGCCGGGTTTTTGTAAAATAAATGACCGCGGAGGACTCCACAAAGTCGATGTCCGCGCCGAGCGCCGCCACCTGCGCCTTGCAGTGGAGGGAAACTCCCTTGGCAATTTCCAGGAAGCGCCCCCAAATCGCCACCGTGTTGTTCTGCTTCACGGGCGCCATCATGATCTGGTTGGTGCTGTGGGGGTGGAGGCACCCCAGGCACACCGCCTGCAGACAAAAGAACTCGGACTTGCCCTGGTTCTGGTTGCCGAAAAAGCAGGAGCCCGCGCGGTCTTCGCGCATCGAGCGGAACCAGCACCAGACGTTCTCCTGATACCACGGATCCGGGTCAAACGCCCGCGCACCCTTGCGGGTTTTCCAGCTCATCAACAGCGTGGCGTAGCGGATGTAGTGGAACTCGATCCGCTTGGCCGGCAGATGGATGGCGTTGTCCTCGCACCACTCCCGGAGGATGGCAGCCTCCGCCTCCAGTTGTGAAACGGCATTCCACGGGCGTCTGTTCTTCGTGGCCCACTCGTGCTGGTAGGTCATACCCTGCAACGGATCGACGAGGAACTCGAAGTCCTCGAAAATCGCCGAAGGATAGGGTATGCGGGTGACGATGCTCATTTCATTTCCAACGCGCGTTTCAGCTCGTCATCGAGATTTTTGCCGGAGAGCGTGGCCTTCACCGGCGTCACGGTGCCCGCGGGTTTGGGGATGCCGCCGGACTCCTTGCCGATGCGCGCCTCCAGTTCCGCGACCCGTGCTTTGAGAGTGGCGTTCTCCGCGGAGGTCTCGCGGTAGGCTTCCAGAGCCACTGGCAGCCGCGCGGCTTTGACGGCGTTCTGATGGAGCACCTGCGGCGCGGCGCGGACGGCGGCGGCGGTAGCCTTGCCGGGCGCGGGGCCGATGATCTGAGCACTCAGGCGGTCGGCCTCGGCCTGCAACTTCGTCCGGCGTTCCGGGTTGGCTTTGAGAATGGCCGCCATGGTGGCGTCATCGCCCTCCGCGGCATCGTCCGCCACGTCCGCGTGCTTCAACACCTCGCGGCGGTAGGCTTCGTGACGGGCGGCCTGCTGGTTGGTCCACTCTGGCTCGTTTTTGGCCTGCAGGTTCTTCAGATACTGGGTGATGTCCTGATAGCGGCCCAGTTGGGGCACGGCGGTTTTCAGTCCGCGCACCGCGTCCCTCGCATCCTCGGCGGAGACCGCCACTCCCATCTTCCCGAGTTCCGTGACCAGATAGTCGGCGTGTTCCACGTCCGGAGTCAGCCCCTGGGCCATGGACCCGAGGACACCGGCGAAGAGTTTCTTGTTCTGGAAGATGGCGTTGGCCGCCTGCTGGTTGGAGCCGAGACTGGTGGCGGCCTGACGCACGGCGTGGTCGAGCATCTTCTCGGACTCGCGCAGATCCGCCAGTGGTTTCTGAGCATCGGGATCATACTCCAGGGAGTAGGGCGTCTCGTATTCAGCGACGATCTTCTGCTGCAATTCGGTCAGCTCCTTCTCATGGGCCAGCCGCAGTGCCTCCGCCGAGCCGACCTTCTCCGCGTGGGTTTTGGCCTCGGTCTCAAACCTCGCAGCACGCTCGTTGGCCTCCGCCAGATCAGCTTCATACTTGGCCTTGGTCTCGGCCATCTCACGCTCCTTCTCCAGCTTCAGGGCTTTGAAGGAACCGGGTTTGGGTGAGGGCTCGGCCGGCGGGGCCTCGTCATCGGGCTTCTTGTCAGCTTCAACCGGAGGGGCGTCCTCTTTTGCAGGTGGAGGGTCAACCGCCAGCTCGGTCTCCAGTGGGGGATCGTCGGAGTAGTCGCCGGCCAGCAGGCTATCCAACTGGGCAAAAAGATTTTCCGCCGGTTCGGCGGCAGGCGGTTCGAGAGTTTCGGTGCTCATGGGTCTTAATTGAGGATGATGCCTTTGTAGGCGTGTTCGCCATCGGTCAGGTAATACTCCTGATCATTGAGGGAAATGATGGGCTGGCCGGAGAGCCAGCAGCAGATGATTTTGGTGCCGACCGGGACTTCCGGTTTATGGACGAAATACGGTTTGATCTTCCAGATGGACCGGTCCTTGCGGATCTTGGGGTCCATGTCGCCGGGATACATATCGAGCAGGTGTGCCCACTTTACAAACGCCCGCTCGTGCAGGTCGCCGTTGCGCCAGCCGCCCTGCTCGGCGTTGGCCACCACCTCCGCGCGCCAGTCCTCCTGGGTGGTGCCCTGATACTGCTCGGGCAGATGGAGGCTGCCGATTTTGGCGATGGGCTTGTGCTTCAGAATGAGCGTCCGGCCAAGGACTGGCTTGATGCCGGCGGTGTGCTGATGGAAGAGCGGACTGTATTGAATCATCACCTACTTTAAAACACGGGAACCGCTTCCCGTCACGTATTGTTTTTTCACATTTTTAAATTTTGAGTCCGTCAGCCGCACCGTGGCCTTGCCCGCGACGTTGAATCCGGTCTCGCAGCCTTCGAAGGTGGTGCCGGAAATAACACAAGTCACGTTCGGCGTTTTGTAGCTGTCCTTCTGGATGCGGGCACCGGTGACGCCGCCAACGATGCGGCAGTTCCGGATGGTAGATCCGTAGGCCTGGTTCAACTGGATGGACTTGTCGCCGTCGCGGTCGTTCCAGAATTCGCAGGAGGAAATCCGGATCCCCGTGGCGTCTTCACCGACCGTGGACAGCGCGTCCTCACCGATGTCGATGAACTTGAGTTTCTCGAAAGCACAGTTCTCGCGCTTGACCACGATGCCGCCGGGGATGCCGCGCACCCAGCCATTGGTCAGGGTGAAGTTGCTGCCGGCGATGACGAGGGCGATGGCGTTCTCGTTCTGCGAGTCCTTCGGCCGCGGCAGCTTGGTGCCGTCGATCACCCCGCCTTTCAGGTCGATGACTTTGCCCACAATGGCGACGGAGTTGCCGAGGGCCTTGCGGGCTTCCTCCACGGTGCTCCAGATCAGATCGTCGTCCTTGGTCAGCCAGTAACGGCGGGCCTCGGAGGAAGGCTTCGGCGCGGTGGGGAGATCGGGCTTGCGGCCAAACAGACCTTTGAGGGTGTCGAGGAAGCTCATGCGGCGGATTTTTCTTTTGGCGGTTCAGGCCGCGTGGCCTCGTTCAGGGAAATGGCGTCATTCAAACTCTGACTGGCGGCGTCGCGGCTGTCCTTCTTCTCCAGACGGGACTCGTTGACGATGGTCTGCCGCTCCTGCAACGCCATCTGCCGTCCGCCCATGGTCTCGCGGTTCTGTTGGGTGATGACCCACTTCTGGTTGCCGTCGAGGTCTTTTTGTTTCTTGCGAGCCAGCTCCTCGGCGTTCTGCTGGAGCTTCATCAAGTCGAGCGGGTCCACCTCGGGTTCGCCCTGCTTGAAGACCTCCAGGCGGTAGGCCGCCATCTGGATGACCTTGATCCGCTTCATGGACTCCTTCTGCGCGTCCTCCATGGGCATGCGCATGACATCGGCGATGGCGTGGGCCAGGGCGGCGTCCCAGCAGGACTGCTCGAAGGCCGTCCAGCCGCCGAGCTTCTGGAAATTGCCCAGCATGTTCTCCAGCACGGACATCTGGACCATGGTGTGGACGAAAGGATTGTCGCCGGCCTGCGGCGCGAGCTGCACTCCGGAGCTGAGGATCAAAGACATCTGCGCGGAGGCGATATGCACGTCCATCGACTGCGGCTCGGCCGGTCCGTCCGGCACGCCGCCCAGCAGGGTGATGGCCTTCTGGTAGTCGCCGCCATTGACCAGCACGGCCTTCTCGAAGACCGCGCGTTTCACCGCCTCCGGTCCGGTCATCTGCGCGAGCGCGATGTTGGCATCCGCCCGGGCCATGGCCACCGCCGGGTCGCCGTGACCGGGCATGCGGCGGGCGGACATCCGGACGTTGCCTTTGAAATCCTTCGGTTTGATGTCCTTGAACCCGGCGTCCTCCAGCTCTTTGAAAAACTCGTCCTGAAGCATCTTGGCCTCGTCGGCATCCACCAGCGTGGAGTCGAACAACGCCACCCCGAGAGCCGTGGCCAGCTTGTCCAACCCGTCCGTCCATGCGCTCTCGCTGACGCTCTTGGCGGCGGCGCGGTCCTGAAGACGCTCCATCACCTGGGCCTTGAAGTCCTCGTCCTGCGGGGCGTCGGTGTGGCCGGTGTCCACCGCGGCGTGGTCCGCGGCATAGCCGGAGAGCATGTCCACGAAGCCCATCATCTGCGCCAGCGGCTTGTCGCCGAAGCGCTTCTCCACGAAGTCCACGCCCTCCGGGATGATGTCCTGATCGGAGATCGGGAGTTTGGAAAAATTGTCGATCTCGTTTTTGTTCCCGCCGCCGGTGTTCTTCAGCAGGATCAGGTTCTCCACCTCGATGCGGCGCACCATGGAGTTGAGCATCTTCTGGATGCGGATGTCGCCGGTGTATTGAATCTCGCCTTCACCCTTGCAGGCCCCCAGGGTGGGCGCGCCGCCGAACTGCTGGTTGCGCCCCAGCAACCACACACAATCCGTCACGTCGTCGAAAGCATCCTTTTTCCGGAAGATCATTCCTTCCGCGGCATCCTTGGTCTCCGTCTTACTGGACGAGACTTTGCCGTCGTCACCTGAGACGATGGAGAGATCAACGCCGTGACGCGCCACGCAGAACACCGTCACCGGCCGCTTGCCGGGGTTGCCGGAGAGGTCCTTCTCGAAATACCAGTAGCAGGGGATGACCGTGGCCAGCGCCTGCCGGCCAACCGTGGTGGTGCGAAGGACGGTCTCAAAGTCTTCCCACTCCTCATGCACGGGCCAGTTGAGCAGCGTGGACTCGCAGGAATGGCGGTTCACGATGGCCTTGAGCAGCTTGGCGGCTTGAGACTTCAGCTCCGGATCCTCGGTGCTCTTGGAAATTCGGAAGAGGTCCGCGGCTTTGACGGTGCTTTCAAAGGCCCACTCGGCGAACGAGTCATCCCGGACGGAGGCCATGCAGGATGGATCGGCCAGGAGGCGGGCGCGCTCGGGGATGATATGCGTCTTGCTCCGGCGCCACATCACCCCGCGTCCGCAGAGAATGGCGTCCTGCACCGTGGTCTCATACTGCGGCGTGAACCGCATGTCGGAGCGGAAGATTTTGGCGAGGGCCTCATTGGCTGCCAGTTCGAGTCCCGGGGTCTTCTTCAGATCCTCTCCGGTAATCTTCAGGTCGAATATACCCATCTTCGAGTAGTAAATCGACATCATCTCCCGGCCGATCTTCTGCAACCGGCTGCGGGCCACGTTGAAGTTCGCATAGGCGGCGACCTCTTTGCCCTCTTTGTCCTTTGCCACCGTCAGGTTCCCGCCGTTGAAGTGGCGCAGCAGTTCCGCGTAATTTCGATTGGCATGGAAATTCTTCTGCTTCCAGTCGTCTACCAGATGGAGGATGCTATCGACCTTCTCGGTCATCTCCGACTTGGTGGCGTCGGGGGCAGCCGGGTCTTTGTCTAAGGTAGCGTCCATCTGTGGCCCATTTTGCGGTAAATACGATCAAAGTCAATGGGGCGTGTCTTCGCACTTGTGTTTCAGAACGGCCCGGCTAAAATCCGGCCCATCATGGCGTGCCCAAACTCACCCTGCTCCTCACCCCCGATTCCGGAGAACTTCGACTTCGTCGGCGATCCTAACGCCGCAAGGTTCTGTGACGCCAGGCTGATCGGACTGGCACCCAGCGATGCCTCGCAGGGGACCACACTGACAGCGTTGGACACTGTCACAGGTTGTCTAAGCCAACCTCAAACCATAAAAGGAAGCTGGCAGCATAATCCTGACAACTGCGGCGGCCCTGATTACGTGGGGCCCCTTGATGCTCCCGAATTTTCCAACATACCTGCTGCCGATGCCACCAAATCCCACTGGCCTGCATACTTCGAAACCACTACTGGTTGCGCTGTCGATCCTTTGAAACTGGTCAAGATGCTTCCCGCGGCTTCGAATACCGGGTTCATCCACGGCTGGCAGCGGGAGAGCTGCCCAAGTTCCGGTAAGCCGGTATCGATCAACCCTCAACTTCTCGGAGCTGGCAAGCAAAACACGGGTGGGAACTGCGTGTCCCCCAAGATGCTCGGCTACATCAAGGACAGTGTTACGCTGACCGGCGGTGAGGTTATCGACAACTACACCTGGTATTCCCTCGACCAATGGCAGCAGGCCGTCGTGGACCCGGTGGTGGACGCTGACCTCATCGACGCCGAGGACCCGGAGGACATCAAACTGAGCCTCGCGTTCTGGCGGGAGGAAGGCTGCACCAACGGCAGCAACAAAGTTAAAAAGCTGATCGGGGCCAACTGGACGCAGGTCAAACGCCTGCTTGGGATCGGAGACCCGGTGATCTTCGAGCCGTGGGAAGAAGTCTACCTCCAGCACAAATCCGTCGGACCGATCACCGGCATCAGCTATTTCCCATCGGTGAACACTCCCGGCGCGCTGCCGGTTGTAGCCAACCCGGATTTCCCCGTCGATCTCACCCTGCTGCCCGGTTACCTGCCGAGCCACAAGACGGTCCGCCTGCACATCCACTGCAAGTCCACCACGATCTCCCAGCATTTCGATGCCGGGATTGCCATCAATGGTAAGGAGTATGCCCGCAATGCATGCGCGGCGGACAGCGCGTCCAACGACAACCAGAATACCGTGGAGATCCCGATCCCCGACGACGGCATCCTGCACATCAACAACTTCTATCAAATCGCCTTCGCCGGCAATGTCGGCTCGCATCTGGCGGTCGTCTACGTCCTCGCCCTCCTCCCGTAACCCCGATGGCTCTGCCTGCAAATGTCCTTCCGCTAGGCTTCCCGACCGGTGGAGTGCGCAGCGAGGTGCATCCGTTCATCCTCGGGAACGATCAGATTCAACGGGCCACCAACATCCGGTTGCATCTGCGGATGGCCCGCACCGCCCACGGTTGGGAGCATGTCCCGGTGGAGGGCGAAGAGGGGCTGCTCAACGACTGGCGGACCGGCAACACCCAAGGTGCATTTTACTTTAACCCGGCCCTCGGGCAATCGGCCATCCGTTTTGCCGAAGAGGCCGCGCAGATCCTCCACTCCGTCAAGGGCCGCATGTTCCGGCTCAAACCCAACCGCACCAACGGACGGTTCACTTTCACGCTGCAGGACGCCAGCAACGGCCTGCGTTCTTCCGAGAACGTGCAGCTCGCCTGGGGCGAGGGAGCGGAATACTATTTCATCCGCACGGACAGCGTCGGCCTGACGATGATCATCGACGGCCGCGACAACACCACCCGGTGGAGCAGCGGGTATAACGTCATCGACAAGGACAACTCCCAGCTCCCCAATTACGCGGGGCCCGTGCGCTACCTCCATGCCAAACTCCACATCGGGGTGCGCATGAATGGCATGAACGCCGTGATCGTGGGTGACCCGGTCCACCGCACCAATTACAGCAGCGCGGAGAACATCCTCGCCACCACCGAGCAGGTCTATCTGGCCACCGGTCAGTTCCTCTCGCCACCCTCCAACATGGGGCCGATCCTCTCGCTGGACATCCTTCCGTTGCAGGACACCCAGCATGGCCACGGCGAGATGATCGCCTTCTGCCCCAACCCCGGCGGCACCTGGTCGGCGGACACCAACGTCTGGCCCCGCACCGACTGGGGGACCAAGGTGATCTCCAAACACGCGATTTTGAATACCGCGGCCTCCGGGCCGTTCGGCCAATGCCACTGGGATGGAGACATCGCCTTCCGTTCCCGCAAAGGCATCCAGTCCCTGCGCAGCGCCCGGGCCGAACGCAACACCCCCGGCAGCCCCTACCATGATCTCGCCGGGCCGATGCGCTACGCCATGGCCGGCGACTTCGCGGAGCTGCTGCGCTTCAACTCCATGATCCGTCACGAGACCAAGCAGCGGATCTTCTGCACAGTCTATAACTTCAGCCGCGGTCTCCACCGCTGGCACCGCGGCTTCATCACCGCCTGTCAGGATCCGGAGCAGGGCGTGCCCACCGACGGCTCCAGTCTCGGTGCATGGGAGGGCCTGCGCTGCCTGCCGCCCGAGGCCGGTGGTCCCGTCCAGTTCGTCGGCGGCATCTTTTCGGAGCGGGAGGAAATTTTCGCCATCTGCTGGAACCATTCGAAGCAGCGCCACACCGTCTGGCGCTACCGCCCGGATCTGGAGCACGACATTCTGGAAGGCGGCAACAAAAAGCCTATCCAATCCCGCGTGGTCACGCCGCAGTTCGGATCCTCCATGTTTCAAGGCACGGATGGCGACTTCGTCCACCTGCTGGTGGAGGACGCCGTTGGCCCGTTGACGTGGGAAGTGCTGCACCGCGAGCCGCGCGGAAAGTGGAAGACGCTGGGCCGCCGGCACGAGACGTGGCAGCGGGGCGGGCTCAAGAATGGTCTGCGATCGGTGGGCGCTTTTCCTCCGCAGCCTGAGAAGGAGCAGCGGATCGAATTCATGATCCGGTGGCAGGGCGCGGCATCGGTCATGCTCCGGTTCGGTCCGAAGCCTGCTGGCACCTTGGGGGAAAACACCAACACCAAAGGACAATACCCATGTCCGGACTTGTATGTGGACGACGACTACGAGTATAACAATGGCTCGGACTGGGCTGACAAAATCATCGAATCCTGCACACCATAATGGAAAACCCGCACATCCTGAGCCCCTCCAGTGTCAACACCTACGGCACCACACTGGATGTCCTGCCGCGTCCGGACCTTGACCGCGACCCGGAGACCGACGCCCTGCTGCGGACGATCATCGAGTCCATGATCATCGTCTTCCCCAAAGACGTTATCAACTCCCTCCAGGAGGCGTTCTTCGAGACGCTGAAAAACCTGCAGGCCAGCGGCGCTATCAACCTTTCGCAGGTCTCCAATGACGCCGGCAACCTCGCGGTGCTGGGCAGCGACGGAGGCATTTACGTGCCCGACCGCACCACCGTCAGTGTGCAGCGCACCTCCAACGGCACCGTTTCCGAAGTCACACTGGACCTCGATCCCGCTCTGTTCACCGGCCCCTACACCGTGAACGCTGCTTTTATTGGCGACCCCGGCACGAATACGCGCTGGTGGATTGTCCAGCGCAGTGCTAACTCCGTCACCGTGGCCTACGCCTCGGACAATGAAGTCCCCGTCATCGTCACCGCCCAAGTCTAATGAACCAAACCACTGTTGGCCGCGTTGTCGGATGGCTTGCCGAAGCCATCGGGAAGGATGCGGTATGCGACCGGGACAAGCTCATCGAGCTGATGAACGACATCCGGCAGATGGCTTACAACAACCGGCAGGTGCTGGAGCATGCCAAGCCCTCCTACATCTGTGTCCCCGTCCAGTGCTTCTGCCCGGCGTGCGACCCCGGCTACTGCGGCTGCAGCGCCTCCGGTCAGCCGTGGGCGGGGGTCACTTTGCCCAAGTGGATGAAGCAGGCGGTGATGATCTTCCGGCAGGGCGTGACTCTACCCTACGTCACCCGATGGGCTTCCTACGAACCGCAGGCATCGCAGAATTTTGAATGGAAGTTCGAGGACATGGGTGACACCTATGTCTTCGAGCGTGATCCCGGCTGCACCGAGCCTTTCATCCTCGAAGTGATGGGCACCAAGTGCGGATCCGGCCAGTTGGTCACCGCCTCCTACATCGACGACATCGGTCAGTTCGTCACCCACTCCATCCCGCTGGTGCAGGGCAAGTGGACCGCGTTCCCCACCAAGGTAAAGAGCATGGCCCCCTCCGGTGTGCGCCTGCCGCTCGACCTGAAAGGTCCGGTCAAGGTGCGCGCCAACGGCGTGGACGTGGCCCAGTGGGACGCCGGCGAGGATGTCCCCACCTACCGCCGCATCCGGATCAACGGAGACTGCGTCTGTGGTCAGGGGAAGACCATCGCCGTCAAGGGCCTCCGCCGCTTCACCCGTCTTTACGACCAACTCGACATCGTGGAGCACGACAACCGCGTGGCCTGGGTCGCCGGCGCGCAGTTCATCCGCACCACCGCCGCCTCAAAAATGGATCAGGCGGAGATTGCCAACGCCATGTTCAAGCAGAATATGTTCGATGCCTTCATCGGCGCGGAAGCCGCGGTGGAGGATACCGGCCACCGCCGCAAAATGAATTTCCAAGACACCTTCAATCAGCCGAGCAATTTCGTCGGCATGTAACTTATGGCCTCCCGCGTTCCCACCTACGAACAGGATCTCGCCGCCCGTCAGAAGGCGGAGCGGGACCGCATTGCCAACATGTCCAGTTGGGAGCGTGCGCTCAACGGCGCGCAGACCGGCTACAACGAGGGCAGCAAATACGGCGGCATGTGGGGCGGCTGGGGCGGGGCCATCGGTGGGGCCATCGACGGTTACGCGGAAGGTCCCATTTACGAAGCCCACGTCGAGCGCGGTGACACCGTGGCCCAGGGCGGCGGCACCGGCAACCCATTTGCCAACTCCGGCGGTGGTGCCGGGGGCGGCGCAGGCGGGGCCTACCGCTCGGCGTTCGGCTACGTCCCCGAGGCCGCGCAATATCAGGAGGTGCCCTTGGAGAAGCAGGATTACGGTGCCATCCAACAGCAGACGATCAACGATAACATCGCGTCCAATCAGCAGATTTGGCGGCTCCTGCGGGAGAACGCCGACATCAATCAGGACACCAGCCGCAACCGCGCGGACGGGTTCAGCCCCGCGCTGTGGGGCAACGTCGGCACCACCAGCAATCTCGCCAATCAATACCTGAACGGACAGGCATCGTGGAGTGACTCCATGGAGACCGTGGCCCGCAGCACCGGCATCAACGGCAGCGTGGGCACTCCCGGCACCGGGGCGGCGCTGACCGCGCGTGACCTGGGCCTGCTCGACATGGACCTGCGCCAGCGGGGCGTGGCGCTGAACGGTGCTGCCATCCAGCAGGCCGAGCAACTCGACCCGCGCGGCAACTATGGCACTCCGCAGGAATACCAACTCACCCCGCGGGAGACGGTGCCTTGGAAGATCGACGAGAACCTCAAACTTTCCTCGCTGGCCATCCAGCAGGCCGAGAACCAATACGCCTCCGACCAGAACGCCAACAACCTGTGGGCCTCTCCGGACCCGATGGCCAAGGGCATGTTCGAGAAGGACCTCGCGTTGCAACTGGCCAAAGCAGGTGGCGGTTCAGGTGGCAGCGGCGGGATGGGTGGCATGGACTGGGGAGCCCTGATGGGTGGCATGGGCAGCATGTTCGGCGGCATGGGCGGCAGCGGTGGCAGCACCGGCCTGAACACCGGCGGGCAGTATGCCAACGTCAACTCCCCTTACAAGGACACCACTTCGGTCCGGAACCTCAGCGCCAGCTACGGCGGTTAAATCATGGCCATCCCCATCAACTTTTACGAACGTCAGCAGCCCAACGTGCTCGGCGCGGTCACGCTCGGCCTGCAACAGCGGCTCGCCCGCGAACAGATGATGATCGCCGACCGCCGGGCCAAGGAGAACCAACGCCTGGAGGAGCAGAACCGCCAACGGCAGCACGAGCAGCAGATGGCGCAATATGGTCTCACGGAAATGAAGTTTGCCTACCAGCAGGCGCAGGACCAGCCCGGCGGGTTGAACTACGCCGCCACCATGTCGAACATCAACCGTGACGCCGCGTCGATTGCCGCGCAGGAGGAGGCCCGCATGTTGGCGGAAGAGCGCCGCACCAATCCGGAGAAGTTCTGGCGGCCCACCGCAGCGAGCCGCCCCAAGGTCATCCCGCTCACCGCCGTGCAGAACAAAGCCAATGCCGACGCCGTGGCCATGGGCATGCCGCCTCCCCACGCCGTGACGGTCATTCAGCCTGCGGGCTACGAGCCGTCGGGCGCGTCTGGATACACCCCTTCCGCCGGTCCCGGCTACACCGACCCGGGCTACGACCTGCCGTCCACCACCTCGGGGCCTGGAGCGGACCCGCTGATCATGGAGCCAATCCCGGCCGGCACATATGACCCGGCGGACGCGGGTGGCGGCGCGGACCTGCTGGCCCCGCCAGTGGTCCCCGTGGACAACACTCCGGTCGCCGGTGCTCCTCCGAGCTATGCAACGCCTGCTCCAGCGTTCACCGCGGCCCCGCCCGTGGGTGCGCAGGGTCAACTCCCCATGGACCCGCTCTCCATCGCCCGCCGTCAGAAGATGGAGGACGACCGGATGAAGTCGGAGAACTCCATCATGAACGGCCTGCTCTCACGGAAAGCGAAAGCCGAGGCAGCTTTGGAAGATGGCGAACCGGATCCGGCCGCAGAGATCGAGCTTGAGACCGTGAACCGTGCTATCCAAAAGCTGAATGCTCCGACTCCGCGCGCGGAGGTGCTCACTGACGCGCCCCGGATCGAGCAGGACCCCAACAGCCGGGCGGGGCAGACCCTGAGCCTGAACCGCGCGACCGGGAATCTGGAAGCGGATGTTCCCGCCGCCCAGGCCGAGCCGGCACCCGTGGGTATCGGCCTGCTGCCGAAGTCCGCCACCGACGAGGAGGCCAACAAATTCTGGAACGCCGGGAAAGCGGAAGCCTACCGCGCGGCAAATCTCAAGGAAGCCACCAACGAGGAGTTGGAGGCGCTCGCCCAGGGCGGCACCCGCAACTCCCTCGTGGAATACATCACCGGCCCGGCCTACGACCCCGCGGAAGGTATCGCCGAGCGGATCAAAGCCAACTTCCAGATGCCCCCCGGTGCTGACCGCAAGGAAGCCACCGGCCGCACCGGTGAAGTGGCCATTTCCGAGTTCGTTCAAGCCGCGGCCCAGCAGGAATTGAACCGCAGAAAAGTTGTGCAGCCGAAGACGCAGGGTGTAACTATCCGGAAGACCAAATCACCTGCTGCTCCAAATGGCTGAACACGAATGGACTATCGACCTGCCGGACGGCACCCAATATGTTGTTGAGTCCGACCGTGAACTAACGCCTGCGGAACTGGACGCCGAGGTGTCCAACATCAGCAACCAGCATGCCAACACCGGACAGTCCGTTGCTGCCTCCGCAGGCAATGCGGCCGGGCGTGGCGCGGTAGGCGGCGTGGGCTCGCTGATCGAAGGCATCGGTGACCTGGGCTCCCTGATCCCGGGTCTGAGCGACAACGGTTTCCAGCAGGCCGGGCGCGACGTGAAAGCCTTCGGAGCCGAGACCTTCCCGGTGAACCCCGCCAATCAGGACGAGTTCGCGGTGAAGGCCGGGGAAGTCGTCGGCGGGGCTGCCGAGCAGGTGCTCGAATACGCGACCGGTGCCAAGCTCCTTGGGGCTGCCGGACAGATCGGACGCGTGGGTCAGATGGCGGCAGGCTCGATGTTCGCCAAAGGCGCGGACGCCGGTGAGGACACAGCGCGCCAGTTCGAAGTCGATGACGACCCGTGGAAGAAAGCCGCGTTCACCCTGGCCGGCGGGGTCATTGAAGCCGGGACGGAGAAACTCGGCGGGTTCGGTGCGGAATCCGCTTTGGCGCGCCGGTTCGGCGTGGGCGGCATTGGCGGCCCGTCGGTAGGCTACGGCATGGCCGTGGGGCAGGAGGCCGGGGAGGAAGTCGCCGCCAACACTCTCAACAATACTTTGGTCAACGCGGCGGTCTCCGAGGAGGAAGCCGCAGCCGCCGGGCAGCGCCGCCCGGGGTATCTCGAAGGCAACCTCGAAGCCGGAGCCCTCGGCGGTGTCGCCGGCGGCGTGATGTCCCTGCCATTGCTCGGTGCCACCCGCGCGCCCGTCACCAATCTCCCTCCGCCTGCCGGGTTCACTGCTCCCGTGCAGCCCGGCGCTCCGACAGCGCCGGTGGTTCGTCCCGCAACCGGCCGCGCCTCTGTTGAGAGCATCCGCCCGGTGGCAGCCCCCGCGCCCATCACCGAGGAGGAGCTGACGGCCATGGAAGCCAAGGCCCCGCCCGAGCGGATCGCCGTGGTCGCCGGTGCTTTGGCGGTGGCACCCACTCCCGAGGTTGAAGCCGAGGTCCTGAAGACCGCGCAGATCGCGGCACAGATTGAGGCGAAACGACAGGACACTGCTCCGGCTGAGGAGGTGATCGTGCCTGTGGAACCTCCTGCTGTGGAACCGGAAGTTCTACGTGGAACATCGCAGGACTCCGTAGAACTGACGGCACCAATCGTCGATGCCGGAATTCCGATGTCGGAAATCCCATCGGTTGCCCCTCCGGCGGTCGATATGGGGATCCCCATGACGGAAGGAGCCGCGCCTGCATTGCCCTCCGTTGTCACTCAGGAAGCGCCCATTTTGAGCGGCAACGTGGGTAGCGTTCAACCAGTGATTGACAGCGCCGGAGCCCTAATTCCCGAATTACCCGCTGGTGCTGAACCGCTGACCATCGAAACACCAAGCGCAGAATCTCTCCCAAATAGCCCCGCTGAGGCCCCAATTGAGCAGTCCGCTGCTCAATCCGAGACGCCCGCCCCCGGAGTGGTGGAGCGCGCAGAGGCGTGGGCCAACCGCACCATCGTCGAGAACCGCGGGCAACTCCTGAGCGGCGTGCCCAACCCTGAGCTGCTCGCGGCCTACGCCGTCAAAGGCAGCCTGCTGGTGGCCCGCGGCGTGCGCGACTTCGCAGCCTGGAGCCGGGACATGGTGACGGAGTTCGGCGAGGATGTCCGGCCCTACCTGAACAAGCTCTTCGCGGAGAGCAGCCCGGATGTCACCCTGCCATCTCCCGAGGGCGCGCCGGGGATCTTCGAAAAGTGGTTCGGCTTCGACAAAAGGCTGGTGAACGAGACCAAACTTTACGAAGCGAGGAAGGCCACCCGGAAAGCCTTGGAGGTTCCTCTGTTCGACGGCATCATCGAGAACCATGTTCCGGGATCTGATATTGAATCCGTGCTCTCCACTCTCACGGAACAGCAGCGCAATGCCCTCCACGATAAAATTAACACGGACCTCAGCCGCCTGACCGGTAGCGCAGAAGACGCCGCAAAATATGCCAACGAGCTGCGCGCCTACCTGAACACCGTGCCGGAGCTTGCCGGCCAACGTAATATTTCCGCCGCTGATCTGCAATACACAAACCTGGTGCAGGCTGCCGCCGCACTGTCTTCGATCCATGGGCAGACGGGTGCGTTTTCCCGCATCATGGGCATCTCCAATGACCAACTCATCCTCGATACCGGAACCAGTGCCCTGACCCGTGGTGACCGCGGACGGCTGCTCGGATCCAGTGCCGGCGTTGGAGCCCGGCTCACGGAGTTCATGCAGATAATCTCTAAATCGCACCAGCTCGCGTTCAAGGCCATGGGGTTCACCGACGCCTCCATCGAAGCGTTGGGTCAGGCCATGGCCACCCGCACCCTCACGGCCAATGAGGTCGAGGACATCTTCGCCAGCGCGAACACCTCCCCGGAAGGACCAGGGGTGGCAAGTGCGCTGGCCACGCTGCAGCGGATCGCGGACGCCGCGGCGGTGCAGGCGGAAACCGCTGACCCGACAGGTAAAGGCTCGTCCACGCGAAAAACCAAACCCAAAAGCCTGGATGAATACGCCGAACAGTTGGCTGAGGAGCTTCTAAGGGACCCCAAAGCCAAGGTGCCTCCGACGGAGCAACAACGGCTGAAAAAAGCGATCTTTGAATGGATGCGCGGCGACACTTCGGAAGCAAAGCTCGCCGAAATTCTCGGGTCGTTCGGTCTTTCCGCTCAATCTGCCAATTTGCTGGCTGCTTCGGCTGAGGAAAAAAGAGCCCGGATGAAATCCGAGCGTGCCTTGAATGCCTCACTGCGGGCTGGTAAATCCATTCTCGACGACGAGATCGGTCCGTTGGTCAGGAAGCTACCCGTCAGCAGCATCGTCAAAACCTTCATGAAGGCCCCGCCGGAGCACCGTAACAGCGCGGCATGGCGGCAGCTTCAGATCACCAACTGGCTCAAAAACAATGGCATCGACGACGCCCTCGCCGCGCGGTTGTCCGTCTCCATGGACGAGATGGTCTCGCGTGTGATGGCGAACGTGATCTATCAGGAGCAGGAGAAATACGTCACCCGCCGGCGCGGGGTGGGCTCGCAGGCGGTGGGCAATGCGGAATTCGCGGAGAAATACCGGAACAACAAGGAGTCCATCCGCGAGGCCATCCGCTTTGGGCTCATGACCGACGGCACCCCTTGGCAGGCGTGGTTCTCCAGCGTGACCGGCATCCAGCCGCTGACCGCCGCCGAACACGCGCAGATCGCCACCTGGGAGACGATCCTCTCCGGCGACCAATATTTCCCTTCCGAGAAAGGCGTAGCCTCCGCCAAACTGCGGGACCTGATCGACCGCAAGTTCGGCAAAGCCGCCAGTGGTTGGGAGTTGTTGGCTGCCAGCTACGACGCCTCCGCGCTGTCGAGCGGCACCACCATGGCCGTCCAGTTCAGCGGCCCGGTCGGACGGCTAGCGGCCACGCTGGGCACCGACCTGATGCTCGGTCTCGGCAGCCCCACGAAGACCCGCGATGTCATGGACTCCTTCCTCTCCGCGGTCGATGTCTACGCCGCGGAGCTGCCCAACGCCTTCAAATACGACAGCGGCGGCAACTTCATGGGCGACTCCGCGGTGAGCCTGGGTGAGGTCTCGGCGCTCAAGCGGGACATGGCCAGGCAGCGCGCAGTGCTGGCCAACCCGGCGTCCACCACTCTGCAAAAGGGGTTGGCCGTGGTGCGGTTCGCGCGGTCCGCGCAGGACTATCTCCGGCAGGCGATGAACGCCGCGGACTCCGCTTCCGTGGCCGGCTTCCAACGCTACTTCGAAACCCGTGAGGTCCGCAGTCTGATGCGCAAGAGCGGCATTTCCAAAGCCGAAATCGCCACCGCGATGAAGGCCGACGGATTCACGACCGACGCCATCGAGCTGGAGGCCGACGCCCTGGGCTACGACGGCACGCTCAAACGGCGCTACGTGCAGGACCGTCAATGGGCCCGCTGGAAAGAACTGGTGGCCGCGCACAAGGACACTCCGGAAGCGCACCGCGAGGCCATGTCAACTTTGCTCGAAGACGCCACGGACGAGGCGGACTTCCAAGCCTTTGTCGGCAACAAACGTGACCGGCCCAGCATCTGGAACGTGCCGGACTGGGCGTTAGGCAAAGCCCAGCAGATCGGCGAGGACCAGTTCCGCCGCGCGCGCAAGGAGATCGAGGATGGGAACGCCATGGAGGGCAGCCTGCAGCGCATCTTCTGGCGCGGCATGCTGGGCTTCGTCGGCATCCCGCTGAACGCCGCGCGCGCTTCCCTGTGGTATTCGCCATTCGCGCTTTTGAGCTTCATGAACTACCGCGCCTGGGCCAAGGGCGACCGGAAGAAGGACAACCCCTACGAGCGCAGTCTCGGCAACGCCATGCAGGTGCGCCAGCGCATGAAGGAAGCCATTGTCGGCAACGCCATTCTGGCGGTGGCTCTGGCCGCTCTGAAGGAGTGGCAGGACGATGACGACTGGAAAATCAACGGCTACGGCCCCGACGCCTCCCGGTTCCCCGAGGAGGCCAAAGCCTGGCGGCGCACCCACACTCCGTTCGCCATCGAGAAGACGGACAAGGACGGCAAGGTCACAGTGATCCCTTTCCAGCGGGGCACGCTCGAACCTTTGAAGGCACCGCTGATGATGCTGGCCGGCGTGAGTGATGCCACCATGGACAGCAAGCTGAAAAAAGAAGAGGCCCTGCGGCCGGAGATGGCGCTGTGGGGGGCCATGAAGCAACTGGGTCTGGCCAGCATCACCACCGGCATGCGCAACATCGGCGGCATGCGCGACTCTTTGCAGCGCGGGATGACGGTGAACAAACTCGGCTCGCAGGCCGGGTTCAGCTTGTCCCCGCTCCTGCCCTACAGCGGCAGCGAGCGCTGGATCAGGACGTGGAGTCACCCGGAGCAGCTCGAACTGGGGCTCCGGAGCAACCTGCCATTTGCCCATTACTGGAACGATCTGAAACCGGCGATCAACATGTTTGGTCAGCCGCTGCGCCCGGACCCTTCCGGCTCGGAGCTGACCAACCGCCAGTTCAGCGGGCTGCCTCCCGGGTATTCCCGCGAGATCACCGAGGAGGATCAGAAGGTCTACGGGTTCATGTCGAAGACCGGGAAGCAGCCCACCACCTACTCCCGTCCGGAGATCGAGAAGAAGGTCGAACGGGTCCTGACCGATGCCGAGTGGTATGACTACAGCCTGGTCTCGGGCAAGGCGCGGTATGCCGGCATGCTGCAGGCCATCGACGGCACGCTCAAGATCGACCGGGTGCGCGACGGCACGAAGAAGCTGAAGCCCATGAAAAAGGGCCTCGCGGACATCGACCCTGACGACAAGGCAGCCCTGTCCGAAGCCGGTGAGATTCTGGAGGACATCGGGGCCGCGGCGCATCAGGCCGGACTGGACGCGATCAAAGCGAAGGAGCCGGTGAAGCCGAAGAAAAAGAAGGTCAGCAAAAAGACGGTTTACTAGCCCGCAGGTGGCATCATTTCCATTCCGCTTGCGGGGTGTAGAGGAAGTCCTTGGTGTTGGGATAAGCGAGGCTCCTCGCCTGCTTTATGTTTTCCGTTCTATGCCCCCACTCGCTTCCGCCGAAATTTCCCATCACGTCATACGGAGCCAATACTTTCCGCAAAGCCTCCCGGAGTGCATCCCGTTCTTTAGTGACGACTTCGGTATTGGACCTCATGGCATCCAGAACAATGTCTCCGATCTCGTTCGCCTTCAACTCGGCATATGGGTGAGCCTTGCCGATTCTGTAGAGCGCAGCCAGCATGATTCCCTCTTCAATATCCGTAGGTTGTAGTTTCATAAGTGTGTTAGGTTAAAGCTGGCAGGGACTCCGCCGCCTTCCGCATGGCGTCGTCCCCGGTGTGGGTGTAAATGCGGCTGATGGTGGCGTCATCGTGACCGATGAACTCCATGACCACGGAAGAGGAGACGCCCGCCTCGCGCATCCAACTGGTGGCGGTGTGACGCAGGGAGTGGAAGCTGTGGGAGAACTGGGTGCGCTCCTCGGAGCGGTCCGGTTCGGCAACCTCCGCGTCCAGTTTGCGGATGCCGGCGTTGACCATGATCTCCGCGAACTCGTTGCTCAGGCGGGCACAGAGGCCAGTGCGCAGGACGTGGCCCGCGGAGTCCGGGTGGACGTAGGGGTGGACCTTTTCCGGGAACTGGGTGTTGCGGCTCTCCCGGCCGGCGTTCCACGCCAGCAGGTGGTCGTAGAGGGCGTCGGCCATGGGTAGGTTCATCCAGCGCCCGGTCTTGCGCGTCTGCAGGTTGATCGTTTTGCGGGCAAGGTCGATGTTCTCCCACCGCAGCATGGCCACGTCCGAGAGCCGCTGGCCGGTGTAGGCCCCGTGGATGATCATCGAGCGCCACTCGGGATCGGAGACCTGCAGGAGGGCGCGGATCTGCTGCGGGGTGAACGGCTGACGCCCGTGCCCGCCCGCGCCTTTCTTGAGCATCCGCAGGTGCTCGCCGGGGTTGGAGTCTATCACCTTCTCGGCATGGGCCGCGCGGAGGATGGAGACGATGGCCCCCATGCGGTGGTTCACGCTGGTGTTGCTCACCCGGGTGGCCAGCCAGTTGCGGAACTCCACGAGGTTTTCAAGCGTCAGGGATGCCAGTCCGAGTGACGCTTTGGGTCCGAGCCAGTTGATCCACATGTTGATGGTGCCCTCGTAGAAGAGGCCGGAGGTCTTCGCCACTTCGGGCTTCTTGCGGGCGAGCCAGCGCTCGGTCCACTGCCGGATGGTGACGGGCTCAATAGCCTGTCCGCTCGCGGCCATCAGATCGGTCAGGACCGTGCGGGCCTGAGCGACGGAGAGCTGCCCGGTGGCGGCCTTCTCGAATTGTTGGGCCATCTCCATCGCTGCGGCTTTGTTCTCCTCCGTGGCGGCGAGTTTGGTGGATCGCTTCATCTGCTTTTTATTCGCATCGGTGTAGCAGGCGATCCAGAAGGGTGATTTTTCGCGGGTCGTGATATTGGCCATGGGTGTTTCCTATCACGCGGATTTGCCGGAAGCAAATAAAAATTTGAAAATTTGAAAAAATAATATTGACTCCTGCGGCGGGGATGCCATTCTACGGCCACCGCCATGCTTAAAATCATCCTCTTCCTCATGGCCATCCACCACTTCAACCATAACAACCCGGCCACCTGCTTCGTGCTCGTCATGCTGGTCCTGTTTTTCAAAATCACCTAACACATGAAAATACTCGTAGGCTGTGAATATTCGGGGGTAGTCCGGGACGCTTTCATAGCGCAGGGACACGACGCAATTTCGTGTGACCTGCTCCCGAGTGAAAGATCCGGCCCGCATCATCAGGGTGACATCCGGGACTTGCTGGATGAGCATTTTGACTTGGCAGTATTTCACCCTCCCTGCACCTACCTGTCGGTCTCCGGCATCCACTGGAACGACCGGGGCCGCGGCTGGGAGAACACCCACGAGGCACTGGATTTCGTCCGGTTGCTGATGGCGGCGCCCATTGACCGCATCGCCTTGGAGAACCCGGTTTCCATTATCTCCAGCCGCATCCGTAAACCGGACCAGATCATCCAACCCCACCAGTTTGGTAATGACGCCAGCAAGGCGACCTGCCTGTGGCTGAAGAACCTGCCGCTGCTCAAGCCCACCATCTCCGTCCCTCCTCGGATTGTTGACGGGAAATCACGGTGGGGCAATCAAACCGACTCCGGTCAGAACAAACTCGCCCCTTCGGCGGACCGCTGGAAACTCCGCTCGACAACCTTCCAGGGTATCGCCGACGCCATGGCTGCCCAGTGGGGTCAACTTTAACCTAACACAACATTATGCCCAAAGGAACATTCATCGGATTCAAACTGGAGGAGCCGGAAGGCACCAAGTTTGCCGTCATCGCCGCCGGCCTCAGACGCAGCAAGTCCGGCCTCGCCAGGGACAAGCTGGTTGAGTTCATCAACAGCTTCGACAAGAAAACCCCCAAAGCCACACCTAAAAAATCATGAAATACTTCGGCAACACACCACAGGATCCGCAGGACGCGGCGAAGGAAGACCGCGAAGGGCCGGGCATCTCCCGGGAGCAGGCGGAGGACTGGTTCGAAGGCAAGGTCATCCAGATGCCGGCCGCGCCAAAAGGCGTGAACGACGGCGGCCCGGCGTTTCCATTCGTTGAACCGGATTCCTACTGCTCAATAACTACCGGTGTTTCGACGCTGGATTGGTTCGCCGCACAAGCACTGGCCGGCATGCTGGCTTCCGACACCAAGCAGCAGATCCCGGCCGCACAGCTTGCCAGTTGGGCATACCTGCAGGCCGACGCCATGCTGGCCGAAAAGGAGAGGAGGGCCAAATGACCGCCACGCCCGTAAACGTTTGGATCCTCGACGAACATAACCCTTGCGCAACAATCGCGGCAGAGCCCGGCCACCCCGAAGGTTTTTCTTTGAGGATCTTCCGGGGCAATCCGCCCGAGGGAAGTTATAAGCGAGCAATTGAACTCACCGGAATCGCAGCCGAAGCCCTGAACATCCACGCCCGAACCGGCTTGAAAGCCAGCACGCTGTTGGAGCAGCGGGAGGCTTTGAGGAGCGCACTGGAAGCTATTAACGACACGCCAATACCAATGGTTCAATGCCCGGACACGCTGAAATTTGTGCTGCGTCAAATTGGAAAGATCGCATCAAACGCTTTGGCCACTCCCAAGAAAAGGAGGGCCAAATGATCGCCGGCATCACTCCCCACCAATGGCAGATCATGCTCGTCTGCGCGGGCGTTGGCATCACCGGGCTGCTGGTCCTGCTCTACTGGTGCGAACGCGCCCCGCTGCTCGACGACTACGCCGACACCACGCCGTCGTGCATCACCGTCAGCGAGCACGACATCGAGCCGCCGGTGAACGGCATGAGCGCGGCGGAGTTGAAGCTCGCCTACTTGGAAGCCGAGCGGATCCTCGTGGAGTCGCACTCGCCAACCTTCTCCGGGCACATCTGCCGCGTCATGGCGGGCATGCTCATGGAAGGGGCCGATCCGAAGGACGCGGTGATCCGCGCCACTACTTTTCCGCACAACGGCAAATGCCCGTGCGACACCTGCTGCGATCTCACCCACTAACACTTATGACAACTGTCGAAGAGTTCATCGCCATGCAGGAAGACAGGGAGCGGCCCCCGGATGACAGTGAAAAGGCGCCCCCATGTGACACTCCCTGCGACCATTGCGGCACGATCATCCCCGGATACGTGGCTGAGTATTGCTGCTCCGGGGCTCACTGCGGATGCATGGGCCTGCCGGTCGAGCCTCCGTTTTGCTCAAAGGAATGCGAAATATCCTTCTACGCCAAGATCAGAAAAGCGTGGGACGAAAATCCTCAAAACCCTCTCCGAAAATAACTGCCATGTATCCGCCCGTCGCCATCGTCCTCGGACTCACCATCATGCTCATCGCCTGCGCCGCGCTGTGGCTCCTCGGCAAACACAAGCACAAGAAAAAGCTGGTCTCGTTCCGCGCGGCCCAGGAGAACCGGTTGGAGCTGCACCACCGCATCAGCCTGCGCGAGCCGCATTTGAATATTGATGGCTGTCGTCCGTTTGGACGTTAGGAGGCTTCGGCCACTTTCCTGACAAACCGCAACGTCTCCATCAGTGCCGACTGCGAGGTTTCCTTCCGGCGCAGCGTTTCCGAAACAGCCCAGTCCACGGTCTTGTTCGCCAGCAGGCGATAGACCGTGACTGGGTTTTTCTGTCCGGTGCGGGCGATGCGCGCGTTGCCCTGAATGAAGTCCTCATTCGAGTAGGTCAAAGAAAACCAGCAGACGTGATGACAGGTGCCCTGCAGCGAGAGGCCGTGGGCCATGGACTTCGGGTGGCAGATCCACAGCGGGATCTTGCCGTCGTTCCACTCCTGCATGCGGTTTTCGTCGAACTCCTGTGCCCACGGCATGGCCTCCATGATGCGCGGGACCTCGTGCTTGAACTGGGTGAAGACGAGGAGCGGCTTGCGGCCGAGGCTTTCATGGAGCTTGAGGAGCGCGGAGGTCTTGGCGTCGTGGATTTTGACGACATCACGGTTGCCGGTGTCGTCGATGAAATAGGACGCCCCGCTGGTGAACTGCAGGAGCTTCTGGACCAGCGTGGCCGCGGTGAGGGCCACCACTTCTTTCCTGGCGATCTCCACGAGGAAGTCCTTCTCCATCTTCTTGTAGTCCTTCATCACCGCCGGCGGGAGCGCGATGTCAATGTCCTCGTAAGTGATGTCCACGGCACCGGCCCAGTCCTCGCGGCGGATCACCAGGCACATGTCCTTGATCTTGTCGCGGATAGCCTCCTCCGATCCTTCGTTCAGTTCGTAACTCCACCCCATGAAATCCCCAGTCGCGTAGCGGTCGCGGAAGTTGGTGTAGGAGGTGCCGAGGCGCACACCACCGTCGAGGAGCCGGATCTGCGCGAACAGATCGAGCGCGGAGTTCGGCTGCGGCGTGCCGGTGAGGCCGACGTGCCGGCTGAACATTTTGCGGTAGGGTAAAAAGGCTTTGATGCGCTTGGAAGTGTGACTTTTGGCTTTGGAGATTTCGTCCCAAACCACCATGTCCACCGGGATGCGCTTGCGCTTTTTCAGGCAGCGATCGACGAACTTATCCAGCATGTCATAGTTGATGGTGAATACCTCCGCGGCGCCTTCGTCCCAGGCTTTCAACCCCTCCGGAGTGCGGAGGTTGGCCACCGAAAGGTGCGGTGCCCAAAGCTCGATTTCGTTAGGCCATGTTAGGGTGGCCACGCGCAAAGGGGCAACGATGAGCACGCCCTTGATGGCGAGATCGCTCAGAAGGAAAGTGATGGCGTCCAAAATCGCTTTCGTTTTCCCGGTCCCGGGATGCGCGAAGATGCCGCACTCCTCGTGCTCCAAGGTGTAATTGGTCATCACCTCTTGCTGAGGAAGAGGTGGCTGGATCATGTCAGGAGGTGGATTTGAATCAGCGCCTTGCAGGCGTCGAGATCGTCGGTCCAAAAAGCCGGGATGCCTTGGGCGTTGAGAAGGCTGATCTCGCGGAGCTGCAATGGTGTTGGCTTCTTTCCCGGGGCCTTGAGTTCAATGTAGAGGGTTTTCTTCTGGTAGTGCATCACCCGGTCGGGCACGCCGCGGTTGCCGGGGGAAACAAATTTCCGGGTGTAAATGCCCAGCCGGTTACAGTAATCACGCAGGCGGCGTTCAAGGGTGGATTCGAGGGCCATAACAGCTATTTTGTGTAGAAGGGGCTCAGACCCCCAACGGCTTTTGTAGGGAATGTGGAAGCCCAGTCCGGGAGGCTCTCCATGCACTTCTCCAGTTTCTCAACGGTGTCGCCATGCTCAGGCCAATACTCCGTCACCAGTTCATCGTGGCAGGGGAACAGGCACTTCAGCCCGGCTTTCTGCGCGGTGACCGAACCATGCCACATCAGGTCGCCGCTGGCGGCCTGCGTGGCCGATTGGAGCAGCGAGCCGCCATGGGTATTGACTCGTCCCCACACGGACTTGCCTTCGAGCTTTCCGTAAAAGGTGATCTGCTGGGTGGCCCATACGCCTTCGCGCGGTTCACCATCGCCGCCGAGCGCCCGGGCCTCGGAGATGTCCACCCATTTGTCTTTCTGGTGGTCCTTGATTTTGTAGGTCCAGTGAACCTGCGGCAGGGGGTGACTGAGCCAGCGCCCGGACGGAAGCTCCATGATGAGGGAGGGGAAGCCCATCTTCCGCGTCACCGCGAGCCGCAGTTTGTCGTTCACCCGCACCCAGTTGCCCGGGCGGTTGATGGCCTCAAGCGCAGCCTCCTGAGTGGTCTTCCACATTTTCACAATGGCTTGGTTCCCCGCTCGCCAGGCTTTCACCAGTTCCCGGGCCTTCTCCTCGCTCAGTTCCATCTTATACATTTCGGCCATCCGGAGCAGCGCGTTGTGCCCACCCTGAAAGCCAAGGCTGAGTTCGGCCACTTTGGACCTTGTCCGCTGCTCTTTCGAGACTTCGGAATATTCGACATTGAACATCTGCGTTGCAACAACGTTGTAAATATCGAGTCCATCCTTGAAAGCCCGGAGTTTGAGCTTGTCATCGCACAACCACGCTAACATACGACTCTCCACCTGGCTCAGATCGCTGCTGTTGAGCTGGCGCTCAGGGCCAAGGTCAATGAAGTGGCGGATGCAGGAGGCGAGGCACTCGACCGGCGGACCCCACATCAGGTCGAGGTCATCGGCGTCCACCGTGCCCGCCTCGATCATGCGATACATCATGCCGCTGTCGGAGAAGGAGCTTTTCCGGAGGTTCTGGATCTGGACCAGTTGTGAGGATGACCGGCCGGTGCGGGCGGCGCCGTAGAAGTTGATCATGCCGCGGATGCGCCCATCGGGGCAGGCCACGGTTTTCATCTTTTGGATTTTTTTAACGGCGGCGAAGGTCAGGCCGCCGCGCAGGCGCAGGGCGTCCACGGCTTCGGGCGCCATCTGGTCGATCTTGGGCTTGTCCACTTCGCCCGTCTCCTCGCCGTCGTCATTGAGGACGACCCCCGTCAGGACCTTGGCCACTGTGGTGGCTTTCATATCGTCTTCGGGATACCCGCGGGCCTTCAGCCACTCCAGCACTTTGCCGCGTTGGGTAAACTTCACGCCTGTTAGGTTTTCAAATTCCCGGCCGGCTTTCTCCGTGCATTCCGCTTCGATTTTCAGCGCGGCGTCCACCGCTTTGAGGTTCACCGGCACGCCCCGGAAGCAAATGTCGAGGTCGAAAAGGAAAGCGTCCAGCGTCGCCCCTTTCAACTCCATGACCGCAAGCGCCTTGTGAATACCGCGTTCGACAACCACGTCCTGGAGACAGTAGTTGCGGAAGAGCGCCCATGCTTGAGGGTAGGTCATCTTCTCGCCGGCGACGGTGATGAAACCTTCATCCGTTGGAAGGTTGCGACCTTTTTTCTTGTCAGGGATTGCAAAGACCTGGATCAGCTTCTTGCCCCGCGGATCCTTGCCATCCTGCAGCTTGAGAAAGGTGGAGGCCCCATCGAGCGAAGATGGAATGCCTGCCATGTTGGCCATCACCTGAGTGCAGCGGAAACGGCTGCGTTCGGGCACTGGGAGATTGAAGGTCCGCTCCCAAATGTAGTGCATGATCGCCATTTCAAACTTAACATTTTGGGCATAGATCAGCCCGTCACTGCTGACCATTTTGCGGATGAGGGCAAGCGCCGGCGCATTGTCCGCGGCCGACGCGAACGCGTCCCAAAGCAGCGGCGGGGCATCGTCCTCGGCAATAGCCATGAGCGTGATCTCCGTGGAAGAGCAGGCCGCGTATCGAAAGGCCCCGCAGGCACGAATGTCAGTTTCTGAGTAGGACTCGAAGTCAGCATGGAACATGGTTAGGATTCTAAAAAGGGCAGTTGGAGGCAGCTTCAAGCTCCTGAAAATATTTCACGTATTTCTTCCGGTCGTTCTCCTTGATGACATTCTCCGAGCAGGTCAGGACCTGAATGTTGGAGGCGGTGTATCCGAGCGTGTCGTCGATCCGGTCCAAGTGTAAGGCAAGCCGGGTGTTCCCCTTGTCATCGAGGTAGGAGTTCTTGGACGTGAAGGTCACGAACTCGTCGTATGACAGGGTGAATTCTTTGCGGCGCTGGGCCGCGTGATGGCGCAGGTTGATCCAGGCGGCCCGCACCGGGTTCTTCATCCGCCACTGCTGGTGGTGATGGCGGTCGCACAAGCGCTTCTTGCAACCCGACTTCCGCCTGCAGAATTTCACCGGACAGGCCCCCGGCTTGGGGTTGGTCTTGAGGATGAATTTCATCGGTTCCTGAAAGAAGCAGCACCTTGTCATAGTCGAGACCCATTAAAGTAAAGCGGTCTCGGACGCTGAGGATCTGAATGGGCCCGGTCTCGGTGTGTCCCATGGTCAGGTTGACTAGCCTCCCCCGGTAAGGCCTGTGATGAGGTGAAAAACCTCCGGTTTGCACGGAATGTGGTGGCCTGTCACAGTTGTGAGGATCCAGTCGCCGGGGCACACCGTCAGACCTCCTTCTGATTCGTCGATCCACCCGTGATCATGCAGGTTGCGCCCGCAGTGCGCGCACTGCTGACCCCCGCCGATGGCCGGGTGGCGGTAGTAACGAACGACCTGCCCCTCCCAATCCATCTCGCGGCACTCCTGGCCGGACCAAGTCCGCAACTCTCCGTTTTCAAACCCCAGTTTATCCTTTGCATAGTCGTCGGGGTGATCTCCGTTCTGGTTCCATGCTGACGCTGCTTTAAAATGAATGTTGGCCATGGTGGTGTATGCCGGAAGCCTCCGACCGGCGGCGGGTTTCAACGAAAATAGGTGGTGCGGCGGCACCGGTCACAGTGCCGCCGCGGGTGAGGCTAAACTTCCTCTTCTTCCGGCAGGTCTTCGAACCCGGCGGCACTTGGCTTGCCGCCTCCGCCGAAGGGTTCGCCCTTCTTCAGGAGCTGAACGACTTCGATTGAACAGCAAATCTTCTTGCCGTAGGCGGCACTTGCTGCATTTTTCTTATCATTTTTCCCGTTCAAACTGAACAGTTGAACTTTGGCGTTCACGTAGTCACCCGCTTCCGGGAACTCCGCGTGGCGGCGGTCGGTCGTGATCTCGCCGCGGCGTTTGTCGATCACCAGCGGTGGCCCCTGGGACTCGGCGCGGTTGGCGCTGAGGTAGTGGTTACCGGCGAAACCTTTGTAGGGCTCCCCGTCCTTGGAGATGTTGTCGTCACCATCGCGCAGGGCACAGTCCTTGTCCTTGGGCGCTTTGCCTTGAAACTCGGATTTTGCAATCTCGTCGATGGCCTTCTGCACGGAAGCAAGCGTGACAGGGTCTTCGATGATGAGGTTGCAACTGTAGCGGGGTTTGCCGCCGGCAATGGCTTTGGGGGAAACGAGTCCGTCGCTGAAAGCGAGGCGGACATTACGGAGCATCAATTCGGAATTCATGTTAGTCGGTATTTTATTAGTTACGTATTCTTTGCCCTTGGTTCCGCCGGGCGCGGCGGTTTTGCGGCGGATGCCGCGAAAGTGTTTTACTCTGAAAGCGTCTCGATCTCGGCCCGCAGCTCCTTGATTATTTCCTCCTGCTGATCAAGTGCCGCGAGAGCTTCGGTAAGCCGGTCGTCGGGGTCAATGATAACGTCCTCCACGGCGGAGTGCATGTTTTCAAAGCTGCGGAGGACGGCGTCCTGGTTGGCGGATGTGTTTGTCATAAAGGTAAAAGTGTTTCAGACCATCCTCGTCAGCACCGCGGTCTCCTTGCCTTTGACCATGCTCTTCACGACCATGTAGTCGCGGGGCGGGCCCTTGTAGGGGAGCACGCGCTTGCCGTCGATCAGCCGGCCGCGGAACCACTTGCTGGCGAGGGAGCGGAAGGACGCGACGCTCTGTTTGCAGTCGAGGGTGTCTCCAACTTTGAGAGACTCAAAGTCGTAAGCGCGGCGGGTCCAGCGTCTTTTTGGGAGTTGTTTAGCTGCCATCTTGTTCGGTGGGTTTTGAATCGTCGAAGCCTTCGAGGGGGCTGGTTAGTTCGGGCCTCGGGTCTTCCAGCATAACCGCTACCGGCTTGCCGGGCGCGCGTTGGACGATGGTCTCGAAGGAAGGGATCGCGGCCTTGAAGCCGCCATCTTTCAGCAGCTTCAAAACTTGGGTAGGTGATTTCAGTTTGGTCTCGAAAGCGGCGTCCTTAATGGCGCTCTCGCGGACCATCTGAGCGGCAAGCACCTCGTCGGACCAGGCGCGGTTGCCTTGCTTTCCTTCGACCCTCTTCATGCCGGGTAGAGGATTGCCGGCGTTCGCGCGGTCGTTGGCATACGCTTTGGCGGATTCGATGATCGACTCCATCAGCTTCGAGTGGCGGATGATGGCGACGATCTGCGCGTCAGTGACCGTGCGGGTCTCGATGGCTTGCACCTGCTCGACAAGCTCCATCTCGATGACATTAGCCGTCTCGGTGTCGAAGCCGTCGAGGAGCCCGGGTTTCAAAGCATTGAGACTTTCGTTCTTCGCCTTGCATATGCCGGCTCTCGAAGCCTTACACCAAAAACACGCATCGTATGATGGTCTAAAAACTAAGTATTTAGCAGCGTATTCCGCGTCGTCCCAGCCGCGCAAAATTGCTTTGGCGGCCTCGGCGATGGGCTCGCAGAACTTCCGCAGCTCACCCACGGTCAGGGTCCAGTTGCGCTCGGTTTCCTCGCCGGCGTAGCGCGGTTGGATGATGCCGATGTCTACGATGTCTTCATCGGCGAACCCAAACGTCACGTCGTTGTCCCGGATGAAGGACATCGCATAGATGGCAAGCTGCTGGTTGTCGGTGGCATCGACGAACTGGCCGGCACCATACTTGAGGTCACGGATGATGACGCGGTCGTTGGTGACGATGCAGAAATCGACCGTGCCAGTTTCCGATAAAAGGTAGAAGAGGGGGACTTTGGCTTCGATGAAAACCTCGCCGTCCCAACGGTGAATCAGCGTCCGGCAGGCGCGGACGTATTCGAGCACGGGAGCGAACTGCTCCGGCACATCGTCCTCGGTGATCTGCCCGGTCAGGAGTTTCTCAGCCAGATTATGGGCTTCGGTGCCCTCGTCGGCGTAGGAGGAGCTGCGGTCCGGGCCGATGCGCGCGGCGTTGGCGGCTATCAAAGAAAGGGATGCCGTGCAGGACGACCACATTTTGGCGGCCGAAGGTGATAGGCGGGAATGTCCGGACATTTTGTTATTTGAGAATTTGTTTCAACGCCCAATACTCGGGGTTCAGGAAGCCGCTCACGATCCTGCCTAAATCCAAACTGAGGCACACAGACCAGATAAAGAGGGCCAAACAGGCTGCCCCAATGAGGACCCAGCCGCCTTCCTTTACCTCATCATCGTTCTCCATGCCCCACTTTACTGCCCGGTAACCATAGTAAATGACCGCTGCAATCACGAGAATAGTGAACAAATAGGCTGCGATTGAAGAGAAGGATTCAATAGGCGCCTGCTTGACCAGCACGCCCCAAAGATGATCGGCGGTGGTGCCGAGCTTGGCGGCAAGGTCGGTGATGAGTTTGGTGATTTCAGGATTCATAGGTCAGGAAATTTGATGCTGCCTGCGGGTGGTATCGCCCCGCAGGCAGCGGGGTCACTGGGGTTTGGTGATCCGCGGGGGCGGAAAGTTTGGCGAGGCCGGCAGGACTTGAACCTGCCATTTCGGTTAATAGTGGAGGAGATCAACCCTCCGCAAGCGCGCCCGAAGTATTCCCAATTAATCGGCCTCGTAAAAATTGTTATGGGGCGATGGGCAGGGCCAGCAGTTTAGCGTGGAAGGCGGGGAGGTCGGACTCCTTGACCTTGGCCATCGACGCCGCGTTGAACTCGGTCACCAAAGCCTTCACCCGATCGGTGTATGCTGCGCTCTCCGGGGTGACGGCGTTGTTGGGGCGCAGGACGCTCACGCGCTCGGTGTAGAGCTTGCGGCAGTCCTCGTGGGTTACCGTCACCGCCGGTTCGGCTGCGGCCGGCTCCGGGGTTGGCGTGGCGGCGGGCTCCTCCGTGGTAGCCGGCGCCGGGGGCTCGGGTTCCTGCGCGGCGGGGGTGGCCCTGCTGCCGCGGGGTTTGCGCGGGGCCTTCTCCGTGGCAGCGGGTTGGACGGCAGCGTCGGGAGCAATCGGAGTGGCTCCACCGCTGTCATCAGCAATCACGGCTGCACCGTCGCACTTGGTAAGCTCCAGATACTGACGACGGCTCGAAGCGTCAATAAGAAGAGCATACGCTTCAACATGCCGATTCGGAGCCATCTCGGTATATGGCTCATTGCACATTTGGATGGCGGCGTTCAGAAGGGCGTCGGCGAGTTGGTTTTCGAGGTCGGTCATGGTTGTGGCAGGTTATAGACAGATTGAATGATTTACAAGAGAATGTTTTGAGTTTCTTCCGGCTCGGTGAGTTCAGCGATCATGGCGGCGAGCTGTCGCGCCATGTGGTTTTTTATCTGGGCTTCCGCTTCGGCACGGCTGCGAACGTGTTTGAAACCGGCGCCACGGGTAACGTCATGGGCCTTCCACCATCCGGGTGGAGTGTTGTGTATGGCGAACTTGCCTAGGCAAGTATCGGAAATCCAGAAGCCCCGGGTCGTTGGCGTCCATTCGAGCGGTTTGATATTCATTCGCCGGCAGTGGAGTGAATTGTTATCTCCTTGGCTTGGTAGATGGGCAGCTTCTCGATGCCGGCTTCCGCCTCCTCGTAGGTATCCCACAGTGCGGCGTTGCCATTTTCATCGTCTTCCTTTTCGACAGGGGAGATGACGCCTTCGCGCCAGTGGATCATAGCAAAGTAGTTCATGATGTTTTAGTTAGTATCTTCGAGGTTTTGAGCGCCCGTTTCATTTCGATCAAGGCGGTGAGATCGTCCGTTGGAACGTGGGCGATTGGAATGCCTTTGCGGCGGAACCATTCGGCCAGGGTGTAGTATTCGCGGTTGGCGGTTTTGGCGGCGGAGGCTTCGGCCCGGCGTTTGGTTGAATGCTTCCGGTAATTGGCTTTGCTGGCGGCGCGGCAGGTCTCCCGGTTGGTGGCCCACCGGTCGCGCTGGATTTTGTTCCAGCAGCCGTGGCACCGGTTGCGGAAGGACGAACCGCGGGGGACGAGGTCAGGACTGTGGCAGTCCCGGCAGGTCCGCGTGATCCCGTCGGATGGCCCGCTCAAGGGCTTTGCGCATGATGTCATTGCGCTCACAGGCGACGATGTTGGCGAGCGCGGCATTGATCTGTTTGCCCTGGCTGACATGGGCGGGGTTGAGCTTGATGAACTCGATGTTGGCACGGGACTGCTCCAGGACAAAGGCGTGGGAATCCTGAATGCTCATGCCGGGTTGGTGCTGATGAAAACAAATTCAGTCTCGCGTCCATTATGACACTCCACATCGGGCAGGATCTGCTCGACTTCCTTGCCGTCGCCGGAGGAGTCGCGGGCATAGACGCGCAGGTGATCGCCGTGGACGGCGGCGAGGGACGCTAACTGGTCCATAACTTCTCGGATGTTCACTGGGGTGTGGTGGGGTTTTTGAGTTGTTTGACCTGCTCCCGCAGGCGGGCGATCAGTCGGTTCTTGCGCTCCATGCCTTTGTTCAGGCAGCGGAGTTGCTCGGTGGCAACGGTGTAAAGGTAGAAGGCGGACGTGTATCCGTGCGCATTCAGCGGACCGTCACCGTGCTTCTCGATCCGGTCGCCGAGGAACTTATGATAGTCCTTGAGGGTGGTCATGCCGGTGTAGTTTTTTCGCGGGTGAGGATTTGAGCAGTCAGGTTGCATGCGCCGGCACGCGCGGCTTCGATGGTATCATACTCGCCGTAGACGATTGTCCGGCCTTCTTTCTCGTGCTGGACGCGGAAGGACTTCAGAGGGACCTTATCCGTGATGTGAGTTTGGAATGTGCCCGTGGGTTCGAGGTGCGAGCAAAGAGGGCAGGGTGTTGTATTCATGCGCTGATGTCCCAGGGGACGTAGTTGGTTTGGATCATTTCGTAAGTGACGAGCACCGCGAGGACACCCGGTTCCGCCGGCACCGGCATGAGCCGGATCCAGTCCTCGTCGGCATCGAATGCGCGGACCTGAAGGATGCGGCCGGTGTTGAGGTCACGGAAGTGTGCTCCGAGGTGAAGGTGAGGATCGTCCCAGGTTTTCATATTAGAAAAGACGGTCGATGATCTCGATGATGTAACCGGTGTTGACCTTCTCCGGGTCCGATTCCGCGATCTGGCTCAGCAGCATCCTGAAGTGGGCGGAGTCCACGCCGATCAACTGATCCTGGAGGGTGGAGATGTCGAGGAGGTCCAGCTCGTTCAACTGCAGGGCCATTTTAAGATACTGACCGGCGTTGATGCTCCACCCGCGTTTGATGAATTTGCGCGTGCGGATGATCGAGCAGAGAGGGTATTTGCTGCCGACGTAACGCAGCTCCTTTGTGAGCAGGGCCTCAAGCGCCGCCGCACGCAGGGTGAGTTTGCCGGTGCTGCTTTCCCAGCAGTTGGTGCAATGGACGAAATCGTAGTTGGAGTGGATCTCGTCAGGCGATCCGTAGAACCGGATGATGATCTGCACGCCGTCGGACAGCGTGATGGCATTGGGGGAGATGAAGAGCGGGCGGTAGGTGCCGTCGTTGGCGGCCGCGTCGATGGCTTCCTGCGCGCCGGAGTCCTCGGGGTTGGGATCATCCATCCGCAGGGCCGGGTTGCCGCCGATGCGGTCAGCCTTGAAAAACACACGGCCGGCTTCGTCGAGGGTGACCTCCGGCGGGGTGGTGCTGAAAATCGTGGCATAGTAACGGGCCACGGCGAGCGCAGTGGGGGCATCCGTGAAGTAGACATCGTAGTCATTCACCTGCTCATCGAGCAGCATGGAAGCAATACTGCCGCCGGTGATGAGGGAGTTCTTCATGACGAGCGCCTTGACAAACTGGTCGGTGATCGTCGCGGTAAAGGCGTCGAATTTCCTGCGGAGGATTTTTTCAATGGTGCGTGCTTTCATAGGTGTGACAGGAGTATGGCACAGTGTGGACAGTTTTCAAGATTTATTTTTGAATTTCTTTTTACGGCAGGTTCACGGACCACTCTCCACTGTCTTTACTGATCCACACTTTACCAATCCCATATGAGCCATCGTTTACGCGCTCAAAAGCGTTTTTGGAGAGGATGATCAGCAGTTTTGCGAAAAGCTCATGATCAGGAACTATGTAGGTTTCCACCGTTCCATTATATGAAAAATCAGCGTAAAGGGCGTTAGGCGGGGCGCCCTCCCTGGCTCCCGGACGCGCCCTCAGATATAGCCCGACGACATAGCCGTAAAACCTCTCGTCTTCGGTAATTGTTGAAATATTCATGGTTTTGTTAGGTTAGTTCTTTGAAATCTCCGGTCTTCGCTTTCTCCACACGGGCTTTATACTCCTCCAGCCAGTCGCCGATGATGTAGGCATCGGACTCCCGGTGGACCCACACGGGCCAGCGGTGGACGCCGTCAATCATGGGGTTGCCCATCTTCTCGTAGTTGAGTTTGTCGAGCGCCACGGAGATGCCTTTGGCACTGGCCCCGCGGGTGCCCCGCAGCTCCACACCCAACTGAACGGAGTTGATGATGTCCTCGGTGATCATCGGATGGACGTGCTGGGTGATGGCTTCCTTGATGGCGAACGTCAGCTCGCTCTCGCTGGTGCCAATCACCGTGTCCCGGTAGACCGTCTCCGGGGCCCCGCGGTCGGGTTCGAACTCCGGGTGCAGTTTGAAGTTGGCAAGGAAATGGCGCGCCCCGCCGGCGAGGTCGCGGCCCAGCCGGCCAAAATCGCTGAACCACTCCGGATTAATGGCCTTCACGTCCTCCTTTTTCTGCTGGGCGGTGCAGAGGACAAAGTAGCGGCGGTCGGTGTCGTCGATGTGGATCCCGTTCCGGTGGTTGGAGGTGAACATCGAGTTGGTGTAGTTCCTCACGGTGGACGACGGTTTGTATTTCTGCGTCAGGGCCAGGGTTTCGTTGGTGATCAGGGTCTTCAGCCGCTCCATCAGGTCCTTGCGGTGCTCGCCGACGACGATTTCGTCGAAGGCCAGAAGCTGGCTGCTCTGATACCAGTCGGTGTAGCTGCTGTTGAGTTTGTTCTGATCGATGATGTTGACGTTGCTGGGCCCGAGGACCCCCGCCATCATGTCGGCGTAAATGCTTTTGCCGCAGCCAGGGGCTCCCTGCATGAACACGCACCAGCGGATCTTGGCCCCGGGCTTCTGCACGAGGTAGGCAAAGAAGCTCAGGAGGATGTCCTGATGGCGCGGGTCGGGGAAGAGCATCGCGGTGTGCCGGCGCAGGATCATGCCTGCCTCCTCCGAGCGCGACTCGTCCGCTTCGATGTAATCCGCGCGGTAGGAATTCATCAGGTCACGGCCGTTCTCGGTGTAAAACAGGTCTCCCGGGCGGGAGGGGTTGTATTCCGTGGCCATGGCGCGCTGGAAGCTCGGATGGAGAAGCGCCACGGTGGAGGGGAAGGGCGGCCTGCTGGCGTCGTCGGCGATGACCTCGTTGGTGAAGAACCCATCGAAACCCTGGCGGGGCAGGACCTGCCCGTTGTGGGCGTGGACGAACACATTGCTGTCGGCGAGGAAAACCCACCCCTCCATCCACGACGGCGTGGTCTCGTTGGTCTCCTTGATCTCCCGGTCCTTGGCCTTGCGCATCCGGTGGACCTCCCGGCGCAGGGAGGGCATGTTGACCTTGGAGGCGGTCTTCTTCAGCTTCTCATGGATTTGGGTCAGGAGGATCTGCGTCTGCAGGTCCCCGAGGGCGGTGTTCTCGGCGATGGCCTTCAGGCAGGTGGTGGTGAGGGCTTCCGGGCTGGTCTCCGCCTCGATCATGGCCACGAGATCGGCGTGCATGTCCTCCTCTGCGGCGTGGTGGGACCACCCGCGCTGCTTGGCGGTCATCATGATCGTCGCCAGGGTGGTGGGCCGGATCTTGTCGGGGGACGCCTTGAAGCTCCTCCATTTGCGGTAGGTGACATCGTGGCCGTCGTATTTGGCCCCCCGCTGGCTCCACTCGTTGAAAAAGTCGAAGCCCTTTTCCTCCTCCTCGGCCGTGCCCTGGCCGAACTGGTGCTGGAGGGCCATCAGCATGTTGATCCAAAGGTCGTAGGACTCATCCGGATCTTCAAGGCACTCCAGCAGCGATTTCACCATCTCATCGCTCACCCCCCGCAGCGGCGGGGAGAACGAGGTGGCATTCCCGGTGAAGGTTCCGAGGTCATTCTCACTGAGAGGATGGTTCTCAAACGCGGATTTGGGAATGGCAGGCCCCACGAGGCGGGACGCAATGATGGGCAGGGGGTCATCCGAGCACGTCGTCGGCACATACATCGGCTGCCGGGGGTTCCGGCACGCCGGGTCCGGAGTGACCCCCAGGCGGTCGCAGATGTAGGCCACCGCCTGCAGGTAGGATTCCTCGGGGAAGAGGTCGGCGTCGATCACCAACCTCACCCGGGGCATGTGGGGCGTCGAGGAGAGCGTGTGGTGCAGGATGAAGTTCCACGGGATGGTCTGAGCCACCAGTTGGCCTTTGCTCGTCACCAGAGGGGCGGCGTCGGTGGAGTTGTCGATGTCGATGGTGATCAGAGAGCAGCCGATCAGAGGGGCGCCGCTGCGCTCGCACGGGCCCACGGCGGTGCCGGCGATGTAGTAGGGCGCAAATTTGATCTTCCCCTGCTCCCGCTTTCCCACCGCAAGCGCCTTGCTGTAGGCGTCATCATCCTGATCCTCCGTCCGGGGAGGGTGGCCGATCAGATCGAACTCGGCCCGGGTGCGGGGCACCATCACCGGGCGGACGAAGTGGTGCTGGTGGAATTCCTGGAAGGTGGTGCCCTTCAGAAGTTTGATGACTCCGCTTCGGACATCGGAATCTCCGTAGTAGGACTTGATTTTAGACGCGGGGACCCTAGAGTCCGGCAAGGGATCTTTCATAGTTAGCTTATGACTGGTTTCAGCGGGCTGCCTTCCGACCGGGAATGCAGCCCGCGCTACGTTTAGGCCGGGAGGGCTGGAAAAGCAAGGAAAAAAGGGGCGTTTAAAAAGTGAAACGCAATGGGTAAAGTTTGAGGCGTCTGGATTTATCATCGCAGCAGTCGGGTTTTTGGGGGTTTCTGCCATCTCCCCGACGCCGAAATCGAGTGCATCGGTGCAACGCAAAACAGGGGGGTAAAAGTCCTATAGGGAATTTTTTTATTTGGCCGTCTTTGGCCCAAAATGGGCAAAAAATTAAATTCTCTTACAAGACTTTTGACCCCCCTAAAATGACCTATCATCGCAGCAGTTTTAGACATTTTAAGCCATTTTTGGTAAATTGCTGCGATGATAAGGTTTTAAAAAGGTAAACTTTTCATTTGGGCTTTTGCTTTTTCAGAGGTGTTTTTGCCACCGGCGCAGCGGTTTTTCGTCCGGTGCAGCCGGTCAAACTACATCGATCGAAAAGATTTCCGCCGAAACAACTTGCAATCTTTAAAACTGTCCACTAATATCCCGGCATGCGGATCCTGCGAGTTGCAGGTGACGCACCATCCGCATGGACATCCCGATCACCACCATACTCCCCTGGGTCCTGCTCATCCCGGCCTCGCTACTCGCGGCTCTCGTTACCTGCACCCTATTCGACGGCATCGTCAGTGAGCAAACCCAGGGCCGCATCTTTTACTCCGCCTGGTTCTGCTGGGCCGTCGTCGGGGCCCTCATTATTCTGACCCACCGCGGCGTCGTCACCTGGTCCTGAAGCCCACCCACACTTATGAGCCAACCCATCCCACCCTCCGGCCCCCGGCGCGCCGCCGAGGACATCCACAGCCTCTTCGAAAGCCGCGCGCTCGCCCCGCAGGATCCGCTGACCCCGTCGGAGATGATCGAACGGATCGAGGCGATCATCGTGAAAGAGTTCACCGCGCCTGCAACCCCCTCCGCCAGGGCTCTGAGCGCTGCCGAGGAGATCAACGACGGTCTCGAACGCTGGCACTCGGAAGAGTGGATGGCCGGGGTCATCGAGCGACACACCTGCGGCAGCGAACTGCTTGCCGCCCTCACAGCGCTGCGGGGCAGCAGCGCCAGTTGCTTCTGTGGGATGTCCCTCGGTCACCCGCTGATGCCATGCTGCAGCGACGCCTGCGTGCAGGCCCGGGCCGCCATCGCGGCGTTCGAAGGAGGGACCGCGCGATGACCCGCAAAGATCATACCGGCCTGAAATACGGGATGCTCACCGTCCTCCGCTTCAGCCACACGGATGGAGACGGCAAGTCCGCCCGGGCTGTGTGGCTCTGCCGCTGCGACTGCGGCCGCGAGCGCACGTTCAGAGCGGAGTGGTTGACCAGACGCACGAACCCGGCCACGCACTGCGGCTGCTCCAAGGTCTACACACAACGCGCCGGCAAACCAAAGGGCCCCGTCAGCCCGAAGAGCGCCTACAAGCACGCTGCATACAAGGTCGATGCGCCCTCAGCCGAGGAGCGGCGGATGACCCGGGAGGGCGAGAAGTCCCCGCCGCCTGGAGATTGGCGCAAAAGCATCATCGTCGCCGCCCGCCGTTCCTTCACTCCATGGAAGGATGCGGCCGAACTCGCCGGCGTCACCGTCGAGGAGGCCAAAGCCCTATTCAATTCCGCTGCTTAATTTCAACCAACACCCTATATGATACCCGAAACCATCCAACGCGCCAAAGCCGCGCTGTCCGTCGCGCAGGAGGCATACTGCGCCGCTATCGCCGCTGAATACCCCATCGGCACTCACCTCACTGTGGCAATCAACCACGGCACCATCATCACCGCCCGCGTAATCAGCGAGCCCAGCGCTTCGCGCTACTACCTCGGCCAGATGAACATCCAGAACACCCGCACTGGCAAGACCCGCGGGTTCAACCCTTCGTTTCACGAAGCTGTCATCACAGCCAAACCGTGAAACCCACTCCTCCCCGCCCGACCACCTGCTGGGCCGTCTTCAACAAAGGCGGTCACCTCCTCGCCACCACCGTGCGCTACATGCGTTCCGAAGCCACCGGGTCGATCTGCGAGCCGGGCAAAACATGGGAGGATACGCGGAAGAAGTGGGGCCTCTCCGTCCACAAAATCACCGTAACACCAGTATGAACAACGACCCACCCACACCTGAATTCGTCCCTTTTGACAAAGCCGACCTACACCGCGCCGCACAGGTCGTCCTCAACAGCGGAGAGGGCTTCAAACTGAGCGGCGACCGCTCTCTCGAAGTGTGGAAGATCGATGGGCAGGACGCTTTGTGCGTGCGCATTTTCCGCCCCACCGATGACGGCAAGGTGAGCGAACTGGTTTTCGGGTTGACCATGGAGGCTGCTCAGGCCCTCGCAGTTCTGCTCCTGATGCATTTCCCCGAACCAGAATCCGAACCAGAATGAACACCACCCCACCGACTCCATTCAACCGCCCCGAGACCAAAGTGGAGATCATCCGCCCGATGCCGGATGCCTCGCTCACCACCCGGCAGCACGCCGAGCGCCTCCTCGACGCCCTTAGCCCCGCCGATGCCCTGCGCCTGCTGGCCCTGCTCACGCGGCGCACGGCGGACCGCCTCGCCCATCCGACCTACACCCGCCAGGCGGCGGTCATGCTGGAGACCACCGCCGCCTGGGTCGGCGCCAACCCTTCCGAACCAACATGAAAACCAACCCCCGCCGGCCGCGCCGGATCAAACTGCGGATGCGCACCGCCGAGGACGACGCCCGCGCCCAGGCCGCGTTCGACGAGGCGTCCAAACTCACCACCAGCCGCTGGGTCGAGCGGGCGCTCGGCTGGGTCGAGGAAGGCGCATCGCCGGTGTTTACGCTCACCCACCTCCGTCACATCCTCCGTCACATCCTCACCCTGCCGTCCCTCGCCCCGGAGGACCGGGAACGGCTGACAGTGGCGATCACCAAACTGCAACCGACACCACCAGTATGAAACTTCAATTCCTTGGATCCGGCGGCGCGTTTTCGCCGATAAGCATCGGCAACTCCAACCTGCTGCTCACCAGCGAAAGCGGCAAACGCCTGCTCGTCGATTTCGGCACCACCGCGCCCTACGTCCTGCGGGACGAGATGGGTATCCCGTTCGCGGACATCGACGGCGTCTACGTCAGCCACTGCCATTCCGACCACATTGGGGGACTGGAGCAGTTCGCCTTCTCCCGTTACTTCATCCCGCCGCGGGTGCGGCCGAAGCTCTTTGGTGTCCCGGAGATTTTCGATGAGCTTTGGAACCGCAGCCTCCGCGGCGGTCTGGACTCGGTGCAGGGGAAGATGATGACTCTGACCGACTACTTCGACTGCGAACCGATGACCAACGGCTTCTTCCGCTGGGAAGGATGGATGTTCAAGGCCGTCCCCACCGTCCATATCGTGAGCGGCTACACCATCAAGCACTCCTACGGCCTTTTCTTCCGGCGGGAATTTGGGCCGTCCAAGTCCGTGTTTTTCACAACGGACACGATGTTCTGCCCCGATTTGCTGGCACCGTTCTACACCGAAGCCGACATCATCTTCCACGACTGCGAGACGCTGCCGGCGGAACACCGGTCCGGAGTCCACGCCCACATCACCGACCTGGCCCGTCTGCCATACACCATCACGAATAAAACGCACCTTTACCATCACGGTGATCCGACGCATCCGTTAGGCCACCTGTTTGCCGGCTTTGTGGTCAAAGGCCAGACATTCAACCTTGAAATCGAAAACTCATGAACACCCACCGAGAAACCGCCGAGAAAATCGTCATCCACGTCAACAGCCAAGTCGTGTTCGACTTCTCATTCCGCCAGTTCGTCGCGCTCCGTGACGAGATCGCCGCCATCATCGAAAAGGCCGCCGCGCCGCCTGCGCCAGTCTTTGAAGGGCTCCGGCAAATGGCGGATCCGCTGCCAATGACTGCCGACATGCACGAAGCCATTGAAGAAGCACTGTTTCCCGCGCCGTTCGATCCGTTCGATCCGTTCGATCCGGGCGAGTGGAAGGTCAGCCCAATCAGCTTTTTAGGGAAATGGTTTTTGTGCAAAGACAAAACGATTGGCCCGGCCTATGTCAGCCCCGACCCCGCCCACCGTTGGGACACCCGCGAGGAGGCCGAGGTGTTCCTGCAGCAGGCCAAATCGGAGAAGGCCACCCCCGGCGCGATCAT
>Ga0247814_10000150_pt1 | contig 65609 bp, 60 predicted proteins | sample UWRJL179409R1_FD_179947 | JGI IMG/M metagenome (GOLD analysis project Ga0247814, IMG submission 179947) | Plant litter microbial communities from Arlington Agricultural Research Station in Wisconsin, United States - UWRJ-L179-409R-1 | ecosystem: Environmental > Terrestrial > Plant litter >... | reverse complement strand
AGACCGAAACCATGCATGTTCTCACCGAAGAGAACGTCATCGCCCAATTGCAGCACTTGCGTACTCACCCTTCTGTAGCGTCAAAAATGGCCAGTGGACAGCTGTTCATCCACGGCTGGGTCTACGATATCGAGACCTGTGCAATCAGAGCCTACGACGCCGAACAAGATTGTTTCCTGCCTCTGGACGGCGACCATCCAACACCGATGGCCACGCCGAAACCGCGTTTCTAACGACGCGTTTTTAATACTCGTACAAGTTCGTGGCGGCCCGCGTGTATCGCGCGCCGCGCGGCATTGTCACGTCTGAAGAATCCCGGAGACTCGTCATGGGTGTAGCTCAACTGAAATCTGTTTTACCACGGGAGCTGCTGGCTTCCGTGGTGGTATTCCTGGTGGCGCTGCCGCTGTGCATGGGGATTGCGATTGCGTCGGGCATGCCGCCCGCCAAAGGTTTGATAACCGGCATCATTGGCGGTCTGGTGGTGGGCTGGCTGGCGGGTTCGCCGTTGCAGGTCAGCGGCCCGGCGGCGGGCTTGGCGGTATTGGTGTTCGAGGTAGTGCGTGAGCACGGCATGGCCATGTTAGGGCCGATCCTGCTGCTGGCGGGTCTGCTGCAAGTGTTGGCCGGACGCTTCAAGCTCGGCTGCTGGTTCAGGGTCACGGCGCCAGCGGTGGTCTACGGCATGCTGGCCGGGATCGGCGTGCTGATTGTGCTCTCGCAGGTCCACGTGATGTTCGATGGCGGGCCCAAACCCTCGGGCCTGGATAACCTGATCGGCTTCCCTGCGACATTGGTTCAAGCTATCGGGCCAGGTACCGGCATGCAGGCTGGCATCCTCGGCCTGGGTACGATTCTGATCATGTGGCTGTGGGATAAATGGCGGCCGCAATCATTGCGCTTCGTACCGGGCGCGTTGCTGGGTGTCGGCGTGGCGACGCTGGCCAGTCTGGCCCTGGCGTTGCAGGTCAAGCGTGTTGAGGTAGCGGACAATCTGGCGGAAGCCATCGACTGGCTGCGCCCTGCGGATCTGCTGAATCTGGCCGATCCGGCCATTCTGGTTGCAGCCTTTGCCGTGGCATTCATTGCCAGCGCGGAAACCCTGCTGTCGGCGGCCGCCGTGGATCGCATGCATGACGGCCAGCGTTCGGATTTCGACAAGGAACTGAGCGCCCAGGGTGTGGGCAACATGCTCTGCGGTTTGCTGGGCGCATTGCCGATGACAGGCGTGATTGTGCGCAGCTCGGCCAACGTTCAGGCCGGGGCGCGCACGCGCTTGTCGGCAATCTTTCACGGCGCGTGGCTGCTGGCTTTCGTGTTGCTGCTGTCCAGCGTGCTGCAAAGCATTCCGGTCGCGAGTCTGGCGGGTGTTCTGGTGTATACCGGCTTGAAGCTGGTGGACCTCAAGGCGTTTCGCGGCCTGGGTCGCTATGGGCGCATGCCGATGTTCACTTACGCGGCCACCGCTGCGGCGATCATCTTTACTGATTTGCTGACCGGCGTTCTGGTGGGTTTTGGTCTGACGCTGGTCAAGCTGGCGCTGAAGGCGTCGCGCTTGAAGATCAGCCTGATCACGCTGGATGCCGAAGGTGAAATGGAGCTGCGCCTGGTGGGCGCTGCGACGTTCCTCAAGGTACCGGCGTTGACCAAGGCGCTGGGCAACGTGCCCAACGGCACCACGCTGCATGTGCCGCTGAACAACCTGAGTTACATCGACCATTCATGCCTGGAACTGCTGGAAGAATGGGGCCGCGCCAACGCCGCACAAGGTTCGCGCTTGATCATCGAACCGCGCGGATTGAAGCGCCGACTCGAAGGCCGTGTGCGGACCACGGTGGGGGTTGGGTCGACGGCGGGTTGAGCAAAACGTCGTAGGCGCTGATAAACAGGACCCGTAGGACCGGCTTCAGCCGGGAGGAGGCCCGTACATTCGCAGCAGTTGCGTCGACAGGCCTCCGCCCTCCCGGCAAAGCCGGTCCTACGGGATACGCTCAGATCAAACCTTGCTGCGCTCCAGCTCAAGACCCACACCGAGCTGGCGCGACAGGCTTGGCCAGCGTTTCCAGGCGGCTTCGGTGTCCGGGCTGCTCAGGCGCTCGCGATAGGCTTCCACTGAGTCCAGGGCGAAGCTGTCCTCATCGAGCAATTCATCCAGCGCATGGTGAACTGCTTCGTCGAGTTGGTTGGCGAAGGTCTCGCCGATCAGCTGATGAGCAATCACGCTGGCGACCGTGGTATTGGACGGGATCAGCGGCTGGCCGAAATGCTTGATGTACAAGTCATTCACTTCTTCCACCAGGCGATGGGCCAGATAGGCCTCGTCCAGCAGGCTGTCCAGCCCTTCATGACCCTGCATGATCGCTGGCGGCGTGGTGAAGAAGTGTTCGGCGATTTTCAGTACGGGTTTGATCTGCCCCTCGATACCCGCTTCGATAGACACGCCATGGGCCGCATCCAGCAGGTCCGGGACCAGATCGATGTATGCCGTCACGAAACGATTCAATACCCCTTTCGCATCAACCTCGGGTAGGTGGATGGCGGGATGCAAGTGCGGTAATTGAATTTCCAGTTGACGCAACAACTGGCCAGTCGTGGCCTCATGGTGATGGGCGTGTTGAATCTGCTCGCGCAAAGCGGCGGTGTTCATGAAGGCTCCTGACGGCGGTAAAACCAGGGGGTTGATAGGGGAAGTCTTAAGGTAGCCTGCTTGAGACGTTCGCTAAGACGCATTTGTCATAACAAATTCACATTTATGTGGATCGGCTATTAAAAACGCCTTTTCGGACCAAAATACGCATTTATTCAAACTTATTAACAATGCACATAGCCCACTCGGCGGTTTTTACCAGTGCGTTGCGTAGCTGATTCGCGTGGCTATACTCGCCATTGAAGGAAGCGGGCTGATGACCGCAGCACTGAAAAGTGTTTACGTGGTCCTGGTGTACATGACGTGACAGCCGCTCCCTTGAAGCTTGACCGCTGGTGAAGACCCGCGGGACAACAAGAATAAAAGGGGAACCCGTGATGACGCGTCATCCACCAGTTTGGATGGGCCTCCTGTTGTGGTTGATATTCGGCCAGGCGCACGCCGCCTGGACAGTGAATATGGCGCCGGGAGCGACCGAAACCAGCAGTGCGATTTACGATCTGCACATGACCATTTTCTGGATCTGTGTGGTGATCGGTATCGTCGTTTTTGCCGCGATGTTCTGGTCGATCATTGTGCATCGGCGTTCCACCGGCCAGCAGGCCGCACATTTTCATGAAAACACCAAAGTCGAAATCATGTGGACCATCGTGCCGCTGTTGATTCTGGTGGTCATGGCCATTCCAGCGACCAAAACCCTCATCCAGATGTACGACACCAGCGAGTCTGACGTCGATATCCAGATCACCGGCTACCAGTGGAAATGGCACTACAAGTACCTGGGCCAGGACGTCGAGTTCTTCAGCAACCTGACCACCACGACCAATCAGATTCATAACCGCGACGACAAAGGCGAGCATTACCTGCTGGAGGTCGATGAGCCGCTGGTGTTGCCGGTCGGGCAGAAAGTGCGCTTTCTGGTGACCGGTGCCGACGTGATCCATTCCTGGTGGGTGCCGGCCTTTGCGGTGAAGCGCGACGCGATTCCGGGGTTCGTCAACGAAGCCTGGACCCGCATTGAAAAGCCCGGCATCTATCGCGGCCAATGTACCGAGCTGTGCGGCAAGGACCACGGCTTCATGCCCATTGTGGTGGAGGCCAAATCCAAGGCGGACTACGACACCTGGCTGGCCGGCCGCAAGGAAGAAAGCGCCAAGCTCAAGGAACTGACCAGCAAGGACTGGACCCTCGAAGAACTCGTTGCCCGGGGCGACAAGGTCTATCACACCACGTGCGTGGCTTGCCATCAGGCAGAGGGCCAGGGCATGCCGCCGCTGTTCCCGGCGCTCAAGGGCTCGAAGATCGCCACCGGCCCCAAAGACGCCCACCTCAACATCGTCTTCAACGGCAAGGCCGGAACCGCCATGGCCGCGTTCGGCAAACAGCTGTCGGAAGTGGATATCGCCGCGGTGGTGACTTACGAGCGCCATGCCTGGGGCAACAACACCAATGACATGGTCACGCCCAAGGATGTGCTGGCCCTGAAGCAGGCGCAGAAATGAATCAGTTTACGGTCGGCGGCGCCAACGAAAATACCAGCCAGACTCTGGCAGGAGACAGATCATGAGTGCAGTCATCGACGACCATGGCCACGCTGGCCATGACCACGCACATGGCCCCGCCAAGGGTTTGATGCGCTGGGTGTTGACCACCAATCACAAGGACATCGGCACGCTGTACCTGTGGTTCAGTTTCACCATGTTCCTGCTGGGTGGTTCGTTTGCCATGGTGATCCGCGCCGAGCTGTTTCAGCCGGGACTGCAAATCGTCGAGCCGGCGTTCTTCAATCAGATGACCACCATGCATGGCCTGATCATGGTGTTCGGTGCGGTCATGCCCGCCTTCGTCGGGCTGGCGAACTGGATGATTCCGTTGATGATCGGCGCGCCGGACATGGCGCTGCCGAGGATGAACAACTTCAGCTTCTGGTTGCTGCCCGCAGCCTTTGCCTTGCTCGTTTCGACCTTATTCACCGCAGGCGGCGGACCGAACTTCGGCTGGACGTTCTATGCGCCGCTTTCCACGACCTACGCACCCGAAAGCGTGACCTTCTTTATATTTGCCATCCATATGATGGGCATAAGTTCGATCATGGGCGCCATTAACGTGGTCGCGACGATCCTTAATCTGCGCGCCCCCGGCATGACGCTGATGAAAATGCCGCTGTTCGTCTGGACCTGGCTGATCACCGCGTTCCTGCTGATTGCGGTGATGCCGGTGCTGGCCGGCTGCGTGACCATGATGCTGATGGACATTCATTTCGGCACCAGTTTCTTCAGCGCGGCGGGCGGTGGCGACCCGGTGTTGTTCCAGCATGTGTTCTGGTTCTTCGGTCATCCCGAGGTGTACATCATGATCCTGCCGGCCTTTGGTGCCGTCAGCTCGATCATCCCGGCCTTCTCGCGCAAGCCGTTGTTCGGTTACACCTCCATGGTCTACGCCACGGCGAGCATTGCGTTCCTGTCGTTTCTGGTCTGGGCGCACCACATGTTCGTGGTGGGGATTCCGCTGGTGGGCGAGCTGTTCTTCATGTACGCCACCATGCTCATCGCCGTGCCGACCGGGGTGAAAGTGTTCAACTGGGTCAGCACCATGTGGCAGGGCTCGCTGACGTTCGAGACGCCGATGCTGTTTGCCGTGGCGTTTGTGATCCTGTTCAGCATCGGTGGATTCTCCGGCTTGATGCTGGCGATTGCGCCTGCGGATTTCCAGTATCAGGACACCTACTTCGTCGTCGCCCACTTCCACTACGTACTGGTGCCGGGGGCTATTTTCGGGATTTTCGCTTCGGCCTATTACTGGCTGCCGAAATGGACCGGACACATGTACGACGAAACCCTGGGCAAGCTGCACTTCTGGCTGTCTTTCGTCGGCATGAACATGGCGTTCTTCCCGATGCACTTTGTGGGGCTGGCCGGTATGCCACGCCGGGTGCCGGACTACAACCTGCAATTTGCCGACTTCAACATGGTGTCGTCCATCGGTGCGTTCACCTTCGGCGCAACGCAGATTTTCTTCCTGTTCATCGTGATCAAGACCATTCGCGGCGGCGAACCGGCACCCGCCAAACCGTGGGATGGGGCTGAAGGGCTTGAGTGGAGTATCCCGTCGCCCGCGCCGTATCACACCTTCACCACGCCGCCGGAGGTGAAATGAAAAATCCCGGTAAAGGCGCGCTGACATGAACACCGCCAGCCCGAACAAACGCCTCGTCACCCGTCTGCTGTTAATCGTAGTGGCGATGTTCGCGTTCGGCTTCGCGCTGGTGCCGCTGTACGACGTGATGTGCAAGGCGTTCGGCATCAATGGCAAGACCGGCGATGCCTATGAAGGCTCGCAGGTCATCGACCAAAGTCGTCGGGTGCGGGTGCAGTTTCTGTCGACCAATGCGGTGGACATGGTCTGGGGTTTTTATCCCAAGGCCGAGCAGCTGGAGGTTTATCCCGGTGCGGTCAACGAAATGCTGTTCATTGCCCAGAACCCCACCGACAAGCCCATGACCGCCCAGGCGGTGCCGAGTATTTCACCGGGCGCAGCGGCGGTTTACTTCCACAAGACCGAATGCTTCTGCTTCACCCAGCAAGTGCTGCAACCGGGCCAGCGTATCGAAATGCCGGTGCGTTTCATTGTTGATCGCGACCTGCCCAAGGACGTGAAACACCTGACGCTGGCCTACACGCTGTGCGACATTACCGCTCGCCAACCCCCTGCTGCGCGTGTCGCGAACAATGGCGGTTAGCAAGGAGAAGCAAATGGCACTGCATGAGCATTATTACGTCCCGGCGCAAAGCAAATGGCCGATCATCGCCACCGTCGGGTTGCTGGTGACCATGTACGGCCTGGGCACCTGGTTCAACGACATGAAGGCCGCGCGCCCGGAATCTCACGGGCCGCTGATCTTCTTCGTCGGCGGATTGCTGATCGCCTACATGATGTTTGGCTGGTTCGGCACGGTCATCAAGGAAAGCCGCGCGGGCCTGTACAGCGCGCAGATGGACCGCTCGTTTCGCTGGGGCATGAGCTGGTTCATCTTTTCCGAGGTGATGTTCTTTGTCGCCTTCTTCGGCGCGCTGTTCTACATCCGCTATTGGTCCGGCCCGTGGCTGGGCGGCGAAGGCTCCAAGGCCATCGCCCACATGCTCTGGCCGAATTTCGAATACACCTGGCCAATGCTCAACACGCCGGACCCGAAACTGTATCCGGCGCCCAAGGGCATTATCGACCCGTGGCACTTGCCGCTGATCAATACGATCCTGCTGGTCAGCTCCAGCGTGACCATCACCATCGCCCACCACGCGCTGAAAAAAGGCCATCGCGGCGCACTGAAAATCTGGCTGGCGCTCACCGTGCTGCTGGGCTTGAGCTTCCTGGTCCTGCAAGCCGAAGAATATGTGCACGCTTATAAAGAACTCGGCCTGACCCTGGGCTCGGGCATCTACGGCGCGACGTTCTTCATGCTCACCGGCTTTCACGGCGCCCACGTGACCATCGGCACCATCATCCTGTTCGTGATGCTGATGAGAGTCCTGCGCGGGCATTTCGATGCCGAGCATCAATTCGGTTTCGAGGCGGCGAGTTGGTATTGGCACTTCGTGGACGTGGTGTGGATCGGCTTGTTTGTCTTTGTGTATGTGCTGTAGGACCGGCTTTAACCGGGAGAGCGCCCTCGCGGCTAAAGCCGCTCCTACGGAACGGTCATTGTGCAAAGTCCGCTACCACGTCACATGGGAAACCAGCCGGCCGCTGTAAAAGCCCCAAGTGATCAGCGCCAGGGTAATGGCCGCGAGGCTGACCCGGATGGTCAGTGCTTTAACCAGGCGCGTCGAATGGCTGTCGTCCTTGACCAGAAAGAACAGGCCACTGAACAGGCTGGCCGTGGTGGCGAAAAGCATCAGGACAATCGCTGCTTTGAGCATCAGGCAACTCCAGGAGCAAACGCGATGCAATGGAGTATAGGTGGGGACGCACAGTCCGGCGGGGCGCAGCGATGAAGCGTTTTGCGCCCGGTCTGCTGCCGACGCTGGTGGTATTCAGCTTGCTGCCGTGCCTGATCGCGCTCGGTTTCTGGCAGTTGGCTCGCGGCGAGGAAAAGCGCGTGATGCTCGCCCACTATGCCGAGCGCCGCGCGGCAGAGCCGGTACGGATCGAGCAGTTGGCAGCCAGCGCCGATCCGGCTTACCGCCAGGTGCAACTGCACGGGCGCTTTGATCCCGAACACAGTCTGTTGCTCGATAACAGCACACGGGAAGGCAAGGTCGGCGTCGAGCTGCTCCAGCCGTTTCAGGATCAGGCCAGCGGGCTGTGGATTCTGCTCAATCGCGGCTGGCTGCCATGGCCTGATCGCCGCACGCCGCCACAGTTTCAGACGCCGGTGCAGATGCTCGATGTACAAGCCTGGGTTTACGTGGCTCCCGGCGCCACTTTCCAGCTGCACGCGGATACGGCCAACGCGCCGTGGCCGCGACTGGTCACGGCGGTGGATGCGGGCAAGCTCTGGGCGGAACTGGGCCGCGACGGTTTCCCTCAGGAATTGCGCATGGCGTCGGAACCGGGCGCCTATCGACTGGACTGGCCGCTGGTGGCAATGGGCCCGGAGAAACATCAGGGCTACGCCGTGCAGTGGTTCGCGTTGGCGACTGCGCTAACGGGCCTTTATCTGTATCTGGGCTGGCATACCGCGCAGAGCAACAACAAGCAGAACCACAATAACAAGACCAAGGAGGACAACCATGGGAACGGTCATGAACCCCACCAGCACGTCTGAACCACGGCCGCCGCTGAACCGTCGCAAGGGTCGCTGGCAGCTGATTCTGGTCTTGCTGGTGGCCATCGGCCCGATGATCCTCGCCACCAGCATGTACAAGTTCAAGTTCTGGGTGCCGGAGAATCGCAGCTTTCATGGCGAACTGATCGGCAATGGCCAAAGCCGCGCCGACCTTGGTGTGCAGGCCGACGAGTCGCGCTGGCAGCTGTTGGTCAGCGCGCCCCAGGCGTGTGAAGCCCAATGCCAGCACTTGGTGTATCTGGCCCGGCAGATTCAGATCGGCCTGGGGCGCGACGCGTCGCGGGCCAGTCACGCACTGGCCGCCGCGCAACCGCTGGACGCCGGTTACAGCGCCAGACTGGCCCGGGAATACCCGCAATTGCAGCGCTATCCGCTGGAGCTGCCGCGTTATCAAAAAACCGCGCCAGGCATCGAGGCGCCCCAACTCTGGATCGTCGATCCCCACGGCAACCTTGTCCTGCGCTACGGCGTGGACGTGAATGGTAAGGACTTGCTCAAAGATCTGCGCCAGCTGCTGAAACTGTCGAATATCGGATAGGGGGTCTTCATGACCAAGCCCGGATTTCGTCTCGCTTTGCTTGCCACGCTGCTGGCGCTGTTCGTGGTGCTACTCGGTGCCTACACGCGGCTGACCCATGCGGGGTTGGGTTGCCCTGACTGGCCGGGCTGTTACGGCTTCATCAGCGTGCCGGCCAGCGAAGCGCAACTGGCCCACGCCGAATTGCATTACCCGGACACGCCGGTCCACGCCGAAAAAGGCTGGAACGAGATGACCCATCGCTATTTCGCCGGCGGGCTGGCGCTACTCATTCTGCTGCTGGCGGCGCAAGCCTGGCAGCGCAGGCATATTCCGGGGCAACCTCTGAAACTGCCGCTGCTGCTGCTCGGCGTGGTGTTTGCCCAGGCGGCATTCGGCATGTGGACGGTCACCCTCAAGCTCTGGCCGCAAGTGGTCACCGCGCATTTACTGGGCGGCGTCGCAACCTTGAGCTTGCTGTTCCTGCTGACGGTGCGCCTGAGTGGCGCTTTTCCAGTCCTGCCGCAACTGCCGGTGCGACTGCGGCGTATGGCGACCATCGGAATCTTGCTGGTCACGGTGCAAATCGCCTTGGGCGGCTGGGTCAGTGCCAATTATGCGGCGATGGCCTGCACTGATCTGCCGACGTGCCAGGGCCAATGGTGGCCGGATGCGGATTTCGCCAATGGCTTTCACCTGACGCAACACATCGGCCCCAATTATCTGGGCGGCAAACTCGACAGCGAAGCACGCACAGCGATTCACCTGACCCATCGCGTCGGTGCGCTACTCGTGACGTTCTCCTTGCTCGCCCTGGCATGGCAGCTGAGGAAAGCCGGTTTCAAGGGCATGGCGACGCTGTTGCTGCTGGCGCTGGGTGCGCAGATTGGCCTGGGCATCAGCAATGTGCTTTTTCATCTGCCGCTGGCAATCGCCGTGGCGCATAACGCAGGGGGCGCGGCGTTGATGCTGAGCATGGTGCTGATTAATTTCCGGGTTCGGGTGCCAGCAAGGATCAGCTCGTACTCGTTAGAGCGAGGCTTGCCCGCGAAGAGGTCAGTACTCACAACAAAATTTTCGGGGCTTAGATATCGCCTTCGCGGGCAAGTCGGAAACGCCGCCCGCACGCTCCCACGGACGTCCCCGAATGAGCGATTCATCCCATGACCACACTAACCCGCGCCCACCCCCATCAGGCACTCTGGCGCGACTATCTGGAGCTGACCAAGCCCAAGGTCGTGGTCTTGATGCTGATTACCTCGCTGATCGGCATGTTCCTCGCCACTCGCGCGGGCGTGCCCTGGGCGGTGCTGGTGTTTGGCAATCTGGGCATCGCCTGTTGTGCCGGCGGTGCGGCGGTGGTCAATCATGTGGTGGATCGGCGGATCGACGCACTGATGGCCCGCACCCATAAACGCCCGATTGCCGTGGGCCGTGTGTCACCACGCGCCGCGCTGACGTTCGCGCTGATCCTGGCGCTGGGCGGCCAGGCGTTATTGTTGACCTTTACCAATCAGCTGACCGCCTGGCTGACCCTGGCTTCGTTGCTGGGTTACGCGGTCATCTACACCGGTTTTCTCAAGCGTGCCACACCACAGAACATTGTGATCGGCGGGCTGGCGGGCGCTGCGCCGCCGTTGCTGGGCTGGGTCGCAGTGACCGGTCACGTCAGCGCCGAACCGCTGTTGCTGATGTTGATCATCTTCGCCTGGACGCCGCCGCACTTCTGGGCGCTGGCGATTCATCGCAAGGAGGAATACGCCAAGGCCGACATTCCGATGCTGCCGGTCACCCATGGCGAGCACTACACCAAAGTGCATATCGTGTTCTACACGCTGATCCTGCTGGCAGTCAGCTTGTTGCCGTTTGTAATCCAGATGAGCGGGATGTTGTACCTGCTTTGCGCCCTGGCACTTGGCGCGCGCTTCCTGCAATGGACCTGGGTGTTGTACCGTGGCGCTCGGCCGCACGCGGCGATGAATACCTTCAAGTACTCTATCTACTACTTGTTCCTGCTGTTCATCGCGCTGCTCGTAGACCACTACCTACTGTTGACCCTATGACTCGAACCCAGAAGACCGTTTTTATCCTCGCAGCCATCGTCGCCTTGATTCTCGGCCTGACCGTCAACCGCGTGCTGTCGGGCAAGGGCCAGGGTGACCAGACTGCGTTGATCGACGCCGGGGTTATCCTGCTGCCGCAAAGCCGCAAGCTGCCCGACCTGACGATGACCAATCAAGATGGCCAGCCAGTGGTCGTCAGCGAGTTGAAAGACAAGTGGACGGTGCTGTTTTTCGGTTACACCTTCTGCCCGGACATCTGCCCGACCACCCTCGCCCAGTTGCGACAGATCAAGAGCGAACTGCCCAAGGACGTCCTGGCGAACCTGCGCGTGGTGCTGATCAGCGTCGATCCGAACCGCGACACGCCCGCGCAGCTCAAGCAATACCTGGGGTATTTCGACAAGGAGTTCATCGGCCTGACGGCGTCCGTTGCGGACATCCAGAAACTGGCCAACGCAGTGAGCATCCCGTTCATACCCTCCGACACCAGCAAGCCGAACTACACCGTGGATCACAGCGGCAACCTGGCCCTGCTCGGCCCGGACGGCACGCAACGCGGATTCATTCGTGCGCCGTTGAATAACCAGAAGCTGGTGGCGCAATTACCGGGGTTGCTGCAGCGCAAATAACCCCAGTCACGCCCCCGGCACCCGCCCCCGCCCCGTAGGAGCGGCTTTAGCCGCGAGGAGCCCGAGGGCCACGAGGATTATGCTCCGAACACCGCATCAGGCTGAATCAATGCGCGGTGCCGAATAATCTCCTCCGGCTGAAGCCGGTCCTACAGGATTCAATCAGAACGCCGGAACCACAGCGCCTTTGTACTTCTCAAGAATGAACGCTTTTACTTCCGGGCTCTGCAAGGCAGCGACGAGCTTCTTGACTGCGTCGGCGTCCTTGTTCTCGGTGCGGGTCACCAGGATGTTGGCGTAAGGCGATTCGGCACCTTCGATGATCAGCGCATCCTTGGTTGGATCAAGCTTGGCGGACAGCGCGTAGTTGGTGTTGATCAGCGCCAGGTCGACCTGAGTCAGCACCCGTGGCAGCGTTGCCGCTTCCAGTTCGCGGAACTTCAGGTTTTTCGGGTTTTGCAGCACGTCTCTAGGCGTCGCCAGAATGCTGGTTGGGTCCTTCAGGGTGATCAGGCCGGCCTTGGCCAGCAGCAGGAACGCGCGGCCTTCGTTGGTGGCGTCGTTAGGAATCGCGACGGTGGCGCTATCCGGCAATGCATCCAGGGATTTGATCTTGTCCGCGTAGGCGCCGAACGGTTCGACGTGAACCTTGCCGACGCTGACCAGATCAGTGCCCTTGCCTTTGTTGAACTCATCCAGGTACGGCTGGTGCTGAAAGAAGTTGGCGTCCAGGCGCTTTTCCGCAACCTGCACGTTCGGCAGCACGTAGTCGTTGAAGACCTTGATCTGCAGATCGACGCCTTCCTTGGCCAGCGTCGGTTTCACGAACTCGAGAATCTCGGCGTGGGGCACGGCGCTGGCGGCGACGGTCAGGGTTTCATCGGCGTGGGCAGACAACGCGGCGACGGCGGCAAATACAGCCAACAGCTTTTTCATGGATCAACTCCCTTGAGTGCCCGCCGTGTGGCAGGCCTTTGCTGGTTCATCACCAGCCAATTCAATTATCGGTGCGTGTAGTGCGCGACCAGTTTGTCGCCGATGGTTTGCAGGATCTGCACCAGCACCAACAGCAATACGACCGTCACGAACATCACATCGTTCTGGAAACGCTGGTAACCGTAGCGAATCGCCAGATCTCCCAGGCCGCCAGCGCCGACCGCACCGGCCATTGCCGTAAACGACACCAGCGCAATCGCAGTCACAGTAATCGCCGCAAGAATGCCGGGGCGCGCTTCCGGCAGCAGCGCCTTGACGATGATCTGCCGCGTGGTCGCGCCCATTGCCTGGGTCGCTTCGATGATGCCCTTGTCGACCTCACGCAGCGCCGTCTCGACCAGTCGCGCAAAGAACGGCGTCGCCCCGGCGATCAACGGCGGCAAGGTGCCGAGGATTCCCAGTGAAGTGCCGGTGATGATCTGCGTCAGCGGCATCATGACGATCAGCAGAATGATGAACGGCAAGGCGCGCAGCAGATTGACCACAATCGACAACACCGAATACAGCGGCTTGTTTTCCAGCAACTGGCGCGGGGAAGTCAGGAACAGCAGCACGCCCAGCGGCAGGCCGAACAGCACCGTAAAGCCCAGGGAAACCACGAGCATGTTCAGGGTATCGCCGGTGGCGATCCAGATTTCCTGCCAGTCGACGTTGGAAAACAGTTCGATGAAAGCTTCCATCAGCGCAGCACCTCCATATCGACATCCGCAGCGGTAAAGCGCGCGAACGCGGCGTCCATGTCGCCGCCAGTGATGGCCAGCGTCAGTTGCCCGTAAGGGGTGTCTTTGATGCGGTCGATACGACCAGCAAGAATGCTGTAGTCGACACCGGTTTCCCGGGCAACCGTACCCAGCAGCGGCGCATAAGTCGCCTGGCCCTGGAACGTCAGGCGCACGATGCGGCCTTCGACGTGGGCGAAGTCATCGCGCTGTTCGCTTTCGTCGATCTGCTCGTGCTCCTGAACGAAGCGCTTGGTGGTTGCGTGCTGCGGATGCAGGAACACGTCCGCCACGGTGCCCTGCTCGACAATCACACCGGCATCCATCACCGCCACGTGATCGCAGACACGACGAATCACGTCCATCTCGTGGGTGATCAGGACGATGGTCAGCTTCAACTCGCGATTGATCTCGGCCAGCAATTGCAGGACCGACGCCGTGGTTTGCGGGTCCAGCGCACTGGTGGCTTCGTCGCACAGCAGGATTTTCGGCTTGGTGGCCAGGGCGCGAGCAATGCCAACGCGTTGTTTCTGGCCGCCGGACAGCTGCGACGGATACTTCTTCGCGTGATCGGACAAGCCCACGCGCTCCAGCAATTCTGCGACGCGCTGGTCGATCTGTTTGCGGGACATGTCGCCCGCCAGCGTCAGCGGCATGGCAACGTTGTCGGCCACAGTCTTGGACGCCAGCAGATTGAAGTGCTGGAAGATCATCCCGACCTGCTGGCGAAAGCGCCGCAAGCCGTTGGCGTCCAGTGCCGTGACGTCTTCGTCATCGACAATGATCTGCCCGCCGCTCGGGGTTTCCAGGCGATTGATCAGGCGCAGCAAAGTGCTTTTGCCGGCGCCGGAATGGCCGATGAGGCCGAACACCTGGCCGTCTTCGACGCGCAGGCTGGTGGGGTGCAGGGCCGGAATTTCCTTGCCTGCCACCCGATAGGTTTTGTGGACGTTATGAAACTCGATCACGTAGCGAACCTTGTGGGGGCGCGGTAAAAAATCAGCGCAGTGGCAGGACGCACACGGGCTGCTTCGCAGCGGCTGGATAAGCCGGGCGCGCATTTTAGCCTGTCCGCCCGGAGGTATTTAGCATTTATTTCATAAGCGCCCTGCGATTTTGGAATAAGGCGATCAGTGGTTTCGTATAAATGACGACGAACGCTTCGCTACTGACCGACCGACCGAAGATTGAAAAAATCACGGAACGGCTGATTTTCTCCTCGGTCACTAAATGAGCACCGCGACTTGCCCCTGTACCGTGCGGGGGAATTCGCGCTTGTTTGAGCCCTGCCGAATCGAGCATACGGGCCGTTCTGAACCGAGGAGTTTCTGCCTGATGGCTACTAAAAAGACACCCATTGCACCCAGCACCAAAAGTGACCTGGCCGGCACCGATACGCTCGACCGGGGCAACACCAACGAAAAGCTCGAGAGCCTTGAACAGTTTCGCTCCGACGCCACCAACCAGGCCCTGCGCACCAATCAGGGCGTGAAAGTTTCCGACAACCAGAACACGCTGAAAGTGGGCGCGCGCGGTCCATCGCTGCTTGAAGATTTCATCATGCGCGAGAAGATCACCCACTTCGACCACGAGCGCATCCCGGAGCGGATCGTCCACGCCCGTGGTACCGGCGCTCATGGCTATTTCCAGACCTATGAAAATCACTCCGCGCTGAGCAAGGCGGAATTCCTGCGCGATCCGGGCAAGAAAACCCCGGTGTTCGTGCGCTTCTCCACCGTACAAGGCCCGCGCGGCTCGGGCGATACCGTGCGTGACGTGCGCGGGTTCTCGGTCAAGTTTTATACCGGTGAAGGCAACTACGATCTGGTCGGCAACAACATGCCGGTATTTTTCATTCAGGACGCGATCAAGTTTCCCGACTTCGTTCACGCCGTGAAGCCTGAGCCGCATAACGAAATCCCGACTGGCGGTTCCGCTCACGACACGTTCTGGGATTTCGTCTCGCTGGTGCCGGAATCGGCGCACATGGTGCTCTGGACCATGTCCGACCGCGCCATCCCGAAAAGCCTGCGCACCATGCAGGGCTTTGGCGTGCACACCTTCCGCATGATCAACGCCGACGGCAAATCGAGCTTCGTCAAATTCCACTGGAAACCGAAGTTCGGCACCTGCTCGCTGGTCTGGGACGAAGCGCAGAAACTCGCCGGCAAGGACACGGACTTCCACCGCCGCGACCTGTGGGAATCCATTGAGACCGGTGATTACCCTGAATGGGAGCTGGGCGTGCAGATCGTGGCCGAAGAAGACGAGCACAAGTTCGACTTCGACCTGCTCGATCCAACCAAAATCATCCCCGAAGAGCTGGTGCCGGTAACGCCGCTGGGCAAAATGGTGCTCAACCGCAACCCGGACAACTTCTTTGCGGAAACCGAGCAAGTCGCGTTCTGCCCCGGCCACATCGTGCCCGGCATCGACTTCTCCAACGATCCGCTGCTGCAAGGCCGTCTGTTTTCCTACACGGACACGCAGATCAGCCGCCTGGGCGGGCCGAACTTCCACGAAATCCCGATCAACCGCCCGGTTGCGCCGAACCACAACGGTCAACGTGATGCGCAGCACCGCACGACCATCGACAAAGGCCGCGCGAGTTACGAGCCGAATTCGATTGATGGCGGCTGGCCGAAAGAAACCCCGGCTGGCCCGGTAGACGGCGGCTTCGAGACTTATCACGAGCGCGTTGAAGCCCACAAAGTCCGTAAGCGCAGCGAGTCGTTCGGCGATCACTTCTCTCAGGCAACGCTGTTCTTCAACAGCATGAGCCACCACGAGAAAGAGCACATCATTGCGGCGTACAGCTTCGAGCTGGGCAAGGTCGAGCGCGAGCACATCCGTGCGCGTCAGGTGAATGAAATCCTCGCCAACATCGATCTGGAACTGGCCAGCCGCGTAGCTGCGAACCTGGGCCTGCCAGCACCGAAAGCCGGAACCGTGCCCGCCAAATCGACGTCCATCAAGGAATCGCCGCTGCTGAGCCAGGCCAATCTGCTTTCCGGGGACATTGTTTCGCGCAAAGTGGCGATTCTGGTGGCGGATGGCGTGGACGACAAAGCCGTGGCAGCGATGAAAGCCGCGCTGGAAGCGCAAGGTGCGCATTCCAAGGTGCTTGGCCCGACCTCGGCGCCGGTCAAGACTGCTGGCGGCGCAACTCTGGCGGTGGACGCGTCAATGGAAGGCCTGCCTTCGGTGGCGTTCGACGCGGTGTTCATTCCGGGCGGTGCGGCTTCGGTCAAGGCACTGAGTGGTGACGGCGTGGCGCTGCACTATGTGCTGGAAGCCTACAAGCACCTCAAGGCCATCTCGTTCAGCGGCGAAGCCAAGGAATTGGTGACCCTGCTGCATCTGGATCTGGATGCCGGCCTGCTGGAAGTCGCAGATAGCGCGTCGTTCAAGACGTTCTTCGACGCGATTGCCCAACATCGGGTCTGGGCTCGCGAGCCGAAGGCCAAGGCGATTCCGGCTTGATACGCGGAAGGTGAAAACCTTGTTGGCGAGGCGGCGTCCCAGCTACGCCGTCTCGCCAACAAGTTCGTTCCTACACAGACGGTGTGAAAACGTCACGCGAAAGCAAGACAACCCAAATCAGGTAGGACCGGACTTGTCCGGGAAAGCGTCGGGTCAGGCAATGACGCAAAGTCTGGCTGATTGCAGTGCCTGGGCTGGCCTCTTCGGGGACAAGTCCCCTCCTACCGTCCGATTTGAAGCTACAACTGAGCGGGCTTGAGCACGACTTGGGCCTTCTCGTTGCGCTCGATCACTCGGCGCAGATCCAGTTCGAAATCCGGATTGATCTTGTTCACCCGTTTGGTCAGCAACGTGGCCAGCCATGGGTAGTCTTCGGTGCGTGGCACCTGCAGCACCACATCACAGTTGAACGCGACAGTATCGGCGGCGATCGCATCCAGCTGACGACGTAGTTGCGCCATATCGCCAATTTTCAATGCAATGGTCGTGCTTTCTGCGGTCGGATCGATCAGTTTGGCGATGCGCCTGGCTTCGGCGGCTTTCAAATCCGCTTCAGCCTTGTCCAGCTCGGCTTTACGGGCGTGGGCAATGGCGCCGTTGACGCCACTGGTCAGCGCCGGAGCCTTGGGCATCAGCGCACGAGCGCGGCTCAGCGCTGTCGCGGCAGCATTGACGTCGCCTTTTTGCAGCACGATCTGGCTGCGACTCAAATAAGCCTCGGCCAGACGCCGCTGAAATTGTTCCAGACGAATATCAGTGGGCGCAGCAGTCTGTAGCGCAGCCAGCTGGTCTTCGGCTGTCGCCAATTCATTGCTGGTGATGCTTTGCTCCAGCTGCGCGAACGCGTCGGGAGGTGTCTCGGGCACGGGCGCGTCAACAGTGGGCGCACTCTGACAGGCACCCAACAGGATGGAAAATGCGGCAAGCAGCAGATAACGGGATGCAGACGGCTTCATTCCTGCGATTCTCTAATTGCGCAAAAAACGAGCAAGTCTACACCGCTCGCTTGGGTAGAACAAAACTCAGCAGAAACAGCGCTGCTGCCGACACCACAATCGAGGGTCCGGCGGGGGTGTCCTTGAACCATGACATGGACAGGCCAATGCACACCGCAGCCACGCCCAGCACGCTCGCGCCGAGTGCCATCTGCTCCGGCGAGCGGGCGTGACGCTGTGCCGCAGCCGCCGGAATGATCAGCAGCGAAGTAATCAGCAACACGCCGACAATCTTCATCGCCACGGCAATCACCACCGCAATCAGCAGCATCAGGGCCATACGCAGCGCCGCCACGGGCAAACCTTCGACCCTTGCCAGTTCTTCATGCACGGTGATTGCCAGCAACGGCCGCCACAGCGCGACGATCAGCACCAGCACCGCCGCTGCGCCGCCGAGAATCCAGGCCAGATCCGTCGGGCTGATCGCCAGCAGATCGCCGAACAGATAAGCCATCAGGTCGATGCGCACGTCGTGCATGAAGCTCAGCACCACCAGGCCCAGCGACAAGGTACTCGGCGCCAGAATCCCCAGCAGCGTGTCGGACGCCAGCGGCTGGCGCTGTTGCAGGGTCACCAGCAGGATCGCCAGCAACAGACAACCGACCGTCACCGCGATGGTCGGGCTGACATCCAGCAAAAAGCCCAAGGCAACGCCCAACAATGCCGCGTGGGACAACGTATCGCCGAAATAAGCCATGCGCCGCCAGACCACGAACGAGCCCAACGGCCCGGCCACCAGCGCCAGCGCCAGACCGGCAAGCAAGGCATACAGTAGAAAATCAGCCATGCTTGCAGCTATCTCCATGAACATGATTGTGGGTGTGAGGCGCGGGATCGGCAGCTTCGGCCACTACTTCGCCGTGTAGATCATGGGCGTGATCGTGATGGTGATGATAAATCGCCAGGCTCTGGGCGTTCTTGCCGAACAGCTCGACGAACGCCGGGTCATGACTGACTTGCTCCGGGTGGCCGGAGCAGCACACATGACGATTCAGGCACACCACTTGATCGGTGGTGCTCATCACCAGATGCAAATCGTGGGAAACCATCAACACGCCGCAGCCGTGACGATCCCGCAGACGAGTGATCAGGCTGTAAAGCTCGGCCTGGCCCGCCACGTCAACGCCTTGCACCGGTTCGTCCAGCACCAGCAATTCCGGCTCGCGCAACAGCGCGCGAGCGAGCAGTACACGCTGCATTTCCCCGCCGGAAACACTTTGCAGAGGGCTGTCGATCACCTTTTCGGCACCGACCTCGGCCAGTGCGGCGAGGGCCGCCGCGCGATCCACGCCCGGCACCAGACGCAAAAAGCGCAGCACCGACAGCGGCAATGTCGCGTCGATGTGCAGTTTTTGCGGCATGTAGCCCACGCGCAGTTTCGGCTTGCGCCAGACCGTACCGGAATCCGGCTTCAGCAGGCCAAGCACCGCACGCACCAGCGTGGTCTTGCCTGCGCCATTGGGACCGATCAGCGTGACGATTTCCCCAGGCTTGACGCTCAGCTGGATGTTTTCCAGCACGTTCTGCCCGGACAGCGTGACGCGCACCTGCTCAAGGGTAATCAGTGCGTTGCTCATCAGGCTGCCTTGCAGCCGGAACAGATACCGACGATTTCCACCGTCTGACCTTCCACGGCGAAGCCGACTTCGGCAGCGGCGGCAACCACTGCATCGCTGATGGCCGGATGTTGCAGCTCGATGGCGGCGTGACATTCCCGGCAAATCAGAAACTGGCCCTGATGCGCGTGGGTCGGGTGATTGCAGCCGGTGAAGGCGTTAAGCGAGGCAATGCGATGCACCAGACCGTTTTCCAGCAGGAAATCCAGCGCCCGGTAAACCGTAGGCGGCGCGGCGCGGCGACCGTCTTCTTCACTGAGGACTGCAAGGATGTCGTACGCACCCAGCGGTTTATGACTGTGCCAGACCAATTCCAGGACGCGACGACGCAATGCGGTCAGACGCAGGCCTTTCTCGGCGCACAGCGCATCGGCTTCGGCGAGCGCGGTGTGCACGCAGTGGGAGTGATCATGGGGACGACTGGCCAGCGGTGTTTTAGTCATGAGCGGCGACGATATTTGTGAGAGACGTTATTATGTTACCTGTTCCCGCCGTCAATGAGTGGCTCACGTGCACCGTCTTTTTGCCCTTTTCATCGTTTTATCGGCCAGTTTTCTGGCAATTGCCCCGGCTCAGGCCGAGGTTCGCGTCCTTACCAGCATCAAGCCATTGCAGCTGATTGCCGCCGCTGTGCAGGACGGTGCCGGCTCGCCGCAGGTGCTGCTGCCGCCAGGCGCATCGCCGCATAACTATGCGTTGCGGCCATCCGACGTGCGGCGCGTTCGCGACTCGGATCTGCTCTATTGGATAGGGCCGGACATGGAAAGCTTCCTGCCGCGCGTGCTGAAAAATCGTACGCTGCCTACTGTCGATGTCCAGTCGTTGCCGGGCATGCACCTACGCCACTTTGCCGCCGACAGTGCTTCCCATGAGGAAGAAGATCCGGATGAGCACGATCACGATCACCGTCCCGGCAGCCTGGACGCGCATTTGTGGTTGTCATCGTTCAATGCCCGGGTGATTGCCGCGAAGATGGCCGCCGACCTGAGCGCCGCCGACCCGGCCAATGCCGCGCGCTACGCAAGCAACGCCAAGGCCTTCAGCACGCGACTGGATGCACTGGATACGCGAATCAAGGCCCGCGTCGCAGGGATTTCCGGTAAGCCGTATTTCGTGTTTCACGAAGCGTTCGATTACTTCGAAGATGCCTACGGCCTCAAGCATGCCGGGGTGTTCAGCGTCGCCGCCGAAGTCCAGCCAGGCGCGCAGCACGTCGCGGCCATGCGCAAGCGGCTGACGGAAATGGGCAAGACCTGCGTGTTCAGCGAACCGCCGTTGCGCCCCCGCCTGGCCGAAACCCTGACCGCAGGCCTGCCGGCGAAGCTCGCGGAACTGGACGCTCTGGGCAGCGACACGCCCGTCAACGCCAAAGGTTATGAGCTGCTGCTGAGCACGCTTGGGGATGATCTGGTTGGGTGCCTGGAGTCGCTTTGATCCAGGCACTGTTGGAGGTTCTATGGTGGGAATGCCTGGCTGCGTGTAAGCAATGCCTTTGTGGGAGAGGACTTGTCCTCGATAGCAGCCCAGACGACCTTAATCTGCCTGATCCACATGCAGTGCTGAAATGACAGCCATCGAGGACAAGTCCTCTCCCACCGGGGAAATGTTTTAACCATGAATTCGTGCCGTCACATGGAGCATCGCGGGCAAGCCTCGCTCCAACGGGGGCCGCGAAGTGGCCCTGTTTACAACGCAAACGGCAATGGAATATGCGTTTCCTGACGCTGTTCCAGGCGCTTCTGGAACTCCATGGGGTCGTGGATCAGCACGTCTTGTCCGGCGTTGGATTCGGCGGCGATCAGGCGCGACAGCCAGAACCTGACGCAACCAACGCGCAACATGGTCGGCCACAACTCGGCTTCACTTGCAGTGAACGGGCGCAGCGCGGCATAGGCGCCGAGCATGGCGCGGGCGCGTTGCGGGTCGATCTGGCCGTCTTCACGTGAGCACCAATCGTTCAGCGCGATGGCCAGGTCATAAAGCATCGGCCCGGAACACGCGTTATAGAAATCGATCACCCCGGTCAGGTGCGTGCCTTCGAACAGCGCGTTGTCGCGAAACAGGTCCGCATGCAGATTTGAACGCGGCAGCGCCATGATGCCTGGCTTGAGCCGCTCGATTTCTTCCAGGGCGGCTTTCAGCAACTGGCCCGACGCTGGATCAAGGTGCGAAACCAGTTCGGCCCCTTCAGTCAGCATCCAGTCCAGCCCGCGATCAGTCTTGCGTTCCAGCACGTGTTCGCGGGTCGCCAGGTGCAGATGCCCCAACAACTCACCAATCTGCACGCAATGCTGCGTGTTCGGCTCGCTGATGTGCTTGCCTGGCAGGCGCGGCTGCAACAGCGCCGGTTTGCCGGCCAGTTCGCGCAACGCGCTGCCGTCCGTGGTGCGCAGCGCGTAAGGCACCGGCAGGTCCGCTTCGTGCAGCACATCCAGCAATTCAATGAAGAACGGCAAATCCTGAACCGGTCCGCGCTCGACCAGAGTCAGGACGAATTCGCCCTGCTCCAGGCTGATGAAGTAGTTGGTGTTCTCGCTGCCGGCGGCGATACCTTGGAAATCGCGCAGACGGCCAAGCCCGTAAGGGGCGAGAAAAGTTTCCAGCTCGGGCCGAGCCAGAGGGGTGAACACGGACATATCAGGACTGCCAGCAAAAAAAGTGAATGTGGGACGTTACCACTCGAATATTTTCCACGAAGGAATCAGCATATCCGGCTGGTCCGAACGAATGAAATTGGCGTCAGTGCCATCGGCGCGCACCAGAAAATAAGGCTTGCCGCCCTTTGGCGTGATCTTGATTGCATACAGAAATCCATTCTGGCGGTATTCCTGGATGGTCTTGTCGCCTTCGGTGCGGATCGTTACATCTGGATCGGCCGAAGGTGCATCGTCCGCAGCAACAGCAATCAGCGGGCAGAATGCAAACAAGCCAGCCAGCAACAAGCGATTTGTCGTACGCATGATAACCTTGTCCCTTTGTCGTCAATGGTCCGCGCATTCTAGCGCCGACCCCGCCGAAAAGGTTGATTCTGCTCATGAGCCAAGCGCCCCTCGTCCTGGTGGACGGTTCTTCATACTTGTATCGCGCCTTTCACGCGCTGCCACCGCTCGCTACGTCCAAGGGCCTGCCAACCGGCGCGGTCAAAGGCGTGTTGAACATGCTTAAAAGCCTGCGCCGCCAATACCCGGAAAGCCCTTTCGCAGTGGTTTTCGACGCCAAAGGCGGCACATTTCGCGACGATCTCTACGCCGAATACAAAGCCAACCGGCCAAGCATGCCGGATGATCTGCGCGTGCAAATCGATCTGTTGCACGCCTGTGTCAAAGGCCTGGGCTACCCGCTGCTCTGCGTCGATGGCGTCGAAGCGGACGATGTGATCGGCACGCTGGCGCGCAGCAGCGCGGCGGCGGATCGTCCGGTGATCATCTCCACCGGCGACAAGGACATGGCGCAGCTGGTCGACGGCCACATTACCTTGGTCAATACCATGACCGGTAGCGTGCAGGACGTGGCTGGCGTGAAAGAGAAGTTCGGGGTCGGCCCTGAACACATCATCGATTATCTGGCGCTGATGGGTGACAAAGTCGACAACATTCCGGGCGTACCGGGCGTTGGCGAAAAAACCGCTGTGGGCTTGCTGGTGGGTATCGGCGGCGGCCTGAAGGAGCTGTACGAAAACCTCGACGCGGTAGCAGCGCTGCCGATTCGCGGGGCGAAAACCCTGGCGGCCAAACTCGAAGAACATCGCGCCATGGCGTTTCTGTCCTACGAGCTGGCGACCATCAAGATCGACGTGCCGCTGGACATCGAACTCGACGCGCTGCACTGCAGCGAGCCGGACCGCGAGGCCTTGCTGGAGCTGTACGCCGAGCTGGAATTCAAAAGCTGGATCGAAGACCTGCAGCGTGATGCGCAGCGTGCCGGGCTGGAAGTAGCCATCGCCGAAGCACCGCCGACCGCAGAAACCCACTACGAAACCATCCTCGAACAGGATCAGCTCGACACGTGGCTGAAGAAGCTCAATGCCGCCAAACTGGTCGCTTTCGTTACCCAGAGCAACGGTCTGGATGCGCAGCGTGCGCAATTGGTCGGCCTGTCGTTCTCGGTGCAGTCCAATGAAGCCGCCTATATTCCGCTGACCCATTCGTACATGGGCGTGCCGCAGCAGCTGGATCGCGACCATGTGCTCAAGCAGCTCAAGCCGCTGCTGGAAGATCCGGACAAAATCAAGGTCGGCCAGCACGCCAAGTTCGACATCAACATTCTGGCCAACTGCGCCATCGACGGCGATCAGCGCCAGGGCATTACCGTGCGCGGCCTGGTGTACGACACCATGCTTGAATCCTATGTGCTGGATTCCACCGCGACCCGGCATGACCGCGAAAGCCTGGCGCTGAAGTACCTCGGCCATACCACCACCGCGATGCAGGCCATCGCCGGCAAGGGCGTGAAGCAGCTGACCTTCGACCAGATTTCCCTGGAGCTGGCTGCGCAATATGCCGCCGAAGAAGCCGACGTGACCTTGCGCCTGCATGAGGCATTGCAGGAAAAGCTCAACGCGATTCCGAGCCTGCTGCCGGTGCTCAACGACATCGAAATGCCGCTGGTGCCGGTTCTGGCGGGTATCGAACGTCAAGGCGCGTTGGTGGACGCGAAATTGCTCGGCATCCAGAGCGTCGAGCTGGGCGACAAAATGATCGCCCTGGAGCGTGAAGCGTTCGAGATCGCCGGGGAAGAATTCAATCTCGGCTCACCCAAGCAACTGGGGGTGATTCTCTACGAAAAGCTTGGCATGCCGATCCTCAGCAAAACCGCCAAGGGTCAGGCTTCCACGGCCGAAGCCGTGCTGGCGGAACTGGCCGAGCAAGGTTTTCCGCTGCCCACCGTGCTGATGCAGTACCGCTCCATGAGCAAGCTGAAAAGCACTTATACCGATCGCCTGCCAGAACAGATCAACCCGCGCACCGGGCGCATTCACACGTCTTACCATCAAGCGGTGGCGGTGACCGGGCGCCTGTCTTCCAGTGATCCAAACCTGCAGAACATCCCGATCCGCACCGCCGAGGGCCGCCGGATCCGACAGGCGTTCGTCGCGCCCAAGGGTTACAAGCTGCTGGCAGCGGATTATTCGCAGATCGAGCTGCGCATCATGGCGCATCTGGCCAAGGATGAAGGGCTGCTGCATGCGTTCCGCAACAACCTGGATGTGCACCGGGCCACGGCTGCCGAGGTCTTCGGCGTCGAGCTTGAAGGCGTGACCACGGACATGCGCCGCAGCGCCAAGGCGATCAACTTCGGGCTGATTTACGGCATGAGCGCGTTTGGCCTGGCCAAGCAGATCGGCGTCGACCGCAAGCAATCGCAAGCCTACGTGGATCGCTACTTCGCCCGTTATCCCGGCGTGCTGGCCTATATGGAACGCACCCGCACCCAGGCCGCCGAGCAGGGTTTCGTCGAAACCATCTTCGGCCGCCGCCTGTACCTTCCGGACATCAACGCCAAGAACCAGGCCCTGCGCAAAGGCGCCGAGCGCATGGCGATCAACGCGCCCATGCAGGGCACCGCCGCCGACATCATCAAGAAAGCGATGGTCGCGGTGAACGGCTGGCTGGAAGAGTCGGGCCTGGATGCACGGGTCATCCTGCAAGTGCACGATGAACTGGTGCTGGAGGTTCGTGAGGATCTGGTGGATCAGATCAGCGAGCAGATCCGCCCGCACATGAGCGGCGCGGCGCAACTGGATGTGCCGCTGCTGGTTGAGGTGGGCGTCGGCAACAACTGGGACGAGGCGCACTGATAGCCGGTGCTCAGGCCGGGCGCGCAGGCTTGCGTCGCGCGCTCGATCCGGTCCTACCGATTCGGCACGCTCGGCAGGAGGGGACTTGTCCCCGAAGCGGCCGGCTCAGCCAAAACGCAATCTGGCGGGAGAATTTCAACGAGCCAGGAACTTAAGCCGTGAAAATCGAGTCAGAGTTCTCGATTGGCAGCGAAGCCGATCAATGCTCCTAGTTGTGTTAAGTGTTGGCAGATATTCAGACCCCACCCTAAAGGTCTGAAAACTTAGACCCCAGACTTCCCCTCCCCATACGAAGTCCGGGGTTTTTTTTGCCTGTATTTTTTACTGTGCAGACTCGGCCGGCGCCTTGTCTTCCAGCTCCATCCAGCCGGCCAGCACGGTGTAGGCATCTTCCAGGCCCAGGCGTTTGGGGGCCGAGAACAACTGGATGCTGACTGCGTCGCCCCAACCCTTGCGGATTTCAGCCTGAACCTTGAGCAGCACGTTCTTCGCCGCGCCGTAGGTCAGCTTGTCAGCCTTGGTCAGCAGGATGTGCATCGGCATGTGGCTGGCAATCGACCAGTCCAGCATCAGCAGGTCAAAGTCGGTCATTGGATGACGGATATCCATCATCAGAATCAGACCCTTCAGGCTTTCGCGACTGCCCAGATAGGCTTCCAGGTGGCGCTGCCAGTGCAGCTTGAGCGGGATCGGCACTTTGGCGTAGCCGTAACCCGGCAAGTCGACCAGACGACGCTCGTCGTCCAGCTTGAAGAAATTCAGCAGCTGAGTTCGGCCGGGGGTTTTCGAAGTACGAGCTAGACTGGCATGAGTCAGGGTGTTCAGCGCGCTCGATTTGCCCGCGTTGGAACGCCCGGCGAAGGCGACTTCAAAGCCTTCGTCGTCAGGGCACTGATCGACTTTGGCTGCACTGAGCATGAAGGTGGACTGTTGGCACAGGCCGAGGATGGGATTCTTGAGTTGCATGTGATTTCCGGTGAGGGCGGTGCCTGCAAGGGGTGCGGCAAGAGGTGTCGTTTCCGTTTCAGTAGCGCCAGTATATAATGCCGCAGATTTTGTGTGTGCTTTGTCCTGTGAACAGGGCCAAGATCACAACCTGAGCGAGACATATAGATGCGCATTAGAACGCAGTCCGCTTTGAACCTGAAAAGGTTTCGTTAAGTATGAAGGCTTTGGAGTTGCCTGTGTCCGGTAGTTCAAAGCGATGCCGCCGCGTGGATTGTGCAAGGACAGCAGTAGCGAGGATTTGCGAACCTTCATCTTCGGATGAGCGAGTCATCTCCTACATAACTTTTCACCTTTAGCCGATTTGGATTACCTGATGAACAAAATACTCGTGAGTCTGCTGTTGACCTTGGGCATCTGCGGTGCGGCGCAGGCGGCTGGTGAGGTTGGAAATCCTGCCGCTGGCCAGACTAAAGCCGCCGTGTGTGGCGCCTGTCATGGCCCGGACGGCAACAGCATGGCCCCGAATTTCCCCAAGCTGGCAGGCCAGGGTGATCGTTATCTGCTCAAGCAGCTGCACGAAATCAAGGACGGCAAACGCGTCGTCCTGGAAATGACCGGGCTGCTGACCCCGTACAACGATCAGGATCTGGCCGACATCGCGGCTTATTTCGCCAGCCAGAAAGGCAGCGTCGGCGCTGCCGATCCAAAACTCGTGGCCCAGGGCGAAGCATTGTTCCGTGGCGGCAAACTGGATCAAGGCATGCCCGCCTGCACCGGCTGCCACTCGCCCAATGGCGTCGGCAACGCACAGGCCGGCTTCCCGCATCTGGGTGGCCAGCATGCCGACTACATCAAGAAACAACTGGTCGCTTTCCGCGAAGGCGACCGCACCAACGACGGCGACACCATGGTCATGCGTTCCATCGCGGCCAAGCTGAGCAACAAGGATATCGAGGCGCTGTCGCAATATATCCAGGGCCTGCATTAATTAACCCTCCGGGGCAGGGCCGAGGCCTTCGCGGGCAAGCCTGACACACCGCGTTACCCTTCTTTGCGGGCGGGCAGCGCCCCGACGGCTTTTCAACTGAAAAAGGGCAGCTTCGGCTGCCCTTTTTTATGGTCGCCAGCGTTACACTAGCGAACTCGCGCCAACCCGTCCGGTCCAAAGCCGGTCGTTTGAAGGCGACTCAAATCTGTCTCAGGAGTAAAGCATGCGTAATCTGATCCTCAGCGCCGCCCTGGTTGCCGCCAGTCTGTTTGGTATTACGGCGCAAGCAGCCGAGCCTATCGAAGCGGGCAAGCAGTACGTCGAGCTGAGCAGCGCCGTCCCGGTTTCCGTGCCAGGCAAGATCGAAGTCGTGGAACTGTTCTGGTATGGCTGCCCGCATTGCTATGCCTTCGAACCCACCATCAATCCATGGGTTGAAAAACTGCCTGCCGACGTAAACTTCGTCCGCATCCCTGCCATGTTCGGTGGCCCGTGGGACGCACACGGTCAACTGTTCATTACCCTGGACACCATGGGTGTAGAGCACAAGGTTCACGCTGCCGTCTTTGAAGCTATCCAGAAGGGCGGCAAGCGTCTGACCGACAAAAATGACATGGCTGAATTCGTCGCCACTCAAGGCGTAGACAAGGACCAGTTCCTGAAAACTTTCGACTCCTTCGCTGTGAAGGGCAAGATCGCCCAATACAAAGAACTGGCCAAGAAGTACGAAGTAACTGGCGTACCGACCATGATCGTCAACGGCAAATACCGTTTTGACCTGGGTTCGGCCGGTGGTGCAGCGCAAACCTTGCAGGTCGCTGATCAGCTTATCGCCAAAGAGCGAGCGGCCAAGTAAGCGGCGCCTGCCATGCGGCGCTGGAGAACCGAACGGATCGTTGGCCTACACGACCCCAGGGTCAACGAACACCATGTACTGGAAAGTGGCTTGCCAGCCGATGGTCGGCTGCGCTTGCTCAGCTTCAATATTCAGGTGGGCATCAGTACTGAGCGTTATGGTCATTACCTGACGCGAGGCTGGCAGCATTTATTGCCCCATGGTGGCCGCGCCGGCAATCTGCAGAAGATCGGCGATCTGCTGGGCGATTTCGATCTGGTCGCCTTGCAGGAAGCCGATGGCGGCAGTCTGCGCTCCGGCTACGTCAATCAAGTGGAGCACCTGGCCCAGCTGGGTGCTTTTCCTTATTGGTATCAGCAGCTCAATCGCAACCTCGGGCGCTTCGGCCAGCACAGCAATGGCGTGCTCAGTCGTTTGCGGCCGACGGCCATTGAAGACCATCCGCTGCCGGGCCCTGCCGGGCGTGGCGCGATTCTGGTGCGCTTCGGCGAAGGCGCGGACGCGTTGATCGTGGTCATGATGCACCTGGCCCTCGGCGCACGTACCCGAACCCGGCAACTGGCGTATATCCGCGAGTTGATCGGCGACTATCGCCATCAGGTCTTGATGGGTGACATGAACACTCACGCCCTGGACTTGCTGGAAAACTCGCCACTGCGCGACCTTGGCCTGCTGGCACCGCAGATCGAAGCGACGTTCCCCAGCTGGCGGCCGCAGCGTTGCCTTGATCATATTTTGCTCAGCCCGACCCTGACCCTGGAACGGGTTCAGGTACTGGCTCAGCCGATTTCGGATCACCTTCCGGTTGCCGTAGAAATACGTCTGCCAGCGTCCATGACCCAGGATTCACTACCGGTACCCAGCACGGCCAGCAGCGAGCCCATTGCATGAGCGATGAAGCGGAGCGCTGGAAAGAGAAATACCTGACAGGCATCGAGCAGCAAGACAAGCTCGAAAGGCGTTGGGAAGCCCGTCTCGACCTTCTGCGTCGCGGCCTGGTGCGCAGCAGTCTGGCGGCGGAAGGCTCGGACCGCGCGGTCGACCAGTGCATGAAGGAAATGCGCGAAATCGTTCGCAAGGACGATATGGACGCAGGTCTGGCAGCCCTTATCCCGCGCCTTGAAAAAGCCGTGCTGGATTCCGAGCAGCGTCGGGAAGTCCGCGCCAGCCAGATCAGTAGCGCCTTGACCGCCCTGGTTACGCAATTGCAAGCATTGCCGCTGCCCAAGGACGTGCGTAAACCGCTGAAGAAATTCGCCAAGGATCTCGAGGAGCGCGCCTCCCAATCGCGGGAATTGCCGTTGCTGCTGGGGGAATTGAGCGGCCTGCAAGGTCAGGCGCTGACGTTGATGGACAAGCCCGAAGAGGTGTCGCGCCCCGGCTTGTTGCAGCGCCTGTTTGGCGGCCACGAAACACCCAATGACGCCGCCCAAGCCCCTGAACCTGCACCACATCCCGCCACTGAACATTATCAGCCCGAGCAAAACCATCCGGTCGAGCCCGTTGCGGCACCCGATCACGTCCCGGCGTCTGAGCCGGAGCCTGAACCTGAACGCGTCGTTGTGTCGGTCCAGCATCAGCCAGATGAAACCGATGCCACGCCGCATGCCCCGATTGCAGAAGCGTTGTCGCCGGTTGTCGCCGAAGTGTTCGAACCGGCTGCCGAATCGGCCGTACAACCAGCACAGCTCGATGCGCCTCAGGCGCTCAGCGAGCCGCCAATCCCCGTCGCGGCCGAAGCGGTTGAGGCGGTTGAGGCGGTTGCGATCAAGGATCTGCTCACGCCCACGCCGTCTGTGCCTTTCGAACAGCGACCTGAAGCTGTAGCCGAAGCGCCGCCCGATGAAGAGGAAGAAGGCGACAGCGATGAGCCGACGCTCGACGAAGATAATGCAGGCTTTGCATTGCCCGCCTCGCCCGAACCCAGCTATAGCTCGGTAGCCGCTCACATCGAGCAGACACTGTTGGGCCTGCTCAATGACCTGACGCTGCCGGAACACCATCGACCCCAGGCCGAGGCGATGCGTAAACGCCTGGAACATGGGCTGAACTGGTACGAATTGCTACCGATTCTCGACGATCTTGCCGTATTGATGCTGGCGATTACCGACACCGGCCAGGATGAGTTCGAAATCTATCTCAAGCAGCTGAACGAGCGCCTGGAGTCATTCCAGAGCAACCTTCAGGCGGCAAGCGCAGGTTACGCCGATAACCAGTCGGTTTCCCGCGACCAAAACAGCCAGCTTCGCGAGCAGGTCGACGGCCTGCAAAGCAGCGTGCAGGACGCCCCGGACCTGTCCAGCCTCAAGCGCGTGCTTGAGAATCGGCTCGAAGGCCTGCTGAGCACGATGGACCAACATCAGGTGCAACGCGACGAGCGCGAGCAGGAAGTCGCCGAGCGCCTGCAAAGCCTGGCAACGCGTGTCGCTACCATGGAGCAGGAAGCCCTGGGCTTTCGTGGCCATCTTGAAGAACAACGCCAGAAAGCGCTGATCGACCCGCTCACCCGCCTGCCCAACCGTGCCGCCTGGGGCGAACGTCTTGAGCAGGAAATGGCCGAATGGCAGCAGCACAAGAACAGCCTGCTGGTGTGTATGCTCGACCTCGATCACTTCAAGCGCATCAATGATGGCTTCGGCCATCTGGCAGGCGACCGGGTATTGAAGATCATTGCCACGGTGCTGAAAAAACGGCTACGCAGCAGCGACTTCATCGCCCGTTTCGGCGGTGAGGAGTTTGTCTTGCTGCTGCCCGCGACGGCGGTCGGTGTCGGGCTGACCCTGCTCGACGAGCTGCGCGCTGCGGTCGAACTCTGCCCGTTTCACTTCAAGGGCGAGCCAGTAACCGTTACCGTGTCCATGGGCGTCACCGCATTTCGCGCGGGCGAGCGCAGCGATGTAGCGCTCAAGCGTGCTGATCAGGCGCTGTATCGAGCCAAGGAAAACGGCCGCAACCGGATCGAACAAGGATGATCGCTCGTGACTGTCACAAGCGTTATTGCCGCAGTACGTTATGCTCACCCTTTTACTGCCTGCGTGTGCCGATGTTCAAGAAGCTGTTTTTCCCCGCCCTGTTACTCTTCGCGCTGACGGCTTGCACCAGCGGGCCGCGACTCGACACCGGCCATGCCTCGGTTAATTTCGACAATCGCGTGCAATTCGTGGTGGTGCATTACACCTCGGCGAACCTTGAGCGCTCGCTGTCCTTGTTGACCCATGGCGAAGTCAGCAGCCATTACCTTATCGGCGATACACCGCCGACTATCTACAAGCTGGTCGATGAATCCGCACGGGCCTGGCATGCCGGCGAAAGCCAGTGGGAAGGCCGCACCTGGCTCAATTCAAGCTCGATCGGCATTGAAATCGTCAATCCGGGTTTCAGCGACACGCCCACCGGACGCGTCTGGTATCCCTACACCGAGGGCCAGGTTCAGGCGCTGATCGTGCTGCTCAAGGACATCGTCAAGCGCAATCACATCGATCCTCGGCACATCATCGGCCACAGCGATATCGCCCCGCTGCGCAAGCTCGATCCGGGCCCGCTGTTCCCCTGGAAGCGACTGGCCGCAGAAGGGTTGGGCATCTGGCCAGATGAAAGACTGGTAGCCCAGGAGCAGGCGTTGCTGATGGACACCTTGCCGAGCATTTCCTGGTTTCAGCAGCAACTGGCGCGCCTGGGATACGAAACACCGCAGACCGGCGAGCTGGATGTCGCCACTCGCCACGTCCTCGCGGCCTTTCAAATGCACTATCGCCCCGAACGCTTCACCGGCGATCCGGACGCCCGCACCGCCGCGCTGCTCAAGGTACTCAATCGGTCCAAATGATAATTTTCGCTCGGACGCTCATTTAAGCAGGCGATTTTCTGGCTTGTTGCTAATCTGAGGGGTATTCATCCGGATACCCACCGATGCTCGATGCGGCAATTCCCTTTCGTTTGAACCTTTACCGCCCATGGCTGATGGCATTGCTAGCAGCCCTTTTGAGTGCGGTCTTGCTGCTGTGCGGCAGTTTTGCCCTGGCGATTCATCAGGCCCGGCAGAATGAAAGCGAACAGATGAAAGCCCAGGGCGAGCGGTTTCTGGTTCGCCTTGAACAGCTGTTCGGCCAGTTGCGCACCGGCCTGGACCAGCTGGAAGCACAGCCTTTACGGCACTGCACACCGCAAATGGTTGACCGCTTGCGCCAGGTCATCTCCAGCTATCGTTTCATTTATGAAGCGGGGTTCATCGGTGACAGAAGTCTGTGCTCCAGCTGGCCGCACAACAGCAAGCTTGGCACGCCGCGCGAACCGGACATTCGTGGCCCGACTTATGATTATTGGCTCAATACCTCGGCCCAGCCTGACGATAACCTTGCGGCGCTGATGATGGGTCGCGGCGATTTCAGGGTCACCACCTCACGCGGGCACCTCACTGACGTGGTGGACCTGCCGGCAGGCGGCAGCTTGTTGGTGGTGCTCAACCACGGCAGCAAAGCCGTCACCGTTCTCGGGCCGGAGCAATCCTGGCCACCCACCAAGGACTGGTCTTCCGCCACGGACGAGACGCTGCTGACCACGTCTTCGCGCCTGATTTACCGAATGCCCACGCAAAGCCCTGAATACCAGCTGGTGCTGACCACGCCACGCAGCGGCCTGCAGGAAAAAGTCGCCGGAGCCTGGTGGCTGCTGGCTCCCGCCAGCCTGCTGGTTTCCCTCTGCATTGGCCTGCTGGTGCTGCAACTGGCTCGCCAGCGCCAGTCCCTGGGCGGTGAATTGCAGGGCGCGCTGCGGCGCAGTGAACTGAAGGTTTTATTTCAGCCGATCTTCGATCTCAATACCCGCCTGTGTGTCGGAGCCGAAGCTTTGGTGCGCTGGCGCAGGCCCGACGGCACGCTGACCAGTCCCGACCTGTTCATACCGCTGGCGGAAAACACCGGGCAGATCCGGCAGATCACCGACTTTGTCCTGCAACAACTGCTGGAACAACTGGGCCCGCTGCTGCGCGCGAACCCGCAACTGTATATTTCCGTGAACCTGGCGGCGTGCGATGTCATGGCACCGCGAATCGGGCGAGTGACAGCGCGCTTGCTGGCCCAGCACCGGGTCGCCGCGCGACAGATTGCCTTTGAAGTCACCGAGCGCGGGCTGATCGATGTGGTGGTCGCGCGCAATCACCTGCAAGGCCTGCGCGACAAGGGCCATCAGGTGTTGATCGATGACTTCGGAACCGGCTATTGCAGTCTCGCCTATCTGCAAACCCTTCCCGTGGATTGCCTGAAAATCGACAAGGCCTTCATCGACGCCCTGGGCCATGACGCGGCCAGCAGCGGCGTCGCCCCGCACATCATTCGCATGGCCCATGCACTGCAATTGCGGGTGATTGCCGAAGGCATCGAATTTGAATCCCAGGCACAACTGCTGCAAAGCGAAGGCGTGATTTATGGCCAGGGCTGGCTCTTCGCCCGGCCGCTGACCGCCAGCAAGTTTACCGAACTGGTAACCGGCGGACGGCGCAGCACAGGGCGTCGGGCGGAGGATGTGGCGTAGAACGACAGCGATTGCACCCGTAGGACCGGCTTTAGCCGGGAGGCGCAAGGGCTGACGCCGCAACCGCTGCGAATGTACCCGCCTCCCGGCTAAAGCCGGTCCTACAGGAGTAAACCTAAAGCGGCAACGCCATATAAAACTGCGTGCCCTGCCCCGGTCGGGAATAGACGCCCATGCGGCCGCCGTGCAGTTGCACGATTTCCTTGCACAGTGCCAGGCCAAGTCCGGCGCCGCCTTTCTTGCGGCCGACCTGGACGAAGGGTTCGAAAATGCGCCCCTGCTGGCCGTAGGCAATACCTTCGCCATTGTCCTCGACGCTGATGATCACCCGCTCGCCATGGCGCCTGGCCTGGAGGCGGATCAGGCCTTTTTCCGGGGTATGACGGATCGCGTTGTCGAGCAGGTTGTCCAGCACCCGCTCCAGCTGAGCGCGATCGCCGTTCATCTGTGGCAGCTGATCCTCGACTTCCACGGTCAGCACGATGTCCCGCTCCCCGGCCCGTTCTTCAAAGCGCAGGCGCGCCTGTTCGAGCATTTCATCGACCGAGCACGGCTCCAGCGTCAGCTTTTGCAGACCATTTTGATAACGCGAGAAATTCAGCAAGTCGTTGATCAGCTGCATCAAGCGCTGCATTTCTTCATTGACGGTATTGAACAGGTCCGCTTCCCGGGAATCCTCGGCAAAATGCACCCGCTCCTGAAGCAGGCCGAACGCCATGTGCATGCCGGTCACGGGTGTGCGCAACTCATGCGAGGCGCGCAGGACAAACTCGCTGCGCACGCGTTCGAAGGCGCGTTGCTCGGTCACGTCGTGCAAGACCATCACCGCGCCCAGAATGTGGCCCTTGGTGTGGCTCACCGGCGTGAGGCTGTAGGTCAGCAAGCGGGTTTCGCCATCGATTTCAATCGACAGATCTTCCGGCGCCCGCTCCAGCGTGCCGCCGCGCAACGTCAGGTAGAGCTGTTCGTCCAGCTCGGGACGCTGCAAGGCCTCGCCAAGGCCTTGGCCGAGTCTTTCCTCGTCCCAGCCGAGCTGGCGCTGAGCTACCGGGTTAAGGTGCTCAAGGCGCCCTTGGCGGTCGATCATCAATAAGCCGTCATCGATGCTGTCCAGCACTGCCTGCAAGCGCTGTTGGCCGGCGAGCAGTTCGTCGACATTGGTTGCCTGATGCTGGCGCAATGCTTCAGCCATGACACCAAAACGGCGAGTCAGCAGGTTCATTTCGGCCGCCGACGAAATCGGCAGCGTGACCTCGAAATTGCCCTGGCCGATTTTGTCGGCGGCCTTGGCCAAGGCTTCAATGGGCGCGCCAAACCGCCGCGCGATGCCGTGAGCAGTAATGAACCCGATGCACAGCACCGCGATGCCCACCAAACCCAGCAATCCGGCAACCCATAAAGCGCGTTCACGGGAATGGCTTTCGGCATCGCTGATATTGCTCAACGATTGTCGATGGGCCGCCAGCAGGTTGTTGCGCAGCGTGTTGAAGTACTGACTCAGCTCGGTATTGTCGCGCAGGGTCCGCGGAACCTCCCGGGTTTGCGCGTACGCTTCGAGGAACTTCTGGTAGTCAACGCTGGCTGCCCGGAAGCCGTTGTCGATGTCAATCTGCGCATCGTGCTCGACGCCTTGGGCCAATAACTCGCGAAACTGATCCTGCGCGGCCTTGAGCGTCGCGGGATCGGGCGTTTCATTGAGCATCATGACCAACTGATCGCCGAGGTTCTGCCGCAGTTTCAGGCCGATATCCAGCGTCACGAAGTTCTGCTGAATCAAAGACTCTTGGGACTTGGCCATCTGCATGACACTGACCAATCCCAGCATCAGCCCCAACAACGCAACGGTTATCAAGGCAGAAATGCTGAGGAACAGCCGGGTACGCAACTTCATCGCCAATTTCATGGGCGTCGTTTCATAAGTTGTACTGCTTGCGTTTTCGATAGAGCGTCGAGGCGTCGATGCCCAGCGTCCTGGCCGCCGCGTCCAAGGTTTCGCTGGTCGCCAGCACTGCGCCGATGTGAGCTTTTTCCAGCTCGTCCAGGCTCAGGGCTGCGCCGACGCGCGGGGCATTGCTGGTCGGTTGTTCGGCCATGCCCAAGTGGCTGATTTCAACGCGCTCTTGCGGGCAAATGATGCTGGCGCGCTCGATGACGTTACGCAGCTCGCGGATGTTGCCAGGCCAGCGATAATTGAGCAGCGCGGCCCGCGCCTCTTCGCTGAAACCGCGAGCGGGACGGGCGTATTCCTTGACGAAGCGCGCCAGGAAGCGATCAGCCAGAGTAAGAATGTCCTCGCTGCGTTCGCGCAATGGCGGCAAATGCAAGGTGATGACGTTCAGGCGGTACAGCAAGTCTTCACGGAAACGACCGCTGCGCACCATGTCTTCCAGGTTCAGGTTGGTCGCGGCAAGGATGCGCACGTCGGCGCGCCGCGTGACGGGATCACCGACCCGCTCGTATTCCTTGTCCTGGATGAAACGCAGCAACTTGGGCTGCAACGTGAGCGGAAAATCGCCGATCTCGTCGAGAAACAGCGTACCGCCGTCGGCCTGATTGACCCGGCCGAGCGTGCTTTCACTGGCGCCGGTAAACGCACCCCGGCTGTGACCGAACAGCTCACTTTCCATCAGCTCTGCAGTCAGCGACGGGCAGTTGATGGTCACGCAGGACTTCTTCGAGCGCTTGCTCCAGCCGTGAATGGCCCGCGCCAGCTCGCCTTTACCGGTGCCGGACTCGCCAAGAATCAGGATATTGGCGTCGGTATTGGCCACTTGGCGCGCGGTTTCCAGGATCGCCATCATCGCCGGACTGTGGGAATCCAGACCGTCCTTGGGCTTGCGCACTTCGCCTTCCAGCGCTTCGAGCCGCGCCGACAATTGGCGCACTTCCAGCTGCTTGGCCGTAGCCAGGCGCAATTGGTCCGGGCTGCAAGGCTTGACCAGATAATCGGCGGCACCCGCCTGAATGGCATCCACCGCCGTATCGACGGCCGAGTGCGCCGTGACAATCACGACCCGCATCCACGGCGCCTGGATACGCATTTGCGCCAGAACATCCAGGCCATTGTCTTCGCCAAGTCGCAAATCCAGAAAGCACAGGTCGAATACCTGGCGTTGCAGCAACGTCTCCGCCTGCGCTGCGCTGTTGGCGGTCGCGACGCTGTAGCCCTCATCTTCCAGGCAATAGCGGAACGTGCGAAGGATCGCGGATTCGTCATCCACAAGCAGAATACGGCCCTGATTCTCAGTGGCTGCTTCCATTTTTCCTACGCTCCTAAGTGAATTGTCTTGGGTTAGTCTCAGAATAATCGGGCAAGTTGCATGGTCGATTCTGATTGATTCGGCGTGCTGCATGGTAACTGTCTGCCACCTTAAACAGTAAGACGCTGAATTTGTTGAAAATTCAGTAGGAATATTCGCTGGCATGGCCCTTGCGGGTTTCTTTAGCTTTTCGCCGCAGGCGATGAAATGAAATTTACGTACTGCAATTGATGGAGATGCGCCATGCACCCGCTGAAAAAGCTCGCCCTGGCCACCGCAACAATCACTGTGCTGGGGATGAACCCGCTGCTTGCCAGCGCCGCTCAGCAAGATTTGCCCAGTCAACTGGCCGAAGCGCGGCAGGAAGGTTCGATCTGGACCGCCTTCGCACTGAATCGCCACCTGAGCCCGTTCAAGATCGACGTCAACGTCGAACAAGGCACTGCGATTCTCAAAGGTAAAGTCGAAAACGAAGTGGACCGCGAACTGGCGCAACGGATTGCCCTGGACGTCAGTGGTATCGATAAGGTCGATAACCAGCTGGAAGTCGATGCCAACGTTGCCGCCGAACCCGGCACCAAGGCCAATCTGGCGCAAAGCTTCGAGGACGCCACGCTGACTGCCACCGTGAAATCCAAGCTGCTGTGGAACAGCGTCACTGAAGCGTTGAACATCGACGTGGACAGCAAAGACGGCGTCGTCACCCTCAAAGGTCGCGCCACCAGCCCCGAAGCCAAGGAACTGGCCGGCAGTCTGGCGAGCAACACCAACGGCGTAACCAGCGTCAACAATCTGGTCAGCCTGAGCGCCCAGGACTCCATTGCCTCCAAGGTTCAGCCACCGTCGGCCAATCCTGTGGAACAGCTTAGCGACGCGTGGATCACCAGCAAGGTGAAATCCAGCCTGATCTACAGCCGCAACCTCGACGGACTGAATATCAAAGTTGAAACCAAGGAAGGCTTGGTAACCCTCAATGGCATCGTCGCCAACTTCGCCGAGAAGGAACTGGCCGTGGAAACCGCGCGCAATATTCGCGGCGTCAAAGGCGTCAATGCCGACGCTTTGAAGGTCATGGCGCGTACGGCGGGCTGACCTGCGCGGCGCCGTGGCCATCCGGGAACATCGTGCGTTCGTGCAGAACGCACGATCGCAAAGGGTCAATCGTGCAGGATGCTACTCAACTGCCGTGAATAGACTTTGTAAGTCACTGATTTATATAGGCTTTATAATCAATCAAAAGCTGGCATGCAGTCTGCAATATACCTCTTAACCCAGCCGTGAATTTACCGGCTCACAAGATCAAGATTGAAGGTCCACCAAGGTGGAAGGAGCACTCGGATGAACAGCCAGCGTCTTGCACAACTGCGTATTTCGCCTCTGCACATCCAGCAACTCTTATTCGCCACCTTGGCCCTGTTGGTCACTTTGCTTTCGATTCAGCAGTATCAACACTGGAGCAGTGCTTCCGAAGCACCCCAGATCAAACAGCACTTCACTCACAGCCAGTCGTATTCCACGGTCAGCGTGCCGATGGCCAAGGACACCGCCCTGAGTCTGACTCCGGTAGAGGGCAATGTTGAAGTCAGTGAATTGCCGCAGAGGCAAACCTGGGTTTTCTAAACCCGCCTTGCAGTGAACGCAGCACACCACATTATTTAAAACAGTAGTAAAGGAGAATCACCATGTTGAGTTGGGCAATCACGTTTCTAATCATCGCCATCGTCGCTGCAGTTCTGGGCTTCGGCGGTATCGCCGGCACCGCTACAGGCATTGCCAAGATCCTGTTCGTCGTGTTCCTGGTCATGTTCGTTGTGTCCTTCTTCTTTGGCCGTCGCGGCCGAGGCTGACACATGCGTGCTTCTCTCCACTCTCTGGCCGCCGCCCTGCTCATGGGCGGTAGCGCCATGGCAATGGCTGCCAATGATGGACAGACTCGGGTCAACGAACTGTTGAGTTCCGCCCCCGAGTATCGGCAGACATGGATGGGCGTCGTGAAGAAGGAAGAGCGCTTGCCCGACTGGGTGATCAATCTTTCTGGTGTCTCAGAGCAACAGATGAATGCCGTTACGGAAGACGGCAAGCCTTATATAGTCGGACCGCTGTGCGAAAAGGCTGACTCGTGCCGCAGCGAGCGCTTGATCGTGGCGTATAGCCTCGACAAGCAGGATGCCTACGCGATGCTGGTCGATGTGCCTGCGGGTTTGCCCGCTGACAAATCGCCGACTCGCCACGCCACTTATCGCTTCCTGGGTAAGCCGGACGACGGTATGCAGGCTTTGCTGCAAGAGCAGCTGCGCAAGGATCCGAACTGGTACTGATTTAAAGACAGAAGAGCGCGCCCGCTTGAGGGCTGCTCTTCTGAGCGCTGCGCAGTCCGATGACGACTGGCGCATGACCAGGGGGCCGGGACGCTTTGATTGTTCGGATCGAAGTGACCTAGGAGTACAGGGAGTACTTCCGCAAGGGCCGGGTCAGGAAAAACCGCAGCGCACGTCCATGATCGGCTTCTCGAATAACGTCGAGGGTCATTCCCGGACCTGCGTTGCGCTTTACCATTTTCGGGTTGATCAACCCGCGCGTCACATCGCCGCACGTCAGTCAAAATCCGTAGGAAAAATCCCCGCGCCAACCAAATTTCTGCACTCGAAATCTCCTCTGATTCTGTAGGCCTATCGCGCCACAGGCGACGTATTAGCCACTTCCCAGCCGAATAGCGGTATCTATCCAACGCTTTGCGACACTTTCAGGCTAAAACGACATTATGCCGATTCGGCATGGGATAGTCGTTTTCGGCATTAGACGGTGCGGCGTCCGGTGCCAATAGTTGCGCCTTTTTTCGCCCGCTACAGAGCCAGGATGCTCGTTTGCGGCGACCTTCTCAGGACAGCTCTAAAGGCATCCATGCCCTCGCAGCTGCTGTGGAACGAGCAACGTCGAGCGTGTCGGTTTTAGAGATGTCCTAGCCACTTGAAAAAGGTAACGACATGAAGAAGGCAAAGCTGAGCCTGGCCTGGCAGATTCTCATTGGTCTGGTTCTCGGGATTGCGCTGGGAGCACTGCTTAACCATTTCAGCGCTGAAAAAGCGTGGTGGATCAGCAATATCCTGCAACCGGCGGGCGATATCTTTATCCGTTTGATCAAGATGATCGTCATCCCGATTGTGGTTTCTTCCCTGGTGGTGGGCATTGCCGGCGTCGGCGACGCCAAGAAGCTGGGTCGCATCGGCCTGAAAACCATCATTTACTTCGAAATCGTCACCACCGTCGCCATTCTGGTCGGGCTGGTGCTGGCCAATCTGTTCCAGCCGGGTTCCGGCATCGACATGAGCACGCTGGGCACTGTGGATATCTCGCAGTATCAGAAGACCACCGCCGAGGTTCAGCACGATCACGCGTTCATCGCGACGATCCTCAACCTGATCCCGTCGAACATCTTCGCCGCCATCGCTCGTGGCGACATGCTGCCGATCATCTTCTTCTCGGTGTTGTTCGGGCTGGGCTTGTCCAGCCTGCAGGCCGAAGTGCGTGATCCGCTGGTGCGGGTTTTCCAGGGCGTTTCGGAAACCATGTTCAAGGTCACTCACATGATCATGAACTACGCGCCGATTGGCGTATTTGCCCTGATTGCCGTCACCGTGGCGAACTTCGGTTTCGCTTCGCTGCTGCCGCTGGCCAAGCTGGTGATCCTGGTTTACGTGGCCATCGCCTTCTTCGCCTTCGTGGTGCTGGGCCTGATTGCGAAGATGTTCGGCTTCTCGGTCGTGAAGCTGATGCGCATCTTCAAGGACGAACTGGTGCTGGCCTACTCCACCGCCAGTTCGGAAACCGTGTTGCCGCGCGTCATCGAGAAGATGGAAGCCTACGGCGCGCCAAAAGCGATCTGCAGCTTCGTGGTCCCGACCGGTTATTCGTTCAACCTCGACGGCTCGACGCTGTATCAAAGCATCGCAGCGATTTTCATCGCGCAGCTGTATGGCATCGATCTGTCGATCGGCGCGCAATTGATGCTGGTCCTGACCTTGATGGTCACCTCCAAGGGCATCGCCGGGGTTCCGGGCGTTTCGTTCGTGGTCTTGCTGGCAACACTGGGCAGCGCGGGCATTCCGCTGGAAGGCCTGGCATTCATTGCCGGCGTGGACCGCATCATGGACATGGCGCGCACCGCCTTGAACGTGATCGGCAACGCCCTGGCCGTATTGGTCATCTCCCGCTGGGAAGGCATGTACGACGACGCCAAAGGCCAACGCTACTGGAACTCCCTGCCACACTGGCGCAGCAAAGAGCCGTTGCCAGCGGGTGAGACAGCGATCCGGGATATTTGAACGCAATCCGTAGACCTGCTTTAGCCGGGAGGGCGTCGGTCGCTTCGACGCCACCTTGGTGCCGCAAGATTGCTCTCCCGGCTAAAGCCGGTCCTGCGAGTCAGTCCTGCGAGCCGGTCCTCGGATCAATCAGGCCCTTTTGCCATTCACCCTTTGTTGTTTATCCCCCCGCCGCTATCATCGCCGCATCTCGGGGGGACTTACTGATGCTCAATGGCCTATGGCTTGGTTTTTTTGTCGTGGCCGCCGTGTCTGCATTGGCGCAGTGGCTGATTGGCGGTAACGCGGGGATTTTCGCGGCGATGGTCGAAAGCATTTTCGCCATGGCCAAGCTGTCCGTCGAAGTGATGGTCCTGCTGTTTGGCACCCTCACCCTCTGGCTGGGCTTTTTGCGGATTGCCGAAAAAGCCGGGATCGTCGACTGGCTCGCCAAGGCGCTTGGCCCGCTGTTCCTGCGCCTGATGCCGGAAGTCCCGGCCGGGCATCCCGCCATCGGCCTGATTACCCTCAATTTCGCCGCCAACGCACTGGGCCTGGACAACGCCGCCACGCCCATCGGCCTGAAAGCCATGCGCTCGCTGCAAGAGCTCAATCCAAGCCCAACCTCCGCCACTAACGCGCAAATCCTGTTTCTGGTACTCAACGCTTCGTCACTCACGTTGCTGCCGGTAACGATCTTCATGTATCGCGCCCAGCAAGGCGCTGTGGACCCGACGTTGGTATTCCTGCCGATTCTGCTGGCCACCAGCGCTTCGACTTTGGTTGGCCTGCTGTCGGTGGCGGTCATGCAGCGCCTGCGCTTGTGGGACCCGGTGGTGCTCGCGTACCTGATCCCCGGCGCACTGATCCTCGGCGGCTTCATGGCCTTGCTGGCAACCATGTCGGCAGCGGCCTTGGCCGGTTTGTCGTCGATCCTCGGCAATCTGACGCTGTTCGGCCTGATCATGCTGTTCCTGATCATCGGCGCGTTACGCAAAGTGAAGGTGTACGAAGCGTTCGTTGAAGGCGCAAAGGAAGGCTTCGACGTCGCCAAAAGTCTGCTGCCGTATCTGGTGGCGATGCTCTGCGCGGTAGGCGTGTTGCGTGCTTCCGGGGCGCTGGATTTTGGCCTGGAAGGCATTCGCCATCTGGTCAACTGGTTCGGTCTGGACACACGCTTCGTCGATGCGTTGCCCACCGCGCTGGTCAAGCCGTTCTCCGGCAGCGCGGCCCGGGCAATGCTCATCGAAACCATGCAGACCCAAGGCGTGGACAGCTTCCCGGCGCTGGTGGCCGCAACCATTCAGGGCAGCACCGAAACCACCTTCTACGTGCTGGCAGTGTATTTCGGCGCAGTCGGTATCCAGCGTGCGCGCCACGCTGTAGGTTGCGCGCTGCTGGCGGAACTGGCCGGGGTGATCGCGGCGATTTTCGTCTGCTACTGGTTCTTCGGCGCCACCGCTTCGTAATGCCGCTGGCCCTGCTCGACCGTCCATTGCAGAACTTGCGCGGCCAGCACGTCAGCCGCTTTGCCAAAGCCCGCCACCACGGCGGGTAGCTGCTTGTCGTTGAGCGGCTGGCGTACTTCGAAGCGCCGCGTGGCGACAATGCGCTGGCTGTCGCTGACCAGACGCGCATCCAGACGGATCACCACCTCGATAGCCTCGCCGTGGTATTCGCTCTGAAACGCCTGCAATTCGCCACCGACCTCAAAGTCAGCCTGCAAGTTACTGTCATCGGTGCTCAGCAGCGGCACACGGCCGTCACGGGCGAACGCATCGAGTAGACGATTACGCCACAGCACCGGTGCCGGATCACTCCAGCGCGCACCTTTGTAACTGCTGATCAAATCGCCCTGCGGCACTACGGCAATGCGCGGGCTGTCGAGGGTTTCACTGGCCTTGGGCCGGGCCAGGCGTAACGACCAGCTCATCGGTTGAGCATTGGCGGCTTTGCTGACAGTCGCGTTGATTGGCAGCCGGTAAACGTCAGACGGCTCGGATTTGGGCAGAATCGAGCAGGCGCTGGTGAGCAGGAAGGTGCTGAGTAGAAACAGCCTGACGGATCGGTAGGAGGGGACTTGTCCCCGAATGCAATGGGCCAGACAACGCGACAGCCGGAAAAATAACGCTGTCCGGGCTGACGTTTTCGGGGACAAGTCCCCTCCTACAGGTTCCAATATCTGTGCGGGCCTCATGGCTCAAACTCCTTGTTCTTGTCGCTGCCCAGCAGGTAACCGCTGGGATTGGCTTCCAGGCGACGGGAAATCGCGCGCAGTGAACTCATGGTGTCGCGCAGTTCGCGAACCGCCGGCCCCAGCTCGCCCAAACCCTGCATGCCGCTGTCCAACGACTGTTGGTTGCCATTAAGCAGGCGATTGATGGTCGCGCTGCTTTGTTGCAACGACTTCATCGCCTGCTCAGCGCTGTTGAAAATCTGCTTGCCGTCGCTGTTGAGCATGCCGTTGGCGTTGCGCATCAGCGCTGCCGTCTGCTCCATGGTCGCGCTCGCCTGTTTGCCGACCTGAGCGAGCTGCTTGAGGGTCTGGCGGATATCGTCGCGCTGGTCGGCAATGGCGCCAGTGGTTTGCTCAAGATGGTCCAGGGTGCGACTCAGGCTCTTCACGTTATCGGCCGAGAACATCAGATTGGCGTTCTGCAGCAGTTGATTGACGCTGCTCATCAGGTCGCTGCTGTCGTTGAGCAGCCGGGAAATCGGCGATGGCGAAGCGATGATGATCGGCAAGTTGCCGTCATGCCCGACCAGCTCCGGACTCTGCGGCGTGCCACCACTGAGCTGGATGATCGAGGTGCCGGTGATCCCGGTCAATGCCAGCTTGGCTTGCGTGTCCTGCTTGATGGGCGTTTCGCCGGTGACACGGATCTGCGCCAACACCCGGCGCGGGTCTTTCGGGTCCAGACGCAGCGTGATCACGTCGCCGATCTTGATCCCGCTGTATTGCACCGCGCTGCCTTGCGAAAGCCCGGTAACGGCTTCGTTGAACACCACTTCGTAATCCTTGAACGCGCTGTCGACACTGGACTTGGCCAGCCACAAGCCGAACAGCAGCGCCGCAGCGACCACCAGCACGGTGAACAGGCCGATCAATACATGATGGGCACGGGTTTCCATCGTCAGACCTCTTTAGGCAAGGAAGCGGAGTATGCCGCGCGGCCGCGCGGGCCATGGAAGTATTCGTGAATCCAGGCGTCGTTGGTGGCCGAGACCTTGTCGATCTGATCCGCCACCAGCACGCGCTTCTGCGACAAAACCGCGACCCGGTCGGTGATCGTGTACAGCGTGTCCAGATCATGGGTGACCAGAAACACGCTCAAGCCCAACGCATCGCGCAGGGTCAGAATCAATTGGTCGAACGCCGCCGCGCCAATCGGATCAAGGCCCGCAGTCGGTTCGTCGAGAAACAGGATGTCAGGATCCAGCGCCAAGGCTCGGGCCAGCGCGGCACGCTTGATCATGCCGCCGGACAGCGACGCCGGGTATTTGTGCGCCGAGGACAGCGGCAGCCCGGCCAGGGCCAGCTTGACCCCCGCCAGATGTTCCGCCTCGTCGCGATTGAGGCCCGCATGTTCGATCAGCGGCAGCGCGACGTTTTCCGTCAGGGTCAGCGAAGAGAACAAGGCGCCCTTCTGAAACAGCACGCCAAAGCGCCGCTCCACCAACGAGCGCTCCTGATCCGAAGCGCCTTGCAGGTCCTGGCCAAACACCCGAACGCTGCCCGCATCGGGCCGGCGCAGGCCAACAATGCTGCGCAGCAACACCGACTTGCCGCTGCCCGAACCGCCGACCACCGCGAGAATTTCCCCGCGATACAGGTCCAGATCGAGGTTCTCGTGCACGCTCTGGCTGCCAAACCGATTGCACAGGCCGCGCACTTCAATCACCGGATCACGGGTTTTCGGCATCGTCCTCACCAGCCCATCTCCATGAAAAACAACGCGGCCATGGCATCGAGCACGATCACCACGAAAATCGACTGCACGACGCTTGAAGTGGTGTGCGCCCCGACAGACTCGGCGCTGCCGCTGACCTTGAAGCCTTCAAGGCAGCCAATGGCCGCGATCAGGAAGGCGAAGATCGGCGCTTTGACCATGCCCACCAGAAAGTGCTGTACGCCGATATCCGCTTGCAGCAGGGAAAGGAACATCGCCGGGGAAATATCCAGGGAAATCGCGCACACCACACCGCCGCCGATGATCCCGGAGAGCATCGCCACGAAGGTCAGAATCGGCAGCGAAACCAGCAACGCCAGCACGCGTGGTACCACCAGCAGCTCAACCGGGCTCAAGCCCAGCGTGCGGATCGCGTCGATTTCTTCGTTGGCCTGCATCGAGCCAATCTGCGCCGTAAAGGCGCTGGCGGTGCGGCCGGCCAGCAGAATAGCCGTCAGCAGCACGCCAAATTCGCGCAAAAACGAAAACGCCACCAAATCCACGGTGAACACCGTCGCGCCGAAGATCTTGAGCACCGTGGCGCCCAGAAAAGCCACCACCGCGCCCACCAGAAACGTCAGCAACGCGACGATGGGCGCCGCGTCGAGGCCGGTCTGCTCGATGTGGACGAACACCGACGTCATGCGCCAGCGGCGCGGCCGCAATGCATTGGTGACGATGGTTTCCAGGATCAGGCCAATGAAGCCCAGCAATTGCAGAGTGTCGGTCCAGATCTTGTCGACTGCGCAGCCAATCCGCGACAACAACTGCATGCCGACCGCGATTTCCGGATCCTTGACTGGCGCGCAGTAGTCGCACAAGGCGGACTGGATGGTTTGCAGCAAGGCGCGGCTGGACAGCGGCAGGTCCGGGGCCTGTACCGACAATTTGGCCAGACGCTCGGTGCCCAGCAACTCCACCAGCAACGAGGCGCCAGCGGTATCCAGCGCGTGCAGGCGCGTCATGTCCACCGGGACGCTGGCGTCGTAGTTGCCGCCCAGCGTGTCGGTCTGCTGCTTCAACGTTCGGTAGTGCGCCAGCGTCCAGTCACCGGCAATCCGCAGCTGGGCCGGACTGGTTGTCGTGTCCAGCAACGCCGTGCCCGCCAGCGCCGGGGCACTGGCGGGGCTGACTGCGGTGGATGTGGCCAGCGTGCGCGTGGTCATGGTCGGGCCTGTCAGTTATCTGGAACGGCCGGTTTATCCGGAGCTGCCGGCGCACTTGGCGCATCGGTGGCCGGCTTGGTCTCTTCGGCTTTCGGCGTTTGTGGCTCTGGATCGCCCGCGCCGCCATCGCCACCGGGTTTCAAGCGGGTGATTTTCCCGACAGGACGAATGACCGCCGGCTGATCGGTGCCGGTGACTTCAAAGCGCAATACGCCGATCATCTGCCCGTCCTCGGTCAATACCCGAACCTGCCATTTGCCAACCGCATCGGCCGGGAAATTCTGTTTGTGCGTCCACGCACGATAACCCTCTTTGCGCCCGCCACGAATATCCAGGGCGATGCGATCCACTTCTTTGCCGTTATGGCGCCAGACGTGATAAATCCGCTCGTCCAGGCCACGCGGCGCGTTAATGGCCGTATACGCATAAAGACCGCCATTGCGAACCTGATTGGCGCTGACCTGCCTGATGCTATCGCCGGGCGCGCGGTTTTTGTTATCAAAATCCGTGCTGACCGCGACCTCGGTCAACCACAGCGTGGCCGGCGGCACCCACGAGCGCAGCAACCAGCCCGCGCCGCCCATCAGCAAAACCGCGAGGACCAGCGCCATGCCGCGCCGCCAGGTGGTGAGCGGTAACGCAGAGATCAAACTGGGAAACGACAGGACGATGGCGATAATTAGCGCCCATTTGTAACTCTGGGCCGTGGTCAGGTGCACGATGATCGGCAAGGCGGTCAGCAGCGCCGCAAACAACGTCAGCGTATGGAAGGCCATGAACAGCCAGCGCCGCGTCGCCAGCCATTTGTAGTAAAGCGGATCAACAATCGAGACCAGTCCGGCTGCGCCAAGCACGGCGGTGAAAATCGACTGGCCGCTGTTCCAGGTCGTGGTGACGAAGAAAAACGGCAGCACGAAGAACAGACTTTCCTGGTGGATCATCTGCGTGCCGTAGCGCAGCAGGCCGGTGGGCACTTCGCGCTTGAAGACTTTGGTGAACAACGCCACGGCGCTGCTTTCGATCATCAGCCACACCCAGCTGACCAGCATGATCACCGCAATCCAGGTCGCCAGGCCTTCCTGACGATCCACCAGAATGAAGCTGCCGATCCCCGAAATGAAACCACCCGCCGCGATGAGGCCCGGATAGCGCTTCATCAGATTGGTGATACGCGTGATGTAGGAACTCCATTCGGGCATTTGAGCGATCTGCTTTGGTGTCACGGAAAAAAGCGGCTGCAGGATAACAGCGCTGTCGGGGAAATCATTGTTTGGGTGTGCGGAAAAACCTGAAATTTCAACTCAGCGAAAATCGGCAGGAGGGGACTTGTCCCCGAAGAGGCCAGTGCAAGCGCTGAAGATGTTCATCCCCAGACCCGACGCCTTCCCGGACAAGTCCGGTCCTACCGATCCACACACAACCGGCAGGAGGGGACTTGTCCCCGAAGATTCCGGTGCCTGACGCCTTCGGGGACAAGTCCCCTCCTGCTAGCGGGTGTTGGTTCGGCGATAGGCCAACCACACAATCAATACCAGAATCCCCAACAGCGCCGCGCCCAGCCAGTACAAACCGGTATAGGTCAGCAACGGCTGCTCGATTCGCCAATAACCCGGTTGATTCAACAATTCGCGCATGGCTCGATTGGCATTGTCCAGGCTGACGGACTTGAAGCGCCTGGACGGGTCGGCGAAGCGGCCTTTTTCGTAGTCGTTCAGCGCGCCCCAGTAATAGTCAGCCAACGCGCTGTTGCCCTGCACCGCCCAGGCTTGCTTGGCGATTGCCGCTTGTTGCAACCGGGCGAACGTTGCCGGATCAAAGCCATCTTTTTGCAGGCGCGTGATCGTTGCGCGAATAACGTCTCTGGCCTCATCCACGTCATCGCGCTCGACATCGGCGTTCAGGCTCATGAAGCCGCTGTCGCCAAACACCTCGCGCTCGATGGAGGGGCCGTAAGACAGACCGTGCTTGAGGCGCAAATCGCTGTACAGCGCCCAGTCCAGATACGCTTTGACCAGTTCCATGGTTTCATCCGGCTGATCTTCCAGCTGCGGCTCGGGCAGGATCAAGTGCAGCCGCGCGCCTTCGCCCAGACCGCCGCGAATCAGCGTGCGTTCAGCCTCGGCGGTATTGCGCGCCTGGTTCAACGGCGGATGATCGATGGGGTCAACCGCATCGAGTTCGCCATACGTGCGTTCCAGATAGCTGGGCAGCAACCGATCCAGGTCACCGACGACGATCAGCGTCATGTTATTGGGGGCGTACCAGGATTTGTAGACGTCGTCGATCTGCTCCAGGGTTAGATGACCCACTTCCGGGCGCTCGGGGCATTTCAAACCCAGCTCCACGGCCAGCTGACTGCTGGCGCTGTGGCCCAGATCCTTGCGGTCCAGCCAGCGTTGCAGGTGTGAGTAATGGCCGCCGTCCTCACGCTCGACGATACGCTTGACGGTATCCAGCGCAGGCTGATCCAGATGGGTTTTGCTCAGTACGGCCAGCAATAGGTCGAGCACCTTGCGCTGATTCTGCGCCGGGGCTTCGATGACGAAGGTCGTGTCGGTATTGCTGGTGAACGCGTTCCAGTCGCCGCCGAGGGCCTGCATGCGCTCTTCCAGGCCGCCTTCGCCGCTGTCATCGATGCCGCTGAACAGCAAATGCTCCAGCAAATGCGGCAGCTCCTTGTCCGCGCAGCTGAAATCATCAAAGCCGATGCCGACCACCAGGCGAATCGCCACATGGCCCTTTTCATAGCCGGGCTTGAGCAGCAACTGCAAACCGTTGGGCAGCAGATAGCCCTCGACCTGAAAGCGGTCGAGTGCGGGTGAGGCGGATGAAAGCAGAAACAGACAAGCGAACAGCAGGCAACGCATAAAACGTGCTTCCTTGCGGGCCAGTATGTTTAACAGACTTCGATGCGCCCGGTACGTTCACACCGCGTCTGTTTACGCTGATGGATCCGGCTGGCTTTCACTGGACAAGGCGCCGGTGTCGGCCGTTTCCAGCACTGCATAGGCACTGCTGCAAAACAGCGAGTTCAGGCGCTTCATGTCGGCGATCAGCTCCAGGTGCAGCGAGCTGGTTTCCAGGCTCTGCACCACTTTGCGTTGCAGACGACTGACGTGGGCATGGGCCAGACGCCGCTCCTGGGCGCGGAAGCGGCGTTTTTCGCGCAGCAACTGGCGGGCGCTTTCCGGATCGCCGCTGAGGAATACCGACAGACCCAGGCGCAGGTTCGACAACAGCTGCGTATGCAGCCCGGCCAGTTCTTCCAGGCCTACTTCGGAAAAGGATCGGCGCTGCGAGGTTTTTTGCTGCTGGATCTTGCGCAACATACGCTCGATCAGGCCGGCTGCCAGTTCCAGGTTGATCGTCAGCTCAATGATTTCCGCCCAGCGCCGGTTGTCCTGCTCGCTGAGATCTTCCCGAGGCATCTGCGCCAGATACAGCTTGATCGCGCTGTACAGCGCTTCGACGTCGTCATTGAGGCGGCGCATTTCCTGGGTTACGGCGGTTTGCGTGCCGCGCAGCACTTCGAGCATCGAGCTGAGCATGCCTTCGATCAGGTCGCCCATGCGCAGCGTTTCGCGCACCGCGTTGGCCAACGCCAGACTGGGTGTCGACAGCGCTGTGAGGTCAAGATGGCGCGGCTTGGCCAGGCCATTGACTTCAGGCCGCTCCGGCAGCATCGCCGAGCACAGCCGCGCCATCGGACCAACCGTGGGCAGCATCAGCAGGCACCGCGCGGTGTTGTAGGTCAGGTGGAAGCCGATGACCATGTCTTGCGGGCTGAAACCCAGGGTGTCCATCCAGCGCACCAGCGGATCAAGCACCGGAATGATCAGCAGCAGGCCGAGCAATTTATAGAGCAGGCTGCCCAGTGCGACCTGTCGACCGGCAACGTTCTGCATGCTGGTGCTGAGGAACGCCAGCAAGCCGCTGCCGATGTTGGCGCCAATCACCAGGCCGATGGCCACCGGCAAGCTGATGATTTCGGCACCGGCCAAGGTCGCGGTCAGCAGTACGGCAGCGAGGCTGGAGTAGGAGATCAGCGCGAACATCGCCCCCACCAGCGCATCGAGTAGCAAATCGCCAGTCAACGAGGCGAACAGAACCTTGACCCCGGCGTTCTGGGTAATCGGCGCGGCAGCGGTGACGATCAATTGCAGCGCCAGCACGATCAACCCCAGACCGATGCCGACACGCCCGAGCTGGCCGATGCGCGTCTGCTTGCGCGACAGGAAGAAAATCACCCCGAGGAAGATCAGCAGCGGCGACAGCCAGGACAGGTCGAAGGTGAGGATTCGCGACATCAACGCGGTGCCGACATCGGCGCCGAGCATGATCGCCAACGCAGGCGTCAGCGCCATCAGGCCCTGGCCGACGAACGAGGTGACGAGCATCGCCGTGGCGTTGCTGCTCTGCACCAGCGCAGTAACCAGAATGCCGGCAATGAACGCCAGCGGCCGCCTGGACATGTTCTGGCTGATGACTTGGCGCAGTTGCGAGCCGTACACCCGAAGGATGCCGGTACGCACGATGTGTGTGCCCCAGATCAACAGGGCGACCGCTGACAGCAAATCGAGCAGGGTCAGCATACAAAGAGCCCCCTGAGGTTTGCCCAACCGGGCAAGAAAGTGAAGGTGCAGCGTGTAGCGAGCGAAGCGGTTACGGGCAGCGCTTGACTAAGGCCATTGGCCTGCAAGCATCGCATAGCCTTCGGGCCGTTTGAAACAAATCTGTCATAAATCAGTGTTCTAGCTTTCGCTCAATGAAAAACGGGGCTCGCATGGAGCCCCGCTTCTTAGAGTGTAACGGCTTATTGGCCGGGCACATCCTTACGCAGCTTGACCGGATCGCTCTGGGCCTTTTTCTTGGCCATCGCCATACGCATCTTGATGTTGATGGCTTCCACCGCCAGCGAGAACGCCATGGCGAAGTACACGTAGCCTTTTGGCACATGCACGCCAAACGCATCGGCGATCAATACCGTACCAACGACGATCAGGAACGACAGGGCCAGCATCTTCAACGATGGGTGCTTGTCGATGAAGCTGCTGATGGCGCCCGCGCAGACCATCATCACCAGCACGGCAACGACGATGGCGGCGATCATGACCGGCACGTGGGAAACCATGCCGACGGCGGTAATCACCGAATCCAGCGAGAACACGATGTCGATGATCGCGATCTGGATGATGGTGTAGATGAACTGACCACCCTTGCCTTTCGGTTCGTCGATGGTTTCCTCTTCGCCTTCCAGACCGTGGTAGATCTCTTGCGAGCTTTTCCAAAGCAGGAACAGACCACCGAAGAACAGGATCAGGTCGCGGCCGGAGAAGCCTTTGCCCATGATCGAAAACAGTTCATCGGTAAGGCGCATGACCCAGGTGATCGACAGCAGCAACAGGATTCGCGTGACCATGGCCAGCGCCAGGCCGAAGATCCGGGTGCGCGGCTGCATATGCTTGGGCATGCGGCTGACCAGGATCGAAATCATGATGATGTTGTCGATGCCCAGCACGATTTCCAGGGCAGTCAGGGTAAAGAAAGCAATCCAGATTTCAGGATTGGTCAGCCATTCCATAGGTATTCCTTTGAGCGGTTAAACTCTCACGGCCCGCAATGGCAGGCCGTGAGGCAAGGTGATCCGATTTTACAGACTGCTGTACAGCGGGAAAATCCCCATCAGCAAGGCGGCAAACATTATGCACAGGCAAACCAGAACTGCCCACTTCAAGGTGAAGCGCTGGTGATCGCCGAACTCGATACCGGCCAATGCCACCAGCAGATAAGTCGATGGAACCAGCGGGCTGAGCAAGTGAACCGGCTGACCGACAATCGAAGCGCGGGCCATTTCCACCGGGCTGATGCCGTAGTGAGCAGCCGCTTCGGTCAAGACTGGCAACACGCCATAGTAGAAGGCGTCGTTGGACATGAAGAACGTGAACGGCATGCTGACCAGCGCAGTAATCACTGCAAGGTAAGGGCCGAGCGCCTCCGGAATCACTGCCAGCAGGCTCTTGGACATCGCATCGACCATGCCGGTGCCGGACAGGATACCGGTGAAAATACCTGCCGCGAAGATCAGTCCGACCACTGCCAGCACGCTGCCGGCGTGGGCCGCGATACGATCCTTTTGATCTTGCAGGTTCGGGTAGTTGACGATCATCGCGATACTGAAGGCGATCATGAACAACACCGGCAGCGGCAGCAGCCCCATGATCAGCGCGACCATCAGCGCCAGAGTGAGCAGGCCGTTGAACCAGATCAGCTTCGGACGACGTGCGCCCGGGAACTGCGAAACGCTGATTTCACTGTGATCGACTTCGTCATCGACCAGATGCAGTTCGCCCAGACGAGCGCGTTCGCGTTTGCCGTAGAAATAGGCAATGACCAGAATCGCCACCACACCGGCAGCCATGGCCGGGATCATCGGCACGAAAATGTCGGATGGGTCCACATGCAGGGCGCTGGCAGCGCGAGCGGTCGGGCCACCCCAAGGCGTCATGTTCATCACGCCGCCGGCCAGAATGATCAGGCCCGCCATGATTCGCGGGCTCATGCCGATGCGGCTGTACAGCGGCAACATGGCCGCGACGCAAATCATGTACGTGGTTGCGCCGTCACCGTCCAGGGAAACCACCAGCGCCAGCACGGCGGTGCCCACGGAGACTTTCACCGGGTCGCCTTTGACCAGCTGCAGGATCTTGCGTACCGCCGGGTCAAACAGACCCGAGTCGATCATCAGCGCGAAATACAGAATAGCGAACATCAACATCACGCCAGTTGGCGCAAGTTTGGTGATGCCGGTCAGCATCATCGGGCCGATTTCGGACGCGAAGCCGCCGAACAGGGCAAAAACGATCGGCACCAGAATCAAGGCAATCAACGCCGACAGGCGCTTGCTCATGATCAGATACATGAAGGCGACAACCATGGCAAAGCCGAGGAAGGTCAACATAGGGAATTACTCCAGGCGGAACGCGACTTGGGAAAAGGCGAAGGCGACGAATCAGCTCAACAAGAGCGGCGCGTGGAGTCGGAACGGAGTCAGGGCGTGCAGGAGGGTAGTGCAGGGCATCAGGTTCACCATTGTTGTTGTTGACTGGGCCGTCGAGTGCGAAGAAAACACTCGTTTGGCTGACCGGTCTGTTGCCGGCGGTGAACGGATCCTAATGGGCCAAGCTTTCATCCAGCTTTCGCTGCCCGAACCGCTGATCATTTGGTGCCAATACAATTACCGGCAGCGACTGTCACAGCTGTGTCGGCGCTGATAGCCAAGAGGAGGGGATATGAGCCAGATAAATACTGGCGGCTGCCATTGCGGCAGCCTGCGTTATGAGTTCGATGCACCCTTGCAGGACATCGCCCATTGTCATTGTTCGATCTGCCGTCGAACGTCGGGCGGCATCGTCATGACCTGGATAACGGTGCCGTTGACGTCATTCAAGTGGGTTGAAGGCAGCCCGGCGACCTACGATTCAGGTCCGACCTGCGTGCGGTATTTCTGTGGCAACTGCGGCGCGCAGCTGGCGCTGTTTACCCGCAACAGCCCCGAAGAGATCGACGTGACCATCGCCACCCTCGATCACCCGGAACAAGCCCCCGCCGACCGCCACATCTGGACCGACAACCGCCTGCCGTGGCTGCATCTGGACGAGCATTTGCCGGGCGAGTCGGGGGAGGTGTTGTAAGGGCGACTCCCATCCTATGGCAGGGACGGCTCTTTCGGGGACAAGTCCTCCTACCAGAAATGTGTGAAAACTACTGCGGCGCAAACTGCGAAGCCAGTTCGCGCAGCAGCACTTCGGCTTCCAGGACTTTGCGCACCGAATCTTCGGCTTTTTCGCGGCTCAGGCCCAGGCGGTCGAACAATTCTGCGGGAATGTCTTCCTTGGGGCCGGAACCGATGCCGTTCTGGCGCAACAAACGTACCGACAGATACACCAGATTGGCGTACTCGCAGTGTTCGCCTTCATACGAAGGGTCGTGCTGGAAGCGCAACGCGGTGGCCAGTTCGTCCGGCATGTCCCAGTAACGCATCAGCCAGGAGCCGATCTGTTCGCGGCTGATGCCGAGCAAATGCTGCTCGACATAGCTGTGGTGCAGGTGCGGATTGACCTCCAGCTGGCGGCAGATCAGCGAGAAATGCGGCGGGAACACGTGGGCCAGCAGCAGATAGCCAAAATTGTGCAGCAGACCGGCCAGGTAAGTCAGCCCGGCTTCCGGGCGCTTGGCGCGAGGCATCGCGCGGGTCAGGCCCTCGATAACCGCAGCGGTGTAGATCGACTGCTGCCAGTAAGGTGTGGTCTGTTGCGGATGATCCTTGGGCAGGCTGAGGGTTTTGCCCAGCGCCAGGCCAAGGGCCAGATTGATCACCAGATCGAAACCCAGCACCCGCACAATGGCGTCTTCCACCGAGCGAATCTTGCCGGTCGAAGCGTAATACGGCGACGCCGCCCAACTCACCACCTGAGCCGCCAGCGCCGGATCGGTTTCGACCACGCCGGTAATGTCATCAATGGTGGCATCGGGATCGACGCGCAGCTTGATGATGCGCTGCGCCGTTTCGGCCAGCGGCGGGATTTCCAGCGTCGCTTCCAGACGCTGCTGAATGCGCCGCGCGGTGAAGGCGTGCATGGCCTGGGTGATTTCTTCGCGGTCGTCGTCGGGACGATCCAGGTTGGGGTGAATCGTGCTCAACAGTTCGCCGAAATGCGCGGCGCTGGCTTTGTTGAGCATGGTCTTGAAGTCTTCACTGCTGATTTCCAGCAGGATGCCCGGCTCCCCGGAACCGACCAGTACGGTTGGCTCTTGCAGCAGGCGCTCTTCATACAGACACGGCGAGCTGGTCAGCGCCGGGATGCCCGGCAGCGTGTGCAGGCTGTGTTTGGCCAGCATGCGCAGCAAACGATCATGGGGGACCGCCGTCAGCTTGCGCCCGGTCAACTCGGTGATCCGATTCAGATCCAGCAACTGGTTTTGCGGAAACAGAATCAGAAGCGCACCGACAGCGTCCTCGACCAGCACCGCCTGCACTTTGCGCGCAGCCGGCAGGTGAGTGTCCTCAACAACTTCGCTGTAGCTGATCGCTAATTTGCCAAGCAATTGACGAATAACGGTCGGCGCATGGGGAGCGTCATCAACGTGGGCGACTTCTGTCATGGTCTGTATCCAAGTTCCTACAATCGCTGAAGTATAACCAGCTTCGTTATTGAGAGTGTGAAGCACTCATCAAAGCCGGACCCGTATCACACCTGACCGTATTGCTGGCCGTGTCGCAGCCAGCGCTCCAACAGCGGACTGACGTGTTGCGGCCAGCGTTCGAGCAACGCTTGAGCGGCGTCACGCACCGCAGGCAACAAGTCTGCGTCGCGCATCAGGTCAGCGACCTTGAACTGTAGCAAGCCGGTTTGCCGGGTGCCGAGCATTTCGCCCGGACCGCGCAGCTCAAGGTCTTTTTCGGCAATGACAAAGCCGTCGTTGGTCTCGCGCATGATGCCCAGGCGCTGCCGGCCGATCTGTGACAATGGCGGGTGGTAAAGCAGAACGCAATGACTGGCTGCGCTGCCCCGACCGACACGACCGCGCAATTGGTGCAGCTGCGCCAGCCCCAGACGCTCGGGGTTTTCGATGATCATCAGACTTGCGTTGGGCACGTCCACGCCGACTTCGATGACGGTGGTCGCCACCAGCAATTGCAACGCGCCTTGCTTGAATTCCGCCATCACTGCGGCTTTCTCGGCGGGTTTCATGCGCCCGTGAATCAAACCGACCCGCAATTCGCCCAATGCGCTGGTCAAGTCTTCGAAGCTTGTCTCGGCCGCCTGGCAGGTCAGTTCTTCGGACTCTTCGATCAAGGTGCAGACCCAATACGCCTGGCGCCCTTCGGCGCAGGCCGCGCGCACCCGCTCGATCACTTCGATGCGCCGGGTGTCGACCACCAGCACGGTATTGACCGGCGTTCGGCCCGGCGGCAGCTCATCGAGAATAGAGGTATCGAGATCGGCGTAAGCGCTCATGGCCAGGGTTCGCGGGATGGGCGTTGCGGTCATGATCAGCTGATGCGGGCACATCAGGCCGCCGACGCCTTTTTTGCGCAGGGCCAGACGTTGCTGCACGCCGAAACGGTGCTGCTCGTCGATGATCACCAGCGCCAGATTCTTGAACTGCACTTCGTCCTGGAACAGCGCATGGGTGCCCACCACCATCGGTGTGCCGCCCGCGATCTGCGCCAGCGACGCCACTCGTGCCTTGCCCTTGAGCTTGCCCGCCAGCCACGCGACTTCAATGCCCAGCGGCTCAAGCCAGCGCTGAAAGTTGATGAAGTGCTGCTCGGCGAGGATTTCCGTAGGCGCCATCAAAGCGACCTGATAACCGGCTTCCAGCGCCTGTAATGCCGCCAGCGCTGCAACCACGGTCTTGCCGGCGCCGACATCGCCCTGAATCAGGCGCAGCATCGGTTCGGGCTGGCTCAGGTCATAGGCCACTTCATTACCGACGCGCTGTTGCGCACCGGTGGGCGGAAAGCCCAGATTGCCGAGGAATTGCCTGGGCAGCTTCTTGGCCAGTGGCAAGGCCGGGGCGCGCTGGGAGCGCAGACTTTCGCGCAAGCGCTGCTGTGAGAGTTGATGGGTCAGCAGCTCTTCGAAGGCCAGCCGGTGTTGCGCCCAATGATGCCCGATAGCCAACTCTTCGACATCGGCGTCGGCCGGCGGGTGATGCAGGTATCGAATCGCATCGTCCAGCGGCGCCAGTTGATAATCCCGCGCCAGCTCTTCAGGCAGCCAGTCAGGCAGGCTTTTCGGACCCAGCATCGCCAATGTCTGCTGCGACAACTGGCGCAAACGTTGCTGGGTCAGGCCTTCGGTGGTCGGATAGATCGGTGTCAGGGTTTGCTCGACCGGCGCGGGCTCGTCGCCAGTCAGGGCGCGGTATTCCGGATGATAGATTTCCAGCCCGGACGCGCCGGGACGGGCTTCACCAAAGCAGCGCAAATGAGTGCCGCGCTTCATGCCTTCTTTCTGCGCATTGCTGAAGTGGTAGAAACGCAGGCTCAAGGTGCCCGTGCCATCGCCCAGCCGCACCAGCAGACTGCGGCGCTTGCCCATGACCACATCGGCGCCGCTGACCACACCTTCGATCACCGCGTCCTGACCGGGCCGCAGCTGACCGATGGGCACTACGCGAGTGCGATCCTGATAACGCAGCGGCAGGTGAAACAGCACGTCTTGCAGGTTTTCCAGACCGACCTTGGCCAGCTTTTCGGCCATGGCCGCGCCGACGCCTTTAAGCGCCGTGACCGAAACCGTGGAAAGCTCGCCCATGGCCCGACTTAGCTCGCTTCAGCTTTCGGACGCGCGACGGAGCACAGCCGCACGGAGTCCGCGAGGATTTCAATCGCTTTAGGCCGTGGAAAGCTTGCGCGCCAGGCGATGGCAACGGTACGAAACGGCACCGGTGGCGTCAGTGGACGAACCTCGATCACGCCAGGCGCATAGTGATGGCTGTCAACGGCGGACATGGGCAGAATCGAAATCCCCAGGCCGGACGCGACCATGTGACGAATGGTTTCCAGCGAGCTGGATTCCACTGTGGTATGTCGCGCGCCTTCGCTGCCTTTGACCAGCGTCGGGCAGGCTTCAAGCACCTGATCCCGGAAGCAGTGACCTTCGCCAAGCAACAGCAGGCTCTTGTCGTTGAGCGCCGAGGCATCGATGGACTCTTTTTTGGTCCACGGATGGTCTGCGGGCATCAAGACGTAGAAGGGTTCGTCGTACAGCGGCAGCGTCAGCACATCGGCTTCGTTGAACGGCAGCGCGATGATGATCGCGTCCAGCTCACCGTTGCGCAGTTTGTCGCGCAGGATATGGGTGAAGTTTTCTTCGATGTACAACGGCATTTGCGGCGCAACGCGATGCAACTGCGGAATCAGGTGCGGGAACAGGTAAGGCCCGACGGTATAGATCGCGCCGACCTTGAGCGGAGCGGTCAGCTGGTTCTTGCCGGCCTGCGCCAGTTCGCGGATACCTTGAGCCTGTTCGAGAACCTTCTGCGCCTGAGCGACGATGCCTTCGCCAACCGGCGTCAGGCGAACAGCGCTCTTGCTGCGCTCGAAGATCAGCACACCCAGTTCATCTTCCAGCTTTTTGACGCCCACCGACAATGTCGGCTGGCTGACGTGGCAACGCTCAGCCGCGTGGCCGAAATGCTGTTCCTGGGCGAGGGTAACGATGTAGCGCAATTCTGTAAGAGTCATAGCGTGCGTCCATGAAGTTGCGGCCCCAGCATAGCGGCTGCAATCGATAGACGCACGTTATCAAGGCCACTCCTGTGTATCAAAACTGCGTTTCAGCGCTTATCCAGCGAATAAACGAACGGTGCCAGGATTTCGATAGTGCCGTTGTTCAGGGTTTCCGCCGGCGGTTTGGGCAACGGCTGGGCGCGACGGATCATTTCCATCGTGGCCCGATCCAGTGCCGGACTGCCGGAGCTGCTGGCTATCGAGTACGACAAGACGTTGCCCTCGGCATCGACCACGAAACGCAGACGGCTCACACCCTGCATGCCGCGACGACGTGCGTCCTCGGGATACTTCTTGAACTTGGCCAGGTGACGCAGCAAATCGCCTTGCCAGCTTGGCAACGCAGTACTCGGTGGCGAAGGCGGGCTCGGTGGGGTCGGCGCAGCAGATTTCTCGACCTTGGCGGTCGTCGGCGGCGTGTCCATCGGCTTTTCTTCGACCGGTTTTTCCTGGGGCGGCTCAGGTTTCTTGATCGGCTTGGGCGGCTGTGGCTTCGGCTTGGGCTTGGGCTTTTCAACCGGCTTCTGTATGGCGATTTCCGGCTTCGGCGCTTCAGCCACTTTCGGCTCGGGGATCTGCTCCTCGGGCTCCGGCGGTGGCGGCGGCTGCACGACGGCAGGCGGAGGCGGCGGTGCCGGAACAGGCTCCGGAGCCAGCTCGACCATCATCGCCGCCGGTGGTAGCTCGATTGCCTGGGATGCCGGCCAGCGCAGCGCAACAACGATTGCGATGGCATGCACGGCAAGCACCAACAACAGACTACCGCCATAGCGCGTCAGTTTTTGGCGCGAATTGATCATTTCTTACCAACCGTCTCGAGACCGACCAGACCGACTTTCAAGTAGCCCGCGCCGCGCAGGGCGTTCATGACTTCCATCAGATCGCCATAATCCACGCCTTTGTCGGCCTGGAAGAAGATCGTCGTGTCCTTCTTGCCTTTGGTCCTGGCATCGAGAATCTGGCCGAGCTGTTCACGGGCCACCTTGTCATCGCCCAGAAACAGGCTTTGATCAGCCTTGACGCTGAGGAAGATCGGCTTCTCGGGCCGAGGTTGCGGCTTGGCGGTCGAGGCCGGCAGGTCGACTTTGATGTCGACCGTTGCCAATGGCGCGGCCACCATGAAGATAATCAGCAGGACCAACATGACGTCGATGAACGGCGTTACGTTGATTTCGTGGTTTTCGGCGAGATCGTCGTCGCCTTCTTTCAGATGCATGCCCAAGGTTTAGCCCACCTTGACCATGTGCGGCGACTGGGAGCGTTCGTTCGGCTGGTGGTCCAGGTCGCGGCTGACCAGCAGCAGGACGTGCGCCGATGCGTCGGACACTTGTGCCTTGTAACCGGCAATGGAACGGGCGAAGACGTTGTAAATGACCACCGCAGGAATCGCGGCAACCAGGCCCAACGCAGTCGCCAGCAAGGCTTCGGCGATACCCGGCGCAACCACGGCGAGGTTGGTGGTCTGGGTTTTGGCGATGCCGATGAAGCTGTTCATGATGCCCCAGACGGTGCCGAACAAGCCTACGAACGGCGCCGTGGAACCGATGGTCGCGAGGACGCCGGTGCCCATGCTCATGTTGCGGCCACAGGCTGCCACCAGACGCTCAAGGCGGAAGCTGACGCGCTCCTTGATGCCTTCACGTTCGCGGCTGTTGACCGACAGACGCATCTCTTCGAGCGCATCGTGGACCAGCAGATTTGCCAGCGTGCCCGGTTTGGCGGCGCTTTCGCTGGCTTCGGTCAGGGTGCGCGCCTTTTTCAGGTTGGCGATTTCAGTCCGCAGACGGCGCTTGGCGCCGAGCAATTCGAAACCCTTGGCGATCCAGATGGTCCAGGTAATGATCGAGGCAATCGCCAGGCCGATCATTACCGCTTTGACGATGATGTCAGCGTTCTGGTACATGCCCCATGGCGACAGGTCATGCGCCATGCCCAGGCTGTTGTCTTCTTCAACGATTGCCGGGCCTTCAACTGGCGCGGTGCTCTCCTGCAGAACCGGCGCTGCGCCCGGTGCCGGAGCAGCCGAAGTCGCTGGCGTGCCGGCCGGTGTCGTCGGCGCAGCTTGATCGGCCAATGCGACAGGGACGATCATCAGGCTCAGCAGCAACGCTGCGATTGCCCGCCATGCACGCGGCAGGCTGGGGAGTTTGGTTGGCGAAGCGGAAGAGTTGATACGTGTCATGCTGGCCGGACCTGAGAGAAGAAAAGGTGGGTCGTTCTGCTACGTCGCGCGATGCGTTCGACGCAGGGAGGAGAACAAACGGGCCGTCATTATTGCAAGTAATTCTTGTTAACAAAAGTAATACAGTATCTTTTTTTCTATCAATCGCAGTTGGTTGACCGGCTTTCACCCCCGTTCCAGCTGCATTAACACCCCATTTTTTGTGGAGATTCGACATGTCCGCCCCCTCCGTTTTGATCGCTGGCTGTGGCGATATTGGCAGCCGTCTGGCTAATCAACTGCTGCCGCAGGATTGGACCGTCTACGGGCTGCGCCGCACGATTGCTCATTTGCCCGAAGGGGTGATCGGGGTTGCGGGCGATCTGTTTCAAGCCCGGACGCCCGCCGATTGGCCAGCGACTGACCTCGATTACCTGGTGTATTGCGCCACCCCGACCGAGCGTGACGAAGCCGGTTATCGCGCAGCTTATATAGAAGGGTTGCAGCACGTGCTGGCCTGGCTCGCCCAACATGGCCAGCGGCCCAAGCGCATTGTGTTTGTGTCCAGCAGCAGCGTTTATGGTCAGCAACACGGCGAATGGGTCGACGAAACGTCGCCGACCGACGCCAACGGTTTTTCCGGCAAGGTCATGCTGGAAGCCGAACAAGTCGCATTGCACAGCGGTTTCCCGGCCAGCGTGGTGCGTTTGACCGGGATTTACGGGCCAGGGCGCAGCGATTTGGCTAATCGGGTTCGTCAGGGCTACAGCGTGGCCGTCGAACCACCTTTATATGCCAACCGGATTCACGCCGACGACGCAGCGGGGCTGTTGGCGTATCTGCTTGAGGCGGATTCACGAGCAATTGCGCTGGAGGACTGCTACATCGGCGTTGACGACGCGCCCGCGCCGCTGGCCGAAGTGGTCGACTGGATGCGCGGCTTTCTGGGTGTCAGCGAATGGGCGGAAAACGCTGCCCTGCGCCGCTCCGGCAGCAAACGCTGCAGCAACGCCCGCGCCAAGGCACTGGGCTGGGTGCCACGTTATGCGACGTATCGGGAAGGGTATGCGGCGTTGCTGGGTTGAATATGGCTCCGTAGGACCGGCTTCAGCCGGGAGAGCAAGAGGTCAGCCGACACAATTGCTGCGAATGGCTGCCCTCTCCCGGCTGAAGCCAGTCCTACGAAATGCGCTCCAATTCAAATGGTTGCGTGAACCGCTTTAAATCAATTGCGCTCAAGCAACCAGCGTCGTGCACCTGGGCGCAGCTCTGGCATCTGGTCTGCGCCAGCATTGTTCACTGCCTGGAAAATCTCCAACTGCTTGCCGGTGCGCGAGAAGATCCATGCGTTGCCTTGCTCGGCCTTTTCCAGCCACATGCTGTCGTATTCGCCGCTCATCGCTGCACAATCGCCCGCCAGACACAGCGCGTAACGATCGTTTTCCGGCAGACCCTGCACGCTGCCATCCGGCATGAACTGCACAGAGCTGCCTTGGCCGTCGCCACTGACGATGGTCCATTTGCCGCCCAGATAAGCGCCGTACAGCGCTTTTTCAAAGCTGCTGCCCGCTGGAGCACCCGCAGGCGCGGCGGTCTCAGGTTTCTGGAAGCGCTGTTCCGGGCCGGATTCGCTGGCGGCCTGAATCAACTGATCGCCCTTGATCTGCAGGTTTTCGACAGAGTTGTAGTAGTCGATGCGCAATTTGCCATCGGCGGCGCTGGCAATCTTGCCTTCGCCCACTTCAAACCCGTTCGAATACAGCGCCTGACCGGCCTTGGTGTTGATTTGCCATTCCAGGTTCGGACCGTTGGCGAGCAGCGCCTGACGGAGGTTGTCGCCCTTGACGGCGGCGTCGATGGCGGCCTGGTTGATCCAGGTACCGTCGGGATTGCGGTCAGCGTGGCTGGCACAGCCGGTCAAAAAAACGGCAACCAGCGAGAGGGCAAGCGCAAAGCGCATAACAGAGTCCTTCCTTTCAGGTGCGGCGGGGCGGTGGCGCCCCGCTGGGGATTTATTCGATGACGAGAATCGCGTCCATTTCGACCTGCGAACCGCGCGGCAGGGACGCAACGCCGATGGCGGCACGCGCCGGGTAAGGCTGCTCGAAATATTTGCCCATGATCTCGTTGACCTTGGCGAAGTTGCCCAGATCAGTCAGGAAGATGTTGAGTTTGACGATGTCCTTGAACGAACCGCCCGCTGCTTCGGCAACCGACTTCAGATTTTCGAACACCTGGACGACCTGGGCTTCGATGCCTTCGACCAGTTCCATGGTTTTCGGGTCCAGCGGGATCTGCCCGGACATGTAGACAGTATTGCCAGCTTTGATGGCCTGAGAATAAGGGCCGATGGCCGCAGGTGCCTTGTCGCTGGTGATAACAGTCTTGGTCATGAAGAACTCCTGATTATGGTTGGCTACGCACGCATGCGGGTGATGCGGATGACCCCGGTCAAGGCGCGCAGTTTTCTGATAACGCGGGCCAGATGCACGCGGTCATGAACGCTGACCACCAGCTGAACCACGCTGATGCGCCCATCGCGCTCATCCATGCTGATTTTTTCGATGTTGCCGTCGGCGGCGTTGACGCTGCTGGCCAGCAGCGCGATCAGGCCGCGCTGATGTTCCAGCTCGACGCGCAGTTCGACATTGAATTCGCCGGTGACGTCCTTGGCCCAGGAAAGCTGGATGCATTTTTCCGGGTTGTGGCGGATTTCACTGATGTTGCGGCAATTGTCCAGGTGCACAACCATGCCTTTGCCTGCAGACAGGTGGCCGACAATCGGGTCGCCAGGAATCGGTGTGCAGCACTTGGCGTAGCTGAGCACCAGACCTTCGGTGCCGCGAATCGCCAGCGGGCCTTCGGTGCTCGGCAGTTGCTCGCCTTCGCCCAACAGGCGGCGCGCGACCACGTAAGCCATGCGATTGCCCAGGCCGATGTCTTCGAGCAGGTCTTCGATGACTTCGACTCGGTATTCGGCCAGAACCAGCTGCACACGCTCGGCCGGGATTTTCTCCAGGCTGCTCTCGAAACCGTTCAACACTTTGTTCAGCAGACGTTCGCCAAGGCTGATCGACTCGGAGCGGCGTTGCAGCTTGAGGGCGTGGCGGATGTGGGTGCGAGCCTTGCCGGTGACGACAAAATTCAGCCATGCCGGATTCGGACGCGCACCCGGCGCGCTGACGATTTCGACCGTCGAGCCGCTTTGCAGCGGCTCGGACAACGGCGCCAGGCGACGATTGATCCGACAGGCGATGCAGCTGTTGCCCACATCGGTATGCACCGCATAGGCAAAATCCACTGCCGTGGAGCCTTTGGGCAGCTCCATGATCCGGCCTTTGGGCGTGAAGACATAAACCTCGTCCGGGAACAGGTCGATCTTCACGCTTTCGATGAATTCCAGCGAATTGCCGGCGCGCTGCTGCATTTCCAGCACGCCTTTGACCCATTGGCGAGCCCGGGCGTGAGTGCCTTTTGGCACTTCGTCGTCCGAGGACTTGTACAGCCAGTGAGCGGCGATCCCGTTATTGGCCATTTCTTCCATTTCGCGCGTACGAATCTGGATTTCGATAGGTACGCCATGCATGCCGAACAAGGTCGTATGCAGCGACTGATAGCCGTTGGCTTTGGGAATCGCGATGTAATCCTTGAAGCGTCCGGGCAGCGGCTTGTACAAATTATGCACAGCGCCGAGCACGCGGTAGCAGGTGTCGACCTTGTCGACGATGATGCGGAACGCGTAGACATCCATGATTTCATTGAAGGCGCGACGCTTGCCGCGCATCTTCTTGTAGATGCCGTACAGGTGTTTCTGCCGCCCGCTGACTTCGCCTTCGATCTCGTCCACCGCCAGACAATGGCTCAGGGACTCTTCGATCTTGTTGACCAGCTCTTTGCGGTTGCCCCGCGCGCGCTTGACCGCCTGACCGATTCGCGACGAACGCATCGGGTACATGGCCTTGAAGCCCAGGTCTTCGAATTCGATACGAATGCTGTGCATGCCCAGCCGATTGGCAATGGGTGCATAGATTTCCAGGGTTTCCTTGGCGATACGGCGGCGTTTTTCACCGGAAAGGACTTCCAGGGTGCGCATGTTGTGCAGCCGGTCGGCGAGCTTGACCAGAATCACCCGAATATCCCGGGCCATGGCCATGGCCATTTTCTGAAAGTTCTCGGCCTGGGCCTCGGCCTTGGTCTCGAAGTTCATCTGGGTCAGTTTGCTGACCCCGTCGACCAGTTCGGCCACGGTTTCGCCAAACTGGGCGCAGAGCGCTTCCTTGGCAATACCGGTGTCTTCGATGACGTCATGCAGCATCGCAGCCATCAGGCTTTGATGATCCATGTGCATGTCAGCAAGGATATTGGCCACTGCAAGAGGATGCGTGACGTAGGCTTCACCGCTGCGACGGCGCTGGCCGTCGTGGGCTTGTTCGGCGTAGAAATACGCTCGGCGGACCAGATTGACCTGTTCCTTGCCGAGGTAGGTCGACAGTCTTTCGGCGAGGGCGTCTATGCTCGGCATGGTGTTAACCCCTGCCGATGGCTGGTGCCCTGCGCCGTACTACGTCGACCCGGCATAGGCTTAGACGGCCTCGTTGGACTCGTCCTCAAACGCTGCGAACAATGGTTCATCTTCAACGATTTCAGCTTCGGCGATTACGGTATAGCTCATCAAGCCCGCTGCGATTTCGCGCAGAGCCATAACGGTGGGCTTGTCGTTTTCCCAGGCCAGCTTTGGTTCTTTGCCGCCGGTTGCCAGTTGACGGGCACGCTTGGTGGAGAGCATGACCAGCTCAAAGCGGTTATCCACGTGTTCTAGGCAGTCTTCAACGGTTACGCGGGCCATGGGTATTCCTCGTAGCAAATGCGGATGCGCGATGCCCGGATGGGCGAGCGGACTGC